>Ga0209382_10011267_pt1 | contig 11108 bp, 7 predicted proteins | sample SoiMetdeltSBSDD5_FD_187599 | JGI IMG/M metagenome (GOLD analysis project Ga0209382, IMG submission 187599) | Bulk soil microbial communities from a Populus tree surrounding site in Tennessee, USA - Soil MetaG P. deltoides SBSDD5 (SPAdes) (version 2) | ecosystem: Environmental > Terrestrial >...
AACGTCTGCGCCAAGGACCTGTGGAGCCTCGGCGAGTTGGCACGAAAGAAACTCCGCCGCATGCGCCGACGCAAGCCCCTGCTCACTGCCTGTTGGAAGCAATCTTCGCTTACCTTCTGATCCGCTATATTCTGTGATGCTCAATAGCTTGCTACTCGAAAGTCTTGCTCCGATGCGGAAAGTGGCCGTTACGACGGTTGCACTGCAGCTCCCGAAATGACAGCCTCAATCGCTCCAAGGAGGTTTGTTATGTCAATAGGCTTAGCCACATACTCATCCATGCCAGCGGACAGACAACGCTCACGATCCCCGTCCAGTGCATGAGCGGTCATCGCAATGATTGGAACATGAGATCCACTGTCCCGCTCCCTCTTCCGCAACGCAGCGGTCGTCTCCAATCCATTCATTTCCGGCATCTCGACGTCCATCAACACAACGTCAAACACAGTTTGTTCGATCGCAGCCAATGCGCTCGTGCCGGAGCCCACGCACTCCACTGCGTGACCCTGCTTTTCAAGCAGGCGCAACGCAACCCGCTGATTAATTAAATTATCGTCCACCACAAGAATGGTCAGGAACCGTTGCGTCTCCCGTAGTAGATGACGCGTAATCAATTCTGGCTTCGATTTCTCACGTTCCTTCCCTCCAAGGACGCGGAGGATGGTTTCAAGGAGTTCCGGACCGCCCACCGGCTTTGTTAAATAGGCCGATACGCCAATTTCGCGACAGCGCTTGCTCTCGCCTTGACGACCACCAGAAGTGAGGATCAGCGTGGCGACTTGTGACAACTGCGGGTTCTGCTTGATAGTTTCGGCGAGCATGAATCCGTCGACCTCCGGCATTTGGGAATCAATGACGACAAGAGAGAACGGAATCCACTTCTCAGCCGTTTGCCTGAGGCAGGTCAAGGCGTCCGATGCATTGGCAACTACTGTGGTCGTCATGCCCCACGAGCGAAGCATTTCAGAAAGTAATCGCCTGTTCGTGGCATTATCATCCACTGCAAGTACACTCAAGCCGGCGAGGCTTGCGATTTTCGCTCGCGCGAGTTCTTCACGCTCCTCAAACGCAAATCCTAACGCGACCGTGAATCGGAAAATGCTCCCCTTACCGGGCTCGCTCTCCACCGATATTTCCCCGCCCATCATCGAAACCAGGTGAGAAGAAATCGCCAAACCAAGTCCAGTGCCACCGAATCGTCGTGTCGTGGATGCGTCGGCCTGTGTAAAAGCTTCAAAAATGATTCGCTGTTTGTCAGCCGAAATTCCGATACCGGTGTCCCGAACACTGAATGCCAGGACTATGTCGTCCCCTGCATGCGAGCGCCTCTCAACGTGCACCATGATCTCCCCGCACTCAGTGAACTTAATCGCGTTGGCTACTAGATTGATAAGCACCTGCCGAAGTCGGCCGGGATCGCCGACGACCGCTCTGGGAACTCCCTCCGCGATCTCATACATCAGCTCCAGCCGTTTTTCGGCGGCTTGGCCCCCGAGGATCTTGATGGCGGAACTGATTGTGATTCCGGGATTGAAGACAATTTGCTCAAGGTCCAGTTTCCGGGCTTCGATTTTCGAGAAGTCGAGGATGTCGTTGATGACAGTTAGCAGCGATTCGCCGGAGCTTCTGGCTATTTCCAAGTATTCCCGCTGTTCCGGATTGAGTTCGGTGTTGAGCGCCAAGTCAGTCATTCCCAGCACGCCATTCAACGGCGTCCTGATCTCGTGGCTCATGTTGGCCAGGAACTCACTTTTGGCCCGATTGGCGGCCTCTGCGGCTTCTTTCGCCTTCTTCCACTCCTCCTCCGCTCGCTTTCGCTCGGTGATCTCTACCATCGTCCCCTCCACGATACGGAGGCCGCCAGTTTCGCTCGTGCCTTCAATGAGGCTGACGTTCGCGAGTACCCACACTGGACTACCATCTCGGTGGCGCAATTTCAGCTCATAGTTTGATCCGACGGTTCCCGCCTCGAGACCACTAACGAAGGTCTGCCGTTCTTCAGGGTCGTAATAGAAATCGGGAGCACGAAGTCCAAGAGCCAGCACCTCCTCGGCCGAGGCATAACCTAGGCATCGGGCCATTGCCCGGTTAGCGTCTAGTATCTGGCCATCCAAGCTGGTGCGCAGAATTCCAGCTAAGTTGCGCTCGAACAAGCGACGGTAGCGTTCTTCCGACACTTTACGAGCGTCTTCCGCCTGCTTGCGCACCGTAATATCCGAGCACAGCCCCACGGTGTATCGCTTTCCTTCCCGTTCATAACTGCTCATCGCCTTCGCGGTAAGCCAGATCCATGTTCCGTCCTTTCGCTGGACACGATACTCTGTGCTAAATTGCCCACGAATTGTAAGCATCGATTGGTACTCTTCGCTTACCTTTTGAGCGAAATCGGGATGAATCATTTGATACCAGACACTCGACTCGTAAATTTCGTCGGGACTGTATCCCAAAACCGCCTCGACATTCGGCGTAACGAATACAACACGAGCTGTTTCATCCGCAGTCCAGACAATGTCGGGGATGTTGCTCACGAGCAACCTGTACTTTTCCTCGCTCTGCCGAACCGCCTCCTCCCGCCGCTTGCGTTCACTCACATCCTGCTTGATGGCGATGTAGCCTGTGGTAATTCCAGTGGCGCCTGTCACTGGCGTAATCGTCATCTCCTCGGTGTAATACGTTCCGTCCTTACGTCGGTTGATCAGCTCGCCTTGCCAAATCTGGCCGGCACGGATAGTCTTCCAAAGTTCGCGATAAAACGCCGGATCTTGCCGGTTCGATTTGAGCATCCGTGGATTCTGGCCAATTGCTTCTTCAGCGCTGTAGCCGGTCATCCGTGTAAATGCTGGATTTACATATCGAATTGTAGCGTCGCTATCCACCATCACGATAGCGTCAGCGGCTTGAGCGATGGCCGCAGTCAAGCTGGCGCTTTCCATTTCTGCGCGCTCCCGTCTCGCGATCTCCAATTGCGTTTGCTCCAGGAGAGCACGTCGGTTACGTAACCAGATCACGGAAGCGGTTGCGGACTGAAATCCGAGCAAGGCGATTGTCAGTAGGTCACCACCAAGGTGGCTCGGGTGCGGTAATGTGCTTCTGACGGCGACGTAGACGCTAGTTGACGCTCCAATCACTAGGAGGAAGGCAATGGCGAATTGACGCGGGACGCAGATGCGGACTGCCACTCTCTTCTTATCGGCACCGATTCTCAAATCATGAAAGTTTTTGGATGCCATTCTGAAAATTTCTTGGATGCTTAGACGAGACGTGCCAAAATCTTCCACTGAGAAGGTTCCAGGAAACGACACAATAGCCGTGCTAGATTGGCTCAGGACAGCAAGAGGCATCGATCTGGCAAATCTCGCAGCTGGCCGATTTGTCCAGTCGGTTTTGATTCGGGTGGCCCCACCACGCTACGCATTGGCCGAGGTCGAGGGGGCAATGGAGCGGGCGCGCCGGTCGGCCGCGTGTAACCACTCACAACCGAGCTATGCCGATTTGGCGTTGGCGACGGTTTCCAGTACGCTCACGCCGGCCTCCCTAGCTTCATAGCCAGCTTCACGAAGAATTCGGGAAAGCTCGTTCAGGTCGAGGGTTTGTTCAAAACGCACTCCGGTTATGAACAATTCCCCTACTTCTTGCACCCAGCACACCTCGCCCAGGTACATATGGTGCTGGAACTCAACTTTCACTAATCGTCCGGGCGGAACTAGTTCCGGCAAGCACAAACTTGCGCCCCCCTGAGATATATCCGCAACTCTACACACGAGAACTTGCCTATCTCCGTCCAACATCGTAAACGTGGCGTGTACCGACACGGGAAACCGGCGATCCCTTCGCAATTTGCGTGGTGGTTCCGGCCCGGAAGGCCAAGTATCCGCGTTCGCCGCTGGCTCGGTTCCGGATCCGGCGGTCTGGGTTGGAATCGTACCATCACCGTTCTGCAGTGCACTTCTGAAGACAGGTACACCCTCCGCGGCTTCCGACAAGCGTAGGCGTGCCTCTGTGCTCTTGCGCGCAGCATTCTCCCTCCGCAGCAGATGGATCGCGGTGAGCGCCAGTGCGCCCCCAAACAATTCCACGATTCCCGCCGTGCTCGCTAGACGAGTCTGCCAGAACGGATGATGTAGCTTCAAATCCGATAATGCTTGAGCCAGGCCTTGCAGTCCGATGATGCCGACGATTAAACGCAGGCGCCAGTTTACACAGCGCGGCAATAGCAACACGGCGCTCAGCGTGGCTGCCAGGTAGACGAACAGTTCCACGGTCCAGGTCTCATGCATTGTTTAAATACTCCAGATAGATTCCAGCCAAGAAGTCGTTTAATGCGCCTTCTCAAGCCACGTGTCGAGACTCGTGCTTTCGAGGTGTGGCACTAAAATTTCTCCCCTTGCTCCACATGGCGTGCATCTCGAATGCCAACTCATCTGATGTAAAGGGAACCCTGTAGTGACGGGTCAAGGGTTCACCCTACGCTTCGCCACATCAGTTCCAACCTGTTGACGCAGTTCCAGCCAGAGCCAAGCGCAACCGGTAAGACAACTCTAGGCTACTGTCATCGAACTCCGTCGGGCCTCGGCCACTGAGTTCAACGCAAATGCTTTTGAGCATCGCGGGGCGCTATCCGCTTTCATCCGTGTTTTCATGGGCGGTTGCCCACCAATAGCAATGAACACGTACCGCTTTCGCTTTTCGTCCATCCCAATTGGGCAGCGCTGACGGTGGGTGTTCAACGGTGGAGAAAAAACTCTGTTGCGGCCCCGTTCCATGCGTCTGCGGCTGGATAAACAGCTGGATTAAATGCCGTGAAATGCGTGCTAATTATAACGGTATATACGAAAAATTACGCAGTACCATCCCAAAATTGGGTGTGCTGGCTCACCTCAAGGTCCCTGCAGGTCTTTGCAGCCACATCAACGGCAACAGTGCCTATACCTCAATGAATCAGTTCGTGTCCGAACACATTTAAACTAAAATAACAATAATAAACCCACAAATGTCTAGATCTATGAAGCGATTTGAGCGCCAAGCGGGCTTTCCTGCTTTGCCGGCGAAGCTCAATCGAACTTGCCCACGTCGAAACATTCCTTAGTGGTCTGAAACGTGCATTCCTCGCTGCACATTTCTGAGAGATTTAGAGAAAGAGAGAATCTTATTTATGGCATCCGCACTGTCGTCGATTGCGGCTACTCCGCACATGGCAACCATCGCGTCGTCCAATACGACGACCCCAGAGCAGGCGGCGCGTGATCAAATGGTCATGGAACATCTGCCGCTTGTAAAAGCAATGGCCGTTAGAATCCGTGAGAACCTGCCGGCGAGTGTCGATCTAGACGACATGGTTCACGCGGGCATCCTCGGACTTTTCGCCGCCATTGAAAATTTCGATCCAGATAAGAGAGTGCCTTTTCCTAGCTTCGCCAAGTACCGGATCCGCGGCGCGATGTTGGATAGTTTGCGGAAACTAGATTGGGCCTCGCGAAATCATCGCCGTCGCAAGAGGGAGGTGGCGGCTGCGACTAACGAGCTTACGATGACAATGAACCGCGTGCCTACTGAATCGGAAGTCGCTGAAAAGCTCGGCATGGACATCGATTCGTGGCACAAAATGATCCTGGATTTTCGAAATGCGGAGGTCGTTTCGGCCACCATGGGGTCCGATGAGGAACGTCACCAACTGGACTTCCCATGCAAAGAGGAGGTTCATCCCGACTCGATCTACAGGCACGAGGAGCTATGTTCGACGCTTCATGTCGCCATGGAGAAGTTGCCGGCCAGGTACCGGACGGTGTTGAGGCTGCACTACGACCAGGACATGACGATGAGAGACATTGCTGTCATGATGAACGTCCATGAAAGCCGCATTTCCCAGATGCACAAGAAAGCGCTCAACAAAATCCGTTTCCAGCTGGAAACAAGCGGCGTTGAATCCGCGATGGCCTTCTAACCTACTGTGCTCCGCAAAAATTCGCTCTGACGTAGAACGTTGATCAGGATAAACGGTATTGTGGATACACTCAACGGTTGCTCCTGCTGCTTCGATTGTGGGGCTCAGTCATCTCCGCCAGAGGCATCGGGTGCCGTCACGATCAGTGCTGAGCACGCGTCCTCGATCCTACCGCCAGCGGTGCGGAAGGATTCGATCTGCTCGAAAAGTTCGGCGGGTTTAAAGGGCTTGCAGACAAAAGCATCCATTCCTGCTTCCAGGCAGCGCCGTTGGTCATCGCGCGTCGCATATGCGGTCATGGCGATGATGGGGATTCGCCTTCCAGCATGTGAGTACGTCGATCCCACCGCCGGAATGTCGGCGCCAGATGCGAAGGTCCGCTCCATGGTGCGGATGGCTGCGGTTGTCTCAAAACCGTCCATCTCCGGCATTTGAACGTCCATCAGCACGATATCGAATGGGGCGGCTATGAGATGATCGAGTACCTCTCGCCCATTTGAGGTAACCACGACTGAGTGCCCCCGCTTCTCAAGCAGTCGCCTGGCGACCTTCTGATTGATGAGATTATCCTCGGCAAGCAGGACTCGCAGCGGTTGCGCCGTTATCCCCATAGTCAGCGCAGCGTCATGCACGTCATCTCTGGTGTCGCCCCCGGAAAGCGCGCGCAGAATACCTTCCAAGAGAATCGGCTGAATGACCGGCTTCGTGAGATAGGAAGCGTTCCCGAGGCGGCGGCAACGAGCCAGATCTCCGGCATGCCGGACCGAGCTAAGGATCAGGATCGGCAACCTTGCCGTCGCTGGATTCTTGCGGATTTTCTCCGCGACTTCAAAACCATCAATCTCTGGCATGCAAACGTCCAGAATGGCGAGTTCGATGGCGGTGTTGCCGGCATGCGCAAGTGTGAGTTTGTCCAGTGCCTCCATACCGTGATTGGCCAGGATCGGGGTCATCCCCCATCGCTGCAGCAGCTTTTCGAGGATACGGCGATTCGTGCCGTTGTCATCGACCACGAGAACCGGCAGGTTGAGGAGCGAAACTTCTGAGGGCATCCTGGCAGGCTCTTCATCCGGCGCACGCGGTAGTTCCAGAGTGAAGAAGAATGTACTCCCTTGCCCCTGTTCTCCATCCACGCCGATGCTGCCTCCCATTAGTTCGACAAGAGACGCGCAAATTGCTAGTCCCAGCCCCGTCCCTCCATGGCCGCGTCGGCTGGAGTGATCAACTTGAACGAAAGGATCGAAGATGCGCTGTTGCTTTTCCTTCGCGATTCCACATCCTGTGTCCTGGACGGAAACACGGAATCGGCATGACCTCGCGGCGGCGGAATTGTCGCATTGAGGTTCGACGCGGACAACAATTTCACCCGCATCTGTGAACTTGATCGCGTTGCCCACAAGGTTCAAGATGATCTGGACCATGCGGTTGCCATCTCCAATCAGACGCTCCGGCATCTCCGGATCGACGTCGACAACCAGCTCAATTCCCTTTTCGTGTGCCCGGATCGCGAGCATATGCACGGCGTCGCCTAACACACGCCGGAGATCGAACGGCGCCACGTCCAGTTCAAACTTCCCAGCTTCCACTTTTGAAAAATCGAGTATGTCGTTGAGGACTGTCAGCAGATGCTCGGCAGATCCACGGGCGCCGCCGATGAACTCGCGCTGCTCGGCGCTGAGATGTGTGCCGAGGGCAAGATCCACCATGCCAATGATGCCATTCATTGGTGTGCGGATTTCATGGCTCATATTTGCCAGAAATTCGCTCTTGGCCTTGCTGGCAGCGAGTGCGGCTTCTTTCGCATCGCGCAACCGTTCCGCCGTCCGCGCAAGGTGCGCGGTTCTTTGTTGCACTTGGCGCCTGAGTATGACAATCCACCAGCAAGCACCCGCGGCTCCTACCGAAAGGAAGGCTGCGACCGCAAAAAGGCGTTCCATGTTCCACCATGGTGGTCGCTGCAGCACCTGGATGTCGGCCGGGGAAGCTAGTAGGATGCGCGCCTGGTCCGGCGCCTGACGTTCGTTCATCTGAATCGAGCACACGCCAGTCACCCGCAGAACGCTTCCTCGGAGGGTTTGCAGTGCGTCGGAGCTCGTGGCGCGGGGCACCCAAACCTCAAAAAGGCGATCTCCAGCTCGAAGTGACAATACGTGGTCCGTCCGATTTTCCGTCTTCTCCACATATAGACCTTCGAGCGAAATCAGATCCGCATCATGCTCACCACTCAAGATGTCCTGTACTGCGATGGCCTTCGGAACTGGTGGATCCGCTCGACCGACTCTCCTAAGCACCGCGCTGCTCATGGCGGGACTGTAACCTCCCGGTTCGATAAAGCCCACGGCTTCCACGCGATCACCCGGACTTACAACCGCCGCACGCTCCAGTTGCAATCGCATCCCATCCTTACCCTCGCGAATGAACACCGTGTCTGACCCACGATGCAAAGTCACTGTGCCGGCAATTTTGACGCGGTGACCCAACTCCGGCTCGGTTGAGAACTGGAGCAGCGAGCGGATCGATCGCGGCTCGATGGCGAACACGTCGGAAGGGGCGGGCTTTGTGACGGCGAGATGTGGGGGGCTGGGGATCAGCAGGCGAAAGCCGATGAATTGCCGTTTCCTGTTAAAGAGGCTGCCGCACACCCCTCGAATACGTACCTCCGCATCCACCAGTGTGGCTGGATCGATCCCTGTGGCATTCTCGAGGCGGGCAGGAAACACCCGCGTTCCGTTCGACAATCGTAGGTTCACTCGCCCAGGAGCGCCGGCCTCGAAACTCGCCGATCGGACAATTCCTGGAGTTTCTATCCACTGCCCTGCTTCCCGACCGGAAATCATCGAATCAAAGGTGGCCCTCCTTCCTACGGGCCAAGAGCTGCGGCGATCCAGAATCGTAATCTTCTTCGCCCGCACATTCGGAGTGAACTGACCGGGTGTGGTCTCACCCTCAATTTCGACCGCGTCCCCTGCTTTCAACCCAATGCCGGTTGGATCCGATTCGATGTAAATCCCGACGGTTCCATCCTGAAAAAAGAAGGAACCGGGACGGGGTCCATAGAAAGTGACCGTGCCTCTCAGGACCGCTGGAAGCCCTCCCGCGGCCTGATCCGGTGTCAAACGGCGCACTTGCGCGGCCGTCGTGAGAACGTTCGGACGCGAGGAGGTTGCCCAGGATACCTCCTGGGTTACTACAACGCCGACCGCCACTAGACAGTAGGCAACGAAAGTCATTGGGCGTGAAAACACGGCTAAGCAGCATATCGGCTGAACTATCCGATTCCTTATAGCTGACGGATGGTGGGAATTGGTGCGCTCGTTAGGTCGGGAATCGTCCTATTGCTGGCGGCTGGCCTATGCTTCACCCAGACTGGCGAAGACCAAGCGACGCTGCCATCCTTCTGTTTGGCGCGGACGTAATGATAGTACTCGCCCCGCGGGAGCGCGACCGCGATATCGAAGCTCAGTTCTCCAGCTGGTTCTCGTGTATAGATGTACGGGTGGTCACGCACAGCTGCGTTTGGCAAGTCCACCTGGCGCATTTCGGCGGTTTAATTTGGCCCACCCTAAGTTATTGATTCTTCGGTGAGGCGGTTTGAAGCTTCACCTTTATAGAAGAGTCGTCGGAGCGGTGGGAATGTGGGAATCGCGAGAGCGATTTCCAAGGGCGGTGGGAAGAGTGGAAAATCTGCTTTTGGTTTTCCAGGCTTTCCACGGACCGTCGTTTCCACGGCTCTCCGTTCAGTGCGCTTTGGCTCCCTTCTTCTGCTTCTCCGCCGTCCGGCGGAAGCGATAAGATTCCGTGCCGGTCTCCAGGATGTGAGCTCGATCGGTGATGCGATCCAGCAGCGCTTTGCACAGCCGCGCGTTGGGAATGACCTGAGTCCACTCGGAAAACGGCAGATTCGTGGTCAACACCACCGCTGCCTTCTCGGCTCGCTCCGCCACGACCTGAAAGAGGAACTCGGCGCCCACTTCAGCCAACGGTACGTATCCCACCTCATCAATCGCGATTAGATCGTAACGGCTCCAGCGTGCCATCACTCGTCGAAGCTGCAACTGGTGCTTGGCTTCCACCAACTCATTGACCAGGCCGGCTGCGGTGGTGAAGCGAACGCGGCGCTTCTGCCGGCACGCGGCTACACACAGCCCGGTGAGCAGATGAGTCTTGCCAGTGCCGCATTCACCGATGAACAGAACCGGTTCAGCGCGATCGATGTAGCCACCTTCAGCAAGGTCGCGCATCTTCGCCGCAGTCACGTTCGGCGACTGTGCATAATCGAACTCTTCGAGCGTCTTCACTCGCGGCAGATGGGCTTCCCGGATGCGGCGTTCAACCGTGTTGCGCTCCCGCTCTTCAATCTCGGCCAGCAGCAGTGCTTCCAGATATCCAACGTGACTCTTTTTCTCGCGTATGGCTTGCTCGGCCAGGGTGCCGAACTGTGAGGCAATCATCGGCATGCGCAAGCTCTTGCATTGCGCTTTGATGGTGGCTTCCTGCAACTGCGCCATCTGGTTACTCATTGTGCGGCTCCGGCGTTGAGCAACTGATCGTAGTCATGCATCACAGGCAGAGGCCGTGCGTACCGCTCTAGCGCGCCGACATCGATCGCCTCGCACTCGATGTGTCGAAGATCTTCTGCGTTCAGCAGGTGCTGGACCGCCGCGGCGTCGTAGCAGCCGTTGGAAAGGGCCGTCTCCACAGCTTCGCGTAACGCCTGATGTCCATGTTTGTGCGAGAGCTTGAGCAGATCGATCATCTGCCTGGTCCCGCTCTGTTTCCCGTGGCGCTCGATGAGAGCTGCCCAGATCCGGTCGAAGCTTTCCGGCCATAGGCCCGCCTGGCGCTTCTGCTCCAGCGGCTTCGATCCCGCCAGCGCGCTCATCCTGCTCGCAGGCGATCAAAAGCTGCCGATTGAGATTGGCGACATCCCGCGCCTCCGGCACCGGCACCCAGTGGTTGCGGCGAAAATATCCGGCTTCTCCTTGCAACGCCGCCCTTCTCGTGAGGCTCGGCCGGTGTGCAGAACTCCGCCTCGAAGCGCCAGTGCGAACGGAACGCCACGAAGCGCGCCGTCTCTTCCCGCCGATGGCCCCGCAGGATCTTCTTCACCGCTGAGGTGAGGTTGTCGTAGCGCAGCTTGCGCAACACGCCGCCAAAGTAAGTGAAC
>Ga0209382_10011270_pt1 | contig 11106 bp, 4 predicted proteins | sample SoiMetdeltSBSDD5_FD_187599 | JGI IMG/M metagenome (GOLD analysis project Ga0209382, IMG submission 187599) | Bulk soil microbial communities from a Populus tree surrounding site in Tennessee, USA - Soil MetaG P. deltoides SBSDD5 (SPAdes) (version 2) | ecosystem: Environmental > Terrestrial >...
TTCGCAGTTCACATTGCTGAAGGCGTGGCTCGGGTCATCCGCCGATTTGTGCGTGGTCGGTGACCCACGACAGGCCATCTATTCGTGGAACGGCGCCGACGCCGGCTACATCAACGACTTCGACCAACACTTCCCCGGTGCGGCGAGCGTCGAGTTGCGCAACAACTACCGCTCGACCCCACAGGTGATGGCCATCGCGCAGGCGGTATTGCGAGGCGCATCGACATTGGCGCCCACCGTCGCGACCAGAGCCGACGGTCCATTGCCGCGCGTCGCGGATCGTCGCGTTCCTGGTTGCCGCTCTTGCCTGCCGGATCTGCTCGTTGAGACCTTCAAGGGTCTGCTTGCCCTTGTTGAGAATCTGGATTTGACTCGCATCCACGTCATGCTGGGCCTTGATCAGGGCTGCCTCGTCCTGAATTTGCGCCAGCAGATTCTGATACTCACCCAATGATTTCTTGAACCGTGCCACCGCCTGAAGCAACTCCGAGCGAGCCATCTGAATCTCTCCCGGCGCGCGGCGCCTGCCCGTCCACGCGCTCGGCTTTACGAAGCCGAGCTCCCCTGTCGAGATATTAAACCTCACCTCGCGCGGCGCTTCCGTGAGCTGGCCTTGCGGGCCAACCACAAGCTCTTTGATCGTAAGCGGAATCGTGGAGGTCGGCGGAAGAGTGGAACCAACCAACTCACTCGCATCCACATAATCGAAGTGATAAATGTCGGGTCCCTCGTAGCCCGACGGATAGGTCCCGGTGGGTCCGATATCTTCGGGGTAGGGATAACCAAAGATTTCGACCAAGCGGCTGTTGAAATCGGCCTCATGGTTTATGACTGTTTTCTGGAACTCAGCCACATCATCCGCCTGGCGCCGTAGCAATTGGCTGGAGTTGTTCGCATGGTTGAAAACAGCAATCGTGTTGTTGAGGGCGCGAACGGCTCGCTCGTAAATCTGTTCGAAGTGCGTTTTGCCCTGGCTCACGCCGCTCGGATCGATGTCGAATGGAACAACATTCTTCGCCAGTCCGAGCGGGTTCAGGCCGGAATCCGCCATGTCCACTTTGGATTGTATGTCATCCAGCGCCGCGGTGATATCGCGCAACTCGGTGACCGTGGTGCGATCGACCTTTTGGATGCCGGAATGCGCGGGATTCAGGTCCTTGTCCGGCAGGACGGCATTTGCCATGAGCCAGTCAAAGTAGGCCCCTTGTCCGGCCCGGCTGCTCCATTCGGATAAGCCCCAGGCCCGCTCTTTATTGGAGTCGAGGTAACCCTGCCACTGGCCTTCGGGGTCTTCGACGTATGCGCTCCGATAGGTGAGATTCACGATTTCTGCGCCGGTCTTGGCACGAGCCGAAGCGGCGGCGGCGAATTTCCGTTCATCCAGATAATCCACCGAGACGGGAACACCCCCGACCAGCACCGCCTCGATCCTCGGCACCCAGGTGAAGTTGGGATTGCGCAGCAGAGAGTAATAATTCTTGATGGCCATCAAATAGTGACCCCAGGCGTCCCCGTGACCTTGCGGGTAAAGCGCCTTGGCGTCGGCCTCGTCGATCGTGCCGGAAACGTCGCCGCTTTCGTTGCGAATGTTGTAGTTCAGCGCGTAGGCGACCTCGCCTCCGTTGATGTCGCTCGTGAAATTCCAAATCAGGCGATTGTAAATCGGATGCGTCGTGACCGGCGGCAGCAAGGCATTGTCCCGTCCGCGAAGCAAGGCGAGTTCCTCCTCCATCAAGGAGGGCGTCTGGTTCATGAAACAATGGATCGAGGTGGCTTCCGATCCATACTGGGAATCCGAGGAACCAAAGCCGATCGTCGGATCGGCTGCGTCGGCATACGCCTCATTCCCCAGCAGCATGTAGAGATCAGCCAGACGACCCGCCGCCAGCAAAAGAGCGTCGTTCGCCGGGCCATAATTGACCGCGGGGAGTCCGTTAATGCTGAGGCTGCTTCCCCGCCTGAGAACCGTCTCGTAAACTTCGATCAGGCCGAGCGAATTGGCCGCCTGCTGATTGAGCGGGACCGCCCCCACGAATCGCGCGCCCGCCTGACTGATCATGCTCACCACCGTGTTCACCGTCTGGTCCTGGTACGACTTGAATTTTTGTTCGAAGGGATTGATGCCGCGCAGGACCCGCTTGATCCAGCCTTCGGCGAGCATCGGTTGAGTCCAATCGCTCCATCCCTCCGCGTTCTGCGCCGTGACGCACAGTGGTGAGGCGAGCGGGCGGTACCGGCAGATGAAATAATTGTCCGTGAGGGTGAACAATCCCGGTCCTTCGATGGTGATGTCCACCGCGCCTTCGCTCGTAACGGGTTTAGGGGTAAAGTTCGACCATTGATCCGGCGGGTTGGTGGGCGGCAAACCGTCCACGGGCGGCCGCGTGCGCCACTCGAACAGATACGCATCGCCGCGGCCCGCAAAATCACCGCTGTGCCGCAGGGTAATCTTTTCATCGAACGGGTTATCCGATTCGATCACCTTGATCTCGCCCCTGTAGGTGGGGCAACTGACTTTGATGACCGCCAGGCTGATCGGTTCGGCCGGGGCGCTCAGGATCGTGCTGTTGGCGAAAGCCAAAGTCACATATCCCGGCGCCTGAACCAGCCCGGCGGTCAGGGCCAGCGAATCAAACCCGGTGGAATTTGGAAGCACTTCGGTCACCGCCGCCCGTTGAGTGGCCAGCGAGTTGATCGCGGCGCGAAAAGCCGCGTCCGTACTGACGCTGAGAAGAACGTCCCTCTCCCGCGTCGTGATGACGTTCAGCAGCAGATAATACTCGCCTGCGGGCGGCTCAACGAGTTGCCCTTTTAACTTCAGCCTGCGATTGACCGGATCGTACGAGATGCGGTTGCGAAGCGATGGCGGCAGAATTGGAAAATAGCGGCGTCCTCCCTGGCTGACGGATTCGAGGTCGGAAGGTAATTGGCTCAAGTCAACCTCGTATTCCCGGGTCGGATCAATCAGCTTCACACTGCTTCCCTGGCCCAGAGCGGTCGCCTGTTGATAAATAATTTCCGCGCTGGTCTGGAGACTCATGTCCGGCAGACCGAATTTGGCTTTGACAAGCGTCTCGCCCACCCGCAACTCCGGCGACGCAGGCCAACGGATGACGTATTGCACGTCGGTCGGAACTCCGGGAGTTCCCCCGGGCCGCCGGTCCAGTAGCGGGACGCACGCGCCCGGCGCCGGCGGCTGTGCATCCGGAAAGAAGAAGCCCACCTGCACCGGATAGAAATAGCGCATCACGATGTTCGCCGTTCCGCCATTGTCCCCGGCCGCTTTCGCCCAGTAGTTCAGTTTCCGATCGCGCCAATACGGTCCGGACACTCCGACCGTGTCGGTGCATGCCTGAAACAAGCTCAGCGGGAACGGAGCCTGGATCAGCGTGCCTGCTGTGCCCGGGTAACTGAAAAAGAAGGGCGCTTCCTCCGCGATGACCTTGTAAACCGTGTACTTCCATTTCAAGCTGTCGGCGGGATCGCGGTACTTCAGCAACGCATAGGGCAACGAAGTCCCTGGCGTGCCCAAATCGTCGCGCAAGGCAAACACGGATTCACCCGCGCCCCCGTCCCGGATGAGAGCGTGTTCGTCGTTGGGATTAAAGCCGCGCTGCGCCGGATCGTTCTGGGAATAGAGACGGTAATCTCTTTGCGTGAGCGGGTTGATGGCTCCGCCTCCCTGGAGGCTGGCGATGACGATCTTCCGGGGCGCTGATGGCCAGACGGCCTGGTATCGCTTGACCAGCGACGGCCATTGAACACCCTGGTTCACATTCGACCACCAGATTTCGAGGACGCCCGTGTTGACGGCGTAAATCTGTTGCGTCTTGAACTCCGGCGGGTCCTCGGGTTTGCCATGATAGATCTCCCAATCGTAACGTGTCCCTTCCGGATCGTGGATATATCCGCGCCGGGGTCCTCCGTGGGACGGCTCGACGATTTCCTCCCCGATATTCCAGGCGACGACCTCGGGTCCATGCTTTCTGATCCGGGTTTCTGGCCCGGTTCGATCAGCCTGCGCTGCTTGCGTCTGGGCGCCCCCAACAGGCTGGCTGTCAAACGCGAGCGGATCGGTATGGGAGACCGAGCGGACAGCCTGGAACGCCACCCCATCGTTCTCCCGGTAGCGCAGCAATGACCAACCCGGCGCCGTGGTGGCGAACGCATTGGCGATGACCTGCCCCGCGTGATTTGGCGGCTCCTGGAAATTTTCGAGCAACGCGTTCTTGGCAGCGGGAATCTCCACGTTTGGACCCAGCAGCGCCGTCTCTCCGCGCACATAGACCTGGTACTTCGACCGCGCCGTTGGCCAACCTGCCGTGTAGCGATGCAGCTCGTACGGCCAGACAACATTCAGAAGTCCTCGTTTCGTCCAATAAACCTCGATGTCCTCCGGGTTGTCGGTCTTTCGCACTGCATAGAGTTCGTTGAACTGCGGTGAACTCGCCGTGTTATGGCGATAAGCATAAACCGTCTCCGGCGTGCCCGTCCCCAGTCCTTTCGTCACAACCGGCGGCGCAGGATTGGTCGTCGTCACATAGGGCAGGATTTGCGCGCCGAGGTCCACGCGCGTGGGGGGGCCATCGGGGGTCCGGTTCGGCCGCAACGCCACAATCTCGATCCCTTGAAACGCGCCGTTCTCGCGGTACTCAATCAGAATCAGTCCTGTTTTGTCTTTCGCGTACAGTTGTCCAGCCGGCGTTCGCAGAAAATAGGGAACGTTAGTGTCTTGAGGCAGACCGGTATTCCAGTGGATCGTTGTTTGCTGAACTCGTGAAATGTCAACCAGCGGCGCCGTCGTCTGCGGGACCGGCAGCGGGTTGGCTTTGAAATCCGAGCCCGGGTCCGGCGTGGGATTATGCGTGTGATAGACCGCGACGGGCTCACGAATCGGGCGGCTATCGATCAAATATTTGATCGGCCCGACCGGGGAGTTGTTGGCCTTTCTCCAGGTGATATCGACCAGACCCGCTTCATTGGCAAACACGTTCGTCACGTCGCTGAGGTAGAAGGCCCGGATTGGCGGGTTGATGGTGGGAGGTTTGGTCAAATCCACCTGGAGTTCGGGCGCCGGGATAATCTTTTCGCCGATGAGGAAATCCGGCCGACGCGGCTCCGCGACCGGCTGGCCGAAGCCCGATTGGACCAGGAAAAAGGTGCCATTGTTGGGTGTGTTGGCACTTCCGGCAGAGCCAACATTGCCGCCAAAAATCGCGATACCGCGTGGTTGCGGGGATTGGGAGAGGCCGGGCACCGGATTCGGCGCCGGATTGTAAATGCGGTTGCGATAGGGGAACGGAGCGAGCGAATCGGCGACCTGAGCCTGGGCTTTCGAGGTGAGAACAGCGCTGACTCCGAGGCAGACCAAAAGCGGGAGTAAGCGCCACGGAATTCCTGATCTTAATCCTCTTAATCTTAATCCTGAATGCGGTGATGAGCGAGGGAGGGACGAGAGAGCAGGGCCGTATCCGAAAGCTGGAGCCTCGTTACCTCGGCTGCTGCAACGGAGGAAATTTCGGCGGCGTCTTCTCATGGCGGCGGGTGGCCTGTCATTCGTCACTGGTCGCTCATCTTGTCGCCCGTTTGAGCCCGGCTACCTCGGCTTGCAGGGCCTTGATCTGCTTCTGCTGCTCTTTCATGGCCTCGACCAATACGGGAACCAGTGCGTCATAATTCACGCCGAGATAACCATCCGGGCCGGCCGTCACGGCTTCAGGAAGGACCTTCTCCACATCCTGGGCAAGGACACCAATATGTCGGGGAGTCGGATCAAGGTTTGGAATCGCGGTGTGCTCCTTGAAGTTGTACGTCACTGCCCGAATAGCCTGAATTTTTTCCAGAGGAGTTTGAAGGGTTTCGATGTTTTCCTTGAGACGCTCGTCTGAAAAGGTCGCGTAGCTATTCGCCCAAACCTTGCCGTAGAATTGAAAATCGTTCACGCCCGCCACGTTGAAGGTTCCAAACACTGTCGAAGTCCACATGCTCACCGAACCTACGGTCAGCGTGTCGGTAACTGACGCGTTATAGCTACTGAGACTGCCTGACACGTTCATGGCAGGAGCTATCGCTTCGCCGGTAATGCCGTTGACTCTTAATGTCCAACCGGCCCCCAAGGGGCTGTAAAAGCCAACGATATTGTCGTCGAGCATCCCTACAAACGCGCGGTCGGATCCGTTGTGGTTGAACCATATCCCGGCCGACCCCTCATTCCCTTTGTGCATCCTGGCCCTCCCGTTTACCTCCAGCTTCTGGCCCGACGGTGGAACTCCGAGACCCACATTGCCGGTCTGCGGATTGCCGCCCGCAAACACCGCGCTCCAATCAAAGCCGTTTAATTTCGCGGCGTTGGCGGCGTTGGCCGCGCCCAACGCGTAAGGAGCGGTGAGGAGCTGCTGGCGTGGCGCAATCGGGCTGCCGGTACCGATCTTGATCTCTAAAAAAAGGCTCGGATTTGCGGCCACGATGTCGAGCAGGTTGCGATCGGCCGTATCCTTGGGTCCCAGAACCAGATTGAAGTGTCCTTGGACGACCGACACCTTTGGCCCCAGACCGGTTCCGCTCTGGCCGTTAAAAGTTTGCGGGCCCCAAACAAGGGCGCCTCCGGATTCAACGGGGAAGAGCCGGATCTCGACGTCGTAGTCCCCGGTGGGCATCGGGTTGCCGACGGCGTCCAGCAGTTGGCCCTGGTAATTGATGAGCGGCGGCACCGATTGACCGCGGGCGGGCAGGACCGCGGCGGAGAGCAAAGCGGTTAAGAGAAGGAGCGTGGTTTTTTTCATAATACTTTCCTCGGATTTGCGTTCATGAGCGCTTCGCCGGACCAATGCTGAAAGAGACGCCTCGCCTGCCGCGAGTCACTGTGAGGTGCAGCAAGCCGGCACACACAGGCGATTCGGAAACTACCTCCGGCAAATATTCTAGAGTCCATCGTTCAAAACCTCGATCGTGGACGCGCGCGTCAACCGGAAAGTGCCCGCGGCATGGAGCACCTGCTTGTGAAGCCCGGTGATTGTTTCCCGGTAGGTCCCGCCAAGTTGATTGTCCCCCCAGCCTGGCAGCGCAAGTTTGTCGGGATCCTGCGCGCTAAACTCGAGCTCGACCGCGCGGGTAATCGTGAAAGACTCGACCCCCTCAGGCAGTTTCTGTTCGAAACGGTCGTTCAGGTTGTCATGGTCGGGGTGGTACTTGTGCTTGAAAGGGTTGAGCGGGTGATCGTAATCGAGCGGAACCTGGCAGTTGAACTTGCCCGCTCCGAACTCGCCCGTCGCGGTGAACAGGATCGGCTGTGTAAAACCAAACGCCGCGGAGCTGATCCGTCGCGCCACCGCCTGCCCGTCGCGCACGGTCGCCCCCGTAAACTTCGGGATGTGCGCGTCGTCCGTGACCAGGACGTAACGGCCGGGCTGGTCCACAACTTTCTTGGTCGGATCGATGGGATCAGCCTTCAGCGTGCCGTTTTTGAACATTTGCAAAACCTTTTGCAGCAGGCGCGCGTTGCCGGCCTGATCCACATGGATGATCAGGCGGAATTGCACAGGTGAGGCCGCAAGCAACGGAGTATTGGGCGTATCGATGTGCGCAGGCTGGCTCACCTTCTCCACCACAGCGGCACCCACCCATAAGCCAGCCCGCGGATGCGGTGGATCGTCTGGCCCGGCGCGACGGCGGCCTTGCAACGCGAGTTGAGCGGAGGGGCCGGTGGGAGCATAACTCTTCAGCCCTTCGCCGCTGAGGGCGATGAACTGGCGTGCGCCGGTATCGCTGGAGATTTCGAGCAGGCCCTGATACAGCACGCCGTTGTGCGCCGGAGGCGGAGTGAAGTCGGTCATTCGCGTCCGATCCACGCTCAGGCGCAGCACCCACTCGGCGCCCGGTGGCAAATCCAACCGCTCCACTTCGTCGGGCAGTGGCAGCCACCCGAACTGCAGGTTGGCGGCATCAATTCGGAAATAAGTGAGCGGCACGGCTCCGGCCAGAAGCGGGAAAGTCGCGTCGGGTGGCGCCAGCGACGGGAGTCGTCGCAACACGAACGAAGTGGGTGCGAGCGAAGTGTTCCGGATGCGCAAGGTTTGTTCGAGCAACTGCCGGCCGTAGAGCAAACCGTCGCGTTGATCTGTCTGGACCTGCATGGGCCCGGAATAAGTCGATGGCCCCTGGCAAAACACCCAAAAGGCTTCGCCAGGCAAGACCACGCTGGATGCCGGGTTGGCCAGGCGTTCCCAGACGCCAATGTTGTTCAGGCGGTAGATCGCCTGGCCGGAGTGAGCAGGTGATCCGGCGAACAAAGCCTGGAAAGTCAGACTGCTCCCGGACGCTAGCGGGAACCCCGCGAGATTGAATGAATTGGGCAGCCAATCGATCGGGCGGTTGACCGGCTGGCCCTTGAGGGTCCAGGTGATTACACCTTGGCCAGGCACCTTGATTAGACAGGCTTGGCCACCCTGCAGGGTGTAGAGATTGCGTGTGGCCCTTGCTGGATTTGTCGAGGCCACCCAGTTGAGCCAATCCGGCTGGCCGGGCAGAAGCTGGGTCGGGTCCTGGATGAATTGAACAGTTGAGAAGCGACGGTTCCAGACCCAGACACTTTCTACTCCAAGGCCAGCGAAGAGTGCGTCGCAATCCCTGGGTTCCGGTTGAACTTCCAGGTAAACGGCGTTCCAGCCCGGCTGCAGCCTGATCGTTTGCGTCGTCCATTGCGCTAGCGCCGGCAGCGACCCAAAACAACAGGCAAGGCCTATCCATGCCAATGTGAATCGCCGAATCATACCTTGGTCACTGGCCGGCTGGATTGGTGAGCACGCGGTAAAAGTACGGCCCGGGGCCGACGGCCGTGCCATCCTGATACTGATTTAGCGGCGGGGTCGCCGCGATATTCACCGCAAGGTCCTGGAAACCGGTCAGAAGGTCTTGGGACCGGCGCAAGGTGTAAACCTTACCGGCGGCGCTGAACCACTTCAGACGCGGCCCCCCGGGGGCATCAGCAGTGATCTCAATCGCAAACACCGATGTGGGGTCCACCGGATTCGTGCCGGAACGAAACTCTCCCAGATTGTCCATCCCATCCTGATCGGGGTCCGCGAAGGGATCGATTCCCGTCCGGCCAAAGTATTGGAGCTGCCAGCTGTCCGGCAGCACACCGCCAATCGCGACCTGGAGATCCACTCGTTCGATTCGGCCCCGGTCGGTCAACGTCAACGTCAGACCTTGTTGACTGGACTGAACAAAGGTGGCGGGATGACTATCCACTGAAACCTGCGATCGGTCATAAGTCCTTCCGAGCGTCAGCGTCCCATCCGACGCCGTGAAGCCCGGGATCTGCGATTCGCAGGGGATTCTCACCACATAAGAGAACTGATCATTGATGTTCGTCAGAGTGGCGGTCACCGTGAATGAGGGGCCTCCGCCCGAGGGCTGAAAGACCCAGTTCAGCGTGCCGGCGGTGAGCCGCACATTGAGTCCCCCGCTCACGTCGCGAATCGTCCCGTAAAGGACCAACGAGGGTTCGGGCAGTCCCGCTCCTTTCATCCAAAGCGGCCCGGATAGGCCGAGGAATATTGCCAGACACGGTACCCACGCGGATCGCGTTGACGACTTCTTTGCCGGGAACCCGGAAGAGGCAAATACCGACTTCACACTGGTTATCTAAGAAACGGTCGGCGCGGATTACCGAGAAAAATGCGGGAGGACTCGCGGTTGCCAATTCAACCCCACTTCGACGGACGCCAATTCAACCCGAGTCCGAAAAAGGGCGCATCTTGCTATCCCCTGGGAGCGCAGATGTCTAATCTGCGCGAACCGCTCGACCCAATAACCGCGCAGGTTGGACACCGGCGCTCCCATGGCGAACCACCCCGCTCTCCTGACTTTTCGGACGGATCCCCGGTGTTGTCTCTCAGCCCGGACGGCGTCAGCGCGTTTGCATGCCGATCAACTCCCAAGGTCCGATCTCCGAGAGATCGGGAACCGACGCTTACTTTACCTTCTTCACCTTTTCCCACTCGCCGGTCTTCGCCGATTGGAGCACGGCATCGGTCACGTAGTCGGTGGCGAGGCCGTCCTTGAAGTCGGGTTTTGCCGGTTTGCCGTCGGCAAGGCCCTGAAGGAAGTCGGCGACCTGATGGACGAAACTGTGTTCGTAACCGATCTGCAATCCAGGCACCCACCAGTTCTTCATGTACGGCTGGTCGCCGTCGCTCACATGAATGCTGCGCCAGCCCCGGACGCGGCCCTCGTCGCGGTGGTCGAAGTATTGCAGACGATGCAGATCGTGCAGGTCCCAGAAAATCGACGCGTGCTCGCCGTTGATCTCAAAGGTGTAGAGCGCTTTGTGGCCGCGGGCGTAACGCGTGGACTCAAACGTCGCGAGTGAACCGTTGCTGAAGCGCGCCAGGAACGCGCAGGCGTCGTCGATGCCGACCTTCTCCACTTTTCCGGTCAGTTGATGCTTGCGCTCCTTGACGAACGTCTCGGTCATCGCGCTGACCTTGTCGATCGATCCATTGAGCCACATCGCGGTGTCGATGCAGTGCGCCAGCAGGTCGCCCGTGACGCCGGAGCCGGCGGCTTTCACGTCGAGGCGCCACAACGCCGCGCCGCCTTGTGGCAGGTCGGGATTGATCGTCCAGTCCTGGAGGAATTTCGCGCGGTAATGAAATATGCGGCCGAGCTTGCTTTCGTCGATGAGCTGCTTGGCGAGGACGACGGCGGGGCACCGGCGGTAGTTGTACCAAACCATGTTCGGCACCTTGGCCTTCTGAACTGCGGCGACCATCTTCTCGGCCTCTGGCGCATTCAATGCCAGCGGTTTTTCGCAGAGGATCATCTTACCGGCCTTCGCGGCAGCGATGGCGATCTCGGCGTGGGTATTGTTCGGCGTGCAGATGTCGATCACGTCGATATCGTCGCGTTCGATGAGTTTGCGCCAGTCGGTTTCGATGGACTCATAGCCCCATGTTTTGGCGAAGGTTTTGGCCTTGTCAGCGCTGCGGGCGCAGACCGCTTTGAGGATCGGTTGATGTTCGAGGTCGAAGAAGTTGTTGACCTTGCGATAGGCGTTCGAGTGCGCCCGGCCCATGAAGCCGTAGCCGATGATACCGACGTTCA
>Ga0209382_10011271_pt1 | contig 11105 bp, 9 predicted proteins | sample SoiMetdeltSBSDD5_FD_187599 | JGI IMG/M metagenome (GOLD analysis project Ga0209382, IMG submission 187599) | Bulk soil microbial communities from a Populus tree surrounding site in Tennessee, USA - Soil MetaG P. deltoides SBSDD5 (SPAdes) (version 2) | ecosystem: Environmental > Terrestrial >...
CGAGAGCACAGGTCGGCGGACGGAAGCGGTGCGCAACTTCGAGTGATCGCGCCTGTTGTAGGGGGGCGCGTCGCTCCTGAGCCTTGTGCCAGGGTGCGAGGGGGTATCGCAAGCGGCGCCATCGATGGGATGCCGACGCATGAGCCGCGGCCGGGCCGGGGGCCCGGTCGCGGCCGGCGTTTCAGGCGGACCGCCGAGCAGCCGACTCGCGCTTGCTGAAGACGACGGGTACGCGCCCGCGGAGGTCGTCCCGGCTCGGCAGGAGCTTGCCGCCGCGGCTGCGCGTGCCGGCATCGACCTGCTCGGGCCTCCCGGCACCTTTCCCAATTCGAACCACTTCTAAGATCACCTCATGTCCGGTCATTCGAAATGGGCCTCGATCAAGCACAAGAAGGCAGCCACCGACGCCAAGCGGGGGCAGCTCTTCACCAAGCTCGCGCGGGCGATCAGCGTCGCCGCGCGCGAGGGCGGCGGGGACCCGGACGCGAACTTCACGCTGGCCGCGGCAATCGAGAAGGCGAAGAGCTACTCGATGCCGAAGGACAACATCCAGCGCGCGATCGATCGTGGCACGGGCGCCGGCGGCGGCGACGAGCAGATCGAGCGCGTCGTCTATGAGGGCTACGGCCCCGGTGGGGCGGCGATCATGGTCGAGGCGCTCACCGACAACAGAAACCGCACGGGGTCGGAGGTCCGCCACGCCTTCGACAAGCACGGCGGCAGCCTCGGCGAGCCCGGATCTGTCGCCTGGCAGTTCGCGAAGAAGGGGGTCGTCCTGGTCGACGCCGGGCGCTATGGGGAGGAGGATCTCATCGCGGCGATCGACGCGGGCGCCGACGACGTGGCAGATGACGGGGACCTGCTGAAGGTCACCACCGAGCCGGCGGCTCTGACCGCCGTTCGGGCGGCGCTGGAGCGGGAAGGCGTCGACGTGCAGTCGGCCGAGCTGGCCATGGAGCCCAGCGCGGTGATCGAGGTCGACGGCGAGCGCGAGGCGCGCGCGCTGATCCGCTTGATCGAGGCGCTCGACGACCACGACGACGTCGAGTCGGTCCACGCCAACTTCGACATCCCGGAGCAGTTGCTGGAACAGGCCGCGGCGTAGGCCCGGGAGGCGTCCGGACGGCGACGCAGAATGAATACCCGTGATCGTCGTCATGGGCATAGACCCGGGCGTGGCGAACACGGGTTTCGGCGTCGTGCGGGCCGCCGGCGGGCAGTTGAGCGCCGTCGACGGCGGGGTCATCGAGGTCCCGTCCGACCAGCCGCTGGAGGCCCGGCTCGCGCGCATCCACGCCGAGCTCGAGAAGCTGATCGCCTGGCATGAGCCGGCTGCGGTGGCACTCGAGGACCTGTACTACGGGCGCAATGTGCGAACCGCCTCGGCGGTGGGGCAGGCGCGAGGGGTGGCGATGCTCGCCGCGGGCCAACGCGAGATCCCCTGCTTCGACTACACGCCGCAGGCGGTGAAGATGTCCGTGTGCGGCACCGGCTCGGCGGCCAAGGAGCAGGTGCAGCAGATGGTCGGGGCGCTCCTCGGCCTTCCGTGCACGCCCGAGTCCGATCACGCCGCGGACGCGCTCGCCGTCGCGATCTGTCATGCGTCGCACGCCCGGGCCCTGACCAACCCTCGCGCGGAAGTGCCCGCGGCGGCCGCGCCAGGGTGTGTGGCCGAGCAGGCCGCGGGGTCGCTGCAGTGATCGCCTGGGTCCGTGGCGAGGTGCTCGTGCGCCGTCCTGATCACGTCGTGATCGAGTCGGGCGGGGTCGGCTACCGGCTCACGGTCTCGGCCGAGACCCTGAAGGCGGTCCCTGCACGCGGTAAGGAGACCGGCCTGCACGCCCACCTCGTCTCCCGCGACGACTCGCTGGCCCTGTATGGCTTCGCCAGCGAGGAGGAGCGCGACCTCTTCCTGCATCTGACGTCCGTCTCCGGCGTCGGCCCCAAGGTCGCGATCGCGATCCTCTCCGGCGGAACGCCCCGCGAGCTCCTGCGCGCGATCGCCGCCGGTGACGCGAAGCGCTTCCAGGCGGTGCCCGGGATCGGCAAGCGGACCTCCGAGCGCGTGATCGTCGAGCTGCGCGAGAAGGTCGCCGGCCAGCTGGAGGAGGGGGTGCCCGCGCTCGCCGGCGCCGAGGCGGGCGACCCGCGCGCGCTCGCCCGCGATGGGCTCATGCATCTCGGCTACACGCTCACGGAGGCCGAGAAGCTGCTCGACGGCGCCGAGGGCGAGACGCCTGAGGACCTGATCGGATCGGCGCTGCGCAGCGCCGGGACCAGGGAGGCGGCGTGAGCGCGGAGCAAGCGAAAGGGCGCGGTGCTTCGGCGCGAAGCGCGAGCCAAGAGTCTGTGAGCGTCTCGAGGGACCCGAGCATCGGCGGCCGCGACGCGCCGATCCCCGAGCCGATGGCCGAGGTTCGCCTCGCCGGCGCCGACGAGGACCTCGACCGCTCGCTGCGCCCGCGCCGGCTCGCGGACTTCGTCAACCAGGAGCAGGTGACGATGCAGCTCGAGGTCTTCATCGAGGCTGCGCGGCGGCGCGAGGAATCGCTCGACCACGTGCTGCTCGCCGGCCCGCCGGGGCTCGGCAAGACCTCGCTGGCTCACATCATCGCCGCCGAGCTCGGGTCGGCGATCGTGCAGACCGCCGGCCCCGCGCTGGAGCGCAAGGCGGACATCGCCTCGTTCCTCACCGCGCTCGAGCCCGGATCGGTCTTCTTCATCGACGAGATCCACCGCCTGAACCGGGCCATCGAGGAGACGCTCTACCCAGCGATGGAGGACCGCCAGCTGCCGATCGTGCTCGGCCAGGGTGCCGGCGCGCGCACCGTGACCCTCGACCTGCCGCCGTTCACGCTCGTCGGGGCGACCACGCGCGCGGGGCTGCTGACGACGCCGCTTCGCGACCGGTTCGGCGTCAGCCAGCGGCTCGAGCACTACGAGCCCGCCGATCTGGCAAAGATCGTGCGCCGCTCGGCGGGCATTCTCGAGGTCGAGATCGAACCGGGGGGCGAGCACGTGATCGCGGAGCGCTCGCGGGGAACGCCGCGTGTCGCCAACCGGCTGCTGAAGCGGGTTCGCGACTTCGCCCAGGTTCGCGGCGCGGGCGTGATCACGCAGGCGGTCGCCTCCGAGGCGCTGGGGCTGCTCGAGGTCGACGAGGCGGGCCTCGACCGCCACGATCGCACGATCCTCGAGACGATCGCGGTCAAGTTCTCGGGCGGCCCGGTGGGGCTGTCGACCCTGGCCGCGGCGGTCGACGAGGAGCAGGAGACGATCGAGGACGTCTACGAGCCGTACCTGCTCCAGCAGGGCCTGCTCAAGCGCACCCCCCGGGGCCGCGTGATCACTGCGCGCGGCTTCGATCACCTCGGGCTCCCCGTGCCCGAGGGCGCGGCGACGCTCTTTTAAGGAGCGGCGGCCAGGCCATCGCTAGGCTTCTGCCCCGTGCCCTTTTTCATCTGCCCGAACTGCGGCAACCGCGAGTTGTCCGGGGAGCGCGGCGGGCTGATCTCCCGGCCGAAATCGTGCTCAAACTGTGGTGCGCCGTTCCTGTTCGAGCTGCTCGATGACTACTACCCGGCGCCCGACGCGGCGTTCTTCGTCTGCGACCAGGAGGGCAGGTTGCTCGATGTGGGGCGCAACGGCTTCGAGCTGACCGGCCTCAAGGACGAGCAGGTGATCGGCCGTCCCGTGCGCGAGGTGCTCGGGCTCGAGTGGATCGATCCCGGCGACGGCGGTGAGACGGCCGATACCAACGACGATGGCACCACCGATCCGATCGAAACGACGCTCGAGTGGGGGGTCCGCTCCCTGGGCAAGCGGGTCGCCGTCAACGCCGAGGGAGATCTGCCGGCTGAGGCGGTCGCCGACGTCTTCCCCGCGTACGACGACGACGGGGGGATGCTGCTCGTGCTGACCCCGCAGTAACGCAATGGCGAATCGCCGTCGCAACCTTTTCATCCTGGTGGTCGTGCTCGCCATGTTGGCCGCCTCGTCGTGGGTGATCAGCGACAAGCGGACCGTCCTCGGCCTCGACCTACGCGGGGGCACCGAGCTCGTCTACCAGGGCCGCGCGACCCCTCAGGTCCCCGAGGTCACCCCGGAGGACATCGATCGCGCGATCGAGATCATCCGCGAGCGGGTCGACACGCTGGGCGTCGCCGAGCCCGAGATCACCCGCATCGGCGCCGACCAGATCGAGGTCGGCCTGCCGGACGTCCAGGACTCCGATCGGGCGATCGACCGGATCGGGACCACCGCCCAGCTGTACTTCTATGACTTCGAGCCCAACGTCATCCCGCCGAACCCGGACATCTCCGATCCCGAGGAGCGGCCGTACAACCGGCTGATCGACGCGGTCGAGGCGGCGTCCAAGCGCAAGCCCGAGTGCTTCAAGAACACCTGCACCACCAACGGCCCGACGCACTACCTCTTCGACAAGGACACGCTCGAGCCGCTCGGCGAGCCGTCCGAGAACCTCAAGGACCTCTACCTCCCGTTCGGCGGCTCGAAGCCGCCGAACTCGCGGGTGATCGACGTTCCGCAGGGCACGGTCGTCCTCGAGGAGCCGCCCACCGACGACGCCTCGACGCAGGACGTCGACGAGTCCACGCTCGGCGACTCGCAGTTCTTCGTGCTCAAGGACCGCCCGTCGCTCTCCGGAGACGAGATCGAGAGCCCCGAGCAGAACCTCGACCCCGTCACCAACCAGCCCAACGTCACCTTCGACTTCACCGACGAGGGCCAGCAGGCGTTCCAACAGGTGACCCGCGACATCTCGCTGCGAGGCCAGGACGCCTACTTTGCGGCCACCGGTCAGCCGGCATCGACCGCGGACGACGCCACGGCCGCGCAGTTCAGCGACAGCTTCGCGATCGTGCTCGACGGCGAGCTGCAGTCGCGGCCGATCATCAACTTCAAGGAGAACCCGGACGGGATCGACGGCCGCACCGGGGCCCAGATCTCGGGCAACTTCACCACCACCGAGGCGCAGGACCTCGCTGAAGTGCTGAGGATCGGCGCCCTGCCGATCAAGCTGGCCCTGATCAGCCAGAGCCAGGTCTCGGCGACGCTCGGCGAGCAGGCCCTGGACGAGGGGCTCAAGGCGGGGCTCGCCGGGCTCGCCGTGGTGCTGCTCTTCCTCATTGCGTACTACCGCTTCCTCGGACTCGTCGCCGGGCTCGGGCTGCTCGTATACGCGGTCTTCTTCCTCGCCCTGATCAAGCTGATCCCGATCACCCTGACGCTGCCGGGGATCGCCGGCCTCATCCTCACGATCGGCGTTGCAGCCGACTCCAACATCGTCATCTTCGAACGAATAAAGGAGGAGGTCAGGGCCGGCAGATCGATGCTCTCGGCGATCGCGGAGGGCTACAAGAAGGGGATCGCGACGATCATCGACGCGAACGTGATCACCCTGATCACGGCGTTCATCCTCTTCGTGATGGCAAGCGCGGGGGTGAAGGGGTTCGCCTTCACCCTCGGCATCGGCACGATCGTCTCCCTGTTCACCGCGGTGCTGTTCACGCAGGCGGTGCTCGGGGTGCTCGGGCGCTCGCGCATGCTGCGCTCGCCGAGCTTCCTCGGCGCCAGCGGCGAGGGGCGCCAGTGGAACTTCGACTTCACCGGAGCCTCGAGGTGGTTCTTCTCCTTCTCCGGCGTGATCCTCGCGATCGGCGCGATCGCGTTCGCGACCAAGCAGCTCAATCTCGGGATCGACTTCGAGTCCGGGACCCGCATCCAGGCTGCGCTGAGCGAGCCGGCAAGCGTCGAGGACATTCGCGAGGCCCTGGCCGACGGCGGCATCGAGGGCGTCGACTCGGCCAAGATCCAGGAGACCGAGAATCCCGACTTCGGCGAGAACGTGGTCCAGATCCAGGCCAAGATCCCGCCGGGGCAGACCGCCGACGTCCAGCCGGTGCTCGAGGATGCCTTCGGGCTCGAGGAGCCCATCGACTCGACCTCGATCGGACCGACCTTCGGCGAGCAGATCGCCCGCTCGGCCGTGATCGCGATCGTCTTCAGCCTGCTGGTGATCTCCGCATACGTGGCGATTCGGTTCGAGGCCAAGTACGCCGTCCCGGTGCTGATCGCACTCGTTCACGACATCCTGATCACGGGTGGCGTCTATGCGCTGATCGGCGCCGAGGTCTCGAGCGCGACCGTCGCCGCCTTCTTAACCATCCTCGGTTACTCCATGTACGACACGATCATCGTCTTCGACCGCATCCGCGAGAACGTGCCGCGGATGCCGCGCGCGGCCTTCTCGCAGATCGTCAACCGCTCGATGGCCGAGGTCTTGACGCGCTCGCTGATCACGGGCCTCTCGACCGTGTTCCTCGTCGGGATGCTGCTCGTCTTCGGCGGCGAGACTTTGGGCGACTTCGCGCTCGCGATGATGATCGGGATCCTCTCGGGTACGTACTCGTCGATCTTCATCGCCTCCCCGGTGCTCACCGAGTGGAAGGAGCGCGAGCCCGCCTACCGGTCGCGCCGTGCCCGGATCGAGGAGGCGATGGGCTACGTGCCGACGTTCCCCGAGCAGAACGTCGTCGCGCGCATCGACGAGGCCGAGCGCCACGTGCCCAGCGCGGTCGCGGGTGACGGCGTTGCGGAGCCGCCGCGGCCACAGGCGCCACCCGAGCCCAGCGAGGCGCCCGTCGCGGTCGCCGACCCGCCGGTCGAGCGCGACGCGGAGCCCGAGCCGACGCCCGAGGAGGAGGAACCGGCAACCGTCGCCGGGCGCCCCGAGACGAGCGCCAAGCGCACGCCGCAGGAGCCCTCGCGAAAGAAGCAGTCGCGGCGCCGTCGCAAGCACGGGAGGCGCCGCTAGATGGCAGCGCTCGTCTGGTTCACGACCGGAGTCGCGATCTGGCACTTCACGGTGTTCATCCCGGACCGCTTCTGGGCCGGGATCGTCGGCGCCCTCCTCGGCGCGGCGGCCGGGGCGATGGTCACCGGTGCCCTGGGGCAGATCGCAACCGGCGCCGGGATCGGCGAAACCGGGATCGAGACCGTGCTGTTCGCCATTCCGGGCACGCTGCTCGGGCTCGCGATCGTCTACGGGATCGGCGTCCGCCAGGAGCAACAGATCCCAGCCGAGGCCTGAGCGCCGACCACACATCGAACGTCCCGGAGTGCACGCCATAGCGTGCAGCGCCGGACGTTCGGCGGAAATGGGGTGGGGCGGATTCCGTCCATCGCGCTTCTTAGCCTCGGACCGTGCCGCAAACCGCCGCCACCGCGTTCACGCTCGAGCCGTACGACTACGGCGAGGCGCGGGCGCTCATGGAGTCCCTCGAGCTCGCCGAGCCGGTCGCGGTCACGCTGGTCCGCCGCGGCTATCGCACCGCGGAGCAGGCGCGGGCGTTCCTCGAGGCCGCCGACGACCACGACCCGTTCCTGTTCGACGCGATGGCGGAGATCACCGAGCGAATTCGCTCGACGATCGCCGCCGGGCGCCGGATCACGGTCCATGGTGACTACGACGTCGATGGCGTCTGCTCCACAGCCATCCTGGTCCGCGCCCTGAGGGAGCACGGTGCCGAGTGTGACTGGCTGATCCCGGGCAGGCTCGAGGACGGCTACGGCCTCACGGAGGCTACGGTCGAGAAGCTGGCCGCGCGGGGGACCTCGCTGCTCATCACGACCGACTGCGGCATCGGGTCGGTGGCCGAGGTGGAGGCGGCCCTCGCGGCTGGCCTCGAGGTGATCATCACCGACCACCACCAGCCGGGCGAGCGCCTGCCCCCGTGCCCGATCCTGCACCCGCAGGTGTCGGGCTACCCGTTCGCCGACCTCTGCGCCACCGGCGTCGCCTACAAGCTGGCGACCGCGTTGCGAGGCCCAGAGGCCACGGCGGCCGAGCTCGATCTCGTGGCGCTCGCCACCGTCGCCGACCTCGTCCCCCTGCGCGGGGAGAACCGGGCCCTGGTCCGTCGCGGACTCGCCGAGGCGCGGCGAGCGGCCCGGCCCGGCCTGCGTGCGTTGATGGCCTCCGCTTCGGTGGTCTGCGAGCGGCTCGACGAGGGCGATGTCGCGTTCAGGCTCGCACCGCGGCTCAACGCCGCCGGGCGCCTGTATCGCGCCGACGCCGGGGTCGAGTTGATGCTCACCGCGGACGACGGCCGGGCGGCCGAGATCGCGGCCGAGCTCGAGCGGGCGAACCGCGAGCGGCGCGAGGTCGAGCTCGAGGTGCTCGCCCGCGCGGAACGCGCACGCGCCGAGCTTCCCGAAGAGCTCGCGGATGCCCCCGGGCTGGTGCTCGCCGGCGAGGACTGGCATGCGGGGGTGGTGGGCATCGTCGCCTCGCGGCTCGTCGAGCGCCACTTCCGGCCCGTCGTTCTGATCGGAATCGACGGCCAGGGCCGGGGCCGAGGCTCTGCGCGCAGCGTCCCTGGGTTCGATCTGCTGGCCGCGCTCGACGACTGCGCGGAGCATCTGCTGCGCCACGGCGGCCACCGCGCGGCTGCGGGGCTCGAGATCGAAGTCGGCAGGATCGAGGCCTTCCGGAGAGCCTTCGCCGTCCGTGTCGCGGAGTCGCTGCCGGAGGCGGCCCGGGTGCGGACCGAGCAGGTCGATGCGGTCGTCGGGGGAGAGAGCCTCGGCCACGACGTGGCCGCTCAGCTGGCGCGGCTGGCGCCGTTCGGCAACGGCAACCCGGGTGTCAGGCTGTTGGTCTGTGGGGCGAGCCTCGGCGACGTGCGCCCGATGGGGGAGGGCGAGAGCCACGCTCGATTCAGCCTTCGAAGCGGCAGCAGGCGAGCTCTCGGGGTCGCCTTCGGGGTCAACGGACGCCTCGATGAGGTGGTGCGGTCGGGCCCCCTCGACGTCTCGGTGAAGCTCGAGCTCAACGAGTGGAACGGGGCCGTCGAGCCCCGCGTGGTCCTCGGCGGGCTCTATCCCGGCGACGAGCCGGCAGCCGGCGACGCCGAGCTCGAACACGAGGCGATCGGCGAGGCCGAGTTCTGGCGGCGCCTCGATGCCGAGCTGTACCGCGAGCTGGCTTGGCCGCCGCCGGGTGCAGCGCCCGTGCACACGTGCCGAGAGGAGGTCGATCGCCGCGGCGACTCCGGCGTGGCGGCCATCGCGGCGCTCGCCTCGAGCGGCAAGGCGGTGCTGGCAGTGTGCGCGGACGCGATCCGCCGCCGGGCGCTGGTCGAGCGCGCCGCCCGCCCGGCTCGCTTCGGGGGCGGGGAGGTCGCGATCGTCTCCGCGCGCCTGCCCGAGGCCCACGGCGCCGCCGCTGTGCAGCGGGTCGAGGAGGCCGGCGCCGGGGTCGTGCTGGCGGACTGGGGCGCGCTCGCCCGCGACCCGGCACTCGCGGCTCGCTTCCAGCATCTGGTGATCGTCGATCCGGCGCCGTTCGTGCACCTCGAGGAGCTCTGCGGCGGCGGTGCCGGCTACCTGCACCGGGTCGACGGCCCCCGCGAGGCGGAGTTCGCGCTTCGCGTGCACTGCGACGACTGGCCCTCGCGCGCCTCGCTCGCCGCCCTGTACCGGACCCTGCGCGAACGGGGCGGGCCCGCGAGCACTCTCGCCGGCGACCTCGCGCGGGCGGTCCTGTGCGGCGAGGGCCGCAGCCATCCGCTCGCACCCGAGCCCGCGGCCCGCTCGGCGCGCGTCCTCGCCGAGCTCGGTCTCGTGCGCTGGGAGCCGGCCGACGCTGCTCGCGCGCTCAGGGTCGTATCCTCGGAGGGGACGGATCTGGAGCGATCCGCGGCCTTCGTCGCCTACCGCGACCGTTACGAGGAGGGCAGGCGATACCTGAGCAAGCGAAGACAGACACCGGGCTAGAGCATCTGGACCCCAACGGCGGCGCCTCGGGGCCCGCCGACCGGCGCGGGCACACCCGGGTGGGCGACGGCGGCCACGGGCCGGCGGCGCCGGTCAACGAGGTCACGCGCAGCCTGACCGCGAATGAGCGCGCCCTGCTCGGCGACCTGTTCGCGGTCATCGGCGAGCACAGCGCAGACGGCGGCGACGGCGGGCTCGACCGCAGCGCGATGGAGCACGCGTTCAGCTTCTCCTGCCAGCGTCACGCCGACCAGCAGCGCAAGTCGGGCGAGGACTTCATCACCCACCCGGTCGAGGTGGCAAAGATCTGCGCCGGGCTGCGACTCGACACCGAGACGCTGTGCGCGGCGCTGCTGCACGACACGGTCGAGGACACCTCCGCCAGCCTCGAGGAGGTCCGAGAGCTGTTCGGCGACACGGTGGCCGGGCTCGTCGACGGCGTCACCAAGCTGACCGGGATCACGTTCCAGAGCCGCGACGAGCACCAGGCCGAGAACTACCGCAAGATGATGGTCGCGATGGCCACGGACGTCCGGGTCATCCTGATCAAGCTCGCGGACCGGCTCCACAACATGCGCACGCTCGAGGCACTGGCGAAGCAGAAGCAGATCGAGAAAGCGCGCGAGACGCTCGAGATCTACGCACCGCTCGCGCACCGGCTCGGTATCCACGCGATCAAGTGGGAGCTCGAGGACCTCTCGTTCCAGCGCCTGCATCCCCGCAAGTACGACGAGATCAAGAAGCTCGTCTCCCAGCAGCGCAACGAGCGCGAGGCCTACGTCGAGAGCGCGGGAGCGTTCCTGCGCGGCGAGCTGGCGGAGGTCGGGATCGAGGCGCAGATCTCGGGCCGCGCCAAGCACTTCTACTCGATCTACGCGAAGATGACCAAGAAGGGGCGGGAGTTCAACGAGATCTACGACCTGACCGCGATGCGGGTGATCGTCGCGTCGGTCAAGGACTGCTACGGCGCGATCGGGATCATCCACTCGCTCTGGAAGCCGCTGCCCGGCCGGTTCAAGGACTTCATTGCGACGCCGAAGCTCAACCTCTACCAGGCGCTCCACACCACCGTGATCGGGCCCGAGGGCCGGCCACTGGAGATCCAGATCCGGACCCCCGAGATGCACGAGACGGCCGAGTACGGGATCGCTGCGCACGTGATCTACAAGGAGGGCACGTCTGGCAAGGGCGATCCCCAGCGCCAGAAGATGACCTGGCTGCGCCAGCTGCTCGAGGCCGAGGCCGAGGGCGACCCAACCGAGTTCGTCGAGGCCCTCAAGGTCGACCTGTTCGAGGACGAGGTCTTC
>Ga0209382_10011274_pt1 | contig 11104 bp, 10 predicted proteins | sample SoiMetdeltSBSDD5_FD_187599 | JGI IMG/M metagenome (GOLD analysis project Ga0209382, IMG submission 187599) | Bulk soil microbial communities from a Populus tree surrounding site in Tennessee, USA - Soil MetaG P. deltoides SBSDD5 (SPAdes) (version 2) | ecosystem: Environmental > Terrestrial >...
CTAAGATCACTGTGTCAGTTCCGCTGGTGTTGACGACCTTTGAAGCGCGTAGTTGCAAGTCCCCAGCGTTGGCACCCATGACCAACGTGCCCTTCAGGATGACCACCACGGCATTGGTGTCAGGTGCCTTGTGCTCCAATGTGGTCGATGGGCTCGCCTGCAACGCAATGCCGCGGCCGTTCATGTCAGCGGCAGTGACCACACCACCGGCCGCGTTGTGCTGCACGCTGTGTTGCCCGTTGGCAAACGTCGCACCGGCCGGGTACGTCCAAGAGGTTGCCAGGCCATTCACGTCGTCGCCCGTGGTGTACAGCTCGGCCTCGACCTTGTAGATCGTGTTAGCTCGGCCCGGCAAGACAAGCTGGGTGACGTTGGCCTGCGCGGCATTGGCGAAACCCTGGTTGCTGGTCATCCTGGCGGTCCGGCCGACAGCCTCATTGAGCGCGTCGGCGGTAAGAACGTCACCGGCAGCGAACAACGACATGGCGGAACTCCTAACGGGCCAGGCGGAGCGGATTGAACAGCCGAACCGGGGCACCGCTCGCGTGCGACTTGACCACACCGTTGACGCTGCGGGTCACGGTGAGTGTCTGGCTGAGCCCGGCGCCAGAGCGCCCAGTCACGGTCATACGCTCGCCACCGATGTTGATGTCGTACGGGAACTGCGAGCCCCACGGAGTGTTGACGCTAACCACGTCGACCCCGGTCTCAGTGGTGTCGAGCGCCTCATTGAGAGTGCACGCATCGTTGTCGAGCCGGCCTAGGACTGTGTCATCGAGAACGCCGACGCTAAACGGGCCGGCTGGGGTCGCGTTGGCCGCGATGCTGCGCAAGTGTGACTCAATGGTCTCAACGAACCCCTGGGCGTGTTGCTCGGTCCCGTCAAAACCGATCTGTTCGGGAAGGTTGGTGATGGCCAACCGATCGCCGATGTCAAGGCTCGCGGCCGCCCAGATCAACGCTGTCTTGCCCGCTACCTCCATGGCAGTGAGGTCCATGAGCACCGTGTAGCGAGCTTCATCCCACGTGCCGACGTTGCGACGCCAGGCGGCCTGTTGATAGGTCTGCGAGTCGGTGGCCAACACCAACGGGAAGTCTTTGGCGTAGCGGCCCACGCCGTTCGGGGGATCGTCGCTTGGCTCCTGAACGTTGAGCGTGCCGGTCTCCTTGACAACCTGCGAACTGGACCCGAGGTAGCGCGTCACCGTCACGTCGTTGACGATCGTGTCGGTATCCTCGATGGGCTCCAGGGGTGGCGCCACCTCGCCGCCGGCCGAGTAGTCCAGCGTGACTACGGGGGTCTGGCTGTAAAGGCTGCGGTGGGTGCGGTAGGCGAACCCGAGAAACTCGCGCGGTTCGTAAAGGGGGCCGCCGTCGGCGTCGGCCGCGTCCTGAAGCAGCTCCAGGAACGGCGCGGCCCGCTGGGGGCCGAGCGGCTCGGACGGTATCGCGGTGCCGAGGATGCTCACCGCGATACCGTCCTCTGTGCACAGTCGGGTGATGCGGTTCGCGGCGAGCTCACCGGCGTGACCGTGTGTCGCGGCAGCGGCGGCCGTCACCGACGGGATGGTATCGACCCAGGCGACCGCATAGCCCCACACTCCGCGGGTGAGGGCAAGGCTGGTGATGTCCAGCCTTGCACCGGCGACCAGCGATGCACCCGTGTGCGTGCCAGACATGATCAGCGTTCCGTCGAGGTACGCGGACACGGTTACGTCTGCGCCGACGTCGGTGGCCTCGATACGCCAGTGATGCAACGCGTCATCCCACCCGGCCTCAGCCTCGGCCGCGGTAGCCGTGTCGATCAGCGTGGACGCGCTTCCGGGGATCTCCCGGAACAGCTTCAGCTCGGGAACACCCGCATTCCAGTTCATCGAAATGTAGTACGTGTGCGGGTTACCGCCCTGGGTGGCCACCTTGAACAGGCCGAGCACCACCATCGCCGCGTCATCGTCGGCACCGTGCTGGCGCATGGACACGTCGGCCGCGATCCCCGTCGTCGGCGCGGCACCGGGTACGACGGCGCGCAACACCAGCGACGCCCCCTGGACCGCGAGCACCGGGGGAAGCCACGCGGCTAGCTCTCCTTTGCCCCATTGCACGGTCTGGGCGGTCTGGGCGTAGCTGGGGACCATCGCAGGCGCGGCCGGTGTCTCGGGTGCCGGCGAACCGGTTGTGCTGTCCGGGCCGTCTTCAAGGGGCCAGAAGGCGCGTGGCGACTGTGCGGCGATGTAGCGGCCGGGGGCGGAACGGGACGGCGCGGTCGTACCCGGTGCGTTGAGCCGGCGCCGAATACCCCACGCGGTGATGGGTGCCCACACGTCATTTCCCTTGACGTTCCACCGTTGTGGCCAGGACTCGATCTCACCCGTGAACCGGATATCCCGCTCGATCAGGTTGTCAAAGCTGAACACGTGGGTGGTCACGGCCGTGTCGTTGATCGCGTACGCGCCGACCCGGCTGCCCGTGGTGGTGATCACAGTGTCCGTAATGGACAGTGTCCACGCGGACGGTTCAGCCGTGCCGGTGTCCCACACCTTCGCCCAAAGATAGGGGCCGTCGCCCCGGAACCGGATCGTCTTGTAAGCCCCGTTGACATGGGTCAATGAGGTGAGCACGGTTGCAATGTTGGACGTGATACCGGTGAAACGCCGGTCGATCAGCAGCGTCACGGTTGACGTGGTGCTCACTTGGACACGCGCCAGATAGTGATGGTTGGTGTCGGTGAACCGACCCACCACACCCTGGCTGAGCGTGCCCGACGCCGGGGTGGAACCGATAGCGATCTCTACCTCGACATCGAAATCGGTCGCGTTGGTGTCCACCGTGGCGAATCGGCGTAACCCGGTGCCGCCCGGCTGGATCGTTCCTTGAGAACCGTTCACGTCATAGTTCGCGGCCGAGAAGCTATCACCCGCCAGGGTGTACGCCTGGCCGAACGTGGAGGTGCCCCAGCTATCGGCGAGGGTACGGGTGAACGCATCCTGCGCACGCTTGACCGAGACCCGGATCGGCGTGTTACGCCCGATCAATCCATAGAGGACGCTCATCGGGTTGCGAAGACTGTACTTCGCGTCACGGTTCTCAATGCTCAGGTCGCACCGTGAAGGCGGCATGCTGGTCAGCCAGTTGGGGCGGCCGCGGCTAATACGAATCGCATCGCGGGTGTACACGTCGTCGGTCGTCACGATGTCGTGCCACGAAGACGAATAGTACAGCTCGACGCACGCCGGGATCTTACTCATCGGCCCACCGCCGTTTGCACGATACCACCCATAGAAGAGATCACCTTTGCGAAAAGCTGTGCCAGGAAGTCATCAACCGGCGCGCCGCTCGACCGGATCTCCAATACCACCCGCTGCTGACTGCCGGCTCGGGTGACGGTTTCTCCGGCCTGGAGGATCGCCATCATCTCGCTGCCGGGCGCGCCCGGCACGCGGCTGACTCCAGTGTGGAATCGGGGCGGCCGGTCCATCGGGTTGACCACACCACCGGCGGCCGATCCCACCGGGCGCACGGTCCGACTGCCGCCAAGGTTGCTACCAATCGCGGACGCGGACGCCTTATCGATCAAGCCGCCCAGCAGTGAGAACTTATTGATCCACGCGGCGTTGCGTTCGTACCAGTCGGAGAGCCGGTCGAGCGCGTCGACTAGCAGCATGACACCCTTAGCCATGATCATGATGTGAACGGCGGTCAGCTTGATCAGCAACGCAAACGCCGGGCCAGTCTCCCGGGTGAACTCCGCAATCTGCGAAGTGAATTTCTTGATCTCTTCCTTGTTGTCCTTGATCCACACCTTGATGGCCGCGAGACTCTCAACCCACGCGACACCAACCTGCTCGGTCACCTCTTTGACCGCGGCCTTGAAGTCGGCCAGCTCCTCGCTGTTGAAGCTACCGACCGCGGCGCCGAGCTCGCCGAAACCTCCCGCCCCCTTGTCAGCAAACGAACTGAGCGCGTCGCTGGCCTTCATGATGATGGGCAGCAGGAATCCGCCAACCGACTCTTTGAGCTCGCCGAACCGGTTCTTCAGGATCTCCAGTTTGCCGGCCGCGGTCTTGCCCTCCTGCTCAGCGAACCCCCCAACCTGCGTGCGCAGTCCAGCCACAATCTGATCAAAGTTGGCCGCAACGCTGCCCGCGTCCTTGAACTTGATGCCGATCTCAGCCAGCGCGCGGCCCTTACCCAGCAACGCTTTGCCGAGAATATTGGCTGCGTCGGGAAGATCCTTGCCAGTCTTGGCCGCGTAATCCTGGAGCAACGGCGTCAACAGCTTGATCTGCGCGCCAGTGATCTTGAACTGCGCGAGCACCGCTTGTCCGCTAGCCGTGGCGTCGTCGTCGAATCGGGTCTTTTGCGCGAGCTGTTTGTTGAGCTTGCGGAACGCCTCAATGTTGGTGTCGGCCAGTTTGGGGAACCGGGTGAACGCATCCTGTAGCCGGGTCTGTGCCTTCTCGGCCTCAACGAACGCCTTGACCGAATCGACCGCGAAGTCGACCGCGGCCCTGCCCGCCATCTGGATAGCGTTGACCGCGAGGTTGCCGAGCGCGACGCCAGCCGCAACGCTCATCGTGCGCATACGGCCGAGACCACTCGATGCGTGACCCACGTCGCGGGTGAACCGGCGCGAGCCGTCGCCTGCACGGTCGAACGACCGCATCAAATCGCGCTCGTCGCCCGCGAACGTCAGGGTGACCTGGTTCTTACCCGACACGGTGGTCCACCTGAACGCCGGCCGACCGCGCTAGCTCGACCAACCCTCGCGCCATGAGCTCCTCGAACTCGTCGCGCTTGACGGCATACGCCTTGTAGAGATACCGACCGTCCTTATAGAACGGTCGGTCAACGCCGCGGCCGCGACCGACCTTCCCACCGAAGTCGAGCCACGGATAGTGGGGCGCCCGCGCCGAGCCACCAGCTACGCGCGCGCTGCGCTGAGTTGACCGACCTTTCAGGCTCGCTTGCGCCCGCCCCGTGCGCCGCGGCACACGCGGCGCAGCGTAGTCAAGAATGACCTCGGTCGCCTGATTGAGCACGAGACGCAGCGCGCGAGGGAACCCACGGTCCATCTGTCGGAGGTTGCGTTGAAATTCCCTCAGACCAGTAATCCTGATCGGGTCGGTCATCCGCGGTCACCCCCCTCGCTTCAGCCTTTCAAGCTCCGCACGTTGCGCCTGGCGGGCGTAGTACATCTGCCAGCGCAGGAATTCGCGGCTACTCATCCGCCGCCGTAGGTCCGACACCAGCATCCCCAGCTTCGCTGCTAGGAAGTGCTCGAAACTCGGCGTCCGGATCGGCCACCAGTTCCTTCACTACCTCTTTGGCCGCGCCGTCCGAGAGGCCCGACAGCTCGGACACCTTGTCGGTAACGTCTTCCATCTCGCCAGCAATAGAAGCTTTCTGCCAGCGCCCGACCTCTTCCTGGGTCATCGGCGGGTCGACCATCGCGTAAGACAAGATCACACGCTCGGCGGTAGCCTCATGCTTGATGCCGCGAACCGCAAGGGCCTCATCGCGCGACAGACCACGCACGCGCACCGACCCGCCCCGGGACGGCAACGGCACGTCATCTTCAGGCATACCCGATGGGGTGTTGGCGGCCGGCGCGAACAGTGTCTCTTTGTCCACAGTGTTCAGTCCTTCGGGTACATCTTGTAGGTAACGGTGGCCGTGACGCTGTGCGTCACCGTCACGTTGCCGGCGGAGTCCACCTGCTCAGGTCGGACGTGGAATACCTTGCTCGTGCCGTTGGTGACGGTCGGCCCGTTGGCCGCGGCGGGCGCGCCTGACGGCGTGATGCTAGCGTCGGAAATCGTCATGACATCCGGCGAGGCATTGCCGTTGATGATCTCCAGAATGACGCCCTTGCTTCCGAGCACCGTCGAGGGGATCGTGTCGGACGCGGCGACCGCAGCGCCCGTGGACACCACGCCGGCCCTGTTCGGCGTGGTCAGTGCGAGTACACCCATGACGGCGCTCCCTTACGGCTGGTTGATAGAGGTAACGGTGTCGGAGCCCTGGAGCTGCACCGACCACGCCACCATGTCCGCGACGGGCGAGGTCTCCACGTACTCGCCCACCACGACGTTGACCGTGTCTTGCGGCCTACCGGAACCGGTGCCCTCGGGTCGCCGCACGCACGGCACGGTCTGACCTACGAGCGGCTCGATCACGTCGCGCGGACCAGTCGCACCGTTGTCGTAGATCCCGCTGGCCGACATGTCGGAGTTGCCGAGCCCACCAACAAAGACGTGATCATCTTTGCCATAGGTGGTCACGTCGTGCGTGTCCGCCCGGCGCCCAAAGCTGGACTGATTGGTGAACGCGGAAAGGTCGATACCGTTAAGAAGAAAGACCGTGTTCTTACTGTGTACGAACGACATCGCCCAGTCAGCTCCCTTGTCCCACGATGTCCAATGTGAACAGTGCGCTCATGTAGTCGGTCTGTGCGATGGTCACAACGTCGAACTCAGCACCCTTGACCGTGACTTCATCGAACGCGGTGTAGGTTCCCGACTCCAGCACGGCCTTGACCGACCGGGGACCGGAACCCTTGGCATACGCGGTCAGTTGGTCGCGTGTGGATCGATCGACCACCCGGCCCACCACGAGCAACACGGGCAGCCTCATTCGGTCCATGCCGCGCTGGTAGGTCCCGTCATACTCGTAGTCCTCGGGGTAGAGCACGACCGCGCCGGGCGGGTTGACCATGCCGGTCGGATGGGCCTCGCAGCGCAACCCCTCGATCAGGTCGAGCCGTGCGGCAACCTGGTCCATGACCACGCCGAGCTCCATTAGCCGTTCCCCCGTGGTCGCCTCAGGCCGCGAAGCGACACACCAACGTCTGGATCAACACGCGCCAGTAACCGCATCTCTGAGCCCTGATCGGGCGAACCGGCCACGCCGTACGGGCTGTTTCGCCGCGTGTGGAAGCGGGACGACTGCAAAAAGGTGGCCTGCCGCACGGGTACCGGCACGGCCGCCCAACCCCACGGGTCCGCCGTGATGGCCGCTTCATTCCGCTTACCCCGAGGCTTGACCGTCGAGTCCGCGTTGACGATCAACCGTGTCCACGGCTTACCCTCTTGCGCCGCGTTGGCGGGGTCCAATGTGTACGCCGTGAGTGTCCCGACACCCGTAATGACGACCACGAGCCCCGCGGCCGTCATCAAGTCGTCGATGTCGATAACCCACTCGCAACCACGGACCTTGGGCGTGTAGAGCCGTTGCTCGGCCCCGGCAGTCTTGCCGAACTGTCGATTGCAGTGATAGTCAATCGCCCGGGACGCGGCCGTGATGGCGGCAGCCAACTCGGGGTCATCCCGAGTGTCCACGGAATGCTCCGGGTCGGTTATGCGCATGTAATGCTTTTGTTCTTCCAATGTCACATAGTCGGGCTTCCACACCATCGCGGCTCACCTCCTCGGCGTCTCTCGTCGGGATCGAACTCGACTAGTCGGACTTGGCTAGCCGCAACGCACCGACCGTGACGCCGGTCACGCCCGAGTACGTGACGGGAACGATCACGTTGCCGATCCCCCGTCGAATTGGGATGATCGCGAAACCGGTCGTGGCCGGCACGATGTAGGCGACGCCATCCACCGTGACCGTCTTGGTTGCAGCATCCGTGTTCTTGACCACGAGGATGATAGGGAGTTCCCACCCACCCGCGCGCACGCCAGCCTGGATGGTGTCCCCGCCACCATTGGCCGGGTTGAGGTTCACGGACTGGACGCCCGCCTCACCCTCTTGAATGGCTATCAACGCCATGGTTATAGCTCCTCTACGACCCACCCACGGCCATCGCCGTAGTCGATGTGACCGCCAGCCCGGATGAGCGGCGTTGGTGCCTCAAGCGCGCTCTCAGCGGGCTGCGGCATGGCCTCAGGCTCAACCTCGGCCGGGCGATCGTCGAGCTCGTCGGCCGGCTCGTCGGCAGGCTCATCGTCGAGCTCGTCGGCAGGCTCATCGTCGAGCTCGTCGGCAGGCTCGTCGTCGAGCTCGTCGGCCGGCTCGTCGTCGAGCTCGTCGGCAGGCTCGGACTGAGCGTTTGCGATCTCAGACCGCAAACGCTCAGCACCCCAGCGGCCATCGACGTGCACGCCGAGGGACTCAGCCTCAGCGCGCAACGTCGCCAGCTCATCCGCCATGGCTTACGGCGTAACCGTGAGCCGAACCGAGGACAACCCCACCGGACGAAGCAGGTGGGTTGCGAAGTACCCGAAGAGCGCCAGATCGATCACGGCCGGGCCGGAACGCTCTTCGTACCGGAACGTGAGAATGGGCGACTCCCAAGCCCACACGTCGGCACGGCTGAACATGAACGTATCGGCGTCACCCGCGGCGTTGCCGGTGATCGCCCACGCGGGCACGTGCGCCAGGCCATCGACGAACCAACCCTGAGTCAGCGCGTTACCCACGCCGGCGGCGTTGGTGGCGCCCACACTGGGCAGCAACGGGCGCCCGGTCGTGTCCTTCGCGGCAGCGAACGAGCTCGTGGCTTCCTGCGACATGAGAGTCACGTCCGGGGCCGCGAAGCGCCGGAACGGATAGACGGCCATGGCCGCTCGGATCGCGTCGAGCAGCGCCACACCCGCGGGCGCGAAACCGCCGGCCGCGCCGGTCACGGCGGACGCCTGTGCACCGGACGGAACGAACCCGGCCGTGATCACGCCGCCCTGACCACTCGCGCCGTTCAGGAGCGTGTAAACCTTGGCCTCGGTCTGGCGGGCGTAGCTCTCGCGCATCGCAAACAGCGCGATCTGGTCAATCGCCGGGTTCGACGAGTCGGCGATCTCGCGGGTCAGCTTGAGCAGACCTGAGACCGCGCCGGGCGTGACCGTCTTGGTCGTGAACGCCAGCGTGCCGTCGGTCGGGTTGACACCCTCAACGTGATCAGCGGTCGCGCCGGTAGCCGAACCGAACACGGGCACCACGAACGGGGTTGCGTTCGAGATCACGCCCTGACTCACGTTGTTGACGAACGGGCGCCCCTGCGCGAGCTGCGGCACGAACAGATCCGGCCGATAGCCGGGCGGGATGACGGCCGCCGCGTTGGCCGTGCTCGACGTGGTGAAGCCGAGCAGGTTGTCTCGAACCTGGAAGCTCAGCGCGTCGTGGGCAACCTTGGCCATGTCCTCGGTTTGCGCGCGGTACTTCCGGATGCGCATCACCGCGTCATCGTCGTGGTTGAACTCCGCGTGCCAGGCGTCGCGCACGAGCGACGGACCCTGACCGTTGAGGCTGTAGATGGGGGCCTCACGGGTGACCGTCCAGCGCGCCGCGCGCACGGGCTGCGGTCCGTCCGCCTGGGGGTCGTGAATGTTCTCAAGCGCGGCCTTCACGCCCTCCGACAGCATCTCGCCGATCTTGTCGGCAAGACCCTCGGTTGCGGCCTTCTGTGACTCGGCGATCTTCTCGGCGAGCGTGGCCATGAACGTTGCGAAACCGTCCTCCGGTGGCGGCGTGGCCGCGCCCGGTGCCGGCTGTGTCCTGGTCGGCGCGGTCATGTCGCCGGTCCCCTCTCTCTGGGCATTGACTTTGGTCACCCGTGCGTCGTCGAACGCGGGGAAGCCCGTTAATGCGGTGCCGCGTAACGTTCCCTGACGCACAAGTCGGATTGACTCGTCGGACGGATCGGCTTGCCAGTCGTCGCCCGCGTCATCGTCGAAAACCACTTCGGCGGAGAAACCATCAAGGACGCCGTCCTCAGCCAGCGAGAGCGCCCGGTCTCCCTCTTCTCCACGGGCGATTTTGAACGTGCCGTCCAAACCTTGCGATGTGGACTGCAACCGGACTGCGAGCCCGATAGCCTGTTCAAAATTGTGGTTGAGGTTCAGCTTAATCCTGGCCTCAGACGACCAGTGCAGGGAGCCCTCAGCGAACTTCCATTTGCTGAACCCAGACCTAGCGACCTTATTCCACGGAATGATCAGGCCAGAAATGGTGCGCTTTTCCGCGTTGACGCGGAATGTAGCCGCAACAGCGTCGCTCGCGAACGACACGCGCACCGTGTTGTCGGTAGCCGCGGTGAAATTGACACGATCAGGTTGGCCGTTCATTTGATCGGCACGTGCCGACAGCTTCTCGACGAGCTCAGCGAGCCGGGTTACTTCCCGCTCCAATTGCTCGCGCTTCTCCCGCTCGCGCGCCAGCTCGGCGTGCACGTCGGAATGGACGAACTTGGCGTCATCGATACTCATTTTCGGCCCCTGGGGTGTCGGTTTGGCCTGTTGCGATATCTCGGCCTTTTGCGCAGCCGTCAGGTTCGGCTTGTACTCCGCTTCTCGGACCTCGTCACCGACATACGCGCCGACCTCTTGACCGATCTTGTATGTCTCCATGCGGGTCTTGGAATCCCCACGCGTGAACCCAGAAAAGTCCATCCGCGCCACGTGGTCACGGGGAAGCACATCACGCATCGAAAGTCGGTCCTGAACCGCCGAAACGTACACGCCGAGCGTCATATTGATACGCTCTTGGGCGGCCTGCTCGCGGTTGGCGTACGTGCGGCTCGTCGTGGACACACCCAGATCCTCAGGGTCGAGCCCGGCCGCAATGGCGATCTGCAAGATGGCGTGCTGACGCTGCTCAACCAACTGCAACTGTTTGGGGTCCCATTGCAACGTCTTCGAATCCAGTTGCCCGTTGACGTAACCCCACGCCCTTTTTGCCCGCTGAGCGGCCCAATCATCAAGAATCTTCTCGATTTCGTGGTCCTCAAGCTCGTCTGCACCCTCTTTAGGCGCGAAGTAGCCGAGTGGCAACGGGTCGTCAGAGTAGAGCGCAACCGCTTGCTCAAGCTTGAGACACGTCCGAATCGCACGCGCAGCGTGAATCAGCAGCGGAGGATTGGGCGAGTCGAATCGAATGATCTCCCGATCGGGGACCTGAACGCCATCGATGAAAACCGTGCCGTCAATCGGGAAATGCTGGTCCGAATTGATCTCTTGCATGGACGGAAGCAGGGATCGAGCCGGAACGACGTGCACAGTCTCATGTGGGACGTGTCGGGCTTCCTGCGGGAAGCCGCGCGGGCCAAACTTGGTGACGCGCCACCACGAAATCCCCTCAAACAGTAGGTCCTCAACGGTGTACGCCA
>Ga0209382_10011275_pt1 | contig 11104 bp, 12 predicted proteins | sample SoiMetdeltSBSDD5_FD_187599 | JGI IMG/M metagenome (GOLD analysis project Ga0209382, IMG submission 187599) | Bulk soil microbial communities from a Populus tree surrounding site in Tennessee, USA - Soil MetaG P. deltoides SBSDD5 (SPAdes) (version 2) | ecosystem: Environmental > Terrestrial >...
TGCTCGCCCAGCTGGCCAAGCACGGCGGGATCGACCTGCGGGTGTCCACTGTGGGCGATCTCGAGGTCGACGCGCACCACACCGTGGAGGACACCGCACTGGCCCTCGGCGCGGCACTGGCCCAGGCGCTCGGCGACAAGGCCGGCATCCGGCGGTACGGTCACGCGCTCGTGCCACTCGACGAGGTACTGGTGCAGGCCGCGGTCGACGTGTCCGGCCGGCCGTACGTGGTGCACGACGAGCCGGCCCTCGCGCCGTACATCGGCCCGGTCTACCCGACCAGCCTGACCCGACACGTCTGGGAGTCGCTCGGTCAGGCGGCCCGGTTGACCCTGCACGTGTCGGTCCTGCGAGCTGCCCGCGCAGGCGCCCAGCCGGACGCGCACCACGTGGTCGAGGCCCAGTTCAAGGCGGTGGCCCGGGCGTTGCGCGACGCCGTCACCCTCGACCCGCGGGTCGGCGGGGTGCCCAGCACCAAGGGTGTCCTATGAGGACGGTGGTGGTACTCGACTACGGGTCGGGGAACCTGCGGTCGGCCGAGCGCGCCGTGGCGCGGATCGGTGCGCGGGTGACCGTCACCTCCGACCTGACCGCGGCGGCGGACGCCGACGGGTTGGTGGTACCGGGCGTCGGGGCGTACGCCGCCTGCATGGCGGGCGTCGAGGCGCTCGACGCGGGACCGGTCATCGCCGAGCGGGTCGCCGCCGGCCGGCCGGTACTGGGCATCTGCGTCGGCATGCAGATCCTGTTCGAGTACGGCGAGGAGCACGGTGTCGTGACCAAGGGACTCGGGCTGCTACCGGGCGGGGTGACCCGGCTGGCCGCCGAACGGGTACCGCACATGGGTTGGAACACCGTGGCCGTACCGTCCGACTCCCGCCTGTTCGCCGGCGTCGAACCGGGGACGCGGTTCTACTTCGTCCACTCGTACGCCCCCGCGCCCAACCAAGCGCTGGCCGCGGTTGCCCACGTCACCACGACCACCCATGGCGAGCCGTTCGTCGCCGCGGTCGAGCGGGGTCCACTGTGGGCGACCCAGTTCCACCCCGAGAAGTCCGGCGACGCCGGCGCGACGCTGCTGCGCAACTGGGTCGAGTCCCTGTGATCGACAGGGGAGTGGAGTGAGCAAGGAGCGGGCTCGGCGTCGGGCGGAGCGGGAGGCCGAGGCGGCCCGGGTACGGGCGGCCCGCGCCGCGCGGCTCGCCCGGCGCCAGCGACGGCAGGCCCTGCTGAGGAAGTTGACCCCGCGCCTGAAGGGGGGGCGGACCGGCAGGATGTTCGCCCGGCGCAGCAGAGCCGAGCGGGCCGGCATCGCCGTCGCGGGCGCCGGGGCGCTGTTGCTGATCTGGATGCTGGTCGACACGATCGCGTTGAAGGTCGGGCTGACCGCGTTGCTCGTGCTGGCGATGCCGGCGCTGGTCGTACTCACACTCGATCGGAGGACCTGAGGAATGGATCTGCTACCTGCGGTCGACGTCGCCGACGGGCGGGCCGTGCGACTCGTACAGGGTGCGGCCGGCACCGAGACGGGATACGGCGACCCGATCGAGGCGGCCATGGCCTGGCAGCGCGGCGGTGCACAGTGGATCCATCTCGTCGACCTGGACGCGGCGTTCGGTCGGGGCTCGAACGCGCAACTGCTGGCCGACGTCGTCAAGCGGCTCGACGTGGCGGTCGAGCTGTCCGGCGGTATCCGCGACGACGCGTCGCTGCGTAGCGCTCTGGCGACGGGGGCGGCCCGGGTCAACATCGGCACCGCGGCACTCGAGGATCCACAGTGGTGCGACCGGGTCGTGGGCGAGTACGGCGACCGCGTCGCGATAGGGCTGGACGTTCGCGGCCGCACCCTGTCGGCCCGCGGCTGGACGCGGGACGGCGGCGATCTCTTCGAGGTGCTGGCCCGGCTGGACCGCGCCGGCTGCGCGCGCTACGTCGTCACCGACATCCTCGAGGACGGCATGCTCCGCGGGCCGAATCTCGATCTGCTACGCGATGTCTGCGCGCGTACCGACCGGCCGGTCATCGCCAGTGGCGGAGTGTCCACACTGGACGATCTGCGGGCACTGCGTAACCTCGAGTCGGCTGGCGTAGAGGGCGTGATCGTCGGAAAGGCACTCTACGTGGGGGCGTTCACCGTACCCGAGGCGCTAGAGGTGCTGCGTCGAGGCTGAGTGCAGGACAATCCACGAGGAGAAGCCCATGGCAACCTTCACCCGGTCCGACGATCTGCAAGGAGCGGAGTTCATCCGCGCGGATCTGCGTGGCGCCCGGTTCGTCGAGGCCGACCTGTCCGGCGTCGTGATGCGCGAAGTCAACGTGCACCGGGCGGACATCGATGCACCGTGGCTGTCCAACGGCGAGAGCTTCCTGCTCGTCAACGGCGTCGATGTGATCCCACTCGTCGAGGCCGAACTCAACCGCCGCTTTCCCGGCCGCGAAGACCGGCGCGCCGCGGATCCGGATGGCCTGCGCGCGGCTTGGGCCGTGCTCGAGCGCACCTGGGCGACCACGCTCGAGCGCGTCGCGGCGATGCCGGCCGGCACGGTCGACGTGTCGGTGGACGGTGAGTGGTCGTTCGCGCAGACGCTGCGGCACCTGGTCATGGCCACGGATGTCTGGCTGCGCCGGGCGATCCTGGAAATCGAACAGCCATTCCACCCCATCGGTCAGGCGAACCCCAGCGCCGAGGACGACGGCTTGGACATGTCGATCTTCATGACGGACACCCCGTCGTACGCCGACGTGCTCGAGGTCCGGGCGGACCGCGTCGCCATGGTGCGCGACTTCCTCGCCAACGTCACCACAGACGAGCTGGCCACGACGCGCAAGAACCCGTGGGCCCCCGAATACCCGGAGACCACCCTCTCCTGCCTGCACGTGATCCTCGAAGAGGAGTGGGAGCACCACCGCTACGCCGTACGCGACCTCGACACGATCGAAGCAGGCATGAGCCGGTCCTAGGGGTCCAGCCGAGCCCGAACCCGGGCGGCCTCCGGTACGTCCAGCGACTCGAAGATGGCCAGCGCCTCGCGCCAGAGCTCCCGGGCGCGGGCCCGTTTGCCGGTGTCGTCCAGCACGTGGGCGATGCCGTCGAGCGCTCGCGCGTGCTCGTACTGGTGACCGGTCTGCCGGGCGAGCGTGAGCGCGGCCTGGTGATGGGTGACCGCCTGCTCGGTCTCGGCCACTGTTCGCAGCGTCTCGCCGAGCGTGTTGAGCGTCTCCACCTCCAGCCGGCGATCGCCGATCTCGCGACCGAGCGCGAGCGCCTGTTCGAGGTTGTCGAGCGCGTCGGCCACCCGGTCCTGCCGGCGGTGGATCGCGCCGAGCGCGGTCAACAGCTCGCCCTCGGCGCGCCGGTCGCCGATCTCGCGGCTGTTCTTCAGCGCCTGTTCGAGGTGGTCGAGGGCGTCGTCGTAGCGGCCGAGCCGCTCGTACACGTCACCGAGGTTGGCCACCGCGTACGTCTCGATCCGCCGGTCGCCCACCTCGCGGCCGATCGCGGCGGCCTGCCGCTGGTGGTCGGCCGCTTCGACGTGCCGGCCCAACCGGGCGTACAGCACGCCGATGCTGCCGAGCGCCACGCCTTCCCGTTGCCGGTCGCCGATCCTGCGGTACACGTCGAGGGCGAGCTGGTTGCTGTCCAGGGCTTCGGAGTACCGGCCGAGGTGGTCGTAGACGTTGGCGAGGTTGCCCAGCACCCGCGCCCGACCGTCGTGGTCGTCGCTGTCGCGCAGCAGGTCCAGCGCCCGGCGCAGGTGCGTGATGGCCTCCGCGTGCTTGCCCAGCCGCCAGCACACGATGCCGAGGTTCGTCAGGCAGGCCGGATCGCCAGCGGCGGCACCGGCCGTGTGGATGGCCAGCGCCTGGGCGTAGTGCGCGTGGCTGTCCAGGTACCGCCAGAGCACCTGCGACAGCCGGACGCCGCAGCCGTCCACGGCAGCCGCCGCCACGAGATTGTCCAGTTCGGCCTCGAGCCACTCCAGGGTCTCGTCGGGACCGTCCACGGCCGCCGCGGCGGTCGACAGGTAGTAGTCGCACAGCCGGGTCACCGCCGCGCCAGCATCGTCCACATCGGACTCGGCGCGGTCCGCGGCGTACGCGCGCAGCAGGTCGTGCATGCCGTACCGGCCCGACTGCTCTACCAGGAGGTGCGCGCGAACCAGTTCGTCGAGCAGCCGCCGGGCATCCGCGACGTCGGTGTCAACGAGCGCGGCGACGGCGTACCCGTCGAAGGTTCGTCCCGGGTGCCTGCCGAGCAGGGCGAACGCCCGGGCGGCGGCCGCGGACAGGTGCCGGTAGGACCAGGAGAACACCGCGCGGACGGCGGTGCGCCGGTCGCCCGAGGCGTCCAGCGCATCGAGCCGGTGCTGCTCGCCGCGCAGGTCGTCGGCGAGTGCGGCCAGCGCGACGTCGGGCCGGCCGATGGCCATTTCGGCGACGAGCCGCAGCGCGAGCGGCAACCGTCCACAGTGCTCGGCCAGGGCCGCGGCGGCCGCCGGCTCGGCGTCGACACGATCCCCGACGAGCGTGCGCAGCAGCGTGAAGGCCTCCGCCGGCGAGAGCACATCGAGGTCGATGCGGCGGGCGCCGTCGCGGGCGACCAGGCCCGCGAGGCTGTCGCGGCTGGTGATCAGCACCAGGCAGGAGGGGGTACCGGGTAGCAGCGGGCGTACCTGTTCCGCGTCCCCGGCGTTGTCGAGCACGACGAGCATCCGCCGGCCGGCGAGCAGGCTGCGCAACCGCGCGGCGCGCTCGGCTACCTCGGGCGGGATGTCGGGTCCTGCCACGCCGAGAATGCGCAGAAACGCGGCCAGTGCCTGGTCGGGCCGTACCGGCTCACTCGGGTCGTACCCGCGCAGATCCATGTACAGCTGTCCGTCGGGGAACCGGTCGGCGACCCGGTGTGCCCAGTGGACCGCGAGCGCCGTCTTGCCCACCCCCGCGGTGCCCGCGACCGCCGATACCACCACCGAGGCCGGCCCACCCGGCCGCAGCAGTTCGTCCAGCGCGGCGAGCTGTTCGGCGCGACCGGTGAAGCCGTACACCGGTGCCGGAAGCTCGCGCGGGACGGACCGTCCGTTCGGCTCGGCGCGCGCGCCACGGCGGCGCTCCTCGACCCGGTCCCGGGCCGTGGCCAGCGTGCCCTGCTCGGCGGGGGTGGCCCCGAGCAGACGCACGAGTACGTCGAACCGGTCGGTCGGGGGCAGCGTCTTGCCGACGAAGTACTCCCCGATGGCAGCCTGCGACCAGCCGGTCCGGGCGGCCAGCTCGCGGTACGTCAGCTCCGAGTCGCCGCGTCGCCGGGCTTCACGGCGGCGTAGTTGGCGCAGTAAACGGGCGAGTTCGGGCACGGTATCGACTCCGTACGTGTCGGCCACGTCTCGCAGGGTAGTTACGCCGGAGGCCAACCGAAAGACGCTCGCTGATGTCCGCCCCTGACCGGTCACTTCCGGGGAGACACGCGTCTCACGATCGGGTCCGGCTGACATCCACCAGCCGGGTACGTGCGTACCTGTAGCAAGGGGGGATCGATGAAAGGTCGCGCCCGCTGGCTGTGGTTGCCGGTACTCCTCGGTCTGGCACCCCTCGGCGCATCGCCAGCGGGCGCGACGTCGTCGTGCCTACCTCTTCGGCTGAGCTAGCAACCGGCGCAGCGCGGTGGGCGTCTCGCCGAGGTGGTCGCGTACCGTGCGGCACAGGTGGGCCTGGTCGGCGAAGCCCAGGTCGGCGGCGAGCGCGGCGAGGTCCCGCTCTCCTTGCTCGATCCGGTCGATCGCGCGTCCCACCCGGACCCGGTTGCGGTAGCGGGTCAGCGACACTCCCAGATCGCGCGGGAACGCGCGGCTGAGCCGGAACGGCGAGACGCCGAGCAGTTCGGCGAGCGGCAGCAGGCCGCGGGCCGCCGGGTGGTCCGCGTCGATGGCCTCCCTCGCCGTGGCGACCAGGTGCCGCTGACCGCTGGACGGCGTCGCCGGCCGCAGCACGATCGCCAGCAGCCGCACCAGCTCCTCGGCCAGCGCGTAGTCCACGTCACCTCCGCGAACCGCGGCCCCGATCCTGCGGTACGCCAGCTCGAGGCGGGCGTCCACGTACACAGTGGACTCCGGCACCGTACGGTCGCCGAGCAGGTCGCACCACGCGGCCGGGGTCAGGGTGAGCGAGATGCACTCGTCGCCACCGAAGGCCGGGTGGGCGAAGGACGCCTCCTGCCCGGGCGCCCGCAGGTAAGCCAGCGTGCGGTCGAGGTCGGTGACCACCCCGTCGACCCGCCGGCGGAAGCGACCCCGGCGCACGAACACCACGCCGTAGCCGTCGCTGACCTCCACATCGGACCATCCCGTGTGGTCGTCGCGGCAGATGACCGACGCGAGCGTGAACTCGGGTGGGCTGGCGATGACGACCGCGGTACGCACCCGCGCAAGAATATCCAAGCCTCCGGCCGAGGACAGCGGGCAGACTGGGCCGTATGTTCGGGCACGACACGTTCTGCGACCTCGCCGGTGCGGAAATCAACCGGCTCGCCAACGCCATCCGCCGGGCCGATCCGGCCCTGCCGGTACCGACCTGTGGCACGTGGACGGTGACGGACCTCGCCCGCCACACCGGGGTGGTCCACCGCTGGGCTGGCGGCCTCGTCACCGACCTGGTCCAGCGGTACCGGGGTGCGTCGGGTTACTACGACTGGGATCCCGACGCCACGCCGGCCGCGCACGCGGAGTGGCTTGCGGCCGCCGACAAGCTATTGCTCGCGCCGTTGCGGGATACCGATCCGGATCTGCCGATGTGGGCGTGGGGCGCCGACCAGCATGTGCGGTTCTGGTCACGCCGGATGACCCACGAGACCGGCGTCCACCGCGCCGACGCCGAGTTGGCCCTCGGTATCACGCCGGAGTTCGCGCCGGCCGTCGCGGTCGACGGGGTCAGCGAGTTCCTCGCCAACCTGCCGGGCGCACGCCGCTGGCAGCCCACCATCGACCTGTTGCGCGGCGACGGCGAGACGATCCGTCTGTCCGCTGTGGACAGTCCGGACGAGTGGACCATCACCCGGCGGCCCGGCTTTCCGGAGTGGTCGCGGCACGAGCCGGCCGAGGGTCCGCCGGCCGACGTCACGGTACGGGCCGGCGCGGTCGACCTCTACCTGATGATGTGGGGCCGGTACGCCTGTACCGATCTGCGTTTCGACGTCACGGGCGACCGCGAGCTGCTCGAGCACTGGCAGCGCAACTCGGCGGTGTAGTGCCGTCCGGTCAGGCGTTGGCGAAGCGGTCGGTCGCCGCCACCAGTGCTTCCGGCATGCCGGGCGTCTTGGTGTCGTGGCCGGCGTCGTCGATGATCACCAGCTCGCTGCCGGGCCATGCGTGGTGCAGTTGCCAGGGCGTGCCCAGCAGGTTGTTGAAGTCGAGCCCGCCCTGGACGAGTACCCCGGGGATGCCGGCCAACTCACGGGCCCGCCGCAGCACGACGCCCTCCTCGAGCCAGGAGCCGTGCCGCCAGTAGTGCGTCACCAGGCGGGCGAACGCCATCCGGAACTCGGGCGGATCGTCCCGCGGGTCCCAGGGCGCCGTCGGCACGATCGCCGCCTCCCAGCGGCACCAGTCGAGCGCGGCCCGCTCGCGTACCCACGGATCGGGGTGCGACAACAGCCGGTGGTACGCGTCGGCCAGGTCGCCGTCCCGGTCGGACTCCGGAACCCCGTCCCGGAACCGGGCCCACGCATCGGGAAACATCCGGCCGAGCCCGCGGGTGAGCAAATCGGTCTCGGCCCGCCGGCCGGTGGCGATGCCCATCATCACGATCTCGGAGACCCGTTCCGGATACCGCAGCGCGTACACCAGCCCGAGTACGCAACCCCAGGAACCGCCGAACACCAGCCACCGGTCGATGCCCAGCCGCTGGCGCAGCAGTTCCAGGTCGGCGAGTTGGTGCTCGGTCGTGTTGGTGCTCAGGTCCGTCTCCGGGCCGCCGGCGTGTGGCGTACTCCGGCCGCAGCCCCTTTGGTCGAACAGCACGATGCGGTAGGCGGCCGGGTCGAAGTAGCGCCGCAGGCCCGGCCCGCACCCGGAGCCCGGGCCGCCATGCAGGACGACGGCGGGCTTGCCGTGCGGGTTTCCGCAGACCTCCCAGTACACGTGATGGCCGTCGCCGACGTCGAGCATCCCGTGCTCGTACGGTTCGATCTCGGGGTAGCGCGCCACGGCAGGGAACCCTACCGGACCTCTTGACCCCGGGTCATGTTGTTCATTGGCACCGGGGTGCTAGATTTCGCTGCGTCGATGGGGGCTGGTATGGCAGACGAGTTCCTGCAGGACATCTACAAGATGCAGAAGTACGCCGAGGGGCTGCAGAGCTTGCTCGAAGGGGCGAGCCGGGCGGTGTCCAACGACGTCGACGGTACCGATGCCAGTGGCGCGATCGTCGCGGTGCTCGGTCCCGATGGTCTACCCAAGTCGCTGACGGTCGATTACGACTGGAAGCGCCACCTGCGGCCGGAGGCGTTCGGCAAGGCCGTTGTGCAAGCGGCCCAGGCCGCCGCGAACCGCCGGGCGGAAATGTGGGCCCAGGCGTTGAACGAGAGCGGCTGGGAGGAGCAGGCCGAGCAGTTACGTCAGCGCATCGAAGCCGAGCCGTCGGGCGAGCCGTCGCAACCGCCACCGGCACCGCCGCCGAGTTCGGACGGGACGCGGGCGCGTCCACGCAGCATCGAGGAAGTGTCGCGGGCGATGCTGGATGCCACCGACAACCTCGACGCGCTTTCGGAGGGGGCGCTGGCGCAGGGCGTCGGCGCCAGCGGATACGGCAAACTCGAGGTGACTCTGTCCACCAATGGTCTGGTCGCGTGTAACGCCGACCAGTTCTGGGTGTCCGACAAGACCGGCGAGGAGCTGAGCGAGGCGCTCGGCGCGGCTCTCGGCGCCGCCCGCGAGGATCTCGCCAGAGCCGTCCGGGCCACGCCGGCCGGGCAACTGCAGGGGCTGCTGGACGAGGCCTTGTCGCTCCTGCGTGACTCCGCCTCCTGAGAGGAAGCACAACCGTGACAGGTTTCCAGGTCGCCACCGACGCCCTCATCAACGAGGCGCAGCGTTGGGAGGAGCAGGCCCACTGGATGTCCGAGGCCGGGCGCAAGGCCAATGGTTTGCGGTTCAACCCGGACGAGGAGGGTGTGTTCGGCCGGTACTTCATGCCGTCGTACCGCGCCTTCGTCGACGCGTTCACCGCCAGGTGCCGAGAGGCCAACGTCTGCATGAACGATATCCGCGACACCCTCGTCCACATCGCCAAGAGCTACGAGCGCGAAGAAGAGAAGCACTCGAAGAACATCGGCGCGCTCGGCAGCGGCCTCGGCCAAGGGCGGCAGCCATGATCAGCACAGGCGACTACCAGGCGGTTCTGGACCGGTTGGAGAAGCTGGTCCACGAGATGGCCGAGAAACTGGCCGGCGTTCCGGCCGCCGAAAACCGTGGCATCCGCGTCCTGCAGGATTCGATGCTGCCGGACTGGGTGATCTCGGCCATCGAACGGCAGATCAGGGCCGCCGGGCGGGAGATCAGCCGGTTGGGCCGAGAGGCCCAGAAGGAAGTCGACCAGCTGCTGAAAGAAGCCAACGCGCCGTTCAAGATGGCGGAGTACGACGATCAGTGGCAGGCGGTCAAGGAGCTCGTGACGAGGGCGGGTGCCAGCGCCAAGAACCCGGACCAGCGCATCGGCGTGCACTGGCAGGGTGACGCCGCGAAGGCGTACTACGGCGCCGTCACGCCGCAGGTCGAGGCGGCTACCGCTGCCGCGAACATGGCGCAGCTGGCCTCCACCACGCTGTCCGACATGGCGTCGGCCGGGATGAACTTCTACACGGCGGTCTGTATCGCGATGGGTCTCTACATCGCCGCTGCGGCGGCCGCGATCGTCAGCGTCGCGACGGGACCGGGCGTAGCCATCGGCATCGCCGCGTTCATCGTGGCGTCCGTGACGTACACCGGCGCGATGTTCACCGCGAAGTACCTCCTGCAGGGCTCACAGAACAAGGCCGCTACCGCGCTGCTCGGCGCGGCTCACGACAACACCGGGTTCGCCCGCGGCCCCGAGTGGCCGAAGGCCGTCCGGGAACTCTATGACAACGACGAGACCGACACCGAGGACTGGAAGGTCCGGCGGCGCAATCTCTCCGGCCAACCGCAGCCGATCTAGCGTTCAGCGGCGGCGCGCGTGCGCCACTGGTTCGGACACGGGCTCGGCCAGGGTCGTGGGCGGTGGGGAGTACCGCACGAGGCTCGCCTCGCAGTGGTCGAGCCAGCGCACCTCGGCCTCGGCCTGGAAGAGCATCGCGTCGAGCACCAGCCGCCACGACAGGTCGCGCGGGTCGTCGGCCGCGCCCTTCAGGCGGGTGTACTCCTGCAGCGTGCGCATCGTGGCCCCGCGTTGGGTCTGCACCACGGCCTGTACGTCGACGCCGGGCGTGGTCAGCGCCAGCGCGAGCTTGATGGCCAGTTCGTCGCGCGGTCGGTCGGTCCACCCGATCGGGGTGGCGAACCACAGCGCGAGATCGGCCCGGCCGGCGTCGGTGATCTCGTACGGCCGCTGCCCGCCCTCACCCTCCGGCAGGTGGTTGACCAGCCCGTCCCGCTCGAGGCGGGACAAGGTCGTGTAGACCTGCCCGATGTTCAACGGCCACGTGCCGCCGGTGGACTGCTCGAAGGAGAGCCGCAGCTGGTACCCGTACATCGGACCGCGCTCGAGCAGAGCCAGCAGACCGTGTTTGACCGACATAGTCACCGAGTATGCATACTCGGTATGCCGAGCGCAACCTCCGGCCGGTAGATGCGATAGCCGGCTATCTCGTCGATCGTCGCCGGTACGCCCTCCACGTGCAGCCGCTCGACGAAAGCACGCTCCACTGTGGACCCGATCGGCAGCACGTAGCCGGGGTTCGCCGCGGCCGCCACCTCGGTGCGGTAGGGCAGGTACCGGTCGTGCCCGGGACGTAGGTCGTCGTCGAGAGCCGCGCAGACGATGCGTTCGCGGGAACCGAAGGCGAGCCGGCCGCAGGTCCAGTACTCGCTGTAGACCTGGGTCAGACCGAGCCGTTCCAGTTCTGCTATCAGCGCCTGCT
>Ga0209382_10011276_pt1 | contig 11103 bp, 5 predicted proteins | sample SoiMetdeltSBSDD5_FD_187599 | JGI IMG/M metagenome (GOLD analysis project Ga0209382, IMG submission 187599) | Bulk soil microbial communities from a Populus tree surrounding site in Tennessee, USA - Soil MetaG P. deltoides SBSDD5 (SPAdes) (version 2) | ecosystem: Environmental > Terrestrial >...
TTGGCAGGACTATCTTGAAGAGGGGCAAACACGCACGAAATAACCAGAATCTTGAGTTCTGCCGAGACTGAGGTGAATTCGAGGCCGTTCGTTAAAACGCAAATACGCGGGCCGAAAAATCTCAACGAAGTCTTAAAATCGAAAGTCGCGCAGAGCACCAAATAAAATCGGCCCCGTCCGTTTGAAATTTCCAGCGGGACGATCAGCATTGCTTTGTAGACAAATGAATCAAACCTGCAAGGTTTTTATACCAGGCTGATTTGTCGAAGTAATTATTTCAGCAAACTGCGTGGTACGATCCTGATGGAGGTAGTTGTCATGAGGGCCAACGGCGGCACCAATCTAGTCATCACCGCGATTATTACTGTTTTCTATAGTTTGCCTGGTCCAACTGCGTTGCCGGCGCAGGTCAAACCGCTCGTCAAAGTCGTCGTCGGCTATGGTTCTACCGACGGCGGGGTGGCGATATTAGGGTTTGCCAAGGAAACCAAACTATTCGAGAAGCGCGGCCTCGATGTGGTGCTCGTCGGCATGGGCACCGGATCGGTGTCCTTGCGTGCGCTGATCGCCAAAGACCTGCAAATTGCCTCACTCTCCGGTTCCGGCTTGGTGCAAGCCGCATTACAGGGGGCCGACACAGTCTTGATTGCCGCCCTGATCAACGGATTTGTCTTCAAGGTTTTCGCCGCGCTGGAAATTGCCACTCCGGCCCAACTTAAAGGCAAGAAATTAGGCGTTAGCCGCTACGGGGCCACGTCGGATTTCGCGGTCCGACTGGCGCTAAAAAAATGGGGACTCAATCCCGAGCGCGATGTCAGTATTCTGCAGATCGGCACATCCCAGGACACCGTCCGCGCCATGCAGACCAAGATGCTCGACGCCGGGGTGCTGAGCGGCACCTCGTCGCTGATCGCGCGCAAAGCGGGCTTTCGTGAGATCGGAGACCTCGCCGACCTGGGGTTGCATTACCCGACGTCGTCCATCGGAACCACGAAATCCTATCTCCAGAAAAACGAGGGGATCGTGAAAGAATTCATGCTCGCCTACATCGAAGCGATCCATGATTTCAAGCGCAACAAAGAAGCTGCGCTGACGGTATTGAAGAAATATACGCGCAACGACGACCGCGAGGTGCTGGAGGATAGCTACAGTCATGCCGCAAGCAAATATCTAGCTTTGCCGATTCCGACAATCGACGGCATACGAACGATTCTGACGGAACTGTCAGGTACGGTACCGGCGGCGAAGAACGCCGATCCGGAACAATTCGTCTCGTACAAAATCGCGCGCGAGATCGAGGCGAGCGGGTCTATTAAACGGCTCTACGATAGCGAGGGGCGAGCGCGCAAGTAGTCAACTCGCCGGGATCCGGAAAGCGAATCGGTTACGGCCCCGGTTAGTTAGCAGCAAGAAGGTGAATAGGCCTTTTGCTAGCGCTTTACTTTAAGGTTACGGTTACGACTTGCGCGCGTATTTTGTATTTCCCGGCTTGCTTCATGACCTGCGGCAAGAATACTTTGGGCACATCGACGAATGATTTTTGGTTTTCGACGTGGATCTTGCCGATCGCACTGCCTGGGATATCCGCGTGATAGGCAATGGTGCCGACGAGATCGCTGGGGTTGATGCCATGGGTCTTGCCGACGTCCAAGGTCAGCCTTACCATTCCTGTTTCATGTGAATTCTTGCCACTGCGATGCAGCGGTGTGGACTTGTACGGCGCCCGCGAAAAAAAATGAGAAGGCGAAGGCGAATGCTTCTCGGCGCGATAGCTGCGGCGGCGAGGTTCGCGGTTAAAGCTTTTACTGCGTTTTTCCTTTATCTCCTCTACCGCGGCCACCGGCGCAATCGTGCGTTGCTTTTCGTCGCCACGGGCTAGTTTCAGAGCGGCGGCAGCGATGTCCAACGGGTCATGACCCAGCGCAATCAGTTCGTTGACGATGGCGCGTTCACGATTGATCCGTCCGCGCTTGAGCCACATCGACACCTGCTCCGTTAGTTGCAAGCTGCGCCGTTTCATAATGTCTTCGACGCTCGGTAATGTAGCGCGCAGAAATTTCTGCCGGGTAAAAGCTTCGATGCGGCGCAAGTGGGTATGCTCGGCGGGCGTCATGAGTGAAATGGCGATGCCCGTCTTGCTGGCGCGGCCGGTGCGGCCGATCCGGTGGACGTAGACTTCGACTTCACTGGGCAGGTCGTGGTTGAAAACATGGGAGATGTCGTCGATGTCGAGACCGCGCGCGGCGACGTCGGTGGCGACCAGTACCTGAATTTGATTGTTGCGAAATCGATTGAGCACGCGCTCGCGTGCTTCCTGGGTGAGATCGCCGTTGAGAGTCTCGGCGGAGAAACCCTGCCGGGCGAGCGCGGTGGCCAATTCGGCGGTGCCGATGCGTGTGCGCGCAAAGATCAAGGCGCGTTTCACATCTTCGTGTTCGAGAATGCGTGTGAGCGCGGCGATTTTATCGGTCTGGCGCACGAGGTAATAGCGTTGTTCAATGGCTATCGCGGTGACTTGATTGCGCTGAATGGTCACAGACTGCGGCGCGCGCATGTACCTGTCGGCCAGACGGCGGATCGGCTCTGATACGGTGGCGGAAAAGAGCGCGGTCTGACGCGTCAACGGAGTCTTGGCCAAAATGGCTTCGACATCGTCGATAAATCCCATCTTCAGCATTTCATCCGCTTCATCGAGCACGACGGTTTTGACGGCGCTCAAGTCGAGTATCTTTCGATCCAGCAGATCGAGCAAGCGTCCCGGTGTGCCGACGACGATATCCACGCCGCGGCACAGCCGCATGATCTGCTGGCCAAAACCCTGACCACCATAAACCGCCAGCACCTGCACGCGGAGGTGGCGCCCGTAGCCTTGCATGGCTTCGGCGACTTGCAGAGCGAGCTCGCGGGTGGGCGCGAGTACCAGGGCTTGAGGGGTTTTGCGCGGTTGATAGTTATGGAGGATCGGTAGCGAGAAGGCCGCCGTTTTGCCCGTGCCGGTTTGGGCCTGACCGATGACGTCGACGCCGCTGAGCATGAGCGGAATCATGCCTGATTGAATGGGCGTCGGCGTCGTGTATCCGAACTCGGTGAGCGCCTGCATCAGCGCCGGATGCAGATTAAAATCAGAAAACTGTACGGTCATAGAAAGGCTCCTTAAAATGCTTATGTGTAGACGTTCCTTATGCTGCAACGTCTCTGCAGATACCGGTCCTGTTGTGGTTCAACGATCGGACCCATCACATAAGCACGAGCCGTTCTGTTGTATTTTAAACGCCCAACCCTTGGCGGGAGACGAATTGCCACTTTGGAAGGTGTCTCACACTATCATATTGAATCGCGGACTTCGAACCAGAGAAATTCGGGGAAAGACCTTTTTCGGTACGTGTGAAATAGAGGCATGGAGCCCGGTGAAACTCAGTTCATGTCCGATCCGCACCGGCACTCCATCCCAATTTCGGAAAGCGGCAAATTCGTCGGCTGGCGGAGCATCGAGGGCCGTTGCAATCCGAGATGTGGACGGAGTACAAAAACGCAGGTTTGATTAAAAGCGGCAGATTACTAGAGCCCGAAGCCTGGTGGAGGAATTTTCATGACTACACTTGAGCCAAAAAGTATCGCCGAACTGTCTGCTCGTTTTTCGGGTGCGCTGCTAAGTCCCGATGCATCGGGGTACGACGATGTACGCCGGGTACACAACGGGATGATCGATAGGCGTCCCGCGTTGATCGCCCGCTGCCTGGGTAATGCCGACATCGCTGACGCGGTTAACTTCGCGCGCACCTGCGGCCTCGATCTGGCCGTGCGCGGCGGCGGTCATAACGTTGCCGGCAGGGCCGTGTGCGACGATGGGTTGATGCTTGACCTATCCCTAATGAAGGGTATTTACGTCGATCCCGTGCGTTGCACAGCGCGTGCTCAGGGCGGAGTGACGTGGCGAGAATTCAACCGCGAGACGCAGGCGCACGGGCTTGCGACGACCGGCGGCGTGGTCTCCACGACTGGCATTGCGGGTTTGACGCTCGGCGGCGGCCTCGGGTGGCTCATGGCCAAGCACGGGCTGGCGATGGACAACCTGCTCTCAGCAGAGGTCGTGACCGCTTCGGGCGACATCCTGCGGGCGAGCAAGGATGAAAACGCCGATCTCTTCTGGGGTCTTCAAGGCGGGGGCGGCAACTTCGGCGCAGTCTCATGGCTAGAGTACCGCTTGCATCCGGTTGGGACGGTCACGAGCGGGCTCATCGCCCACCCCTTCGATGGCGCTCGCGACGTGCTCAAATTTTTCCGTGAGATTACATCCCAACTGCCCGACGATCTCACGATCTTCGGCGCGCTGCTCCACGCGCCCGACGGCGTTCAGATCGCCGCCATTTTGGCATGTCACTGCGGCACGCTTAGCGAGGCCGAGGCCAACCTGCAACCGATCAAAAAGTTCGGCACACCCGTCATGGATACCATCGGCCCATCCACCTACGAGGCTACGAATATGATGCTGGACGCTGGATTCCCTCGGGGCGCGCTCAACTACTGGAAATCCAATTTCATGACGGCACTGAGCGATCAGGCCATCGATACACTCATTTCGCAGTTCGCGGCATGCCCCTCGGCGATGAGCGGTCTATTGCTGGAGCACATCCACGGCGCAGCGACGCGTGTCGGCGTCAGCGAGACGGCGTTCCCGCACAGGAGCGTGGGCTATAACTTTCTGGTTGTCTCCGAGTGGCTCAACCCGGCAGACAACGCCCGGAATATTTCGTGGGCGCGAGAATCGTACGATGTTATGCGGCCACACTTCACGTCTGGGCGCTACGTAAACTATCTGGGAGACGACGATGGCGAAGACGCCGTCGCGGCAGCCTATGGCCCGAACCACCAGCGCCTCAGGACATTGAAAGCAAAGTATGACCCGATGAACCTGTTTCACCTGAACCAAAACATTCGTCCGTAACCTCAGGACGAATACGGAGACTCTGCCGTGAGATGTCCCCACTGTCAGCATGACAGTCCTGTCGGTGTAAAGTTCTGCGGCGAGTGTGGCGCACGGCTTGAGACTGCATGCTCATCTTGCGGAGTTTTAAATCCTCCCGGAAACAAATTCTGCGGCCAGTGCGGCGCATCGCTCGTCCCAGCGATCGCTTCATCGAAATTCGCATCACCTGAAACCTATACCCCCAAGCACCTCGCCGACCAGATTCTCACTTCGAAGAGCGCGCTTGAGGGCGAGCGCAAGCAGGTCACGGTTTTGTTCGCCGATATGAAGGGGTCAATGGAGCTGTTGGCCGACCGTGATCCCGAAGAGGCTCGGAAACTGCTAGATCCTGTGATCGAGCATATGATGGAAGCAGTGCACCGATATGAGGGGACAGTCAGCAATTTAATGGGCGACGGCATTATGGCGCTCTTCGGCGCGCCGCTTTCTCATGAAGATCACGCGGTGCGGGCCTGCTACGCGGCGCTGCGTATGCAGGAGTCGGTGCATCGCTATGCTGACGGCGTGCGGCGGACCGAAGGTGTGCCGATTCAAATAAGAGTGGGCTTGAATTCCGGCGAAGTGGTGGTTGGTTCAATCGGTAACGATTTGAAGATGGACTACACGGCGGTTGGCCAGACGGTGCATTTAGCGGCTCGGATGGAACAGATGGCGACGCCGGGATCGGTTTTGATGACGCCGGACGCTCTGCGCTTGGCCGAAGGCTACGTGCAGGTGAAGTCGCTCGGCCCGGCGAGCGTCAAGGGATTAACTGAGCCGGTGGAAGTTTATGAAGTTACCGGAGTGGGAGCTGCGCGCTCTCGTCTGCAAGCGGCAGCCGCGCGCGGACTCACGCGCTTTGTCGGCCGCGACGCTGAAACCGAGCAGCTTCGAAAAGCGCTTGAACAAGCACGCGCAGACCATGGCCAGGTGGTCGGAGTAGTAGGAGAGCCTGGTCTCGGTAAGTCACGGCTGTTCTTCGAGTTCACTCATTCGCATCGGACGCAAGGATGGTTGATCCTCGAAAGCGGGTCGGTCTCCTATGGAAAAGCCACACCCTATTTGCCGGTCATCGATCTCCTCAAAGCCTACTTTAAAATTCAGGACCGCGACGATCAGCGCGAAATCCGCGAGAAGGTGACCGGCAAGCTGCTCACGCTGGATAAATTTCTGGAGCCCACGCTGCCGGTCTTCCTGGCACTTTTAGATGTGCCTGTCGACCCTTCGGCAGGCTCAGGGCAGGCAATGTGGCAGGCACTCGATCCCGCTCAACGCCGCCAGCAGACTCTTAGCGCCGTCAAGCGGTTGCTGCTTCGAGAGAGTCAGGTCCAGCCGCTGATCCTGCTATTCGAGGATCTTCACTGGATCGACTCCGAGACCCAGGCGATGCTGGAGAGCTTGGTGGAAAGTCTGCCGACGAGCAGGCTGCTGCTGCTGGTCAACTATCGTCCGGAATACCGGCATGGTTGGGCCAACAAGACTTACTACAGCCAACTGCGGCTTGATCCGCTGCCGCCTGAGAGCGCTGGCGAGATTCTTAATTCAGTTCTGGGGAATGACCACGGGCTTCAGTCCCTCAAGCAGCTTTTGATCGAACGGACAGAGGGCAACCCATTCTTCTTGGAGGAGAGCGTTCGAACCCTGGTGGAGACGAAAGTTCTGGCGGGTGAGCGAGGAAATTATCATCTGGAGAAAAAGGTCGATAGCACCCAGGTGCCGGCTACGGTTCAAGCAGTACTGGCGGCGCGCATTGACCGGCTGCCGCTTGAGGAAAAGCAGCTTCTACAGTCAGCCGCGGTCGTCGGCAAGGATGTGCCGTTTCCCCTGCTGCTGGCGATTACTGAATTATCTGACGAGGAACTCCGTCGCGGCCTCACCCACCTCCAAGCAGCGGAGTTCCTCTACGAGACCAGTCTCTTTCCTGATCTGGAATACACTTTCAAACACGCGCTCACCCACGAAGTGGCGTACGGAAGCCTTCTCCACGAGCGCCAGCGCGCTCTTCACGCGCGGATCGTGGCAGCCATCGAGACGCTATATTCTAATCGGCTGGTCGAGCAGGTCGAGCGGCTCGCACATCACGCGGTTCGGGGGGAGGTATGGGGAAAAGCCCTGACCTATCTCCGCCAGGCCGGCGCCAAGGCCGACGCCCGCTCGGCGAATCGAGAAGCGGCATCGTACTTCGAGCAAGCGTTAACCGCCCTAGGGCATCTGCCCGAGAGTCGCGAGACACAGGAGCAGGCCATCGATCTCCACTTCAACCTCCGTATCTCGCTGGCGGCGCTCGGGGAACGCGAGAGAATCCTCGAACACCTGCGCGCAGCTGAAGCCCTGGCAAATGCTCTGGGAGATGAACGCCGATTGGCGCGGGTTAATGAGTACAACGCGAGAGAGCTGTCGGCGCAGGGTGAGTACGAACAAGCCGTCACGGCCAGTGAACGTGCAATCGCAATGGCCAGAACCCTGGACGACTACGGCCTGGAGGTTCTGGCAACTAATATTCTGGGATACGTTTACTATCACTTGGGCAATTATCCTAGAACAGTAGAGGTGCTGAGACGCAACCTGGTGCCCCTTGACAGCCCAGTGGTGGGTGAGCGCTTTGGTGGGACCGGCCTCCCCTCCGCGCACTCGCGGTCCGCGCTGGCCTTAGCGCTGGCCGAGCGCGGCGAGTTTGTCGAAGCCGTCGCCCGCTGCACGGAGGCGATCCACATAGCGGAGGCGGTCGGCTTTCCTCCCAGCGTTACCGTGACGTATCGAGGAATGGGTTATCTGCATCTCAGGCGGGGAGATCTCCACCAGGCTACTCTTACACTCGAGCACGCCTTGGAGGTCTGTCAGGGAGTGGACAGCCCGCCTCTCTTTGACGCAGTGAGTTCTGCCCTAGGCTATGTTTATGCGCTCTCGGGGCGCAGTGCTGAGGCAATTCCCCTCCTGGAGGAGGCCGTCGGGCGCCCCGTCTTGGGCGCGACCTTGGAGGGCCAATCGCTGCGGACCCTCTGGCTGAGCGAAGCGTATCTGCTGGCCGGGCGGGAAGCGGATGCCCGTGCTGCCTCACAGCGCGCCCTGGGTTTCGCCCGCCAGCACAAAGAGAGAGGACACGAGGCGTACGGCCTTCGGCTCCTCGGCGAAATCGCCGCGCGCGAAGATCCCCTTGATCTCGGCAAGGCGGAAAACCACTATCGCCAAGCCCTAGCCCTCTCAGAAGAACTCGGCATGCGCCCGCTTATCGCTCATTGCCACGTGGGCTTGGGAAAACTGCATCGGCGGACCGGTAATCAGCAGCAAGCCAAGGAGCATCTCACTACCGCAATATCAATGATGCGCGAGATGGAAATGGGATCGTGGTTGGAAAGGGCTGAGGCGGAGTTGAAGGAGTTGGGTTGATGCGTTGCGCGCCGGCACGCCGACGCTGCCGCAGTTCCGCGCGCCGGAGAGCTACACACCTAAACATCTCGCTGAAAAAATCCTCACTTTCAAGAGCGCGCTCGAAGGCGAGCGCAAGCAGGTCACGGTGCTGTTCGCCGACATGAAGGGCTCCATGGAATTGCTCGCTGACCGCGATCCCGAAGATGCGCGCAAGCTGCTCGATCCGGTGATCGAGCACATGATGGAAGCGGTGCACCATTACGAAGGTACGGTGAACAAGGTGATGGGTGACGGGATCATGGCTTTGTTCGGCGCGCCGTTGGCGCACGAAGATCACGCCGTACGCGCCTGTTATGCGGCGCTGCGAATGCAGGAGTCGGTGCGGCGGCATGCGGAAAACGTCAGACGCGCCGAGGGAGTTTCGATTCATATTCGTATCGGATTGAATTCCGGCGCGGTGGTGATGCGCTCGATCGGCAACGATCTTCAGATGGACTATTCCGCCATCGGCCAAACGGTTCATCTCGCTTCTCGGATGGAACAGATGGCGACACCGGGAACGATCATGCTGGCGGCGGATAGCCTGCGTTTGGCCGAAGGCTACGTTCAGGTGAAGCCGATCGGTCCGGTGAATGTTAAGGGAATGGCGGAACCCGTCGAAGTGTATGAGCTCGCCGGCGCGGGGGCGGCGCGGACGCGATTGCAAGCCGCGGCCATGCGCGGCCTTACGCGTTTTGTCGGGCGCGATGCGGAGATCGAAACACTGCGTCAAACTCTGGAACATGCGCGCGCGGGCCACGGCCAGGTAGTCGCCGTCGTCGGCGAGCCTGGGGTGGGAAAGTCCCGGCTGTTTTATGAGTTCACACATTCGCATCGCACCATCGACTGGCTGATCGTCGAAAGCGGCTCGGTGTCCTACGGCAAAGCCGCTCCCTACTTGCCGCTCATCGATCTGCTCAAGGCGTACTTCAAAATCCAAGACCGCGACAATCAGCGTGAGATTCGCGAAAAAGTTACCGGCAAGCTGCTTACTCTCGATGAGGCGCTTAAGGCCACGCTGCCGGCCTTATTGACCTTGCTAGACGTTGCCGTCGATGACAACGCCTGGCAAGAACTCGACCCAGCCGAGCGGCGGCGGCGCATCCTCGGAGCGGTCAAACGCGTTCTCCTGAGAGAGAGTCAGGTTCAGCCATTGCTGGTGGTCTTCGAAGACCTGCACTGGATCGACGCGGAGACCCAGGCGTTTCTCGATAGCTTGATCGAGAGCGTGCCGACTGCTCGGTTTCTGCTCTTAGTTAATTATCGGCCTGAGTACCAGCACGGTTGGGGGAGCAAGACCTACTACTCGCAAATTCGCATCGACCCGCTGCCGCCCGAGAGCGCCATGGAAGTTCTCGCCGCCCTGCTCGGAGACGATGGCGCGCTCGTGCCGCTTAAGAATCTTTTGATTGCGCGCACCGAAGGGACGCCTTTTTTCCTGGAAGAGAGCGTGCGCACGCTGGTCGAGATGAACGTTCTTGCCGGCGAGCGGGGCAATTATCGGCTTGCCAAACCCATCGAGAGCATCCGAGTTCCCACCTCCGTGCAGGCCGTGCTCGCCGCCCGCATCGACCGGCTCACACTCGAAGCGAAGCAGTTGCTTCAGTGCGCTTCGGTCATCGGCAAGATTTTCCGTTCGCCTTGCTCCAGGGCGTCGCCGAACTGTCCGAAGAAAATCTCAGACGGGAGCTGGCTCACCTGCAAGCGGCGGAATTTATTTACGAGACGCGCTTGTTTCCCGATCTCGAATACACTTTTAAGCACGCGCTGACTCACGAAGTGGCTTACGGGAGTCTTCTTCAAGATCGCCGTCGTGCGCTGCATGCGCGTATTGTGGAAGCGATCGAGAAACTATATTCGGACCGCATCACCGAACAGATTGAGCTGCTCGCCCACCACGCGTTGCGCGGAGAGCTATGGGAAAAGGCTGTGGACTATCTTCATCAGGCCGGAAAAAAAGCTGCCGGGCACTTCGCCACTCGGGAGGCGATAGCGTGCTTCGAGCAGGCGTTGGCAGCTCTCAAACACCTTCCCGAAGATCACCCGTCGATTGAGAAAGCGATTAACATCCGCGTCGACTTGGGTCCTGCATTGATATCTATGAAGGGGTTTGGGGCAACTGAGGTCGAAGAAAACTACACTCGCGCACGCGCGCTCTGCGAGCAGTTTGGGGAGACGCCTCAGCTGTTTCCCGTATTGTGGGGACTGGCACGGATGCACGATGTTCGCGGGGAGTTGAAGGTGGGGCGGGAACTAGGTGGGCAGCTCTTGAGGTTAGCACAGAGAGTGCAAGATCGAGCGCTATTGCTAGAAGCGCACCACGAACTTTGGGCCAATTTGTCCGCTCTCGGCGAGTTGACCGCTGCGCGAACGCACACAGAGCAAGGATTTGTGCTGTATGATCCACATCAGCACAAACACCATGCTTTTCTTTACGGAGGGCATGACCCCGGGGTTTGCTCTGGTTACCATGCGGCGGAGGTGTTGTGGCTGCTTGGCTACCCGGATCATGCTCTGCGGAGAAGCCGGGAATCATTGGCCCTGGCACGCGAGCTGTCTCACCCATCCACCATGGCGAACGTCCTGTTCTTTACCGCATGGTTCCATCAGCATCGTGGTGAGTGGCAGACCGTCCAGGCGCGAGTAGAGGAGGGCATGACACTCGTAACCGAGCAAGGGTTTTCACGCTGGCTGGCGCAGGCGACTTTCCTGCAAGGCTGGCTTCTGGT
>Ga0209382_10011279_pt1 | contig 11101 bp, 6 predicted proteins | sample SoiMetdeltSBSDD5_FD_187599 | JGI IMG/M metagenome (GOLD analysis project Ga0209382, IMG submission 187599) | Bulk soil microbial communities from a Populus tree surrounding site in Tennessee, USA - Soil MetaG P. deltoides SBSDD5 (SPAdes) (version 2) | ecosystem: Environmental > Terrestrial >...
CGTGGGCCTCGGGAAGACCATCGAGGCCGGGATTGTCATCGGCGAGTTGATGGCTGCCTCCGACTCGACTCGGGCGCTGGTGTTGACGCCTGCCGGTCTGCGCCATCAATGGCAACAGGAGCTGCAGTCGCATTTCGCGCTCGCGACCACGGTCGCGGATTCGGAATGGCTTCGTCGAGCGGCGGCCGACCGTCCATCCGATATCAACCCCTGGGCGCTGGCCGGCGTCTACATCGCTTCTCACGATCTCATCAAGCGCCCCGAGGTACTCCGTGCGCTGGAGGACGCGACCTGGGATCTTGTGGTGGTGGACGAGGCGCACGCGGCGACCTCGGGCACGGATCGCCGCGCCGCCATTCACCGCGTGGCGTGCGGCGCGCAACGGGTGATGCTCTTGACCGCCACGCCGCCGGTTGGCGACCGCGACGAATGGGCATCGCTCTGTGCGATCGGCTGCGCCGCCGCTGGTTCGCCGCCGCCGACGTTGTTCGCGCGATCGGCTCACGATCTCCACGATGTACCGCCGCGCCGATCGCGGATCCTTGCCGTTGCGCCCAGCGGGGCGGAGCTGGCCATGCATCACGAGCTCGAGCGCTACAGCGCGCGGGTCTGGCGCGAGGCAGCGGCACGCGGTGACGACCGCGGCCGTCTCGCATCCGTCGTGCTGCGCAAGCGCGCGCTATCGAGTGCCGGATCGCTGCTGGTCTCCGTGCTCCGCCGCATCGACCTCTTGCGCGGCGCGATCGACCCTCCAGCACCCACCCAGTTGACGCTACCGCTGCCCGACGAGGACCCACTCGACGACGCGGATCCTGGCGAGGCGCTGGCCGCTCCCGGGCTCGACAACGTGGCCCGGGAAATTCGATGGCTGTCGACGATCGCCGAAATGGCCCGCGCTGCCGCCAGGGCGGAAAGCAAGATCCGACGGTTGCTGCGCCTGCTGGCGCGGCTGCCGGAACCCGTCATCGTCTTCACGGAGTATCGCGACACGCTCGCCAGGCTCGAGCGGCTGATTGTGGCGTCAGGGCGAACGGTGGCGGTACTTCATGGCGGAATGGATCCGAACACCCGAGCCTCCGTACCCGACGCGTTGCGCCGCGGCACGCAGACACTACTTGCAACCGACGCCGCGGCCGAAGGGCTCAATCTCCATCATCGCTGCCGGATCGTCGTCCATTTCGAGCTGCCGTGGAACCCGGCCCGGCTCGAGCAGCGAGCAGGACGGGTGGACCGGATCGGCCAGCCAGCCCGCGTGCACGAGATCGCGCTCGTGTCCTCCACCGCGGCCGAGCGTCTCGTGCTCGCGCCGCTCGCTCGCCGGGCGGCGCGCCTACGACACATCGCCGGCCACGGCCAGATGCTGACGGCGCTGAGCGAATCACGGGTGACGAATGCGGTGATGGCGGGCGTGCCCCTTGTGCTGGAGCACGGCACCATGGAATCGAGCGACGCCGAAACCGAGCGCCTCGATCTGCGCGGCGAGGCGCACATCGAAGCCGAACGCGGCGAAGCGCTGCGTCTGCTGCTGAACCGATCACCGCCGCGTCGCCACTCGAGGAGCAATCCGGCTGAAATGTGGCTGACACGGATCGCATCATCGACGCCGATAACCAGCCTCGTGTTGCTGATCGCGGTCGAAATCGAAACCGAAGCGGGGGACGCTGTGCACGCCGAGCACGCGCTCGTCCGAGTCACTCCGCCGGTGGGTCCCGGCGTGCGAACGAGTGCAGCGCTTCGCCGGTACGTGGCAGATCAGATTCGGAATCCGCAGGTCCAACGCCTGCTGGACGGCTACGCGCGGAATGTCTTGTCGCGTATGTCGCAGCCTGCAGCCACGGCACACGCTCTCATGGCCCGTCGCCGCGATTCGATCGAACGCGACTGCGCGTCGGCGGCCCGACACCTCGTGCAGCTTCGGATGCTGGCACCAATGCGCGCCGCCGCAAGCCAACGCGGCGCGCCGGCGCCGATGGTCGATCCAAACCTGACGGGCCGCTGGCGGCTCGTCGGAGCGCTGGTGCGGGAAGGACGGGGCGGCCGATGATCGCGGGGATCCGAGGTTCGCTGCTGTCGTCGGATGCGCTCGAACATCTCGTGCCCGTGGAACTCAGCGGCTGTCTCGACGAGTTCGGGCGCAGTCGCGCGCTTCGGCGGTTGCGGGCCTGGCACCTGCCGCTCAGGGCCGTGCTCGGACCCGCCGCGGCCGCGCGCGCGGTGTTCGATCGCGTTGCCCTTCCCCTCTTTTCTCAGCTCGGGTATCGGGTCGTGCCGACGACCGGGCCGGCCCGCGGCGGCGAACGGGACTCGCCCATCTACCCGGCGCGTCTCGACGAGAGCGACGCCACGGTCGCCGCCCTGGTCGTCACTGGCTGGGGCCAGGACCCGGGCGCCGCCTGGCGTAGCGCCGTCCGCCTCGGCATCGGCCATGGGGTTCGCTGGTGCTTCTGTTTGACGGGCAATGCCGTGCGCGTGGTGGACGCCGTCCGCACCTATTCGCGGCGTCATGTCGAGTTCGATCTGACGACCGTTGCCGATCACGAGAACACGTTCGCGGTGTTCTGGGGCCTGCTGCGCGCCGAAGCGATGCGACCGTCGGCCGGCGGCTGTCTTCTCGACCGCGCGGTGACGATCTCCGAGGCGCATCGCGCCGTCGTCCGCGCGTCCTTGCAAGAGGGTGTGCACGACGCGCTCGCCCATCTGCTGCGCGCACTCAGGACCGCCGCGGTGCATCGCCGCGGCATCGGCAACCGCGCGTCGAGCGAGATGCTCTTCAACGAAGCGCTGCAGATCGTCTACCGGGTCCTGTTCCTGCTCTTCGCGGAAGCACGCGGGCTCGTTCCGCAATGGCATCCCATTTACCGCGACGGCTACACGATCGACTCGATCCGATCCGCGGTGGAGATTGCCCCGCGGCCTCGCGGTCTGTGGGAAACGCTGCAGTCGATCGCGCGGCTCGCACACCGTGGCTGCCGGATCGGCACCCTCCGCGTCAATGCCTTCAACGGCCATCTCTTCTCCCCGGTGGAATCGCCGCTCGCCGAGTCGCTCTCTTTGGACGATGGCGCGGTGAGGCAGGCGTTGTTGTCGCTGACCACTCGGGCCGCGCGCGGTGGGCGCCAGCGGATCGCCTACGGCGAGCTTGGCGTCGAACAGCTGGGCGGCGTGTACGAACGGCTGCTCGACGTCGATCCGCCATCGAGCCACCGGGCCGTTCCCCGGCTGGTGGTGAGGACCGCGCGTCACAGCGAGCGCCGCAAGGCGACGGGATCGTTCTACACCCCGCGGAGCTTGACCGAGTTCCTGGTGCGCCGGACGCTGGCGCCGCTGGTTCACGAAGTGCCGGCGGCGAGGATCCTGGAGTTGCGCGTGCTCGATCCGGCGATGGGGAGCGGCGCCTTCCTCGTCGCCGCCTGTCGATATCTCGCGGCCGCGTATGAATCGGCGCTGCTCCGGGATGGCGAGGTGAACGGCGAGGAGATTGGCGAGCGCGATCGGGCGCACTTTCGCAGAGTGGTGGCGCAGCGGTGTCTGTACGGTGTCGATCTCAATCCGACCGCCGTGCAACTCGGACGTCTGTCGCTGTGGTTGGCGACCCTGTCGGCCGATCGGCCGTTGACCTTTCTCGATCACCGTCTGCGTGCCGGCAACAGCCTGATCGGCGCCGGCGTGGCCGATCTCACGCGCGATCCACGACGCAGCCGCGGCCGCGCCGACGCGCTGCCACTGTTCGATGATGCCGTGCGCGAGGATCGCGTGCGTTCCGCTATCGGAACGAGAGAAGCGATCGCCCGCGAGCCGGATGACACCGTCTCGCAGGTCCGGGAGAAGGAGCACGCGCTGCACCGGTTGATGTCGACGGATGGATCGCTGGCGCGATGGAAGGAGGCCTGCGATCTGTGGTGCGCCGCATGGTTCGGCGAGGCCGGGCGGCGGCCCCGATTCGCGGCGCTGGTCGACGTCGTCTTCGATCGCGGCGCTCTCCCGGCGCATGTCGCGGCGCCGCTGCGGCAGGAGGCGCGAGCGATCGCCGAGCGCGAGCGCTTCTTTCATTGGACGCTCGAGTTTCCGGAGGTCTTTCACGCGCCGGATGGTGCGTTCATCGACGGCGCGGGATTCGACGCCGTCATTGGCAACCCGCCGTGGGAAATGCTGCGCGGCGATCATGGCGACGAAGCCGACCGCCAGAGCGCCCGGCGTGATGCCGTCTCCGTCACCAGATTCACGCGCGAATCGGGCATCTATCGGCTCCAGGGCGGAGGGCACGCCAACCTCTATCAATTGTTCCTGGAGCGGATGCTGGCGCTCCTCCGGCGCGGAGGCCGACTGGGCGCAATCCTGCCGTGGGGACTCGCCTGCGACCAGGGCGCCGCGCGTCTGCGGCGCCGGCTGCTCGACGCCGCGGCGCTCGACACGATGATCTCGTTCGAGAACCGCAACGCCGTGTTTCCCATCCATCGCGGGCTCAAGTTCCTGCTGCTGTCCGCGACGTCAGGGACAGCCGGAGCCGGTTCGACCTTGCCGTGCCGGTTCGGCGTTCGCCACCTGGACGATCTCGAGCGCACACCAGAGCTCGGGACCGACGCCGACACGATCGTGGTTCCCCGTTCGCTCATCGAACGTACCGACCCGGTGGCGCTATCGTTCCCGGACGTCCGCGGTCAGTCGGACGTCGAGATTCTCGCCCGGATCGCGTTCACCGTGCCGGCGATGGGGGACCCCGACGGGTGGAACGTCCATTTCGGGCGGGAGCTGAACGCCACCGACGATCGCCACCACTTTCAAAGCCGCGGCGGCAGGGCGACGCTGCCAATCGTGGAGGGCAAACAGGTCGCGCCCTTCTCGGTCGACACGGCCGCAGCGTCTCGATTCATTCTCGAGGAACGGGCGGCACGCCTCGTCGATCGACGCCGCTCGTTCGGGCGGGCGCGTCTTGCCTACCGCGACGTTGCCGCCGCCACCAACCGGCTCACGCTGATCGCGGCGATCGTACCCGCCCGGACCGTTACCACGCACACGCTCTTCTGCCTGAAGGAGGTACTCGACGACGCATCACAACTCTATCTGTGTGGGATGCTGAACAGTCTGGTCGCGAACTATCTGGTACGACTGCGGGTGATTACGCATGTCACCACCGCGATCATCGACCGGCTGCCGATGCCCCGCCCCGGCAACGGCACGGCACGATTCCAGCAGGTCGTCGAACTGGCCGGCGTGTTGTGCCGAACGCCTGACGATCGTGCCGCGGCCAGCGAGCTGCAAGCGCACGCGGCGGCAACCTACGGTCTCGATCGAGGGCAATTTCGACGAGTCGTCGATACGTTTCCGTTGGTTGACCAGGCCGATCGTGACCGGGCATTCGCGAAGTTTTGCGATATAGTCACGTGATCCTCGGCGCGGCATCCGCGGCGCGCGGTGACTCGACCACGATCTCCGATACACAGCGAGGACTATTCGGCGATGTTCCTTCGAGAGGACCGCGCGCCGGTCTGGGCGATCTGGCTGCTGATCGCGTTTGGCGCGGTACAACCGGTGGCTTGGGCGCTGGGCGTCGATTTCCCCCGCCATCCCCTGGCATTCGTCCCACTGTTCGTCGTCTGGATTGCCCTGCTGGTCCTGGCGGCGCTGGCGACCCGCAAGATCGCCGCGCTCTCGCACCGGCTGACGCAGCAGGAGCGCGCCCACGGTGAGACGCTCTCCGAAGTCGATCAACTGCAGACGCAGAATGCAATGCTCGAGGTGCTCGCCCGATCGACCGACGTTTCATTGGCGTTCCAGGCGCTCGCGACTCGCGTCGCGCGGCTGGTGGCGTGCGATCGCGTGGGCCTGGCGCTGCTCTCCGAGGACAACACCGAGTTCCAGACCTACACGGCGCGCGTCCATGAACAGGAACGGCGTTCACGCCCGCGGCCGGAAATCGTGTTCAAGGTCGAGCGGACCGTCCTCGGACAGGTCGTGAAGTCGCAGCAGCCGTTGGTAATCGCGAACGTGAAGGACGTGGCGGCGGATTTTCTCGACGCCAACATCCTGATCACGTCGGGCTTTGCCTCGGCGCTGCTGGTGCCGTTGATTTCGCGCGGACGCGCGCTCGGGACCTTGAACGTGGTCTCGAGGCGGCCGGATTCGTTCGCGCGCCATCACGTCGAGGCGCTGCTGCCGATCGCGGAGATCCTCGCCGTCGCCTGGGATGCCCAGCAAATGCACATGACGGTCGGCCGCCATCGGACCATGGAGGTGATGTCCGAGCTCACGCTGTCGGTGGCCGCCGAGATCAACAGCGCGCTGCAGACCATCATCGGCCACTGCGACTTGATCGGGCGCAGCCACAACGATGACGCGCTCGCCCGCGACATGCAGACGATCATGGGCCAGGCCCAGCGGATCACCGGCCTGCTCGACAAGATGCGCAACGCCGCCAACGACCGCCTGCGACAGGCCAACGCGACCATTCGCGAAGTCGGGATTGCCGTCAGCGACGAACGACGGTAAGACCTGATCGCCTCGCCACGCTATCCCCGCGTCAGCGCATAGAGCATCGTCACCGTCAGCTCGACGAGCACGGCGATGGTCGTGAGCACGAAGAACCAATCGCGCATGCGGGCATACTCCACGATCGACACCATCACTCGCAGCAGCGGCGTCGCATCAGAATCCGCCAGCCCGCCGTTCAAGAGCAGGAGCGCCACGCGTGCCTCTGGCGCGAGCAGATAGGCGATCAGGCCGCCCGCCAGCGCCATCGCGCTGAGCGACAAGCCGATGACGAACAAGCGGCCGAGACGCTGCTCGAGACCCAGCAGCGCGTCGGTAGGGGTGGTCATCGCAGTTTGAAGAAATAGACCGTCGACACCAGCAACAGCACCGTCGCCATCAGGAGCTTCACCGATCGTGAACGGGCACGTCCGGCGAAGCGCAGACCCATGCGCGATCCGACCAGCACGCCGAGCACCGCCGCGGCGCCGAGCGGCGGCTGGATGAAGCCGTGGGCGAACTGGATCGGCACCGACGCGAGCGCGGTGACGCCAATCATCAGCGCGCTGGTCGCGGCGGCGGCGCGCATCGGCACGCCGCACCAGGCGTTCAGCATCGGCACCTTGAGAATGCCGCCGCCGATCCCGAGCGATCCCGAGACCACGCCGGCCGCCACCGATGCCAGCAACGCGATCGGCAGCCGCTTGACGCGATAGACCACCGGACGGTCGCTTTCCTCGTCGAAATAGCGCCCGCCCAACGTGCCGGGCTCCGCCGACGCATCGAGGACGTTGCGCCGATCGAGGCGCGTCAGCATCAGCAATGCGATCAGGGCGGTGATCGTCGCGAAGCCGAAGAACAGCATCCGTTCGGTCAGGTGTTGAAAGGTGACCCCGGCGGCCACCCCGCCGGCCGCCGACGCCACCTCGAGCACCATGCCGAGCCGCAGGTTGATCAGGTTCCGACCCGCGGTGCCGGCCGAGACGGCGCTCGACGTCGCAATGACCGTCATCAAGCTGGTGGCGATGGCGATCTTGATGGGCACGCCGACGATGCTGTTGAGGAACGGAACCAGAAAGACGCCGCCGCCGATGCCGAGGAGCGCGCCGAGGCCTCCGGCGAGCACACCAGCGCACATCACGATCGCAATCAGCAGCGGAGTAATGATCACGGCGTTGGAAACGGGCGGCGCGTAACGCGAAGGTGGACTATGATCCGATCGGCGGGCATTCTACCTCATGTTCTTGCGGTTCTTGGCCCACAGACCGGTATCATCGTGACGCTCGTTCCCGGATCGCGCATCGCGCAGTACGAAATCCTCGAATCAATCGGCGCCGGCGGCATGGGCGAAGTGTATCGCGCCCGCGATTCCCGCCTCGATCGCGAGGTCGCGATCAAGGTGATGGCGCCGCACGTGGCTGCCGATCCGGACATGCGCCGCCGCTTCGAAACCGAGGCGCGCGCGGTTGCCGCCTTGTCGCATTCGAGCATCGTGGCCATCCATGAGCTCGCCGTGGTCGACGACACGCCGGTCGCGGTGATGGAATTGCTGCAAGGCGCCACCCTGCGTGCGCGGCTCGCGAGCGGCGCGTTGCCGTGGCGCGAAGCCGCGACCATCGCGGCCTCGGTCGCCGACGGCCTCGCCGCTGCCCACGCCCGCGGGATCGTCCATCGCGATCTCAAGCCCGAAAACGTGTTCCTCACCCACGACGGCGCGGTCAAGATCCTCGACTTCGGCCTCGCCCAGCAACGGCCCACGCTGCCCGGTCTCGAGGGCGACGGCCCGACGATCGCGCATACCGCGCCCCAAGTCGTGCTCGGCACGTTTGGCTACATGTCGCCCGAGCAGGTGACCGGCGATCGCATCGATGCCCGAAGCGACCTCTTCGCCTTGGGCTGCGTGCTCTATGAGATGCTGAGCGGCCGCCGGCGGTTCGACGGCAGCACGCCGCAGGAAGTGATCGCGCGGCTGCTGCACGAGAGCAGCCAGGACACGTCACTGCTGTCCGCCGCCGGCCCTCCGGCCCTGACCGCGATCGTGACCCGCTGCACCGAGCGGTTGGCGGCGCGCCGTTTCGATTCAGCCGCGGACGTCGCCTCGGCGCTGCGGGCGTTGCTGAGCGGGTCGACGATCCTCACCGAGAGCCGTGACATCCGCAAGCCGCGCGGGCGCGCACGGTCGCTTGCCGTACTGCCCTTCGCCAACGCCGGCGCGGATCCGTCGATCGAATACCTGGTCAACGGCATCACCGAGAACATCATCAACAGCCTGTCGCAACTCGGCGGCCTGCGCGTGGTGCCGCGCAGCCTGGTGTTTCGTTATCGCGGCCTGCAGGCCGATCCCGCAGCGATTGGTGCGGCATTGAACGCGCGCACGATACTCACCGGGACCGTCAGCCAGCAGGGCGAATCGCTGACCATTCAGGCCGAGCTCGTCGACACCGCCAATGAGTCGCAGATCTGGGGCGAGCAGTTCCGGCCGAAGCTGGCCGACCTGCCGAACGTCCAGCAGGAAATCGCCTGGCAGATCTCCGAGGCGTTGCGCCTGAAGCTGACCGGCGCGCAGAAGAAGAAGCTGCGGCGCCGCGCCAAGGTCGATCCCGAGGCCTACAAGGAGTACCTGCGCGGCCGCCACTTCTTCAACACCTGGACGCCGGAGGGATTCCACCGCGCCCTCGAGCACTTCGAGCGCGCCATCGATCTCGACGCGACCTATGCGCCGGCCTACGCCGGACTCGGCGACACCATCGGCTGCATGTCGTATTACGCGTTCATCCCGCCGGCCGACGGCTTCCCGCGCGCCGAGGCGGCCGCACAACGAGCGCTCGCCCTCGATCCGGAGCTGGCCGAGGCACACGGCGCGCTGGCGTTGGGCAACCTGTTCTTCAAATGGAATTGGACCGACGCGGAACGGGCGTTCAAGCAATCGCTCGAACTCAACCCCTCGGTTGCGAGCGTCCGCGCCTTCTACGCCATCATGCTCGGCACCGCCGGACGTCACGATCAGGCCATCGCCGAAGCGCGCACGGCGCGCCAGCTCGATCCGCTCTCGCCGCTCGTGAACATGAGCGTCGGCTGGACGCTCTTCTTTGCCGGCCGCTGCGACGACGCCGCCACCGAGCTGCGACAGACGCGCGCGCTGCTCAAGGCCGATGAACGAGACGAAGCGACCAGCGTCATCGTGGTGGCGCTCGAGCTGCTCGGCCGGTTCGAGGAAGCCGCCACCGAAGGGGTGAACGCCAGGTGTTTTGGCGTGCCCGTCGACGGCGAGGCGCTGCGCCGCGCGTTTCGTGCCGGCGGGCCGCGTGGCTACTGGGAGGAGCGGCTGGCGCAGCTCGAACGCGTTGCCGCGACGCTGCCGCCGTTGACCAACTACAGCTACGGCGTCATCCTCACCCATCTCGGACGCTTCGACGAAGCCATCGCGCACCTCAAGGTGCTGGTGGATTCCCATCAGGGCGCACCGGTCTTCTTCGCCACCGATCCGGGTCTGGTGCCGCTGCACGGCCACCCGGACTACGAGCGGATGCTCAGGCTTATTGGTATGCCCCGCGTGCCCACGGCTTCAGCACCGCATACAGCGTCGAGATGATCGGCACGTTCACGCCCAGCGCGGCCGCTCGCCGCACCACCGATCCTTGCAGCTGTTCGACTTCGATCGGCTTGCCCTGCGACAGATCGATCAGCAGGGACGATCGCATCGACCCCGGAATGCCCTCGACGTACTTGTCGATGCGATCGACAACGTCGTCGGCGACCGGCACGCCCTCGGCGCGCGCCAGCGCCTCGATCTCACGCGAGCCTTCGAGGAACCGTTCGCGAATCATCGGGTCCGACCACAAAGGCCCGATCGGCAGGCGCGCCGCGCCGGTGAACGCCGCCAGCGAGACCAGGAAGATGAACTTCTCCCAGATCGGCACGCGGCCGTCCGGCACCGCCTCGGCCTGAATGTCCGCGCCGGCGAGCGCCTGCTGAATCGCTGTCACCCGTTCGCTGAGCCGCGGCAGCGGCCCGAAGACTTCGCCGAGCACGATCCGCCGATGCGTGCCGGTCTGCTCGATGACGCCGGGGGCGGTCAGCGCCGTGGCGATGTAGGTCACGCCGCCGATCACCGGCGCCTCGCCGAAGCGCTCGGCGATCTCGGCGGCGCTGTCGACGCCGTTCTGAAGCGGAAGGATGGTGGTCGCCGAACCGACCAGCGGCGCGATCCGTGGCAGCGCGGTGCGGTTGTCGTACGCTTTCACCGCGACCATGACAACGTCGACGGCGCCGACGCGGCTGGGGTCTTCCTCGGCGTGGGCAGTCACAGTGAAACCACCGAGCATCGGACTGCGAATCTGCAGCCCGCGCTCGCGGATCGCGGCCAAGTGCGCGCCGCGCGCGATGAACGTCACGTCATGTCCGGCCCGCGCCAGCTTGGCGCCGTAATAACCGCCGACCGCTCCCGAACCAAGAATGGCGATTCTCATCTTTCATCCGGGGTCAAGAACGCTGAAAGCAGACACCTGCAACGACTTGCGGCGACTGTAGCATGCCCACCCTCGCGTGCTAGAATCCGGCTGAAGGCCGACGGCCCGTGCCGCCCGTCTCGGAGGTTTCATGGCCGCGCGCCTAACCGCATACGTCGTCGTCGGAA
>Ga0209382_10011284_pt1 | contig 11100 bp, 10 predicted proteins | sample SoiMetdeltSBSDD5_FD_187599 | JGI IMG/M metagenome (GOLD analysis project Ga0209382, IMG submission 187599) | Bulk soil microbial communities from a Populus tree surrounding site in Tennessee, USA - Soil MetaG P. deltoides SBSDD5 (SPAdes) (version 2) | ecosystem: Environmental > Terrestrial >...
TGGACCGCGGAAGAATAGTGGAGCGGACTTTAGTCCGCTCGAAGCAGTGACAAGACGCATGAGCGGACTAAAGTCCGCTCCACGGTTAAGACCGATCCCGCCCACTCCTTAACCGTGGATTTGGGCTAAAGTCCGCGCCACTATTCTTCCGGAGTTTGCCAGCAGTATCCCGAGCTACCGCGCCCGGCCTTCTCATCGCACAACCATTAGGAAGCGAGTCTCAATCTATGGGAGGGTCTGGGCGGCAGAGACAATCGCACACTTTCTTCCCATTGACCACGACGCAAACTAGGGTGCAAGGAGGGTTGCAAACGGGGAGAGAATCGACCGCCTTCCAACTCTGTTGAGCCCGCACGGCGTCGGGTCGGGATAGCGCCGGGATCAAAACCAAAATGGTAAGGCTCAGAAATAGCTTGACGATAGTGAACCGTTTCATGTCCTTTCCTTTCCTTTCAAAGGTCGAATTGATTTTCCAGTAAGTGGTTAGCGAGTGTCGGACGGCATGTCTCAATCAAGGGAATAATACCTGCTTTCCACAAGCAGACGCGAGTTCGGTCACGAATAAAAAAAGAAGGCCCGCCGATTGCTCGGCGGGCCTTCTCGAAGGAGACCTTTTTCAGGTTCGCTTAGTAGCGACCGTAACGGCGGCCGTGGTAATTGGCGAACTGCCGGTACGCCTGGGCGTAGCCTCTCTGGAAGCCCTGGCGGTAGTCATTGCTGACAAAGCGCCGATTAGGGAAAGGGCTGTATCTGCGATTCGCGATCGCGTCCCGCCGCCCCTCGGCCAGTCCGGCATTGAAGCCCATCCGCTCTTGGACCAACTCCCGTCGAGTGTCTATACGACCGTCGCGGTCACGATCGACCCTTCGCCAACCCTGCGCGGATGCGCTTGAGCTGTCGGCGGCGCCGGCGGCGACTAAGAACGCCATGGCAAGAGCGAATGTAATTCCGGTCGTTTTGATAGCTTTGAAGTTCATGTTTATCCTCCTCATTCTCAATCAACCTGAGATCATCATTGCTGTTATAGCAACTGTGACTCAGCGTTTCGCCAGTTAGTATTGCATCTGGCGGGCCACACTTGGCCCTCGGCGTAACTGATTGGTTTATCAGTGTTATGCGCCTTCTTAGAGTGAATGAAGATAGAGAATGACGTGTCTCTGGACACTAAAACGTCAATTACTGATCTGAAAAGGGCTGTAACCGCTCAACAATGAGAAGAGCCTTTGAATTTCAAACTTCGAGCTTCAAAACATCGCCACTAACCCAGACGGAACTGAGTATCATTCTCAATGACGGCGAAAAGCTATTGCTCACAAAATCGGAGTGGGACGAAACAAAGCAGCGATTTCGCTCTTTAGATCTTATCCTCGTGTTATCCGGCGTTAGAATCCCCGTAAAATAACTGGCTCAGGTTTCCTTTTCTCGCTGAGTTCAGCCGGTCATGGAATGGAAAATCTGTAGGCGAGTCGGGCGTCACAAACAACGAGGCGCCCGACTACGGCTGTTTGATGGCTGCGATCGCGAAGGCGTGATGACCAACGCTCCTCAAAGTGACGGCAATCTCAACTGTCAGTAGAGATCTCGACGGCCTCACTGGCGGATCGCCAACTTGCCGTTCAAATCATCATTTGGTAGGCGCCGCCCACGCGGGCCTATGATAACTGCCACGCGGATCGAGCCCAGCGATTTTTTGAACTCCTGCCAGCGCTCGCACATTCGCGCTGAGAGACGTCGCGTCAGCCTTTGCGTCTGTAAAGAGTCGCGTCGCGGCGGCACGACGAGGGCGACCGCGTTCGTCGCGTGATCTACGCCTGCCTTGAAACCATTGGCATGGCCGATCCTGTATAGATTGAGCGCGGCGCGCTTGAGCGTCACCGCGTCTTCCTGCGACAAACTGCCCAGATTCACGCCGGGCAACAGCCCCGCGAGAGTGATTCGTTCCTCGACGTTTATGATTCTCTGTAGTTCGCTCATTGAATTCCTCCTTCGCTGTCATGCGCGAATGACAGCTCACAGTGAATTTTTTTCTGCCGCGTTTCTGATTCGCTCGCGTTGTGTCCCGCCGCCTGACCGGACTTCATCGAGTCGAATGTTCGTAAACCTTCTCCTACTTGATTTCCGGTTTAATTTTCGAATGTCTTCCGCGTCAGATGTCCGCGCTTATTGGCAGTTGTTTTTCTCCCCGCTCCATTGAGCCATTACAGGAAAATGGCGCCGGATCGAGGTCTCGATCAGTGTGGCTAAAAGCTACAGTGGTTGTGGCTTTTAGCATTTGTAAAGTAAAAACTGATTGGGGACATCCGTGACACCGTTCACAGCCGAGTTCGCCTTATTTGACTAGCGCTTGGCTTTTTATCTGCTATAGGGGAAGGAGAATGAGTCCAGCGGGGGCTAGATCTTTACTTCGCAACAAGCAAGACGTCTTAAAACTAGGCAATTGAGGCGCCATCGCAAACTGTCACAGCTTTTGGGACATTTAGCTTTGTATACCCGGTCTTCAATTTGGCTTGGTTTGAACGATTTCAATCTCAAACATTTTCTGTTTGAGACTCAAATCGGTACACTCACTATAGCGTGGTCCGGATGCTCGCTTCTTGATCCTTTCGCATTTTGTTCCTGATGGCCGTCGGCGCCAGGTGTGGCAAGATCACGCATACGAGCTAAGGCGTTTAAATCTTCTTGATGACCCCTGTCCAAATCGCCGTGGTTCGAACGTCATTGTAGTGGTTGGGCATAGCGCCCACCCAAGAACCATGAAGGAGACTACAAATGCAATACATTCTGATGGACTACGTGAACGAGTCCGGCTGGCCTCAACTGACAAAGGCAGAGCAGGAAAATTGGTTGGGAGCCTATAAAGCATACATGGAGGCGATGACGAAGGCTGGCGCGCTCAAAAGCAGCCAGGGCCTGAAGCCCTCCTCGGCGGCGACGACCGTGCGGGTCGTAGATGGCAAGCCACAGGTGTTGGATGGCCCCTATGCTGACTCGAAAGAGCAACTGGGCGGCTTTCATATCATCGAGGCGCCTGATCTCGACGCCGCAATCTCGTGGGCGGCCCGCTCCCCGACCGCGCTTCACGGCGTCGTCGAAGTCCGTCCGCTTTGGGACGGCACGTTGCTGACCACGGATATCGACGAATACATCACGTCGGACTGAACAGCGCGTTGCCGCGAATTTGAGAACCGCTTGTCAACAAGGATTAAAAGGAGAAGAACGATGCGGAAATTGATCGTTTTCAATCACGTGTCGCTGGACGGCTACTTTGTGGACGGCGCCGGCGACATGAGCTGGGCCAAAGCAGATCATCAGGACGCGGAGTGGAACGCGTTTGTTGCGGAAAACGCGAGCGGCGGAGGCGTGTTGGTGTTCGGCAGAGTCACCTATGAACTTATGGCAAGCTTCTGGCCGACGCCTTTTGCGATCGAGAGCATGCCCGCCGTGGCAGCAGGGATGAATAGTATGCCGAAGGTCGTATTTTCGAAGACGCTTGACCAGGCGTCGTGGAACAACACGACTCTTGTGAAGGGGGACCCGGCGGCGGAAATGCGAAAGATAAAACTATCTCCCGGAGAAGACCTGGCGATTTTAGGAAGCGGGAGCATCGTTTCGCAATTGGCGCAAGAAGGGTTGATCGATGAATACCAGGTCGTGGTGAATCCCGTCGTTCTCGGCAAAGGGAGAACGATGTTCGACGGCGTAAAAAGGAAGCTGAGCCTGAAACTGACAAAGACGCGAGCCTTCGGCAATGGAAATGTCTTGTTGTGTTACGAGCCGATGGCGTGAAAAAGTAACGCAACCACCGCGCTGCGTCGATTCATCTGCCGCGTCAGCGGCCTTTGCGCCTTTGCGCCTTTGCGAGAACCGCCGCCTGAATGAGGAGGCCCATCTCTCGCAAAGGCGCAAAGGGGCCGCCATTCATTTCTCAAAAACCATAAACCCACGGCTAAAGACAGCTGCGAAATTCGAGAGAGTATCGAGGAAGACGTGAAATGGAGAACGTAACGGAAAGCGCAGCCGAGATGGTTGCGCGCCGCAGTTACGGCAAACTTGTCGCTTTCCTCGCGGCCCGCACAAGGGATGTGGCCGCCGCCGAAGACGCCCTTTCGGATGCGTTCGTTTCGGCCCTGACGGATTGGCCGCAGAATGGTTGTCCGTCAAACCCGGAAGCATGGTTGTTGACCGTCGCCCGCCGAAAGATGATCGATCTTGCGCGCAGACGCCGCCACGGCGAAGCCGCGGCCGCGCGGTTACAGCTCCTTGCGGAAGGGGCGGCCGCCGCCACCGGCGCCGAAATCCCGGACCGTCGCCTAGCGCTGATGTTCGCGTGCGCGCATCCGGCCATTGAGTCCGGAGTCCGGGCGCCGTTGATGCTGCAGGTAGTGGTCGGGTTGGATGCGAAGATGATCGCTTCGGCTTTCCTCACATCTCCGGCGGCCATGGGCAAGCGACTCGTTCGGGCCAAGAACAAGATCCGGCAGGCAGGCGTTCCATTCAGCGTCCCGGAGCGCGAGGAGCTTCCTGGTCGGCTCGATGTCGTGTTGGACGTCATTTACGCCGCCTTCTCGGAAGGTTGGACAGACCCCGGCGGGACCGATGTCGTCCGCCGCGGTCTAACCGATGAAGCGTTATTTCTGTCCAGGCTCGTGGCGGATATGCTGCCGGAGGAGCCTGAAGCTCTAGGACTGCTGGCGCTCATGCTTCACGCGGAAGCCCGGCGTCACGCGCGACGCAACGCGGACGGCGAGTACGTTCCGCTTGACGATCAGGATACGGCGCTATGGGACTGGCGGATGATCGTTGAGGCTGAAGGGCTGCTTCGTCGCGCCGGCGCTCTAGGTTCTGTTGGCAGGTATCAGCTCGAAGGCGCCTTGCAGTCGGCGCACGTCTATCGTCGATGCGCGGGCCAGGCCAACTGGGAAGCGGTCGCGCAGCTTTACGACGCGCTGTCGGCGCTCACCGGCTCGCCGGTGGTCGCCGTCAATCGCGCCCTTGCCGTCGCGGAGTTGCAGGGCGCCATCGCGGCGCTCGATGCGCTACAAGAAGTGGCCGCCGACGCGCGGCTCACGGAATACCAGCCTTACTGGGCCGCGCGCGCGGAACTGCTTGCCAGGACAGGCGCGCATGACGAAGCCCGCCGCGCCTACGAAATCGCTATCGGTCTCGAGCGCGATCCTGCGGTCCGACGCTTCCTGCAGCGGCGCCAGTCGACCTTATCCAGCGCAATGCCCTCGGCTTTTAACCTCGCTAACGCTGAAATCCAGGCCCCATAACACGGATCTGCGGACCGTCTTTCGGTTTAGAAATGAAACCGCCAGTTGAATTACACAAGGAGACGGCTCGGCGTTTAACGTGAATAAGGGCCAATGCGACGATTCGTCATCTGAAATAGATTTTTCCATTACGTCCCCAGCCTAACTCTCCATGAAATACTTTTCAGATTATTACATCAGTTTGTGGAGGTGGATATGAACGCGGAAAGATGGCCAGGGCTCAATGCTACCCAGCGCTTACACTGACCGCGGACACATATCTCTAACCAGATCATCCACCTCGCTTCGTAACATTCGTGAAAATCCGTGGTTAATCCCCGGGCAGTTAGGTTGTTACGCGCCTTAACTTCTTCACCACAACATCTGGCTTGGCGTCGGCGATAACGGTCACGGCAAGGCGCGTCATTTGTAGGTTATACCCAAGAATCACAGACATCTTGCACGGCCTCGCGCGTCGTGTTTGCGCCTTTGCCGTCGATCGAGCCGCTGCAAGACGCCGCGCGCATGCGGCATGGGCCGTAGTGTGTCGACAACGCGTCGTATAGAACTGGAGGGATCCGTGTCCTTGCCAAACCTCAATCCAACTGCGCCTATTGACCAGGAGGAGTTCGTAGCAATCCTTCTGCCCAATATTTATGGCGCTGTGCGGTGGGCCTGTCTACAGTACCAGGGTAGTATCCATGAGCATGAAATCAATGACCTCTCACAACAAATTATCGTCAAACTGATCGAGGATGACTGTCGCCGGCTCCATTCCTTCAAACATAACTCTTCATTCAAGACCTGGCTACAAGCAGTCGTAAACCGTCACGTCTACAAGAGTCTCTGTCAGCGTATGCGGGGCGAAAACCTCGATGAGATTGACCAGGATGCGTTGATCTATTCGCCGCCGCAGGATGGAAATATTTATGCCGCGGAGAAGCGAAAGCTATTGTTCCGGGCGCTCGGCATGCTGAGCGAGCAAGAGCGGCTGCTTTACCGCCTCTGGTTTGTATATGAGCTCGATCCCATCAAGATAGCCGCCGTCTTTGGGACCGGAGTCAGAATTATCTACAAACGTAAGCAAACGCTAGTTCTCAAACTAACAAGACTCGTACAGACTTTTCAGCGCCATTGAAGAAAAAAATTGGATGATCAGGTAAATTTGCGCGAGAAAGGCCTCTATATACATGAAAAGCTATTTTGCGCGAAGGAGCTAATCCAAAGAACATTTAACGATTAACGAAGACTACCAACCCGGTCAGGAGGGGTTCGTGTATGCCTTTCTCGAAGTTTGTTCCGCTCTCTTGTTTGATCCGCTTGATCACTTGCAAAGTTCCCGCCAGGTGGGTCAGGTTGGTCTGTCTTGTCGTCTTTTTCGCCGTCGTTCTTTCTGCCCTTCCGATCCATCCCAAACACGATGGCGTAAACGCGCAAACCTCTCGTACAGGACTAACACAAGGACCTCCGAGTCACAATCTACTTAACCTCGACGAGACCTATGCCAATGTCGCATCAGGAAGGACACTGAAGGGGTATGGCCGAAGTGGGCCGGCGGCTCTCGCTACGCAGAGCGTCACCACTGTAACTGTGCATCCCACTGCCTACCAGACGCCTAATGGGCCAGGCACGTGGTCGATTTCCGCGTCCAACACAGGCGGCAGCGGCAGCATAAGCGTTACAGCGTCGTCGGGTACTGCGACTTCCAGGTGGTATGGGTTTCCTAACGTCCCAGGGCAGATAATCGGCGTTCGATTGAAAATGAGCTGGAGCGCGTCCGGGTCGCTCAACGGCCCAACGGGTGGCGGGGGCGGCTTCTCGTTAAGTTACACCGGAGGCAGCGTGGCAAACCTAGGCGGCTCAAGTTTCTCACAATCTTCGAGTTTCGACGTTGCGCTACCGAACAATCAGGATCTAACGCAGATTCAGGTGACTTTTAGCCTAAATGGAGGAGCCGGACCGAACACCACTTTTAGCGCAAACGCGTCCGTTTGGGATATCCGCATCGAAGTCCAGGTGGCGAATTGTTTTGCCAACGTTCCGGCAGACCGGTGGCGTGGAGAGTATTTCAACAACCAGACTCTCTCGGGCAGCCCGGCGATGGTCAGCGACGACAGTATCTCCGGTACCGAATTCCTCAACCGCAACTTCGGCGGCGCCAGCCCCGGTTCAGTCTGCGGCGTGATCGCCGATAACTTCTCGGCGCGCTGGACCAGGACGGTCAACTTTGCGCAGGGCATCTACCGGTTCAGCGCCATCGTAGACAACGGCGTGCGCCTCTACGTCGACGGAGTCTTGTGGATTGACTGGTGGGGGAACTTTATGCCGAACACCTACAGGGCTGACGTATTTCTCTCCGCCGGCGCCCACGAAATCAAGCTGGAGTTAATAGAGTACGTCGGCGACGCCAGAGCCAGTCTTTCCTGGACGGCTGTGGAAGGCGCCAGTGGGAACATGGCGTTCGGCAAGCTGGCTACACAGTCGAGTACTTACGTCGCCTCTACGGCAGACCTCGCGGTTGACGGCCATACGAATGGAGACTATGCCGCCAATTCTCTGGCCATAACAAACTTAGAACACCAGCCGTGGTGGCAGGTCGATCTGGGGAGCGTGCGGCAGATTGGAGCGGTCATATTACGGAACCGGACTGACTGCTGCGGCGACCGACTGAGCAACTTCTACGTGCTGGTGTCTGACAACCCGTTCGCTTCGGCCGACTTGACGACGACGATCAATCAAGCCGGGGTGTCGAGCTTTTACACGGCGGATCCGGTAGGGATATCGAAGGAAATCGGGGTCTACAGGAGTGGTAGATATGTGAGGGTGCAGTTGGCTGGGGATAACCACCTGCAACTGGCAGAGGTAGAAGTGAAAGGCGGGGCGAATAGGAGCATGGCGTTGAGCAGGACGGTTTCGCAGTCGAGCACAGGTTGGGGCGCGGACGCGTTTCGAGCGGTGGACAGCAACACGAGCGGTAACTGGAACGACAATTCCCTAAGCCACACCAACTTTGAACACCAGCCGTGGTGGCAGGTCGATCTGGGAGGCGTGCGGCAGATCGGGACGCTCATATTGTGGAACCGTACCGACTGCTGTGGATCGCGACTAAGCAACTTCTACGTGCTGGTGTCTGACAACCCGTTCAATTCGACCAACCTGACGGCGACGATCAATCAGTCGGGGGTGTCGAGCTATTACACTGCGGATCCGGTAGGGACATCGAAGGAAATCGCGGTCTACAGGAGTGGTAGATATGTGAGGGTGCAGTTGGCTGGGGATGACTACCTGCAATTGGCAGAAGTAGAAGTGAGAGGCGGGGCGGATAAGAGCCTGGCGTTCGGCAAGACGGTTTCGCAGTCGAGCACAGCTTTGGGCGCGGACGCGTCTCGAGCGGTGGACAGCAACACGAACGGTAACTGGAACGACAATTCCGTGACGCATACCAACTTTGAACACCAGCCGTGGTGGCAGGTAGATCTGGGAAGCGTGCAGCAGATTGGGGCGGTCATATTGTGGAACCGCACCGACGGCGGCAGCGATCGGTTGAGCAACTTTTACGTGTTGGTATCGGATGCGCCGTTTAACTCGACCGACCTGACGGCGACGATCAATCAGTCGGGGGTGTCGAATTATTACACTGCGGATCCGGTAGGGGAGGCGAAGGAAATCGGGGTCTACAGGAGTGGTAGATATGTGAGGGTGCAGTTGGCGGGGGATAACTACCTGCATCTGGCCGAGGTGGAAGTGCGAAACGGGGCGAGTTTGAGCGGCTGCGTTGCGAGCGTGCCGGTGAATCGTTGGAAAGGTGAATATTTTAACAACACCACTCTTATGGGCAGCCCGGCGATGGTGCAGGATAACGGCAGCGGCTTCCTGAATTTTGACTTTGGCACTGGCAGTCCTGGCGCAGCGTGCGGCCTTAGCGCGGAATATTTCTCTGCGCGCTGGACGCGAACAGTCAACTTCCCGGAGGGCACATACCGCTTCTCAGTCACCGGAGACGACGGCGTGCGGCTCTTTGTCGGCGGAGAGTTGAAGATCGACAAGTGGATCTTGCAAGGCCCCACCACATACACGGCTGATGTGACGCTCTCAGCAGGCTCTCACGATATCAGGCTGGAGTTTTTCGACGCCACCGTTTACGCAGTCGCCATTCTCTCCTGGAGACTTTTACCTATCCCAGATTGCGTGCAGAACGCGCCGCTGATAGGCGCCGCGCCTCGAACCGGCGCGGGGGAGAGTGTTGCGACGACCCCGGCCTCGGAGGCGCCCAAGCGATGTGGTCAGAAGAGTTCCGACTAAAAAGAGTTGATCCCGCGCGATTAGTCGAACTGAAAAAGCATAATTCAATCGCAAATCAGAGGTTCAGATATGATCCGTCTCACCGCAAACCGCTCGTTCCGTTTCGCTTTTGCTCTGGCTGTAATTTTCTGCCTCATTTATGGGCCAGTCTGTTCCTTGAATGTCGGGAGGGCCGAATCGTCTTCTCCGGCCAACCCCGCACGCAACGTCCAACAGATCACGAGAGCTCACAGGCGCGGCGAGGTGATCATCAAGTTCAGGGACGACGCCCCGAAGCATTTGCGCGACTGGGTCGTCGCGAACTACGCCAAGGGCGAAAAGAAACTGCGCGGACGCGGCAGGGAGAGCAAACTCACTATCAAAGACGGCTTCGATCTGGCCAATACCGCGTTCGACCTGAGGCAGTTCGACAGGGTCGTTGAATTCGTCGAGCCGAATTATATCGTCACCGGCGCGGGCGCCATCAGGGCCGCGCGCGCCCGGCGCTCCAAACAAACACAGACCATGCCGAACGACCCGCAGTTCGCCGCGCAATGGGCTCTGGTCAACACGGGGCAAAATGGCGGCTCGCCGGGATCGGACATCGGCGCTGTCGCCGGATGGCAGAAGACCATCGGCTCGCGTGACACCGTCGTCGCCGTGATCGACACCGGCGTTGACATTAGTCATCCTGATCTGGCCCATAACATCTGGGTCAACAAGCAAGAAGATAAAGGCGATAGAGGCAAAGACGACGACCTCGACGGTTTCGTTGATGACATCAACGGCTGGAACTTCGTTAATGACAACGGCGACGTCGCCGATGACAATGGGCACGGGACCGCGATGGCCGGCATCATTGCCGCAGAAGGCGACAACCGAAAGGGCATCGCAGGCGTGATGTGGCAAGCGAGCATTTTGCCTTTGAAGGCGCTCGACTCCACGGGCAGCGGCGCGGTCTCGGACGTGATCGAAGCCATGGACTTCGCTGTCGATCATGGCGCGCAGGTCATTAACTGCAGCTTTGGCACGGAGGCCCCTTCACAGGCGCTGTTTGAAGCGATCAAACGGGCGGAAAGGGCCGGCGTTGTGGTGGTAGCCTCGGCGGGCAATAGCGGACAGGATCTGGCTTTCTTCCCCCAATATCCGGCTGGCTATAACGCGGGCAACTTGATATCGGTGGCGGCGACCGACAACCGCGACCTGCTGGCTACGTTCTCTAACTATGGCGCCACGCAGGTGCACGTCGGCGCTCCAGGGGTGGATATCCTGACGACGCGTCGAGGTGGCGGCTATGCGACAGTGACCGGCACGTCGGCGGCGGCGCCGGTCGTGGCCGGCGTGGCCGGTCTACTCAAGACACAGCTTAAGTGGGTGTCGGCCCAGAGCGTTCGCCAGAGTCTCATTGAGGGGGTGAGGAAGGCCCCGGCCCTTGACGGGCGCGTGTTAAGCGGAGGGGGAGTAGATATTCACGGAGCAATCACGGTGTTTCTGTCAAAAAATGGCGGGGATGGCGATGGTGGCAATGGCGGCGGCGGTGGTGGTGGCGGTGGTGGCGGTGGCGGTG
>Ga0209382_10011285_pt1 | contig 11100 bp, 10 predicted proteins | sample SoiMetdeltSBSDD5_FD_187599 | JGI IMG/M metagenome (GOLD analysis project Ga0209382, IMG submission 187599) | Bulk soil microbial communities from a Populus tree surrounding site in Tennessee, USA - Soil MetaG P. deltoides SBSDD5 (SPAdes) (version 2) | ecosystem: Environmental > Terrestrial >...
GAGGAAGGTGCATGTGTAGTACTTAATGATGTTGATGCGGGCCGGCTGGATGGTGCTGTAGAAGAATTCAAAAAAGTATTTGGAAAGGATAATGTCAGGGGCGTTGTGTTGGATGTAACAAGCGAAGAGAGTGCTTCGAAAGCATTTCTTGAGTGCAGCTTATTGTTTGGTGGTGTTGACATCATTGTAAACAATGCTGGCATCAGTATCTCCAAATCGCTGACAGATCATACAACTGCTGATTGGAACAGGTTGTACGACATCCTTGTAAAAGGGCAATTTCTTGTTTCAAAAGGCGGTGTTGAAATAATGAAGAAACAGGGGATGGGCGGTGATATCATCAATATTGTTTCGAAGAATGCCGTGTTTGCGGGACCGAACAATGCGGGTTATGGATCGGCCAAGGCTGCGCAGGCTCACCTCAGCCGGTTGCTTGCTGCTGAGCTTGGAGCATTCGGCATCAGGGTAAATATGGTTAATCCCGACGCCGTTATCGCCGATTCAAATATTTGGGCAGGCGGATGGGCCGAAGGCCGTGCCAGGGCTTATGGGATATCGGTGGAAGAGTTGCCGGCATTCTATGCTAAAAGAACGTTGTTAAATGAGAGCATTCTTCCTGAAGATATTGCGAATGCGTGCTATGTTTTTGTGTCGGGGTTACTAAACAAATCAACAGGAAATAGTTTGAATGTTGATGGAGGAGTGCCTGCGGCGTTTTTACGTTAATTAGTCAGCTTACAAAGATCCCCGCCTTATCAAAACAAAAGGATTTTTAATTTTCTCCTTACTATTCTCCAGAATTAAGCGGGCAGCAGTCTCACCCATTTTAGTGTGATCCGTGGTAACTACAGTGATGCCATCGAGCAGGATCTCTTTTAGTGGGCTGTCGTTATATGAGATGATTCCAACATCTTTACCTATCTGTAAATTTTTGATTCGTGATTTCTTTATCAGGTTGCTGAGGTCACCTTCTTCAATAACGATATATGCTTCTTTCGGATGAATCTCCGTTGTGTCGTTGATTTCTTCGAGAACCACGCCCCTGTAATTATTTTGCATGCAAAATTTTCTGAAACCCTGAATGATCTCAGGAGAATATTTGCCTATGCCGGGAAATACAAGGAACAGCTTATCATATTTTGAAAGTAAATCGAGGCCCTGTTCGAGCGCTTCGGCGATATCATTCTGAAAATCCTGGTACACTGCGGCGGAGTTGATGTCTGATGCAGGAATATTTTTGTCGAGAATTATCAGCTTATCCTGCGGAATGCGTTTGATGATCTGCATCGCCTCGCCTGGATTATCGTAGAAATGCGGCATAACTACAAAGTAGTCGTAATTGTTCAGGTTGTTAGTGATATGCTCATTGAACAAAGCTGTATTAAAATGATGGATCTTGATATCTACTACGGCGTTTTTACCGAGTGTCTGTACAAAGCTGTTGTAGATCTGTTTTTTGTAATTACTTATTTTGCTGAACAGCAGCAATACTTTGTAGGCAACATCCAGGTTGGTATTGTTAACATAATAACCCTTTCCTTTTACCGAGGTAATCACGCCCCTTTCATGGAGGATATTATAGGCCTTTTGTACCGTGTCGCGCGCGAGGAAATATTCATTGCTTAATTCGTTGATAGAGTAAATTCTGTCACCCATCTTATAATTGCCCCTGCGTATTGCATCGGTGATCGAGTCAACGATCTGCATGTACATCGGTACCTTTTTGTCTGGGCTGATGTCGAGTTGCGTGTTCACCGGGTAAAGATAAAGAATCGGGGCAAAGGGCAATGGCGTTGTCTATGAGCGTAGTTCGTCCGGTAACAAAAAGTCGGGGAAATTCTGGTAGCACACCGGCCTGGTGAAACGATAAATCGATTCTGTTCCGACAGAAGTGAATTTACTGTCGGTGGTAGCCGGATACGGTCCTCCATGATTCATTGCGGCACTTACTTCAACACCTGTGGGTACGCCATTGATGATCAGGCGTCCTGCTTTTAATTCGAGCAGGCGGATAAGCTCGATGTTATTTTTAAGATCGTTGTCAGTTCCCCAAACCGTTGCGGTCAGCTGTCCAGGAAGCGCTTCAGCGATCCTCATCATTTCAGTATTATTTTTGGCGGTAACCTGTACCGAGCTTGGGCCAAACATCTCTTCCCATAGTTGCTTATCGTTCAGGAAATTTTCGCCCGACGAAATGAACATATGTGCACGCGCATTAGTGCCGTTACCGTCTTCGGAAACCGCAGCCACAGTTATTTGCTTTTTAGCTGAAACTTCATGCATGCTTTTTTCAAAGTTGTTAAACATAGGTTTAGTAAGCATCGGCGCAGATGGTGTTTTCGTGATGACTTTGGAAAATTCATCATAAAATTTCTTTGCCTCTTCAGCCTGCTGTGCGACCATGATGCCAGGATTTGTACAGAACTGACCAACGCTGGCGGTATTAGACGCAGCAAGTGATCGCGCAATTTCTTCTCCTTTCTGTGCTAATATTTCAGGTAATATGAATACCGGGTTGGTACTTCCCATTTCGGCATACACCGGAATAGGTTCGTTTCGTTTTGCACATGCGTCGAACAACGCTCTTCCTCCCCTGAATGATCCTGTAAAGCCAACTGCTTTTATCAATGGGTGCATAACGAGGTGCGTGCCTGTTTCATTTGTTACGCCCTGTATCATCGAGAACACTCCGTCGGGCATCGCGGTTTGTTTCGCAGCGTCGATAATAATGTTTGCGACAGCTTCGGAAGTTTCAGGATGTCCGGGATTTGCTTTGTATACAACTGAACATCCGGCAGCAAGCGCCGCAACCGTGTCGCCACCACAAACAGAATAGGCGAATGGAAAATTACTTGCGCCAAACACGGCAACTGGTCCAAGAGGGTGTTGCATCTGACGCAGATCGGGTTTCGGAATTGGCTTTCGTTCCGGATCTGCATTATCTCTTATCGCACGTACCCAGCTACCTTCTTTGAGTAATGCTGCGAACATACGCAGCTGGTATACGGTACGTGTGACCTCTGTATCGAGCCGGGGCACCGGGAGCGATGTTTCTTTGCTTGCCATAGCAGACAGCGTTGATCTTTGTTTGTCGATGTTGTCGGCTATCAGGTTAAGAAAAGCAATTTTATCTGCCGGCTTTGTTCTTCTATACACAAGAAAGGCCTCATGAGCTTTTGCTACAGCCTGGTCTATTTCGTTCGTCGGTGTTTCGCGGATGGTCATATCATTTTTTTTGTGTAGTCAAAGATCGATATTTGCGCATGAAATTTTCACAATGGATCGGCATCGCTGCGGGAATTGCGCTGATTATTTCAGGGTTCATGAATTGGACATGGTATTCCGACATCCAGAAGTTTTTTACCGGTTTCTTCTCTGAAAATAACACATACGGAAAGCCGGGTAAGATATTTATCTATTTCGCATCTGTTGCTATCATCTTTTTTGCTGTTCCGCGCATATGGGCAAAGCGCTGGAATGTGCTTGTGTGTACGATCATCCTGGCATTCGCTATCAGAACTTTTATCCTTTATACGGCATGCTATCGCGGAATCTGCCCTGAAAAACAAACTGGGATATGGCTGATGATCGGGAGCGCTGCCGTAGTATTTCTGTGTGCACTTTTGCCGGATCTGAAGTTAAAACACAAGTCACCTGAATAGTTTGGCGAGAAGGAATGCTGCGGCAGCAACCACAGCCGCCGTTGCAGCAACTCTTATTGCGTTAATCCAACCATTCGAGCCGTTAAGCTTGCTTTCCCAGTAACCTGCTATAAAAAGGATAGCCATTGTTAATGCGCCCGAATAGCGAAGTGCCTGCAAAGGATGTTCAACAAAAAAATAAGGAACCGTAACAATGAAGCCGCCAAACAGGTATCCTGCACCGATGGTTAATGCAGACGGAGCCGGACTTTGTTTCGGAATGTATTTTCTCACTTCGAGATAGCCCCCGGCTGTCATTGTCAGCGCCCCGGCAAGTGCTGCGACAAGGCATGCGGTGATTACAGGTGAAACATAGTTCACAAGGCCACTTAAACCGGCGGCGAGTGCGAGTGGAATGGTCAGCCCGTCGACCAGACCGATGCAAATGTTCCTGATGAATTCATTTTTTTTCAAGGCCACATTATTTTCCGTAAGCATCCACACTGTGTTTGATGATACTTACTGCTTCCAGCACCTGTTTTTCATTTATGATCAATGGCGGTGCCAGCCTGATCTTATCATCATGTGTAGGCTTTGCCAGCATGCCATTTTTTTTCATCAGCAGGCAGATGTTCCAGGCCGCTTTTTTATCAAAGTGATCAATAACAATAGCATTGAGCAATCCTTTCCCTCTCACAACTGAAATAAGTGGCGAATTTATTTTTTTCAATTCATCTCTCATTATCTTTCCCATTGTTGCAGCGTTATCTGGAAGGGATTCATCAGTAAGTACCTGCAATGAGGTTATCGCCACAGCCGCAGCAAGAGGATTGCCGCCATATGTTGAACCATGTTCGCCGGGCTTGATAGTAAGCATGATCTCATCGTCTGCAAGAACGGCAGACACAGGCATCATTCCGCCACTTAGCGCTTTTCCAAGTATCAGGATATCCGGTCTTACATTTTCATGATCAACGCAAAGCAATTTTCCCGTTCTGCCAAGGCCCGTTTGAATTTCATCGGCAATAAATAATACGTTCGCAGCACTACAAAGTTGTTTGGCGCTTTTCAGATAACCATCGTCCGGAATGATCACACCGGCTTCACCCTGTATCGGTTCAACAAGGAAACCTGCAACATTCTGATCCTTCAGGCTGTTTTCAAGAGCGCGAATGTCGTTGTAGGGAATGATCTGAAATCCTGGCATCAGTGGACCAAATCCTTTATATGAAGCTGTGTCGCTGCTGAAAGAAATTACGCCCGATGTTCTTCCATGAAAATTATTTTCACAAACGATGATCTTTGCTTTATCGGCTGCAACTCCTTTTACATCATACGCCCATCTGCGGCAAAGTTTAACGGCCGTTTCAACGGCCTCAACGCCGGTATTCATTGGCAGCACCTTATCGTAACCAAAAACTTTGGTAATGTATTCTTCAAACTCGCCCAGCCGGTTATTGTAGAACGCGCGTGATGTGAGCGTAAGGCGGGATGCCTGCTTTATAAAGCTATCTACAATTTTCGGATGGCAATGTCCCTGGTTTACGGCAGAATAGCCGCTGAGAAAGTCGAAATATTTTTTGCCTTCAACATCATAAACGTACACGCCGTCACCTTTTTCAAGCACTACAGGAAGAGGATGATAGTTGTGGGCTCCGTATTTATCTTCAAGCGCAAAATAATATTCGGGGTTTGTATGAGTGAGGGTCATGGTGTGTTTTTTAGTTTTTTGATAGTGAGAGGTGAGAAGTGAGAAGTGAGAGGTGAGAGGTCAGTGCAGCAGGTCAGTGACGAAGTAAATCGAGATTCGATTTTAAGATATGCGGTATGTGCGCCGAAGAATTAATAGTGAAACTATTTCTGCGAATATACAGCTATTTTATGATGTTGTAGTTCCGGTAATCAAAGAGCCTTTTTCCCGTTACGTTTTCAATCCAATGCAATATGCGCCCCTTAAGTGTAAAATTCTTACGCGAAATATCGTGTTCGAAGGACCAGTTTTTTTTCGATATCCGCTTCTTCATCACCCTTGGATGTGAACCGGTGAATCGTGTTAGCGAGTCGATATCTGAGTAATCAAAATGGTCTGTTTCTTCTTTTGAAATTTTAGTGGCCATGTTGTCCCTGTCGTACAATTTTTCAAATCCCAGCACTTTTTTCATCTGGTATTGCGGATGCCGCACCCAGCCATAGTGATATACATAGGCGTCTATTTCAGCAACATTCAGTTTTCTCCCTGCTTTTCTGAATCCCTGGGCATCTCTGTAAGAATGAATACTATCATCTTTCCTGATAATCCTAATTTCGTGGCTATACCATTTCCTGGTATCACCAACATAATCGTAGCTACCATAAAAATGGAGGTACCTGAACAAAAGGCCTTCTACTTCGTTATCATCTTTATATTTTTTCATCGCCGATCTGATCACGTCGTAATACTTCTCATGGATTATTTCATCGGCCTGAATATAAAAGCACCAATCTGCGTCGGCGGGAATCTTCTGATATGCTTTATCGGTTTCCGCTGCAAGTACACGGCCGCCTTCCATAAGCGCTACATCCCATTTCGAGTGAAATACTTTGATCTTTACGGGATCTATGCTGTGTATTAGCTGCTCAGTATCATCGTCGGAATCCCCAACATTTACTATCACCTCATCACAAAGGGGGAGGATAGACCGTATAGCCTCTTCAACCGGATAATCAAATTTGATGGCGTTGCGGATGAATGTGAAGCCTACAACTTTCAATGCGATTGATTTAAGATATGTACCCTGAATTTTTCGCCTGCCAACAAATTTGCGGTTTTTTTACTGTTGTGGAAAATTCCATATATGCAGCTGCCGGTGCCTGTCATCGACGCATATTCTGCACCTCTTCCATAAAGTTTCTCCTTGATCTCTTTCAATTCAGGATGCTTCCGGAACACAGGCTCCTCAAATGCATTTACAAGTGATTTTTTCCACGATTTTAGTGGCTCCGCAATTACTTTCTTCGGGGAATGTTTTTCATCACCCGAAATTGTTATACCCGAGAATGCCTCTGCGGTGCTGATATGAATTCCCGGGTTAACAATCACAAAATGATAATCAGCTAAATTGATATTCACCTCCTCCATTATTTCTCCCCTTCCGGTAGCATAGCAAGGTTTGTTTAAGATAAAAAAGGGACAGTCGCTGCCAAGCTTCAGTGCATATGCCAGCAATTTTTCTGTAGTAAGGTTAAGTTTTAGTTCCTCGTTCAGGAGTATGAGTGTAAAGGCGCCATCAGATGAGCCTCCGCCTAATCCGCCGCCGACAGGGATGGCTTTATGCAGATGCATTCTTACGGGCGGTATTTCCGGGAAATCTTTCTTGATCAGCTCCCATGCTTTTCTGCAGAGATTTGTGGATATGTCGCCGGGAATTTCAGCTCCTGTTAATGTGAGCTCGAAAGCCTTATGGTCTTTTTTTGCCGGGCAGGTAATTATCTCCGCCGCGTCCTTTAATGGTATTGGGTAAAATATAGTTTCAAGATCGTGGTAGCCATCAGGTCGCTTGCCGGTTACACGAAGGCCGAGGTTGATCTTACAATTCGGGAAAAGGACCAATTGTTATTAGCGGGATTTTTTTCTGCTGTTGATCTCATCGCGTATGGCTATGGCTCTCAGGTAGTCTTCCTGCTCCAGCACTTCATTCAGCAGGTGGTTCAGCTCTTCCACCGACAACGCACGGAGGTCGTCGGAACCTCGTGAGGTTTCTGTGGTAACGGCTTCACGGGCGATTTTCTTTTTGCCCGATGAATCTTCCATCAGGATACCAGCGCTTTCAAGTATGTTGTCGTAGGTATAAATCGGGCAGCCAAACCTCACTGCCAGGGCGAGAGCATCGGAAGTGCGTGAGTCTATCTCGACAGTGTCGTGCTCGCTGACACACAGCAGCTTCGAATAAAATATACCTTCCTGGAGGTCGCAAATGATGATCTCCTGAAGGTCGATATTGAACGCGTTCATGAAATTCTTCATCAGGTCGTGAGTGAGGGGCCTGCTGGGGTGCATTTTTTCCAGGGCAACAGCTATTGCCTGGGCCTCGAAACCGCCTATAACTATGGGTAACCGGCGTAATCCGTTAACCTCCCCTAAAACGACCGCGTATGAATGTGTTTGGGTTATACTGTGCGACAATGCCACTATTTCCAGCTCTATTTTCTTCATAACATCTCGTACCCGACTTTTATGCCGCTATTTTCCGGGTGGGTCATTTTTTTCAGTTTATTAATAACCACAAACGTACAAGTTTTTATTGAAAAACCGGGTGGGCCTATAGTGCCTTTGCCGCCTCAATTAATTTCGGAACAACTTCGAAAGCGTCGCCCACAATTCCGTAATCGGCAGCCTTAAAAAATGGCGCTTCGGGGTCCTTGTTTATTACCACAATAACCTTGCTCCGGTTCACTCCCGCAAGATGTTGTATTGCTCCCGAAATGCCAATTGCCATATATAAATTTGGCGCAATTGCCAATCCTGTTTGTCCAACATGCTCATGATGCGGTCTCCATCCTGCATCTGCAACGGCCCTGCTGCAGGCAGTGGCGGCATGCAGCACCGCGGCCAGCTCTTCAATCATTTTCCAGTTTTCCGGTCCCTTCAAACCACGGCCGGCGCTGACAACCCGTTCCGCTTCGCTCAGAGGTATTTCACCCTGAATCTTATTTACCGAAACCACCTTTGTTTTAGGTGATTCCGGTGAAATATTTACGGCAACAACCTCGGCACTCCCGCCGGTCGCTTCAACCTGAAAAGAATTCGGGTTAACAGAAATGATCTTCATTTCGGTATTTACTGAAACATTGGCAAATGCTTTTCCCGAGAAAACGTTTTTCTTAACGGTGAACCCTGCGGACGTATCCGGAAGCGCAACGGCGCCTGCAACAAGTCCGGCCCTGAGACGTGCCGACAATCTCGGAGCAATCGCTTTACCATGAAGGTTATTTGAAAATACGATCACTTTCGCGCCGATGTCGCCCGCAACCTTCGCAATGATCTTCGTATATACCTGTCCGTCAGGATGGTTCAAAGATGGGTCGGAAACATGATGGATCCTGGTTACACCATATTTTCCAAGAGAAGCAACATCATCGCTGATGGTTCCCAGCAGTATACCTTCTGCAGTCGTGCCAAGCTGTGCTGCCAGCTTTGCACCGTATGTGATCACCTCTGGTGTGGTTTTCTTGATGGTATTATCAGATTGGTCGAGGAAAATTAAAACTGGCATATTAAATAAGTTAATCAGAGATTAATCAGATGACTTTGGCTTCTTCACGCAGCAGTCTGATGAGTTCTGCCGGGTTGTCGGCAGAAACGAGCTTAACACCCGATTTGGGGGGTGGTGTTTCAAATGTTTTTATCGAGGTGAGCGGTTCCACATTTACGGGTTCCGTTACTTTGAGAGGTTTTGTGCGTGCGCCCATGATGCCTTTCATATTTGGTATGCGCTGCTCCGCCATTCCTTTCTGGCAGCTTACAACCAAAGGCAGCGATGATTCAACAGTTTCCTCACCGCCTTCTATCTCCCGGACGATCGTTGCGGTTGTGCCGTTAAGATCAAACTTTGTTGCAAGGCTCACAAAAGGAAGATCCAACAGCTCTGCTACCATACCGCCAACAGATGAGCTGTTGTAATCAATAGTTTCTTTTCCTGTAAAGATCAGGTCGTAATTGCCCTGCTTTGCTATTTCCGCGATCTGCGACGAAATGTAAAAGCTGTCGTGCCCGGTTGCATTTACGCGGTATGCTTCGTCGCCACCCAGCGCAAGTGCTTTTCGGATGATAGGCTCCGTATCCGGTCCGCCAACAGTAATAAGGTGTATCACTACAGATGAATCCTTTTCTTTCAGCTCTATTGCGCGCACGAGAGCGTACCATTCGTCATACGGATTAATGATCCACTGCACGCCGGCTTCAGCGAATTTCGTATTGTTATCGGTGAAGGCTATTTTTGCCGTGGTATCCGGAGTTTTGCTGATACAAACCAGAATCTTCATAATGAATGTGGTTAAAAGTTGTTTATGCAACTATGAGGTGTTGCAAACCAAAAGAATTTTCGTCAAAAAAACAAGTTTTAAGCCGTAGCATATAACATACGTCTAATTAAAATCAGGATAAAGGATGCTTCTCACCCGGTTTGTGCACAATATAGTGGAGAAAAAGCTCTTCGCGCCAACTGATCGGTTACTGATCGCTGTAAGCGGGGGATTGGATTCTGTTGTGTTGTGCGACCTGTGCCACAGCGCCGGATTTTATTTTGAGATAGCCCATGCCAACTTTCAGCTAAGAGGTGAAGACAGCCTTATTGATGAATTCTTTGTAAAAGGTCTGTCAGAACATTACCGTGTTCCGTTCCATGTAAAAAAATTTGATACGCTCGCTTATGCTGAACACAACAGGGTTTCTGTACAGGTGGCTGCACGTGAACTCAGGTATAATTGGTTTAATGAACTGCTGATCGATGATCTCAGGTATTTATTGACAGCACATCATGCAGACGATAATATTGAAACCGTGATGATGAATTTTTTCCGTGGTACCGGTATCGCAGGGTTAAGAGGTATGGTAGCTAAACATGACAGGATCGTAAGACCGCTGCTTTTTGCAAGCCGGAAAGAAATATTAGACCACGCGAAAGAAAGGAAGCTTAGCTGGCGCGAAGATATTTCAAACGCATCGGATAAGTATTCCAGGAATTATTTCCGGAACGCAATTATTCCAATGGTGTATAAAATATATCCTGAAGTTGAAGCGAATCTCGCCCATAATATTACAAGATTTGCAGAAGTTAACGAACTATATCAACAGGCTGTTGACTTACACAAAAAAAAACTTCTGGAGTTTAAGGGGGATGAAGTTCACATACCTATATTGAAGCTGAAAAAACTGTCGCCACTCCATACGATATTATTTGAAGTGATCAAAGACTTCGGATTCACCTCGCACCAGGTTAACGATGTTTTGCATATCGCAGACGGCGCGCAGGGGAGCTACGTGCAATCATCGAGTCACCGGATAATTAAGAACCGGAAGTGGTTGATCATCGCACCAGATAATAATACTGACAAAGCGGTTCATATTGTTATTCGCGATGGCGATAATGAAGTAAGATTTCCTGGTGGAACGCTAACAATTGAGAATGGATTTACTGACCACATCAATTTTTCGGAAGATGTTTGCGCGGCAGAGCTCGATCACCGCGATATAAAATTTCCCCTGTTACTGAGAAAATGGAAAGCAGGTGATTATTTCTATCCTCTGGGGATGAGAAAAAAGAAAAAGATCTCAAGGTTTTTGATCGACAGCAAGCTTTCGAAAACTGAGAAGGAAAGATTGTATGTGATCGAATCGGATAAGAAAATATGCTGGGTGGTGGGAATGAGGATCGATGAGAGATTTAAGGTTACTGCCTCTACAAAAAAGGTATTGAAATTT
>Ga0209382_10011286_pt1 | contig 11099 bp, 8 predicted proteins | sample SoiMetdeltSBSDD5_FD_187599 | JGI IMG/M metagenome (GOLD analysis project Ga0209382, IMG submission 187599) | Bulk soil microbial communities from a Populus tree surrounding site in Tennessee, USA - Soil MetaG P. deltoides SBSDD5 (SPAdes) (version 2) | ecosystem: Environmental > Terrestrial >...
TCCTGGCCCTGGCCTTGGCTCCCGCGGTTACCGAAGCCCAATCGGTCCAGTTCGGAGTGCGTGGTTTGGGCATACCCGGCCGCAGCCTGGCCACGCGAGCCATCGGCAGCGGCGGCGCCTTCGGGCTGTTCGATCTCGAATCCAGCCAGAATCCAGCGGCGCTGGTCAGCGCCACCACGCTGACCAGCGTCTTCACGCTCAGTCAGGGCATTCAAACGGTAGAAAATCCGGCCGGCACGGCGGACACGCGGGTGACTCGGTTTCCCCAGTTGATGGTCGCGGGGCCGGTGCGGACGAGCGGGCTGGGACTGGGGGTGAGCTACTCCAACTATACTAGTCGCGATTTCACTCTCGAGACTTCCGGCACCATCGACTTGCGGGGGGTCCCGGTTGGAATCACCGATTCATTCATATCGCGTGGTGGACTGAGCGACTTTCGCTTTGCCGCCGGTTACCGCCTCCGCGGACAGATGTCGGCCGGAGTGGGGTTTCATTTGATCACCGGCTCCAACCGCCTCGAGTCCCGTCGCTCCTTTGCCGATCCCGATTCGGCCTACGTCTCCAGTCTCCAGCGGGCGGAGATCTCTTTCGCGGGGGTCGGTGTCTCCGCTGGTCTGATACGGCAGTTAGGTCCCCGTTTCGCCGTGGCCACCATGGTACGCTGGGACGATCATCTGAGGGTCGACCGCGATTCCAGCCGCGTGGGCACCGTGGATCTGCCTTTTAGCTTCGGGCTGGGAATGCAATGGCGGCCTGCGCCCACGCTTAGCCTGGCTGGCCAAGCTATCTACCGGACCTGGTCAGGGGCCAACAGCGATCTGCTGGAACAGGGGGGCACCGGGGCGGAGAACACGCTGGAAGTAGCCGCCGGTGGGGAGTACACCCCTGACCCAAAGCTGCCAACCCGCTGGCCCATTCGGTTTGGTGGCCATTATGCCCGGCTGCCGTTCCCCTTGGTGCCGGGCCAATCCGCGGACGAGATCGGAGTCTCCGCCGGTACCGGAATGCGATTTGGCCAGCAGCGTGCCGGGATCGACCTGGCCGTCGAGCATGTCTGGCGCTCCGAGGACGTGTACTCGGAACATGGCTTCATCCTCTGGCTGGGTGTTTCGGTCCGCCCATAGGTCGCGCACTCCCGGTTCACGTCGCCTGATCGCCGGTCCGGCTATAATTGCTCCATGTCCAAGCGCGTCTACATCGAGACCTACGGCTGTCAGATGAACGTGGCTGATTCCGAGCTGATGCTCGGGATTCTGGGCCGGGACGGGTATGTCCAAACCGCCGACCCGGCGGATGCCGACGTGATGCTGGTGAACACCTGCGCGGTGAGGGACAACGCCGAGCAGCGAGTCATCGGCCGGATGGGCGAGCTCCAGCGGTACAAGCGGTCCGACGGCGTGCTCGGCGTCGTCGGTTGCATGGCCCAACGACTCGGGCCAGCGCTCCTCGCCCAGGTTCCCCGGGTGGACCTCGTGGTCGGTCCGGACGCCTACCGGAACCTGCCCGAGCTCTTGGGCGTGGCACAGTCAGGCCAACGGGTGAACGACACCGAGTTTCGGTCTTGGGAGCACTACGAGGACGTCCCCCCCGCGCGGGAAAAGGCTCCGACCGCTTTCGTGACGGTACAGCGGGGCTGCGACTACCGGTGCACCTTCTGTATCGTCCCGCACACCCGCGGGCCGGAACGCAGCCGGAGACTCCCCGATGTCATCCGCGAGATTACAGATCTGGTGGAGCAGGGAACCACCGAGGTCACCCTGCTGGGGCAAACTGTCAACAGCTACCACGACGGCCAGCACGACTTCGCCGATCTCCTGCGGGCCGCCGGTGCTGTCGAGGGACTTCGTCGGCTCCGATTCACCAGCCCCTATCCCACCGAGTTTACCTCCGCTGTCATCGAAGCCATGGCCGCTACGGGCGCGGTCTGCGAACACGTGCATCTGCCGGTGCAGAGTGGATCCAACGCCGTACTCAAGCGGATGCTCCGGCGGTACACCCGGGAACGCTACCTGGAAGTGGTGGGCCGACTTCGTGACGCCATCCCCGGAATTACGCTCTCCACCGACATCATCGTTGGATTTCCCGGCGAGACCGACGCCGACTTTCAGCAGACCCTGAGCCTCATTGCTGAAGCCGACTTCGATGATGGGTACACCTTCGTGTACTCCGTCCGGGAGGGGACGCCGGCCGTTCGGCTGCGCGATCACGTGCCCGCGGAAGTGGCCGGCTCCCGGCTGGCACAGCTGGTGGAGGTGGTACGGGCCAATGCCCGGCGGAAGAACGTTGCTCGGGTGGGCCAGACCCACGAGGCCCTGGTCGAGCGCCCGGCCAAGCGGGGCGGACTCATGCTCGCCCGGACCCGCGCCAATCATCTGGTGCTCCTCGATCTTCCGGCCAGCTCGATCGGGCAGTACCACTCGGTCCGTCTTACCGGCACCACCGGGTCCACCTTCACCGGTGCGGTGGTCACGCCCGCGCTGGCGGTACTGTGATCAAGAACCTGGTAGAGGACCACGTCATCGCCGCCTACGACACGTTGCGGCCCCACTTTCCCGCCTTCTGTGGCTGCGATCTCTGCCGGGACGACGTGTTGACCTTCGCGCTCAACCGGATCCCGCCCCGGTATGTCTCTCGTCGGGAAGGCTCGGTCGTGACGGAGGTCAATCTCGAAAAGGAGCAGAGTCGGGCGGCCATCGAGGTCGTGGTGATGGAAGCGCTCCGCAAGATTTCGGTGGCCCCGCGCTGCGGCAGGCCCGGCGGGGTGACGCCCCGCTGAGCTCTCCCGCGCCATGAGCGCGCGGCCTCCGATTCTCTTTACCGCATCTTATGGGGCCGGTCTCGCGACCGGCCTCTTGCATTTTCTCAACCCGCTCGCGGTTCTGGCGGTTGCGCTCGGACTGGGTCTCCTGCTCCGGCGTCCGCTCGCAACCGTTCTCGCCGCGGCCCTCGCCCTGGGAAGTCTCACCGCACGACTCGCATTGCTGCGGGAAAACGGAACCTGCTCTGCGCGGCTTCCAGCCGGCCAGCTCCGCCTCACTGCCCGGTTGCTGCAGCGACTGGAATCGTCTGGGGGCCGCATCGAGCTGCAGCCGGTCCGGGCGGAGTGCAACGGCTCGCTGGTTTCCCGCTGGCCGAAACACCGCGAGCTCCCGCTGGGAGCGGTGGTCCGATTGACCGGGAGGTGGGTCCCCCGGGCCGGGCCTGCCGGTCGAGCTGCGGGAACGCTGCTGGTAACCGATGCGGATCTGGTTGGGCAGCGGAGCTCGGCGGGCGAGCGGCTGCGGAGCTCGATACGGGACGCCAGCCGGCGGCTCTACGGACCGCGGGCGCCTCTGGTGGAGGCGCTCATCCTGGGTAGCCGCGGCGGAATCGACCAGACCCTGCAGGATCGCTTTGCTCAATCTGGTCTGGTCCATCTGCTCTCGATCTCCGGCTTTCACGTCGGTGTCATCACTGCGTGGGTCTTCCTGCTTGGCCGCCTGGTGCGGCTCGGTCGATCCCGCGCGCTTGCAATGGCCGCCGGATTCAGTGTGCTCTATGTCGGCTTTCTCGGATGGCCCGCGCCGGCCACTCGGGCCGCGGCCTTGGCTGTGTTGATTGCGATGAGCCGGGTACGGCAACGTCGGGTCGAGGCCAACTCCCTCCTGTCCGGGACTTGCCTCGGGGTGCTGCTGATAGATCCTTGGGCGATCACCGACCTGGGTGGGTGGCTCTCGGCAACAGCTCTCTGGGGCGCTTCGACGTTCACTCGCTGGAGCGATCGCGCCCTCGGGACGTCGTTCTGGTGGCGGACCCTGAGCTCCTCGGTGGGGGCCACGCTGGCAACCGCGCCGCTCACTGCCGCAGTGCTCGGGGCGGTGGCCGTCGTCGGCATTGTCCTGAACTTCGCCGCCATTCCGCTGGCTGCAGTGGCCCTGCCGGGCGTCTTTGCCAGCCTGGTTCTGGACCCCGTCATTCCATCAGTGGCAGCCGCGCTCGCGGGCGGGGCCGGGTTGGGTCTTCATGCATTGGAGCTGCTGGCAACCGCCGGCGCCGCCGTGCCGGGCGGGCACGGGCTGTGTCCGGCTGAAATCCGGTCAGCAGCACCGTGGTTACTCGCCCTGGGGGTGAGTCTCTGGGCCATCGGCCGGCATAACACCGTCCCCGAGGCCCTCCGGCGTTGGAGCTGGGCCGGAGTTGTGGTCCTCTGGGCCAATCTGGTCGGGCAATCATTGCCGGGCTCGTTGGGTGACACCGGTTCGCATCTCACGTTACATTTTCTCGACGTGGGTCAGGGCGACGGCGCGGTGTTGCGTACGCCGGCTGGCCATTGGGTACTGATTGATGCGGGACCGACCAGCGATCGAGGCAACGCCGGTCGTCGCGTGGTCGTCCCCTTCCTCCTGCGGCACGGCGCGCGCGAGCTGACCGTTGCCTTCGTGTCGCACGCCCACGCCGATCACCTCGGCGGGGTCCCCAGTGTACTGGAACGATTCCGCGCCGGGATCGTGGTCGAACCTGGTGAACCGGTCGCCGATCCGCTGTATCATGGCTTTCTCGATGAGCTCGCCACCGAGGCAATTCCCTGGCACAGAGGTCGCCGGGGGGACCGTTTTGTTCTCGACAGCGTCCAGTTCACCATACTGCACCCGGATCGAGACTGGAGTGGGTGGGGGGAGGACATCAACGAGGACTCGCTCGTCCTTCTGGTCGAGTACGGCTCGTTCCAGGCCCTGTTTGCAGGGGACGCGGGGTTTCCGGCAGAGCGGGAGCTGCGGACCAGAACCCGGCCGGTCGATCTCCTGAAGGTTGGTCACCACGGCAGCCGGGGGAGCACCGGCGCGGAATGGCTGGATTCGCTGCAGCCCCTGGCGGCAGTCGTATCGGTAGGCCGGAACAGCTATGGTCATCCCGCCCCGGAAACGCTGGAGCGGCTGCGTCGTCACCGGATAGCCGTCTGGCGGACCGATCGGGATGGCGCCATCACTGTGACCACCGACGGGCGGATGATGATGGTGGAGGCAAGGGAACACTCGGCGACGTACAATGTGAGGTGAGCTCCTAACCTCACCACTTACCGCTCACGTTGTTGGAGAAGTTATGCAGACGTCCGTAACCACCATCGAGCGCTTCATTCTCGATCAGGAAGACCGCTATCCCGAAGCGACGGGGGAGCTGTCCAATCTCCTCTACGACATCGCCCTGGCCAGCAAGATCATTGCGGCGGCCATCCGGCGGGCCGGATTGGTGAACATCCTCGGCGCGGCCGGCAACCTGAACGTGCAGGGTGAGGAACAGCAAAAGCTGGATGTGTTCGCTAACGAGACCATCAAGAACTGTCTCAAGCATACCGGCCGGGTCTGTGCGATGGGCTCCGAGGAGGACAAAGACATCATCCCCGTTCCTCCCGAGTATGCTGCCGGCAAGTACGCTGTGCTGTTCGATCCACTGGATGGTTCCTCCAACATCGACGTCAATTCCGCGGTGGGAACCATTTTCAGCATCTACCGCCGGGTCAGCATGCACGGACGGGGTACTGCTGCCGATGTGCTCCAGCCCGGGTGCAAGCAGGTGGCTGCCGGCTACGTGATGTACGGATCCAGCACGATGCTGGTATACACCACCGGCCAGGGCGCGCACGGCTTTACCCTCGACCCGACGATTGGTGAGTTCCTGCTCTCCCACCCGAGGATCATCACCCCCCGAGTGGGCAAGTACTACAGTGTGAACGAGAGCAACTTTCACCGCTGGGATAAGGGAACGCAGGCTGCAGTCCGGGGTCTCAAGGGCGAAATGAACGAAGGCGTCACTCCCAAGAACAGCCGCTACATCGGCTCCCTGGTGGGAGACTTTCACCGGAACCTGATCGCCGGCGGAATCTTTCTCTATCCAGCCGATACCAAGAACCCCCAGGGCAAGCTACGGCTCCTCTACGAGGCGAGTCCCATGGCCTTCATCGCCGAGCAGGCGGAGGGCTCCGCCACCGACGGAGTGCAGCGGATCCTGGACATCGTTCCCCAGACCCTGCATCAACGCACTCCCCTCGTAATCGGCTCCCGCGAAGATGTGGGCTACGTCGCCGACACCCTGCGGCGTACCGCTGCCCGGGTGAGCGGTCCGGTCTCTCAGCCGGCATTGTGAAGACGGTCTACAATCCCGAGGACTGGACCGGCGATCCGGCCCGGGACCTCGGCCGTCCCGGTGAGTTCCCTTTTACCCGCGGGCCCTACCCCAACATGTACACGGGCCGGGTCTGGACCATGCGGCAGTACGCCGGGTTCGGCACCGCTCAGGAAACCAACCTTCGGTTTCGCCAGCTTCTCGCCGCTGGCCAGATGGGTCTCTCCACCGCCTTCGATCTTCCCACCCAGATGGGGTATGACTCCGATCACCCGATGGCCCAGGGGGAGGTTGGCCGGGTCGGCGTCGCCATCGACACAGTGGAGGACCTCGCCGCGCTGTTTCGCGATATTCCGCTGGATCAGGTCTCGACTTCGATGACCATCAATGCCACTGCGGCAATTCTGCTCGCCATGTACGTCGTGGTTGGAGAGGAGCACGGGGTTGCCCGCAACCGTCTAACCGGGACGGTGCAAAACGACGTGCTGAAGGAGTACATCGCGCGGGGCACGTACATCTATCCGGCTCAGCCTTCGCTGCGGCTGGTGGCCGACATCTTCCGGTTTGTCGCTGATGAGGGAATGAGCTTCAACCCGATTTCCATCAGCGGCTACCACATGCGCGAGGCCGGCGCTACGGCGGTGCAGGAGGTAGGGTTTACCCTGGCCAATGCCCTGGAGTATGTCCGGGTGGCGGTCGAGGCCGGACTCGCCGTGGACAGCTTTGGTCCCCGGCTTTCCTTTTTCTTTGCCAGCCACAACGATCTCTTCGAGGAAGCGGCGAAGTTCCGGGCCGCCCGCCGGCTCTGGGCTCGGCTGGTGCGGGACCGGTTCCAGGCTGGAGACGCCACCGCTCGCATGCGCTTCCATACCCAGACCGGCGGAGTCACGCTGCAAGCCCAGCAGCCTTTCAACAACGTGGTCAGGGTCGCGGTGCAGGCACTGGCGGCCGTGCTGGGCGGCACCCAGTCATTGCATACCAACGGATATGATGAGGCGCTGGCGCTTCCGAGCGAGGCATCGGCCACGCTCGCCCTCCGTACCCAGCAGGTGCTGGCCTATGAGTCCGGCGTGGCAGAAGTGGTCGATCCCCTTGCGGGCAGCTATTACGTGGAGTCGCTGACTGACTCGATCGAACAGGGCGCAAGGAAGCTCATCCAGCAGGTCGATGAGCTGGGCGGCGCCGCACGTGCCATCGAGCTCGGATTCTTCCAGGACGCCATAGCCCGTAGCGCCTATGATTTGCAGAAGACCCAAGAAGCGGGAGACCGAGTCGTGGTGGGGGTGAACCGCTTCACCGACGACTCTCCTCCGCTCACGATTGCCTCTCCAGATTTTTCCGCTTTGGAAGCGCAACAACGAGGACGCCTGGCTCAGCTGAAGGCCGGGCGGGACTCCGGGGCGGTGCATGCCGCGCTCTCCGGCTTGCGGGAAATTGCAGCGGGGCAGGGCGCGCTCATGCCGGCCATTATTACCGCCGTGCGCGCGCGAGCTACGCTCGGTGAGATCAGCGACACTTTGCGCGCGGTGTGGGGTGTGTACCGGGCCTCTTGAAGCAATCGCCGCGGCTTGAGGGGTCAGTAGCTGGTTGGTAACTTTCCTTGCTGGTTTCACTTACCTAGACGAGTCTGATGCCGACCTACGAATACCAGTGTCCCGAGGGCCACCGCTTCGAGAAGTTCCAGAAGATGAGTGACAAGCCTCGCGCCAACTGTCCCACCTGCGGCAAGCCGGCCACGCGCAAGATCTCGGGTGGCGCCGGCCTGGTGTTCAAGGGCAGCGGCTTCTACATCACGGATTACGGGAAGGATGGTAAGGGCCCGCGAAAGCCAGAAGGCGAGACTGCCCCGTCCGCCGAGGCCAAACCGGCCGGGGAGTCCAAAGCCGACGCCGCCAAGGGTGACACTAAGCCCGCCGCTAAGGCCGACAGCGCTCCCGCCAAGTCCAATCCTCGTCAGGGTAAAGGGAAGGCCGCTTCCGAGTGAGCGAAACCCTGCGGGCCGAGCTCTCGCGGGTGGCCGCGAGGCTTGGAGCCGATGGCCTGGATTTCGTGCTGGAGCGGCCGCGCGATGCGGGACACGGCGACCTGGCCACCAATCTGGCCATGGTGCTGGCCCAAAGAGAGCGGACCAACCCGCGGAAGACCGCGCAGCGGGTGCTGGATGAGCTGAAGCTCCCTCCCAATCTCATAGCTCGAACCGAGATCGCCGGTCCCGGCTTCATCAACTTTTGGCTGGCGGAAACTCAGCTGGCAGCGGCCCACCAACAGATCCTCGGGGCCGGTGCTGACTACGGACGATCCACCTGGGGATCCGGGCTCAAGGTGAACGTGGAGTTCGTCTCCGCCAATCCTACCGGCCCGTTGCACGTGGGTCACGGTCGCGGGGCGGCGCTGGGCGATGCGATCGCAACGCTGCTGGAGTGGACCGGTCACGCCGTCACGCGCGAATTCTACGTGAACGATGCCGGCGTGCAGATCGACAAGCTGGCCCAGAGCCTGTGGGCGCGGGTTCGTCAGGAGGCGGGCCACCCCGCGGAAATCCCCGAGGGCGGCTATCACGGCGAATACCTCCGGGAGAACGCCCGCCAGGTGCTCGCGCGGGAGGGCCGCTCCTTTGCCGAGCTGGACGAAGCGCAAGGCGTGCAGCGCTGCCGAGCGTTCGCGGTTCGGCTGCAGCGGGAGGAGCAGGACCGGGACCTGGAGCAGTTCGGCGTCAGATTCGATGTGATCAGCTCGGAGCAGGCGACGTACGCCGCCGGCGGCGTCCAGCGAGCGCTCGATCTGCTGAGCAGCAGGGGATTCACCTACGAGTCCGAGGGTGCACTCTGGCTTCGAACCACCAGCTTCGGCGATGATAAGGACCGGGTGCTGCGGAAAAGTGATGGTACGCTCACCTATCTGGCACCCGATATCGCATATCACGTAGACAAGCACGACCGGGGATTCGATCGCATCATCGATGTCTGGGGCGCGGACCATCATGGCTACATCCCCCGGATGCGAGCGGCGCTCGCCGCTCTGGGCTACCCTCCGGAATTCTTCGATGTGGAGCTGGTGCAGCTGGTTCGGGTTGTGCGCGGTGAGGAAGAAGTAAAGATGTCGAAACGGTCCGGCGAGTTCGTGACGCTGCGGGACCTCTATGAAGAGGTGGGCGTGGATGCCGCCCGGTACTTCTTTCTCGCGCGTAAAGGCGCCAGTCCTCTCGACTTCGATGTGGAGCTGGCCAAGAAGCAGAGCGACGAGAATCCCATCTTCTATGTGCAGATGGCTCATGCCCGGCTGAGCGGGATCTTCCGGACCGCGCAGCGTCCTCCCGAATCGGTTACCGGTGAGCTCGAGCTGGAGGCCCTCCCGGCTCCAGAGGATACCGAGCTGCTCAAGAAGCTGGTCCAGCTTCCCGAGATCATCGACAAGGCGGCCCGGGAGCGCGAGCCCCATCGCATCACGGTGTATCTCCACGAGCTCGCCGGCATCGTCCACGGCTGGTACCATCGGACTCGCACGGTCGGCGAGCAGGCTGAGATCGAGCGGGCGCGTCTGCTCCTGGCCCGGGCAGCCCGCATCGTACTGGCCAACGGGTTGATAGTGCTGGGAATTTCCGCACCTGACCGGATGTGATCTATGACGCTGCTGGTCGTTGGCAGTATCGCTCTCGACTCCATCTTCACTCCCTTCGGTCAAACCGCCGACGCGCTCGGCGGATCGGCCGTGTACTTCAGCGTGGCCGGCTCCCTTCTCCATCCGGTGCAGGTCGTCGGTGTGATTGGAAACGACTACCCCCGCCATGAGCTGGAGCGGCTGAGCAGCCGCGGCATCGACTGGTCCGGGGTGGAACAGGCCGACGGCGAGAGCTTCCGCTGGAAGGGGAAGTACTCCTACGACCTGCAGAGCCGGGAAACCCTGGAGACCCGACTGGGGGTGTTTGCCAACTTCCAGCCCCGACTACCGACGGCATTCCGGTCGGCGCGGTTTCTGTTTCTGGGGAATATCGATCCCGATTTGCAGCTTGGAGTCCTGGAACAGGTGCAAAAACCGGAGCTGGTAGTGTGCGACACCATGAACTATTGGATTCAGGGCAAGAAAGCCGCCCTGCTCCAACTGTTGTCCCGGGTGGATGTCTTGATGGTCAACGACAGTGAGGCGCGGGAGCTGAGTGGGGACTGGAATATCCACCGGGCTGGAAGGTGGATCCTGTCACATGGCCCCAAGCGCGTCGTCATCAAGCAGGGCGAGCACGGTGCGCTGCTGATCGAGCCCCGCCGGACCTTCTACGTCCCGGCGTATCCCCTGGAGAACGTGTTCGATCCCACCGGCGCCGGCGACGCGTTTGCCGGGGGCTTCATGGCGTATCTGGCCCGGACCCGCTCGGTCACGGAGGACAATGTTCGCAGAGCCATGGTGTACGGTGCGGCCATGGGCTCGTACGCCGTCGAGCAGTTTGGGATCCGCGGCTTCGAGCGGGTCACCCTCACCGATCTCGAACAGCGAGTACGTGCCTTCCAGGACCTGACCCATGTCACTCTGGCCGAGGCCCTCACGTGAAGACGGGAGACACCCGGGCCTACGCCGAAGCCGGAGTAAACCTGGAAGTGGCGGATGCGGCCAAGGCGCGGATCAACCAGCTCGTGGCGAGCACCCGCACGCCGCACTCGGTGGGACAGGTGGGCGCGTTCGGCGGCATGGTCAGGATCCCTGCGGGGCTGCGTAATCCGACGCTGGTGCTGAGTACCGATGGAGTAGGAACCAAGGTGTTGGTGGCGCTGCAGGCCAACCGCTTCGACACCATCGGGGAGGATCTGGTCAACCACAGCGTGAACGACATTCTGGTCCACGGCGCGATGCCGCTCGCCTTCATGGATTACCTCGCAGGCTCCGCGCTCGAGGTCGACCGCATCGCCACAATTGTCGAAGGCATCGCTCGGGGTTGCCGCGCCCACGGGATTGCCCTGGCCGGAGGGGAGACGGCTCAGATGCCGGGGCTCTATCAGCCGGGAGACTTC
>Ga0209382_10011288_pt1 | contig 11097 bp, 11 predicted proteins | sample SoiMetdeltSBSDD5_FD_187599 | JGI IMG/M metagenome (GOLD analysis project Ga0209382, IMG submission 187599) | Bulk soil microbial communities from a Populus tree surrounding site in Tennessee, USA - Soil MetaG P. deltoides SBSDD5 (SPAdes) (version 2) | ecosystem: Environmental > Terrestrial >...
CTTGCATCCGGTGGGTCCTCCCGGAGTCGTGGCGTCAAGCACCCGTACTCTAGGCCGTCGACCCACCGCGATGCAGCCTCGCTCCTCTGGTCAGTCGCTCACTCACGCCATTTGGCGAAAACTAGAGCAGGATGAACAGGATGAGAAAGGAAATCCTGTTCATCCTGTCCAATTCGTCGTCCTTCGCTCAGGGCGTCCAGTCGAGCAGGTGGACTCCCGTCGGGGCGCCGCTGCCGGGGGCCGGCTCCTGTGTCACCGCGACCGCCCGGACGCGCTCCATCGGCGTCGGGATCGTCACCTGGACCGAGGCGTCGCCTCGAGGATCCACCCGAAACGCACCGCCCGTCCGAACCGGCTGCCCCGGCTCGGCGAACCAGAGCTGGTAGGCCCGGCCAGGCAGCAGCGGCGGCAGCCCGTCGACGGTTAGCTCGGCCCGACGCCCGCCCTCGACGGGCACGGCGGCGGACTCGACGATCGTCGGAGCCTCGTCAGGGGCGGAAATCGGATGCACGGCGGTCGGCGCCTCGGACGCGGCTGGTGGAGCCCCGACCTCCGTCGGCGCCTCGTCATCCCGAACGATGGGCATCGCGACCGTCAACGATTCGCTCGCCTCGCCACGCGCCGCCGCCAGCAGCCGCTCGCGCGCTCCCGCCGGCGGCCGTTCCGGCGGCAGCCCGAACGGCAGCAGGTTCGCCGTACGCTGATATGACGCCAGCTCAGAGCGGCAGGCGGCGCAGACGAACAGGTGCAGCTCGAACAGCCGCTGGTCGTCCACGTCCAGCGCCCCCATCGCATACGCCCCCAGCGCATCGTGCGGCGTCTGGGGGCTCGACCTCCGCCTGGAGCGCGATCTGGTCGGCGCTGTCCGGCGCTCCGGGCTCGCGCTCACCCGGCTCGGGCAGCGATGCGCTCTCGCGCGGTCGCGCCTGGTGCTGACGGCCACGCAGCACGTCGATGGCCCGGTTCCGGGTGATCCCGAGCAGCCAGCCTGCCAGCCTGCCGCGAGCGGCGACGTGCTGCTCCAGCCCGTGCCAGCACCGGAGGAAGACGTCCTGCATCACTTCCTCCGCCAGCTCTCGGTCGCCCAGGACGCGCAGCGCCAGAGTGAATACCAGACCGCCGTACCGGTCGTACAGCATGGACAGCGCGGTCTCGTCCCGCAGCCGGACACCGCGCAACAGCATCTCATCCGAGGTCAGCTCCGGGCCGCCCGCGACGCTGCTCGACGGCACGGTCGGCGGCTCGTCCGGGGGCCGGGCGGCACTCGGCTCGGTGCGCGGATCACTCATCGCAGCCAGAGAGCGTACCACAGGACTGCCGACGAACATGATTGGAGGAAAAGATGAACCGCTCCAACCGGGGTCTCGCTGCCCGGCTACGCGCTCGACTGTTTGCTCCCCTCGCGGCGGCTGGTGCCGCCGCGCTGCTCGGCGCCACTGGCCTGCCGTCGATCGCGCAGGCCCAGGCCGTACCGACCTTCGTCGCCGTGACGGCGAACAACCAGCTGCTTCGCTTCGGCGGGACCACACCAGGCACGATCGCCGCGACGGTTGCCATCACCGGGTTGCCGTCCAACGAGACGATCATCGGGGCCGACTTCCGACCGGCGAACGGACGCCTGTACGCCCTTGGCAACAGCGGCCGCCTGTTCACCATCGACACCACGAGCGGCGCAGCCGTCGCCAGCCGCGAAGCCGGGTGCCCCCGCCGCGGCCCAGATGCCAATGCCGGCCGCGCTACCCCGCGCCGGCGAGGCTGAGGACCGCGTGGCGAGCCTGGCCGGGTTCGCCAGCATCGGCGCTGGCCTGCTGCTCACGGGCAGCGGGCTGGTGCTCCGCCGCCGACGCGCCTGACCGCCACCGGCCACGCCCTGACTTTTCGGGTCAGCCAGCCTGGCTCACGTCGAGGTGGAACCCCTACCCCCAGCCCCCTCCCATGCGTGGGGGAGGGGTCCTCTCCTCGCGGATCACGAATCGGAGCACCATCAGCAGCGCCGCCACGATCACGCCGTGCAGCACGAACACCGCCAGGCTGCCACGGCTGAGCGCCAGGAAGTCGACCAGGCCGTACACGACCGACCCGCCGAGCCCCACCGCCACCGGCACGGTCACCTGCCCGCGTCCGAGCAGCGCCGCCCAGACACCTGCCGCGACCAGACCGCCGGTGATGCCGTGCACCAGTGGCCGGAGCGTTGCCAGCCCGACCAGCGTCACCGCCCACTCTAGGACCCCCACCACCCCCGTCGGTGAGTATCCAGCCAGCATAATCGGCCAGTAGTTGACCAGCGTCGACGCCGCCGCGAACCCGACCCCTGACGCCACCCCGAGGATCACGCCATCCGTCACCTCGTCGAGCGAACGACGCCAACTCCGGAGCAGCAGCGGCCCGGCCAGCATGAGCAAGTTGGCGATCAGCGGCACCGTGACGCCAAGCAGCAGAACCAGGCTGAGCGAGGGCCGGCCCTGGGCCATCGCCGCCAGCTGGGCCACGCCCAGTTGCTCGGTGTACAGCCGGGCCAGCAGCGCCAGCCCCGCGCCGGCCAGCCCGCCGGTCAGAGCCGCCAGTCCCAGCACGTTCAGCGGCACCCTCTCGTGGACGTCCGCGTCGTGGAGGTAGGCGATGGCGATCACCGGAAGGACCACGGCCGCCAGGACGGCTGCCACGCCCGCGTTGGCGAACACCAGCAGTCCCACCACCCCGAGCACGCCCGCCACCAGCGCCCCGAGGTAGAGCAGGAGCCGCTGCCGCTCGACCGTCCTCATAGAGGGGATTGTAGTGCTGGCCCCGGCCGCCCGCTGTTCACGCCGGCGCGGCCGGCTCCCAGAGGTGATCCACCGAACTGTCCGGATAGAAGTATGCGAACCCGTTCCGCTCGGCGTAATGTCGATCCATGTTCGTGTCGCCGATGTGAATGTACTCCTCGGCGTCGAGCTCCGCTCTGACCCGGTCGAGGTGGTGCTTCAACACTGTGAACGCGACCGGGATACCGTGCGCCTGCCACATCCGCTGCTGCCGGCTGACCGTCCAGTCGGAGCAGCTCCCGACGATGTACCCCAGGTCGAGGGCCTGTCTCACGCGCTCGATCGTGATGGAGCCCGGCGGGTCCCCGACCTCGAGCGTGCCGTCGATGTCGAAACTGATCAGCTTCGCCAATGCAGATCTCCTCAGCTCGGGTGCTTGCCGAACATGATCCAGCCGCCGCTGGGAGGGGTCGTGAACGCCGCCAGCGCCGTCTCGGCCCGCACCGTCACCTGACGCGCACCCGCCGTTCCGCGAAGCTGCTCGATGCTGTCTGTGTACATCGCCGTGCGCAGTCGCCCGGTGCCCAGGTTCCCGCCGCTCGAGCTAAACGGATGCGGGCCCTTCACGCTGATGTCGCCGGCGTAGAACGCGAACGACTCGCCGCGCTTCACGCCGTGCCACCCGAACGCCTCCAGGTAGAACTGGGTCATGATCGAGTAGCCGTCGTACGGGTTGAAGATGTCGACGTCGGCCGGGCCGAGCCCCGCTCCCTCGTACATCCGCTCAGCCGCCCGATCGGTCCACATCTCGATCTCGTCCAGGTCCGCCTGCGTGCTGCGCTGCTTGAAGCTGTGCTGCGAATGGTTCAGCACGTAGACCGGTGGCTGCCGCATGTCCTTTGCGCGATCCGCCGTGGTGAAGAGATATGCGGTGGACGCCTGGACCGGGCGATCGCAGTCCCAGATCCGGAGCGGGTTGAGGATGAAGCGCGACGTCTTGTAGTCCTCCACCGTGATCGGCTCGATGCCGTGGGTCGCGTTGAACCCCCACGGCGTGAGCATCCCGTTCTTGTGCTGGTTGATCACGAACGGCGCGAGATCGTCGTGCTCGCCGCCGTACCTCAGGCAGTATTGGTTGTGGGGGAAGATGTTGATGAAGTCGTTGCCGCCGTGGTTGCCCCACGGCACCGTCCACTGGCGGGCGCCTCTGGCGTAGTCGTCGGCGTTCTCGCCGCCACGGCGATACCGCCCCTCCAGGTTGCCGCACGGGTAGATCACCAGGCAGGTGCTGCACCTGCCGTCGCCCACCGCCTGCGCGGCCATCCCCACCATCTCGCCGATCGTCGGTACGCCGGTGGGCGCGAACTTCACGTTCTTCAGCCCCATGTTCTGGATGAGCCACTCGGCGTTTACCAGCGTCAGGCCCAGCTCGGAGTCGTACGGCGGGTCGAAGTACGGCCGCGGCGCCCACCTCGACGCCGATCCGCCGCTGGCCCCGGCGATGTGGCTGTCGCAGCAGATCACGCCGTCGATCTGGTCCGCCGTGACGCCAGCGTCGTCCATCGCCTTCTGACAGGCGAGGATCGAGTAGGCGCCGATCGTCTGGTCCATCGAGACGCCGTCCCAGCGCCGGTCGACCGGCGAATGCCCGAACCCTGCGACGGCGACCTTGCCGCGATGCTCCCAGACGCCCAGGCCGTCCCTATCCCGCCGCCATCCGTAGCTGCTCGGCGCTGTCATGCGTCACCTTTTCCTGTCACGCGCCACTCGTGGATCAACTGACCTGGCGCGACTTCTTCGAACGTCACCTCGACGGCGGCGCCCACCGGCACCTCGTACGGCGGGGTGCCGGGCAGGTTCGAGTAAAAGTTGACGGTCGGATCCTCGTCGAGTGTGACCATCGCCAGGTTGTACGGCTGGTCCGGCATCCGCCGGTTGAGCCGGCCGTCCTCGATCACGATGAAGGTGGCGATGTGGCCCTTGCCGCTGACCTCACGCCAGCTGAGGCTCTCTGCAGACCCGCAGACCTGGCAGCTCGGTTGCGGCGGATACTGGAGCTTGCTGCATGCGTTGCAATGCTGCAGCTCCAGCCGCCGCTCGTTGACCGCGTCCCAGAACGGCTTGCTCACCTCGTCCGGGACCGGGATCAGCTTCGGCATCGTCGGCCTCCTCCCCCAGAGCGTTCCCGAAGGGTTCGCGTCGCCTCGCGGTCGATGGCGTAGTGCTCCGGCAGTGAGATCCGCTCCTCCGGCCGCTTCGAGCAGGTGATCTTCACGCCGTAGTCGCGCTCGGCCCCTGCCACGGTCACGTACCCGTAGATGACGTCCTGGAGCACCGCCTCCGGATCGCGCGTGAACGGGTCGAAGAACCCGCCCCCGCCCGGCGGTTCCAGCGTCGCCGACACGTCCGGCTCGAGCGTCAGGTACGCCTTCGGGTTCGGCCGCTCCCCGGTCGAGAGGAAAAACTCGCCGATCGCGCCATCCTTCCCGCCCAGGTACCCCTTCGCCCGGAACTGCGTCCGATCCCGCATCCCGGCCATCGACCACGGCAGGCCGCTGGTGGTCCGGAACGTCGTGTACTGACCGCAGCCACCCCGGAACCGCCCCGGACCGCCGGAGTCCGGCTTGATCTCCCGGCGCTCCAGCATCATCGCCGTCAGGTTCTCGATCACCTCGGCCGGCACCCCGGCCACCCCGCTCGGGAACCCGATGTTGTTCAGGCCGTCCTTCGTCGGGCGCGCGCCCGTGCCGCCGCACTGGAAGATCGTCAGGTTGAACGTCCGGCCGGTCTTCTCCTCGCCACGGAAGACCGTCGCCCAGAGCGGCGCCGCCCCCTCGGCCATCAGCCGATCGGGGATCACGTCCACCAGCGCCCCGAAAATCAGGTTCGGCAGGAAGTGCCCGATGATGTGCCGTGCCGCCACCGGAGCCGGGTACTTCGGGTTCAGGATCGTCCCCTCCGGCGCCATCACGTGGACCGGGCGGAACGAGCCCTCGTTGTGCGGCACATCCGGGCAGATCGCCGCCTTCACCGCGAAACTCGTGTAGGCGTGGGTGTAGTTCAGGACCGAGTTGATCCCAAACCGGCTCTGCGGCGACGACCCCGTGTGGTCCACCGTCATGCTGTCGCCCTCGACGATCACCTTCGCCTTCAGGACGATCGGCGCCTCGAAGCCGTCGCTCCAGAGCTCGTTCTCGTAGACCCCGTCCGGCAGCTCGCGGATCGCCGCACGCAGCGCCTGCTCCGACCGCTCGATGATCGCGTCCGACAGCGGCTCGATCGTGTCCAGGTCGAACTCGTCCATCAGCTCCAGCAGCCGCGCCCCACCCACGTCGTTGCAGGTCGTCATCGCGTACAGGTCGCCCTCGACCTCGTCCGGCAGGCGGACGTTGCCGCGGATGATCTGGAACAGGATCTCGTTCCGCTCGCCCTTGTCGAACAGCTTCATGATCGGGAGATAGAGGCCCTCCTCGTACACCTCCCGCGCCTCGGCGGAGAGGATCCGCCCGCCGATATCCGCCACGTGGCAGGTGTTCGCGAAGAGCGCCACACACGTCCCGTTCCGGAAGACCGGCGTCAGGATCGTGATGTCGTTGATCTGCCCGGCCGTCATCCACGGGTCGTTCGTCAGCAGGACGTCGCCCGGCGAGAGGCTCTCTGGCGGGTACACCTTCAGGAAGTGTCGGACGCCCGTCGCCATCGCGTTGATGTGGCCGGGCGTGCCCGTCTCGGACTGCGCCACCATGTTGCCCCGTACGTCGAAGACGCCGCAGGCGAGATCCTGCGACTCCCGCACGATGGTGCTGAACGCCGTCCGCATCAGCGCCGCCTGCTGCTCGCTACACACCGAGAGCAGACGGTTCCAGAGCACTTCCAGCGTGATCGGGTCGATCGTGGTCGCGGTCACAGTTTGCGAGATAGTCATCTTGATCCCTCAGCTAAGGTCAACCCGCAGGTTCCGCAGCTCGTCGATTGTGCACCGGCCGCCCGGCCCGATCACCACCGTCGATTCCCGCTCCTCGACGATCGCCGGCCCGACGAACGTCGCCCCCGGGGCGAGCTTGTACCGATCGTAGACGGGGGAATCGCGGTACTCACGCCACTCTGGGTGGTAGACCTTGCGCGTCCCCTTGAGCGCCTCCTCGGCGGTGCCGGTCTCTGGTCCCTCGGCCTTCAGCCGCAGTGTCGGCTTCGGGCCGGACACGACCAGCCGCCACGACATGACCTCGAGGCCCACGTTCGGCCCGATCCGACCGTACAGCTGCTTGTAGACCCGCTCGAACGCTTCCACCAGTGAGGCCCGCGAGCCCTCGTCCAGGTCGCCGGCCGGCAGCGGCACCCGCACCTCGTACCCTTGCCCCACGTACCGCACATCCGCCGAGCGAAGGAAGCTGATCTGCTCCTCCGGCACACCCGAACCGAGCAGGATCTCCCGTCCGTTCCCCTCCATCTCGGCGAAGATCCGGGTGACCGCCGCCCAGTCCAGCTCGTCCAGCCGCCCGTACGAGGTCCGCACGAAGTCGAACGCCAGCGGCGCCGTCAGGAACCCCACCGTCGAGGTCACGCCGGCCGCGTACGGCGAGATCATCGCCGGTGCGTGCAGGACTTCGGCGACCCGGTAGGCGTGGACCGGCCCGGCCCCGCCGAACGCGAAGACCGGGAACGACCTGGCATCCTTGCCCCGCTCGATCGCGTGCACCCTGGCCGCGTTCGCCATGCTCTCGTTGACCACCTGGTGGATCCCCCAGGCCGCCTCGGCAACGCTGAGCCCCAGCGGATCGGCGATCCGTTCCTTGATCGCCCGCTCGGTCGCCGCCAGGTCCAACTGCATCCGCCCACCCAGGAAGAAGGCCGGATCGAGGTAGCCCAGGATCAGGTCGGCGTCCGTGACCGTCGGCTCGCTGCCGCCGCGACCGTAGCAGACCGGCCCCGGCTCCGCCCCTGCGCTGTCCGGACCGACCTTCAACAGCCCCAGCGAGTCGATCCTTGCGATGCTGCCGCCCCCGGCCCCGATCTCGATCATCTCGATCACCGGCGTCTTGACTGGCAGGCCGCTCCCCTTCTTGAACCGGTACTTCCGGTCCACCTCGAAGTCGTTCGCCGTCAGCGGCTGCCCCTTCTCCACCACGCACAGCTTCGCCGTCGTGCCGCCCATGTCGAACGACATCAGGTCGGCCGCCCCGATCATCGCGCCGAAGTACGCCGTCGCGAGCGCCCCGGCCGCCGGCCCGGACTCCAGCAGCCGGATCGGAAAGCGCGTCGCCGTCTCGATCGTCCCGATGCCGCCGCTCGACAGCATCACGAACAACTGGCCCCTGAACCCGAGCGTCCGCAGCCGCTGCTCCAGCCCCCGCAGGTACCGATCGACCCGGTCCTGGACGTAGACGTTCGCGCAGGTCGTGCTGGTCCGCTCGTACTCGCGGATCTCCGGCACCACGTCCGAGGAGATCGAGACCCGGATCTCGGGCGCGACCTTCGCGATCAACTCGGCAACCTGCCGCTCGTGGGTCGGGTTGGCGTAGCTGTGGAGCAGGCAGACGGCGATCGCCTCGATCCCCTTCTCCTTCAGCTCCCTGACCAGCGGCTCGAGGTCTTCCAGGTCCGGCGGTCTGACCACCTCGCCGCTCGCCAGCACCCGCTCGTCGACCTCCAGCCGGAGGTAGCGCGGCACCAGCGGCGTCGGCATCTCCAGGAACACGTCGTACAGGTCGTAGCGATGCTCGCGCCCGATCTCGACGGCGTCCCGAAAGCCCTTCGTCGTCAGCAGCGCCGTCTTCGAGCCCTTTCGCTCGATCAGGCTGTTCGTCACCAGGGTCGTGCCGTGGATGACGTGCTCGACCTCGACCGCCTCCACGCCGGACCGGGCCAGGGCGTCCCGCAGGACGGTTTCGACGGCCTCGGACGGGTCGATCGGCGTGGTGAGCGACTTGCCGACGGTGATGGCGCCGCTCGCCGTCTCGACGAGGATCAGGTCGGTGAACGTGCCCCCAATGTCGACGCCCACACGGTAGGTGACGCCGGCCTTCGCTTCACTCACGGATTGCTCGCTCCTCGGTGGAGGTCAGTCGCCCCGACCCGCCGGAGAGATGTTACATGCCGGTGAAGGCCGCTATCGCCGCCAGCTCCCGATCCAGGAGCCCTCGCACTTCTTGCACTGTGAAGGAACGAAGCTCGTAGCGGCCACCTCGGCTTGCCTCTTCAAGCACCCGATATGCTGTCTGCACACCATATGGCACCCCGGAGCTGGGGGCAGCGAGTGCCCTGGCACGAGCAGTGTAGTTCTTGACCACGATGCCTCGCCCGATCAGATACGCGGTGAGTCCATGAAGCGCACTGTAAAACGCAGCCGTGACCATCCACTGAAGGGCCGTTGGATCGGCTTGGGCTGACGCGAGCAGCCATTCGGCGTGGGAACGGTTAGATCGAGCCTGTGTCAGGTGATCATTGATGCTCGGAACCGTCATCGTTCGAGAACGGTGTCGAATCCCGACTGGAGCTCTGCTCGAATCCCCTCGGGGATCCGACTTGTCAGGGTAACCATCAGATCAAAGCTGTGCAACGACGTCGAGTTCAGATAGTTCCGTTCAGCGTCGTATATCTGCGCCTCGGCCTCACGATCGTCATCCGGCAGAAATACATGAACGTATGTGCCGGCGCCATTGACCGTGACGCCAATCGTGGTCACGGTCGGTATGGACCAGATCTCAGCCAGAAGTCTGACCATGGGCCAGGACTTTCGAAGTTGAGCATCAGTCGACCAGGCGGCGACGGGCAATCGAGCAGCCCTCGACGACTTCGCCTGCTCAGTATCCGGCTCTTGCTCCGCTACGCGTGATACCGCCATCGTTCGCCTCCTCGCCACGAATGATACGACGAGGCATCAAACCCAGTTGAGGCGACTGGCCGGCCGAGCGACGTGACGCTACTCGCGGGGCGCGGCCGGGTAGATCAGCGCCGTCTCCTCGTAGCGCGCCTCCACCAGCCGCAGCTGCTCCATCCACTCGCGCACCAGCGGATAGAACCGAATCAGGCGCTCCCGTTCGGCCGCTGAGACCCGGATGCCGTGCCGCGCCAGGATCGCATCCACGGCCACCGCATCTTCAGAGCTCGTCGTGACCTCTGGGTTCCTGCTCATGCTGGCTGCGCCTCCCAGACTCGCTTCGGCGCCCGCAGGTGCCAGTCCGTCATCCGCTGATACGCGTCGCCCACCTTGAACACCGTCGGCTCGTCGAACGGCCGCCCCACGATCTGCATGCTCAGCGGCATCCCAGTTGTCGGGCTGAACCCGCACGGAACGCACAGCGCCGGCTGCCCGGTAACGTTCCAGATCCCGGAGAAGTTCGTGCCCAGGAACAGGAAGTCCGTGTCGTACCCTTCCAGGAGCGGCGCCACGGTCGGCCGCGACGGCGTGATCAAGACGTCGACGCCATCACCGTCAGCGCCGAGGGCGGGCCTGAACAGCGCCAGACACCCTGCCTTGACGATCGCGCGCACGCGTTGCGCCTGCACGAAGTCGGCCCCCGTGTACAGCATCCCCACCAGGAGCGCCTCGCGCGTGTGCCGGCCGTACAGCTCCGGCTTCGACCGCAAGTCCGGCTCGTGGTACGCCAGCGCCTCGCTCCCCATCGTTGCCCAGAGCGCATGCTGGGCCTCGGCCGCGTACCGGACCCGCACCTCCACGACTGTCGCGCCGGCCGCCCTCATCGCCTCGATCGCGCCGAGGACGCCTGCCTTCACCTCGGGTTCGAGGCCCGGTGCCGTGAAGAAGCGCTCCGTGGGCACGCCGATCCGCACGCCCTCCAGCGATCCGTCCATCAGACCGAGCATCTCCGGGACCGGCCGATCGACCGTGCTCGGGTATTTCGGATCGTAGCCGGCCATCACCTGGAGCATGGCCGCGCAGTCCCAGACCGTGTGTGCCATCGGGCCGATGTCGCGCTGGCCCCAACTCGGGTCCATCACCCGGCTGTTCGCCGTCGTCGGCGCATCCTCGGTGGCGATGATGTCCTTGATGGCGAGCGGGATCCCCTGGAGCGGCCCCCGGTCGATCCCGGCCGCGAAGTCGGCGTCAGCCTGGCGCGCCGCCGCCAGCGCCGTCTCATCGGCGATCTGGATGAACGCGCCGAGCTTCCCGTTGGCGGCGTGCGCCCGGGCCAACAGCGTCTCGGTCAGGCTGACGGCGCTCACCGAACCGTTCCTGAGCGCCTCAGCGGCGGTAGCGATGGTGCGTGGTAGCTCGCTCATCTTTGCTTCCTGACGCTGTTCACATTGACATACTCGCTTCTCACCGCGGACTGGTCAGCACGTGCTCCGGCGCGCCCGGGATCAGATGGATCAGGCGCGGCGGATCGCCCCG
>Ga0209382_10011289_pt1 | contig 11097 bp, 11 predicted proteins | sample SoiMetdeltSBSDD5_FD_187599 | JGI IMG/M metagenome (GOLD analysis project Ga0209382, IMG submission 187599) | Bulk soil microbial communities from a Populus tree surrounding site in Tennessee, USA - Soil MetaG P. deltoides SBSDD5 (SPAdes) (version 2) | ecosystem: Environmental > Terrestrial >...
TGTACGAAGGGATCTTTGCCGAAGTTCAGCTGCGGCCGCAGTTTGCCGACGGGCTGCCCCGCGTCTCCGTGGATCCCGAGCAGATTCGTCGTGTGATGATCAATCTCATCGACAACGCCGTCGAGGCGATCGATCGCCGCGGCGTCATCGACGTGGAAGCGCATCATGTCAGAGCGGAAAGCCTGGTGCGTATCGTGGTTGCCGACGATGGTCCTGGCATTCCTCCAACAGAACGCGACAAGCTGTTCCTGCCGTACTACTCGACGAAGCGGCGCGGCAGCGGCCTTGGTCTGGCGATCGTTCGGCGGATTGTCGCCGAGCACGGCGGCAGCATCGACGTGACCGACAACGTTCCGCGCGGCACGCGGTTTACGGTTGAATTGCCTTGCTGACGATGCCGTTCGCACTTCTGTCTTCTCGCTTCTCAGTTCGTGTTCGCGTTCGGTTCTTTGTTCACCTGTCGGCGGGAGCGAACCTGCCCGCCTACGCCCGAAGCGCTCCGGCGAGGTCTCGCCGCAGCCTTGGCGAAGGCGGGAGCACGAACAGAGAAGGGAGAACCGAGAAGCGTGAACGATCGGTTTCTGGTTCCGGTTCATGCCATCTATCTTGATCGTTGACGATGAGCCGGGCGTACGGAGCGCGCTGGGTGGTGTGCTGCGCGACGAGGGGTACGACGTCGACGCGGTCGACAGCGGAGAAGCCTGCCTCGAGCGGCTGTCGCGACAGGCATACGACGTGGTGGTCCTCGATGTCTGGCTCCCGGGGATGGACGGTCTTCAGACGCTCGCGCGGATGCGCGAGCGACAGATCGACACGCAGGTCGTGATTATTTCGGGCCACGGGAACATCGAGTCGGCGGTCCGCGCGATCAAGATGGGCGCCTTCGACTTCGTGGAAAAACCGTTGTCGCTCGAAAAAACGGTGCTGGTCGTACGTAATGCGCTGCGCCAGCGAAATCTCGAGGCGGAGAACCGCGCCCTGCGCGCGCGCGTCGACGCGCAGCACACGATGGTGGGGGACAGCCATGCCATGGTCAAGCTGCGCGAGCAGGTGGCGATGGCGGCGCCCACCAACGGCCGCGTACTCATCTTCGGCGAGAACGGCACCGGCAAGGAACTCGTTGCCCGGAATATCCACCAGATGAGCCGGCGCCGCGCAGGCCCATTCGTCGAGGTCAACTGCGCAGCGATCCCGGAAGACCTGATCGAAAGCGAGCTGTTCGGCCACGTGCGCGGAGCGTTCACGGGCGCCGTCGCCGATCGGCGCGGAAAGTTCGAGCTCGCGCATGGCGGCACGATCTTCCTGGACGAAATCGCCGACATGAGCCTGAAAACACAAGCGAAGGTGCTGCGCGTTTTGCAGGAACAGATCATGGAACCGGTGGGCGGCTCCAACCGCATCAAGGTGGACGCGCGGGTACTGGCCGCCACGAACAAGGACCTCACCAGTGAGATCAGGGCGGGACGGTTTCGCGAAGACCTGTATTTCCGGCTCAACGTCGTGCCGATTTTCGTGCCCCCGCTCCGAGACCGGCAGGAAGACATCCCGCTCTTCGCGGATCACTTCATGGCGGTGCTGGCACGCGAGTACGGCCGTCGTCCCAAGACATTCGAGAGCGACGCGCTGGTCGCACTGCGGCAGTATCCGTGGCCGGGCAACGTTCGCGAGCTGCGCAATCTGATCGAGCGGTTAATGATCATGGTGCCCGGCGATCGCATCTCGTCACGCGACGTCACGTTTCTCGATCAAGGCCCCCCTGCCGATGACCGCGCGTCGACGCAGATTCTCTCGTCGGCGCCCCTGCACGAAGCAAGAGACCAGTTCGAGCGCGATTACATCCTCAGGGCGCTGGCGGCGCAGCAAGGGAACATTTCACGCACGGCCGACATGCTCGGCATTGAACGCAGCAATCTGTACCGGAAGATGCGCAGCTTTGGCATCGCACCGTCCCGCCGAGGAGAGGACGAAGAGATTGCCTGAGCGGCAGCGCGGTGAGACGCCGCGCCGCATCGCGGATATCCCGACCCCGGCGATTGTCGTCGATGTTGCGGCCATGGCGCGGAACATCCGGCGCATGGCGCAGTTCTTCGCATCAGGTCCGTGCCGCCTGCGGCCTCATTTCAAAGCGCACAAGACGCCGGAAATTGCCAGGCGACAGCTCGCGGCCGGCTCGTGCACAGGTCTGACGTGCGCAACGGTGTCGGAGGCCGAGGTGGTCGCGGAATTCTGCGGCGATGTGCTCGTTGCCAACGAGCCGGTCGGTCCCGGGAAGGCAGATCGACTCGCGGAGCTGGCCCGGCGCGTCGATGTGACCGTCGCGATCGATTCCGTCAAAGGGCTCGAAGAGCTCGACGCTGCTGCGCTTCGAGCGGGTACTCGAATCGGAGTGCTCGTGGACGTCAACGTGGGACAGAACCGGTGCGGCGTCGCGCCCGGAGACGCGGCGGTGCAGCTGGCTCGGCAGGTGCTTTCGGCGAAAGCGACACTGCTTCGCGGGGTGATGGGGTACGAAGGGCACCTCGTCGGGATTCCGGATCGGACCGATCGGGACGGCCGTGCCCGTCGGGCGATGACGGATCTGGTGGCAACGGCGCGCGCGATTCGCGATACAGGCCTTCCGTGCGAGGTCGTGTCCGCCGGCGGTACCGGTACCTACGACATCACCGGGAGGGTTGAGGGCATCACTGAGATTCAGGCTGGGTCGTACGTCTTGATGGACAGTGACTATGGTCGGCTAGACGTGCCGTTCGAGCAGGCGTTCTGGGTGCTTGGCACGGTGGTCAGTCGGCCTACGCCGACTCGCTGCGTAGCCGACTCAGGCCACAAGGCGACGACGAAAGATCACGGCCACCCGCTCGTGCGAGACATTGACGGCGCGGAGGTGATTGCGCTCAACGACGAGCACGCCACAATCGGCGTGCCTTCTGATTGCCGTCTCGACGTTGGCGACCGCGTCTACCTCCGGCCGTCGCACACCGACCCGACCATCAACCTTCATGACGTCTTGTACGCGATCGAGGGCGAACGCGTGGTGGACGTGTGGCCGATTGCGGCACGCGGCTATCCTGAGCATCGGCATTCAATGCTGCGTACGTAGTGTCCGGGTTCAGCCGGACCCCAGGTGCGAGGCGTCTTCACTGATAACGAGCCACGGAGACACAGAGACGTGGAGGCAGCGGCTTTTTCCTCAGTCCCGCATGCGCACGTGTCCGAGTTCAGCCGGAACACTCGCTGAAGTACTACCGGAACATGATCCAGCAGAGGATGGCGCCAATCACCGTCATCGAAAGGCCCCACGCGAGCAGCTTGTTATAGGTCGGGCGCACGTCCTCGGGGTTCGAAATTCCTGCCAGACACATCGCTCCCAAGGTAGAGAGCGGCGACATGTCAACGAGATGGGCGCCGACATTCATCGAGGCGGCGATGGCTATGGGATCGCCGCCGCCGAGGCGCGCAATCAGCCCGGGAATCGTGGGGAGGAACGCGGGAAGGACGACGCCGGACGTGCTGCTGTAGACGGAAATAACCGCGGTGACGAAGGCGACTGCTGCAGTGGCCGTGACCGGCGTCGCAACGCGCGCAAGGAAAGCCGAAAACAGCTCGAGGCCACCCGTCTTTTCGAGCAACGCAATCAGCACCGTCACGCCGCTGACCATGATGATCGGATACCACGGCATTTTTCGGATCGCCTGCTCGTGGTCGGCAACACGGAGGGCAGCGAGCGTGACGGCGCCCGCGAACGCCGCCATGCCGATGTTTGCGTCAGCGAAGAGCACGACTGCCAGCACACCAAGAATCACCGACAGAGTGATCCAGTTGTGTCCCGTAAATTGCGTCTCATCGGACCGTCCGTCGAGAGCGCCGGAGAATTCGGACCGGAACAGCCGCCACCCGCCGAAGAGCAAGTAACCGCCGAACGCAACGACAGCGTGTGCGACCAGATTCGTCCAGTACGTGCGCCACTCGAATCCGCCCAGATTGATTCGCTGCATCAAGCCGTTGACGATGATCCCGGTGGGTGCAAACGGCGAGAGCGCCCCTGACCCGGCGCCGTTGCCGACCATGATCGCCATGAGAAATGGCGGAATGCGTGCGCGGCCCGCGACCGCCATCGCCATCGGTGCCAGCATGGCAGCCGTCGAAATATTGCCGGGCCCGAGCGAAGCAATCGCGCAGCCGAGGAGGAAGAACGACACTGGGATCAGCCCCGTGTTGCCTCGGCACATCCGAAGCGCCTGGTGCGCGAGCTTGTCGAGCGTGCCATTCAGCTGTGCCTGGGTAAAGAGGAGCGTGACGCCGGCCAGGGTCAGAAACAGCTGGACGGGAAAGCCGCCCACGACGTCGTTCAGCGACATGCCGCCGAAGTAGACGCCAACGATCCAGGCGAACGCGAGCGCCAGCACGCCGACATTCAGCCGCGAGAAGCAGCTGACGACGATAGCGGTGAGAAGAGCCGCGAGAGAAAGCCAGGCGAGAGACATTGGCAGGCATCGTACAAGTGAAAAGTACGAAGTGGAAAGTGCAAAGTAGAGCGCAGGCTTCCAGCCTGCGCGGTACCGACTCCTGCGAGCGCTTACATGGGTTCGGGCGCCCTACCCGCAGCGTCGTGGGTCTTGCGACGCGCGATGAAGTAGTAAACGAGGTAGCCGACTCCCAGGAATCCGACGATGGCGCCAGTGACGCCAAGAATTCCGCCGAGTTCGCCCTCTTCCTGCCATGCATTGAACACGACGACAGCCGCTGCACCGAATCCGATTCCGAGGAAGAGCAGAACGGTGCCCCGGCGCAGGCAATCCTCTGGCGTGACCTTTTTTTTCGGCTGGTCAGGCAGCATCGGGGGGGGCGTCAACCCCTTTTCGATCATGAGCTGGCGTTCTTGGTACTGAAGCCGCTTCTTCTGATGGTCCCAGTAGATTGACCAGAATGCAGTGCCGATACCCATCACAATCGCGATGATCGGGATCATCAACGCCAAAACGCCTTCTATCTGCTCCATGAGTCCTCCTAGGGGCCCCAGCCCTTATTCGCACCTGATGAGACGCGACCCAAGTCAATTGGTTTCACCACATCGGATGAAACCCGTTGCTCGTTGCTACGTCTCATTCAAGAATGAGCCGGGGCAGGCGCGTTGGACCGTGACGAACGGCAGCTCGTGCGGCGATGCCTGGGAAGAGATGAGGATGCCTGTGCGCAGCTGGTCGAAGCGCATGCGCGGATGGTCGGGACCGTTATCTGGCGGGCTACCGGTGACCACGACGTCGTAGAGGATCTGGCACAGGAAACATTCCTGAGGGTGTTTCGCGGATTGCCCTACTTCGACCGGCGAGCGAAATTGTCAACGTGGATCTATACGATCGCCCATCGCGTCGCCATCGACCATCGGCGCCAGACAGCTCGTCGCCCGGAGGGGTCGAATGAGGCGAACGTGGGTTTTGAGAATCAGCCTTCGAGTGGACCTGACCCGGAGCTCGCGGCGAGCAGAAACGAACTCGATCGGATCATTTACGAGCAGCTGGGACGGCTGCCCGACAAGTACCGGCTGCCGCTCGTTTATGCGGCGATCGACGAGCTCGACCACGGGACGATCGCGCGGATGCTGAAGGTCAGGCGGGGGACGGTGAAGACATTGGTGTTCCGAGGCAGGCAATTGCTCAAAGAAAGAGTGGACGCCGTGCTGGGGCGGCCGGGGGTACGTGAGGCCCATGCCGATTGAGGAGTTGTCGGAGTTGGAAGACAGACTGAGACGTCAGCCATCATGGGATCCACCCCCTGGGTTTGCCCGGAGGGTCGCGCTACTCGCTTCAGCCGCGAGCGAGCAGTGGCCGCCCGTTTATGAGGAGCGCCGCGCCAGGATCGTTCGTGCGGCGGCCATTGGTCTGAGTGCGGCCGCCGCGGTGTACGTCATTGGGTCGCTCATGTCGTTGATGATGCCGCTGGTCCTTCGAGACGCCTCGTCTGCAATCGACGCCTATACGCGACTGGTGGAACTGCCCACGCAACTGACGACCGGTCGCGCGGTGCAAATGGCATGGCTCAGCGCAGCGGCCTCGTTGTCTTTTTCGGCCTCACTGGTTTTGCACGCGCGCGCCTAGCTTGCGGCCTTCTCTGGTCCGGCTGAAGCCGGACACTACGTACTCGAATTCTCTGTGTCTCTGTGTCTCTGTGGCCCGTTATGGGTGTCACGACGTCCCGCGCAGCTTGTTCTCGAGAATCTGATTGGGCGTGAACGAAGCGAGCTGAAGTGCGTGCTCGGCTGTCCCGATCAGCGCCGCCGCAGGCACCAGGCCAACGATCTCGCTCTCGAGAATGCTGACGCCGTACCGTGCCGCTTCCTGCTTGACCGCCTCGAAGACTCTGAACATCGGCGTCTTTTCGTAGTTCGTCAGGTTGATTGACACCTGAACGATACCGCGGTCCTCGAGCGCGATGCCCATCGCCTTGACATAGCGGAAGCCGCCGCTGCTGAACCGGATCGCGGCGGCAATCTTCTTCGCGACATCCAGGCGGTTGGTCGCCAGGTTGATGTTGTAGGCAATCAGCGGCATGCGGGCGCCCATGACGGTCGCGCCCGCGGTGGGATGCGGTCGAGCAGGTCCGAAATCGGGTGCCCAGCCTGGAGTGGACATCTTCGCTTCGAGCCCCTCGTACTCTCCGCGTCGAATGTCCTCGAGATTCTTGCGGGCAGGATTGCCGGACGCCTCCTCGTACAAGTACACGGGCACCTGAAACCGGTCCGCGACTTCTGCAGCCGTCTCTTTGGCGAGCCGCACGCATTCGTCCATGGTCACGTCCGCAATCGGCACGAACGGTACGACGTCTACAGCGCCGAGCCGGGGATGCTCGCCGGCGTGCTGGCGAAGATCGATTCGCGGGAGTGCCGCTTCAAAGAGTGCGACGACCGCTGCCCTGAGTGAAGTGGCATCGCCTGCCATCGTGAGGACCGAGCGATTGTGCGCTGTGTCCGACGAGTGATCGAGCAGTCGTACGGACGGCGTACGACGAACAGCGTCTACGAGCGCGTTCACGACTTCCATCCGACGCCCCTCGCTCACGTTCGGCACGCACTCGATCACGGGCATGCTTGCTTGTATCACACCGCACGCTGATGCCTGATTCCTGATCCCTGATTCCTGATTAATGTTGCCTGAGTCCTGCTTTTGCCCGATAATCGGCTCCGGATCGATTCCCATCTGATGTCTGATCCGATGTCGACCAACCCGGTCCGCGCGGCCGAGCCACATGATGAACCGGACCGAGAGGCGCGAATCGAGGAGCTCCTCCTCTCCGGACTCGATCACTATTTCGGCGGACAATACGAGCGCGCGATCAGCGTCTGGACGCGCATTGTTTTTCTCGACCGTCATCATGATCGTGCGCGCGCCTACATCGAGCGGGCTCGCAGCGCGCTTGCCGAGCGACAGCGCGAGTCCGACGAATGTCTTCACGACGGCGTCGTCGCATACAACGCTGGCGAAATCGACAAAGCGCGCGAGCTCCTCACGCGCGCGCTGGAGCAGGGCAGTGACGCCGCCGGCGTCTTTCTCGATCGTCTGAATCGCGTAGGTCCCGTTGGTCTCACGGCCGATCCGCATCCCGAACCGAAGCCGGCCCGCGCCGCACCAGGACGCCGCCGGATGCCGCTGGCGCCGCGGCGCCGTGACTGGATGGCAGCAGGGTTGGCCGCGCTCGTGGTTGCGGCGATGATGCTGCTCAGCGGCTTGCCGATCGGCACCTGGCTCTCCGAGTTGGAGGTGGCGGCGCCACCAGCTGCGCTACAGCCCACCGTCGATGAGGCGCTGCCCGTCGTTCGGGCGCCCGAAGCCGCGCTGCTGCGGGCGCGCACACTGCACGCCGACGGCAGGCTGCACGACGCACTGCGCGCGCTTGAACGCATCGGCGTCGGCGATCCAGCTCGCGCGGATGCCGACCGGCTTCGAGCCGACATCCAGCGCGATCTCTTCGCGGTGGCAGGTGTTCCCGGCGCTGTGATGCCCGAGGGAGGCGGCCGTCCGTGAAGTGTCCGAAGTGCAGCTATCTTGGTTTTGAAACCGGGGATCGCTGCAGAAATTGCGGCTACGACTTCTCGCTGATCTCCCACGGCGACCCCCAACCGATTGACATGGATCTGGAGCTGCGAAGTCCGCACTCGGATGCGGCAGCTGCGTCTGATTGGCCGATCCGCGCCGAAGCCACGCTCCCGCCTCAAAGCCATTCAGGCATGTCCGCGCCCAAAGCGAGGCCGCTGCGCGGTTCGAAGCTGCCACTTTTCACGCCTCCGGATAGGGGAGATGAACCGCTGATCCGGCTGCCAGTGACCCCGCGGCCGCCGCTGGCGGTGCGCCGGACTCCCGACAGCCCGCGGCTGCAGGTCGTATCGAGAGCGGTGCGCGCGGTCGAGCGCGAGCCAGCGCTCGAGTTCGAGACCGCACGCGCGACACTGGACCGTGAGGATCTGGAACCCGTCGCGGCGCCACCGGCTCCGCGTGCGTCGACGAAAAAGAGTCTGGATGCACCTGTCACCCTCAGTGGACCGCTGACGCGCATGGTGGCTGCCGCCATCGACCATGTGCTGCTTCTCGCAATCGATGCGGGGGTGATCTACTTCACGCTACGCATTTCGGGACTGACAATGAACGAGTGGGGCGCCCTGCCGGTGCTGCCGCTGCTGGCGTTTCTGCTGCTGTTGAAGCTTGCGTACTTCTCCGCGTTCACGGCCGTCGGCGGACAAACCATCGGCAAAATGGCTCTGCGCATTCGGGTCGTGAGTGAAGACAATGGAGCAATCGACGGGAATCTCGCACTGAAACGCACGGTCGTCAGCGCTGTGTCGACTGCCTTTCTCGGGCTCGGCTTGCTGCCTGCCTTCTTCGACCCCGAGCGCCGTGCGTTCCACGATCGCGTGGCGCGCACCCGCGTCGTGGGTCTCCGCACAGCCTGATTCGCCGCTGCTCGCGGTCGTGTCATCAGGAACCAGCCAAGGCCTCGCCCTTGATATCCCGTTACCCGCTGCGCGTCGGCCTTGGCTGGTTGACAGTATCTGCTTGGCGCGCTCTGCGCGCCGGGGACCGCTATGCAGCCTCGAGGCGTATCAGACAACGGGTACAAAATTCTCGTTTGCGACCGCATAGCGGTCCAGCAGGTCCTCAATGAAGCGGCTTGCGCTCTTCGTCGCAACGGGCGGATACGTGGGCTACGTTCCAATTGCTCCGGGGACGTTCGGGTCGGCCCTCGGGCTCGGTCTGTTATGGGGCATGCGCACGGTCGGCGATGTTGGCCTCGAGATCGTCGTCCTCGTCCTCGTCCTCGTCCTCGGTGTATGGAGCGGCACCCTCGCCGAGCGGTATGCCGGCAGAGTCGATCCGGGTATCGTGATCATTGACGAGGTCGCCGGAATGCTCATAACGATGTTGTTGATTCCGGTTACAGCCCTAAGTGTCCTTGCAGGCTTCCTTGTGTTTCGAGCGCTGGATATTCTGAAGCCATGGCCCGCACGGCGACTCGAACGACTGCCGGGGGGATTCGGCATCATGGCGGATGATGTGATGGCGGCGGTCTACGGAAACCTCGTCATGCACGGCCTCAGCGCCGTCGCCGCGGGGTGGTTCAGATGAAGCCGCTTCAACGGGCCGCCATTATCGCCGTCGGCAGCGAGCTGCTTACAGCGTCGCGCATCGATACGGACTCGCTGCTCATAACCGAACAGCTCAACCTGCTCGGCATAGAAGTGGCGTCCAAAGGCATCGTGGGCGACGACTACGACGAGCTGGCGGCGGCCCTCAGTACGGCACTCACGCGCGTTGACATTGTGGTCTGCAGCGGCGGCCTCGGTCCGACCGATGACGATGTCACGCGCGACGTCGTGGCCCGCGTCCTCGCACGACCGCTTGCCGAAGACGACCGCATTACCGAGCACATCCGAGCGCGGTTTGCGGCCAGGAGCCTGCAGATGCCCGAGATCAACCGGCGTCAGGCCATGGTGCCGGCTGGGGCTCGGATCATCGAGAACACAAATGGAACCGCTCCAGGGCTGTGGATCGAAGAGGGTGACCGCGTCGTGGTCTTGCTGCCAGGGCCTCCGCGCGAATTAAAACCCATGCTCGCGAGGCTGACGGCTGGATGGCTCAGCGAGAGAGCCCCGGGGTTGTCGCTTGTCCGACGCGTTCTTCGGATCGTGGGACGAACCGAATCTCATACGGAGGAAGCCATCAGGCCGTTGTATTCGGAGTGGGCGCAGGCGGCCGTTCCGATCGCGGTGACGATACTCGCGTCGCTCGGCCAAATCGAGCTGCACTTGTCGGCTCGCGCTCGCTCGCGCTCCGAAGCAGAGGTCGCGTTGGATGAGGCGTCGTCGCAGGTAGTCGAGCGGCTCGGAATGGACGTTTACAGCCGCGACGGCACATCCATGGAGCAGGTAGTCGGCAACCTGCTCGTCGAGCGCAATTGGCGTATCGCGGTCGCCGAGTCGTGCACGGGCGGGCTGATTACGTCGCGGTTGACGGACGTGCCGGGTAGCTCGCGTTACGTGGAACGCGGCGTTGTCGCCTACACGAACGAGTCAAAAGTGGCGCTGCTCGGCGTCGCCGCGACGCTGATCGACGAGCATGGCGCTGTGAGCGAGCCCGTCGCGATTGCGATGGCTGAAGGGATTCGCACACGCGCAGCGACGAATGTCGGAATCGGCGTCACAGGCATAGCAGGGCCCGGCGGCGGTACCCCGGAAAAGCCGGTGGGAACCGTGGCGGTGGCGGCGGCTGCGGCCGATCTGGTGCGCTCGCGCGTGTTCCGCTTCATCGGCGATCGTGAGCACGTCAAGTTCCAGGCCTCGCAGGCGGCATTGGACATGGTCAGGCGAATGTTGCTCGCATCCTGACGATGAGGCTGTTCATAGCGGTCACGCTCGATGCGGGTGTCGTTGCACGGATGTCTGAAAGCATTGACGAGCTTCGTGAGCGCGTCGCCAATTCCGCTCCTCGCGCGCGCGTCCGTTGGCTGTCAGCCGACCAACTGCACGTGACTGTTCGTTTCATCGGCGAGGCGAGTGAGACTCAGGCAGCGAACATTGCCACGGCGTTGGGGGCGGCGCTGCCACTGGAACGA
>Ga0209382_10011291_pt1 | contig 11096 bp, 8 predicted proteins | sample SoiMetdeltSBSDD5_FD_187599 | JGI IMG/M metagenome (GOLD analysis project Ga0209382, IMG submission 187599) | Bulk soil microbial communities from a Populus tree surrounding site in Tennessee, USA - Soil MetaG P. deltoides SBSDD5 (SPAdes) (version 2) | ecosystem: Environmental > Terrestrial >...
TCCGAGCAGCCGAGCAGTGTCCTAATTAACCCTGTTCTGCCCTCGACCGATGACGTCGACGAACCACCGACGACGGTGAAATGGGCCGTTTTTACTGGCACTTCTATTGCTGTGGTCCACTAACGCCTGCCTGAATCGGAGGGTCCGGTGACTCGGCACACGTTGGTTCGGCGCTCCCTGTTGACTTTGCTTTTCGCGCTGTCGGTTGCGACCTTGTGGCCGTCGGAGGCCCTGGCACAGCGCGCGGTCCGTAGACCCTCGGGCCGTTCGGTTGCCATCGTTGCGCGGCCCACGTACTACTATCCGCGCTTCTATTACTCCGGCTTCGGGTATCCGGGTTATTACTGGCCGTATTACTACGGCGGGTTTTACGACCCGTACTTCTGGGGCCAGTACCGTTACCCGCCTCCGTACTACGGCCGTTACTACTACGACGACACCGGATCCGCCCAACTCAAGGTCACGCCGCGCAACGCTCAGGTCTACGTCGACGGCTATTTCGCCGGCATCGTCGACAACTTCGACGGCAGTTTCCAGCGTCTGGACGTGGATGCGGGGGAGCACGAGCTGCAGTTCTACCTCGAAGGCTATCGGCCGTTCTCCGTCAAAGTGCTGTTCGTTCGCGGCCGGACGGTGAAGATCACGCAAGCCATGGAGCCGCTCGCGCCAGGGGATCCGGCGCCGGCGCCGCCGAAGCCGGACGAGGCCACTGCGCGCGCGCAGCCGTATCGCGGCCCGGGGACCGCGGCGCCCACGGCGCGCGGCCGTCAAATGCCGCCGCCGCAAGGCCGGGCCGGACAGCCGACCGATTTCGGCTCGCTGTTGTTGCGCGTGCGGCCGGCTGACGCCAGTGTGTTCGTCGACGGGGAACCCTGGAGCGCGCCTCAAGGCGAAGATCAGTTCGTGATCGAGTTGACCGAAGGGCCGCACCGCATCGAAGTACGAAAGAGCGGCTTCCAGACGTACTCGTCCACGGTGCGCGTGCGGCGCGGCGAGACCGTCAGGCTGAATGTGAGTTTGACGACGGGGGATGCGATCTCGGGATTCTGATCTCGAACCGCGCCCCACCATTTCCGGGCGACGCTTCGCTCGCTGGCGCGTTCGCGGCGGTAATCGTGCCGCCGTGACGCGCCACGATCGCCTGCACGATCGACAAGCCCAACCCGCTGCCCGCCGCCCCCGCCGCGCTGCGTGAGGCGTCAGCCTTGTAGAACCGCTCGAAAATATGCGGCAGGTGTTCCGCTGGAATGCCAGGGCCGGTGTCTTCGACCGCCAACGACGCGGCGAAGCCGCTCCCGGTGTCGACGACTTCCGCTGCCAGCGTGAGCTGCCCGCCATCGGGCGTGTGGCGAATCGCGTTGGCGGCGAGATTCTGCAATGCCTGTTCGAGTTTCTCCGCGTCGGCGTCGATGGTGAGATCGGGCGGCCGCACGCTTCGTTCGAGCCTGATGTTGCGGGCGCGCAGCGCCGGACCATGACGATCGGCAATGCGTCCGAACAGCTCGCGTACCGGCACTTCCTCGATGGCCAGGGTGCCGCCGCCGCCCTCGAGGCGCGCGAGATCGAGCAGGTCGCCGATCAGGCTCTCGAGCTTCTGCGTTTCGTCGCCGATGATGCCGAGATACTTCTGCTGCGTTGGCGGATCGATCGACAGCTCCGGCATCGCCAGGGTTTCGGTATAACCACGGATGGCGGCGAGCGGCGTCATCAACTCGTGCGAGACGTCGGCGAGGAGCTGACGTCGTGCGCGATCGGAGGCGGCCAATGCCGCGGCGCGCGTGCTGAGATCCTCGGCCATGCGATTGAACGTGTGCGCCAGCGAGCTGACTTCATCGCCGCCGGTTTCGACCGCGCGCACGTCGATCTTCCCTTCACCGAGCGCGCGCGCAGCCTGCTCGAGCGTGCGCAGCCGGCGATGCGCCGGGCCGAAGATCAAGAGCGCGGCGCTCGCCGCGCCGACGGCGAGCAGTCCCAGTCCGACCCAGCTGAGCGTCGGCCCCAGTTCGCGGATCGCCACGAACGTTGGCGGTGGAGCAATCGGCATCACGACGTAACCGAGCTCGGCGCTGGCGACGATGATTGGCGCGCTCGCGGATCCTCCAGGCGGACCACCGCCGGGCTCGCCGGGTCCGCGATCGGGTCCCCGATCGGGAGGCGGTGGGCCGTCGAATGGCGGTCGATCGCCGCGCGGCGGGCCATCGCCGCGCCAGCCGTCGATCGGCCGCGGCCCGAAGGGCGGGAGGGCTCCTTGCCGGATCCGCCCGCGCATGGCGCGCATGTAGTTCCCCGGCAGGCCGTTGGGCCGATTCGACGCCGCGCGGCCGTCTTTCATCACTACCAGGAATGGCCGGTAGATGTGGCGGAAGTTGTCGTGCAGATAGGTTTCGAGCTGCAGCGAGGGGTCGTTGGCCATCGCGGTGCCGACATCGGCGGCAACCGCGGCGACGAGCTGTTCGGGCGTACGCGTCGAGCTCAAGACAACGCGATCGGTGAGCCACAGAACGATCGCGATCTCGGCGAGCAGCACGCCCGCGAGCGTGGCCACGAAGCCGAACGCAATGCGCCAGTAAAGGCTCTTGTACCAAAGGAGTTCTGACATCAGCTGTCCGCGAACTTGTACCCGGTGCCCCAGACCGTCAAGATCAATTTCGGGTCGGTGGCTTCATCCTCGATCTTTCGACGCAGCCGCTTGATCAACGTATCGACGCTTCGCTCGGTGACGAACGTATCGTTGCCCCATACCCGCTCGAGCAAAGCTTCGCGGCTGAAGACGATGCCCGGATGGCTGGCGAGGAGATAGAGCAGATCGAACTCGTGACTGGTGAGATCGATCTCGCGGCCGTCGAGCCGCGCGTGCCGTCGCGCCGGATCGACGGTCAGCCCTTTCACCGCCACTGGACGCGCGTCGCCGCTCGGACCGGCGACCAGCCGTGATGGTCGCGGGCGCCGCAGCAGCGCGCGCACGCGCGCGACGAATTCGCGGACCCCGAACGGCTTCGTGAGGTAATCGTCGGCGCCGCTCTCGAGGCCGAGCACCTTGTCGGATTCCTCGCGCCGCGCGGTCAGCATCAACACCGGGACGTCGTTGTTGGTGGTCTCGCGCCGAATCGCGCGGCACACCGTCACGCCGTCGAGGCCGGGCAGCATCAGGTCGAGCACGACGAGATCGAACGGCTCGCCGCGCGCGAGGCGCAGCCCCTCGTTGCCGTCGCCGACGGCCACCGCCGTCAGCCCTTCCAGCTTGAGGTGCAGCGCGATCAGATCGCGGATGTGCGGCTCGTCTTCGACCACCAGCACCCGCGCGCCCGCCGCTTCCGGTCCACGCGCCTCCAACTCCATGGGTCCAGTGTAGCCGCCGCCGGTTCGGCTCGACCAGCGATCCGGGGCCTGTCATCGTTTCTTCACAGCGCCGCCACGGTCCCGCCATTTCCCCCGCGTCTAGTAGGTTAGGAGGAAGGGAACCGTCAACGTCCCCGCCATCATGAAACGCCGCCTCATCGTCATCAGCGTGCTCGCTACCCTCGCGGCCGGCGCGGCCACGACCTACGATCGTCTGGGCGCGGCCCAACCGATGGTGACCACCGACGTCGTGTCGCGCGGGTCGATCGTGACCGTGATCAGCGCGACCGGGACGCTCGAGGCGGTGGAGACCGTGGAGGTCGGTACGCAAGTCTCCGGGACCGTGCAAGCGATCGGCGCCGACTTCAATTCAATCGTGAAGAAGGGGCAGGTGCTGGCCCGTCTCGATCCCGCGCTCATTCAGGCCGACGTGCAACGCAACCGCGCCAACGTCGCCGCGGCGGAGGCCGATATCGAGCGGGTGCGCGTGATGCTCGGTGACGCGGATACCAAGCTGAAACGCGCCCAGGAACTGTCGTCGCGCCAATTGATTCCCACGAGCGATCTCGATGCCGCCGTGATTGCGCGGCGATCGGCCGACGCGCAGGTCAAGTCGGCGGTGGCGCAGGCGACGCAGGCGCGCGCCACGCTGCGGCAATCGGAAGTCAACCTGCAGAAGACGGTGATCACCGCGCCGATCGACGGCATCGTGATTTCTCGTGACGTGGATGTCGGCCAGACGGTGGCCGCGAGCCTGCAGGCGCCGACGCTGTTCACGCTGGCGGCAGACCTCGAGCAGATGCAACTCAACGCGAGTATCGACGAATCCGATCTCGGCAGCATCAGGGAAGGCCAGACCGTCAGCTTTCGTGTCGACGCTTATCCCAACCAAGCCTTTACCGGCGTGGTCAAACAGGTACGGCTGAATCCGTCGGTCGTGCAGAACGTCGTGACCTATTCGGCGATTGTCACGGCGCGGAATCCGGACCTGAAGCTCAAGCCTGGGATGACCGCGTCGCTGTCGGTCGAAGTGTCCCGTCGCGACGACGTGCTCCGCGTCCCATCGTCGGCGCTCCGTTTCAAGCCGAGCGGCGCGGTGCTGGAGGCACTCGGGCAGAAGGTCGACACGTCGGCGGGCGCCCCCGCGCGGCCGTCGCCGTCCGCGGCAACCGTGTGGACCTACGAAAATGGGCACCTGTCGCCGGTGCGCGTTACCGTCGGCCTGAGTGACACGCAGTTCACGGAGGTTCAGCCGGGCACCCTGCGCGAAGGCGAGAGTATTGCAACGCAGGCGAGCGTTCCCGGATCGGCGACGACGTCGAACGCGCGGCCGTCGACCAGCAATCCGTTGCTGGGCCAGGGTCCTACGCGGCGAATGTAGGAAATCGCAGTTCGCGGCTCGTTATTCATAGAATTCAACCGGCTTCCTCCTCCTCCCGCCGGTTGAAGAACGGCCCGCTGCAGGTGGCTCCTCCCCACGTGCGGCGGGCCGGTTTTTTTGGCGAAGCGTTCGATTGCGGTCACCGCCGTCCCGACGACGGGACGGTCGCCGTCCTCGAAGCAGAGCGCTCGGTCCGGATCGTGGCGCGCGCCGTTGGAACGCGATACAGTCCCCGCCTATGAGCGCGATCCTTTCCGACATCTTGTACGCCCTCCGCTCGCTACGGAAGAAGCCGGCATTTGCCTTGACGGCGATCGCCACCCTGGCGCTCGGCATGGGGTCGACCGCGGCGATTTTCAGCGTCGTCAACGCGGTGCTGCTTCAGCCGCTGCCATATCGAGAACCGCACCGGCTCGTGCACGTCTGGCACGACTTGCGAAATCGCAACGTGACGCGCTTTCCATGGGCGCCGGCGGACTTTCATGACCTCCGCACGCAGGCCAGCGCGTTCAGCGATGTCGCGGCGCTGACGACTGGCCGTTTCGTGGTCGTCAACGAAAACGGCCAGGGCGAGGCGGAGCAAGTGCGGACCGGCAACGCGACGCCGAATCTGTTTCGGATGCTCGGGGCGAGGATGGCCCTCGGCAGCGACTTCACCGACGCCGACGGTATGCCACCGCCGCCGCAGCCGGGGGCCGCGCCGGGAGCACCAGCGCCGCAGTCCGCGCCTCAGCCTCCGCCGAAGGTGATTCTCAGCTACGAATTCTGGCAGCGCCGTTTCGGCGGGAACCCGGGGGTGGTCGGCACGACCGCTACGCTCGGCGAGCTGCGGCTCGACGTCATCGGTGTGCTCGAGCCGGGCTTCGAGATGCTGTTTCCACCCGGGATCAACATCGAGCGCGCGCCGGACTTCTGGACGCCGATGCGGATCGACTTCGCGGCCGGCTCGCGCGTCAACGTCGCGCAGCGCGTCGTCGCGCGGTTGAAGGACGGCGTCAGCATCCAGCGCGCCCAGGAAGACGTGGATCGCATCGCCGCCGATCTGCGCCGGCAGTTTGCCATCAAGCAGACCGCCGGGTTTCACCTGCGGCTCGAGCCGATCCATCAGGACCTTGTGGCGGAGGTGCGTCCGGTGATTCTGGCGTTGATGGGCGCGGTCGCGTTCGTGATGCTGATCGCGTGCGCCAACGTCGCCAACCTGCTGCTCGTGCGCGCGTCGGCGCGCGAGCGCGAGCTGGCGGTGCGCGCGGCGCTGGGCGGCAGCCGGATCCAGTTGATGCGCCAGCTGCTGGTTGAAAGCCTGGTGCTCGCGGCGCTATCGGCCGCCGGCGGGATTCTCCTCGCGCGCGTCGGCATCGACGTGTTGATTGCCGTCGGCCCCGACAACTTGCCGCGGCTCGATCACGTGCGAATCGATCCGGCGGTGATCGCGTTTACCGCCCTCGCCTCTCTCGTGTCGGCGGCCGTGTTCGGTCTCGTGCCGGCGCTGCGCGCGTCCAAGCCGGACATCAACGATCTCCTGCGCCGTTCGGGTCGCAGCGGCAATCTTTCGTCCGGCCGATGGCTGCGCAACGCCGTGGTGGTGTTGGAAGTCGCGCTGGCGTTCGTCCTGCTCGTTGGCTCGGGGCTCATGATGCGGAGCTTCGTCGCCCTTCAGCGCGCGCAGCCCGGATACGATCCCAACAACGTTCTGACCTTCTTCCTACCCAATCTCCGCCAGCCCGACGATGCGGCACGGCAGGCGTTCATTCGCGAGCTTCGGACTCGACTGCAGGCGCTGCCCGGGGTGACCGGCGTGACCGCGGCCGGACCGCTTCCGCTCGAGCCGCGCGAGAGCCTGGCGCGCTATGGCACCGAAGAAGCGTTGAGCGATCCCTCCAAGTTCGGCCAGGCGACCGTGCACAACGTGCAGCCCGGATACTTCGAAATGATGCGCACTCGTGTGATCGAGGGTCGCACGCTGACCGAGGAGGACAACCGGGCCGACGGCCGACGCATCGTGATCGATCGCGTGCTGGCGGCCAAAGCTTTCCGCGGTCGGTCGGCGGTCGGTCAGACGCTCATCGCGCGCATTCGCACACCGGAGCCCGAACGGTTCGAAATCGTCGGCGTCGTCGAACATCAGCGCCACGCGACGCTCGCGCGCGACGGTAGGGAAGCCATGTTCGTCGCCGAAGGCTACGGCGGGGCGCACGGGTCGGCGAGCCGGTGGGCGCTCCGCACATCCGGCGATCCGCTTCAGCTCGCCGACGCGGTCCGCGCGGCAATCGCGGCGCTCAATCCGCGCATTGGCGTGCTCGACGTGCAGCCGATGCTGGCGTTCGTCAGCCGCGCGCAGGCACAGACCAGGTTCGCGCTGATTCTGATTGGCGTCTTCGCCGCGATCGCGCTGGTGCTCGCCGCCGTCGGCCTCTACAGCGTGCTGTCGACCACGGTCCGTCAGCGAACCGGCGAGATCGGCGTGCGCATGGCCTTTGGCGCGGAGCACGGAAGCATCTTCCGCATGATGGTCGTCCAGGGGTTGATATTGAGCACGGTGGGAATCGTCATCGGCGCCCTGGCGGCGTCGGTGCTGACCGGTGTCCTGCAGACGCTGCTGGTCGGCGTCAGGCCGACCGATCCCGCGACGTTCACGGCGATGGCGATCGGCTTTCTCGTCATCGCCGCGATCGCCTGCGGCGTGCCGGCGCTCCGCGCGGCGCGCCTGGATCCGATGGTGGCGCTCAGGGACGAGTAGTTCGCCGTTCGCTGTTCGCAGTTCGCTGTTCGCTAGCGGCTGACGCGCAGCGTTGCCCGATAGTCGGAGGGCTGAATCGGCCGGGCCGAAAATGGGTAGGGCGTCAGCTCGACGAGCGCGATGGTGAGATCCTCGTGCTTCACTGGGCGCATATCGCCAGTGTGCAGCGTGTAATCCCGCCGCGCCCCTGCCGCTGGCGTCACCGCGATATGCACCAGTGCGTCTCCGCCGGTGATGCAGATCGCGTCGGCCGGGCAGCGCGAGTCGCCGGTCACGTTCTCGAAGCGCAAGGACAGGGAAGCGCCTTCGATCGCGGCCGCTTGCCCTGGCGCCAGCGTGACGTTCTGATTGATGGGCGCCGGCGCCGTCGGACTGTCACTCCCACAGGCCGCCATGACCACGAGACTGAGAACCAGCGCAAGAAGCCGCATAGTGTGATTATGCCAGTAACCCGGCGGTGCATCTTTGTCCTCCCAGCGTTGGCGACTGGCATGTCGTCAAGTTGATCGCCAAGGGATCGCAACTCGAAACCTGGATCGATGATGCCCGGGCAGGCACGTACGAAATCGACATTCCCGCGGGCTCGCTGCTCTTTCAAGCCGCCGGTGACGACGCAGAAGTGAGGAACGTAACTCTCGACGCGCCGACGCCATCGGGCGTGATTCGCCCCGAGGAGTACGAGCAACGTCCTGGGTTCACGGCGCCGCAACTGGTCACGGAAGTCAAACCGAAATACACGGCGAACGCGAGGGCCAACAAGGTTCAGGGGAAGGTCTGGCTCGAAGCCGTGGTGCTGACGGACGGATCGGTCGGCGGCGTCTGGCTGACGCAGCTGCTGCACCCCGAACTCGAGCACAGCGCGCTCCTTGAACTCCGCCGCGCGCCCCGGACCCCGCACCCCGGATCCCGGATCCCTCCGTGTTCGGTTCCTTGCTGTTTGTCGTTCTACTGATTGTCAGCCTCTCCTCCCAAGCCGTGCCGGGACGGTTGCCAACTCACCGTTCCCGGCCGGCTGTCTTTTACGCCTTCCAAGTTCTTCTTCTTCAATAGTTTGACAAAGGCCCTCCCCGGGCCTCATTCTTTGTCAGCATTTTTTCAGCGCCGTCTCATGCTCTCGGTGCGTGAGACCGCGTACGCTCGAGCCCAAGGTTGGGTGCTCGTGAACATTGCGCTGATTTCTCCGAAGGGTCCGCTCTACCGTCACCGCGGCGGTATCTTCCGGCGGTCGCTTCGCTACGCTCCGCTCACCCTGACCACCCTCGCGGCACTCGTTCCCGATGAGTTAGGGGCTAAGCTCAGCCTCATCGACGAAGGGATCGAGGACGTCGATCCCCATCTCGACGCCGACCTCGTGGGGATGACGGTCATCACCGGCACCGCTCCGCGCGCGTACGAGCTGGCGCGCCACCTGCGATCGCGCGGCATCACCGTCGTCATGGGGGGCCCGCACGTGACCCTCGTCCCAGACGATGCGCAGCCGCATGCGGATGCCATCGTGACTGGCTATGCCGAGGACACGTGGCCCGAGCTGCTGCGCGACTTTGCCGCCGGCCGGATGCGACCGCGCTACACGCAGTCGCCCGATCTGTCGCTGGCGGGACGCCCGTATCCGCGCCGCGATCTGATGCCCGGTGCGCGGTTCCTCACCAACAACGTGTTCGAAGCGACCCGCGCCTGCATTCACAACTGCGAATTCTGCGTGGTCCCGTCGGCGTGGGGAAGGAAGCCATACCAGAAACCGGTCGACGAGGTGGTGGAGGACATCCGCCGGCACGGCGCGCGGCGGCTGATCTTCGTCGATCTGAACCTGATTGCCGATCGCGCCTACGCGACGCGGCTGTTCGAGGCGCTGATTCCGCTGCGTGTCGAGTGGTACGGACTCTCGACGGTGCTCCTTGCCGACGATCGTCCGCTCCTGGAGCTGGCATCACGAAGCGGCTGTCGGGGTCTCCTGATCGGATTCGAATCGATCCTGCCGGCCAACCTGCAGAAGTCGAGCAAGGGGTTCAACCGGCCGTCGCGATTCAAGGAGATCGTCGCGCTCATGCACGCGCACCGCATTGCGGTGTACGGATGCTTCGTCTTCGGGATGGATCACGATACCCCCGAGGTGTTTCTCGAGACGGCGCGCCTCGCGGTCGACGCCAAGATCGATTTGCCCCGATTCGCGATCTCGACGCCGTTTCCCGGCACGGCGCTCTACCATCGTCTCGAGCGCGAAGGACGGATTCTGACGCGCAATTGGGAGCTGTACGACGGCCAGCATGTGGTCTTTCAGCCCGCGCGGATGACCGTGCAGGAGCTGCAGGAAGGGACCGAGCGCGCATGGCGCGCGGCGTACTCGGCCGGATCGATCGCGCGCCGTCTGCGCGCGTCTCCAGCGCCGCCGTGGATTGCGTTGACGGCCAATCTCGGCTATCGCCACTACGCGCACAATCTTCATCGCTTCTACAACTGCGACTGGATCATCGGACCCGCCGTCGCTAAAGCTTCGGCGAGGTCTCGCCGGAGCGCTCCGCGCGGAGGCGGAAGGGCCGCGTGAGGCTTACGCTGATTCATCCCTGCATTGGGCGACGTCCCGGCGAGCGGTACTTGCGGTCGTGGGAGATGGAGCCGCTGCCGCCCGCGACCATCGCCGGGCTGACGCCGAAGGACGTCGACATCCGCTTCTACGACGACCGCATGGAGCGGATTCCGTTCGACGAGCCGACGGATCTCGTCGCGATCAGCGTCGAGACCTACACGGCACGGCGCTCGTACCAGATTGCCAGCGAGTATCGACGCCGCGGCGTGCCGGTGGTCATGGGCGGCTTTCACCCGACGCTCTGTCCCGACGAAGTGTCGGAGTACGCCGAGAGTGTAGTGGTCGGCGAGGCAGAGGAGTCGTGGCCGCGTCTCGTCGACGATTTCCGGCACGGTCGGATGGAGCGGATGTACCGCGCGACCGGCCGTCCATCGCTGCGCAACGTCGCGCCAGACCGCCGCATCTTCCGCGGTAAACGCTATCTGCCGATCGGCCTGGTCGAGGCCGGCCGAGGCTGCCACTTTCGCTGCGACTTCTGCGCCGTGCAGACTGTCTTCAAGCAGACGCAGACGCGCCGGCCGCTCGACGACGTCATCGCGGAGGTCGCGGCGTTGCGCGGATCGCGGCGGATGTTCTTCTTCGTCGACGACAACATCACCTCCAATCTCGCCGAGGCCAAGGAGTTCCTGCGCGCGCTGGCGGCCTTGAACGTTCGATGGGTGAGCCAGTCGAGCATCAACGCCGCCCACGACGAGGAGTTCCTCGATCTGCTGAAGCGCAGCGGCTGCCAGGGCGTGCTGATTGGATTCGAGAGTCTCAACCCGGCGGCGCTCGCGTCGATGAACAAGAGCTTCAACACGATGCGCGGTGGCTACGAGGTTGCGCTCGCGAATCTGCGCCGGTTTGGCCTGCGGCTCTACGCCACCTTCATCTTCGGCTACGACGCCGACACACCCGAGAGCTTCGCCGACGCGACCGAGTTTGCGCGCGCCCACCGGTTCTACATCGCGGCGTTCAATCACCTGACGCCATTCCCGGGGACGCCGCTGTACAAGCGCCTCGAGCGCGACGGACGGCTGCTGTACGACGCCTGGTGGCTCGATGAGCGCTACAGC
>Ga0209382_10011296_pt1 | contig 11093 bp, 5 predicted proteins | sample SoiMetdeltSBSDD5_FD_187599 | JGI IMG/M metagenome (GOLD analysis project Ga0209382, IMG submission 187599) | Bulk soil microbial communities from a Populus tree surrounding site in Tennessee, USA - Soil MetaG P. deltoides SBSDD5 (SPAdes) (version 2) | ecosystem: Environmental > Terrestrial >...
GTCGAGCACCGGCTCCGGCAGCTTGCCCCGCCAACCGACGACGACCTGCTCGGCGCCTGCGCCGAGGCTGGCCAGGTCGTGGTCGCCCGCCCCGCCCGCCCCGGCGAGCGTGAGGCCCACGGGATGCACTCGCGACACCACGGACCCGTCGGCGCGACGCTCCAGGTTCAGGTCGACGTCCTGCCACCCGCCAAGGGCATCCTTCACGCGCACGACGCCGCTGTGTATCTCGGCGGTCTGGCTGCCGTCCGGCTCGGCGTAGATCTTGGTGGTCTCCGACCGGGCCGCCAATACCTCGACCCGACCGCCACACACCGCCGCAGCGGCCTGGGCGTGGGCGTGGTCCGGCTGCGACGCCGGGCACGCCGGCCGGGCCGGTTCGGCCGCGGCCGCCGGTTGGTGCGGCGGTACGGCAGACACGGTGATCGCCAGGAGCACGGCGATGGGGATGGATGTCGGCACAGAGGTCTCCGCGGCGTGATCGAGGACAGGGCACGCCGAAGGTGCCAGGGCGGTGTCTGGTCGGCGTCTGGTCGGCGCCTGGCGGGTCCGATAGCATCGACGACGATCTTGCTTGCCGCTTCGATTCGCGGGGATGCATCGGCCGTGGTGGAGTTCCAGCTGCTCGGTCCGTTGGCGATTCGCGACGGCGAGGTGTGCCGTCCGGTCCGTGGCCGGCGGCAGCAGCTCCTGCTCGCGGCACTGCTGTTACGGGCAAACCAGACCGTGCCGGTGGACCGGCTCATCGAGGCGGTCTGGGGCTCGCGGTCGCCGGACACCGCGCCGGGACAGGTGCGGGACCGGGTCCGGCTGCTCCGGCAGGCGCTCGCGGCCTGCCCGTCGGTCACTGACCCGAGCGCGGTCCTGGTCACCGCCGGGGGTGGCGGGTACCGGCTCGTCGTGGCATCCGGCGGTACCGACCTCGACCGGTTCACGATTGGTGCCGAGGCTGGCCGGGCGGCGCTGGCGGCCGGCCGTGCCGCCGAGGCTGCCCGGACCCTGCGGATGGCGCTGGACCTCTGGCGGGACGAGCCGCTAGCCGGGCTCGACGCGGACTGGCTCACCGCCGATGTCGCCGGGTGGCAGGAGCAGCGCTACGGCGTGCTGGAGGATCGCATCGACGCGGACCTCCACTGTGGACGCCACCGGGAGGTCGTGGCCGAACTCATCTCGCTGGTCGCCGTCCATCCACTCCGGGAGCGGCTGCGGGCCCAACTGATGATCGCGTTGCATCGCGTGGGTCGCAGCGCCGAGGCGCTGGCCACCTTCGACGAGGCGCGCCGGGTGCTGGCCGACCAGATCGGCGTCACGCCGTCGGCCGAGCTGGCTGATCTGGCGCAGTCGATACGGCTCGGCAACCTGCCGGTTGCCGGGTACGCAGAACTCGCCGCGGACGGTCTCCCGTCCGGCGAGGCTGGCCCGTGCCAACTACCGGCACCAGAGACCGAGCTCGTCGGGCGGGAGCCGGAGACCGCGACCATCCTGCACGCGCTCGACGACGTCGGGCCGGACGTTCGGGTACTCGTCGTCACGGGTGCGGCCGGTGCCGGCAAGACTGCGCTTGCGATCTGGTGCGCCCACCGGCTGCGCGACGCTTTCCCGGGCGGCCAGCTGTACGCGAGCCTCGGCGGCGCGAGCCGGCCGGCATCAGCCAGTGAGGTACAGGAGCGCGTGCTTCGGTCGCTGGGCGTTGTCGAAATGCCCGCCGATGCCGAGGTGCGCACCGCGGTGTACCGCGACCGGCTCGCCGGCCGGCGCGTGCTACTGGTGCTCGACGACGCCGCGAACGAGGCCCAGCTGCGCGGGCTCGTCCCCGGGCGGGGTGCCGGGGTGCTGGTGACGAGCCGATCCCGCCTCTCCGGGTTGACCGGCGCGCAACGACTCGAGCTCGGCCCATTGTCCACTGTGGATGCTCGGCGGCTGTTCTGCTCCTGGATCGGCCAGCAGCGAGCAGCCGCCGAACCCGCCGCGGTGGACCAGGTCGTCGGCTACTGCGATGGCGTACCACTCGCGCTACACGCGGCCGGCGCCAGGCTGGCCGCCCGTCGACAGTGGACGGTCGCCGCCTTCGCCCAGCGACTCGCGGAGTACCGGCACCGGTTGGACGAGCTCGCCGCCGGCGACCGGGCTGTCCGGGCCAGCCTCGCGGTGTCGTACGACGTGCTCGACGAGGCGGCCAAGGGCGCCCTGTGCCTGCTCGCGGTCACGCAGTGCCCATCGCTGCCCGGCTGGGCGGTCGCCGCGCTCGTCGACGCCGACGAAAGGGCGGCAACCGCGGCACTCGACCGTCTCATCGAGGTGCACCTGGTCGAGGCGTTGGCCGACGATCCCACCGGACAGACCCGGTACCGGTTGCACGACCTCGTTCGGCTGTTCGCCGCGGAGCGAGCGGTCAGCGACGAGCCGGCCGACCGGTTGCGTTCGGCCCGGTCCCGGCTGGAAGGTGCGTACCTGTCCGTCGCGGCTGTCGCCGCCGACAACCTCCCGAGCCGGTTCTTTCCTACTCGCCGCGGCTCCGCCGCGCACTGGGCCGTGCCGGAAGCCGTCCGGAAGGTTGCCGCGACCGCCCCGCTCGACTGGTTCGACGCCGAGCTGGACTGCCTGGCCGCGGCGGTGCACAACACCGACGACGTGGCCGTCGCGTGGGAGCTGGTCGGCTCGCTCGGCGGTTACCTGACCACCCGCAACCTGTGGCAGCACCTGCAGGATGTCGGCGAGCATGCGCTATCTGCCGCCCTGGTGGCCGGTGACCTGCGCGGCGAAGCCTACCTCCGCTGCCTCCTGGCCGAGCTCGAGGTGCTCCGCTACAACGACCTCGAGGCGGCGGCCGCCTTGCTCGAGCAGGCGTTGCCGGTCCTGCTCCGCCTCGGCGACCGGCATTTCGCCGCGTACGCGACCGACCTACGCGGTGTCGTCCACCGCACCCGGGGTGACCTGCCCGAGGCGTACCTGTGCTTCGCCTCGGCGCTGCGCCGGTTCCGCCGGACGGGGGACCGGGCCGGCGAGGCGCACGCGCTGCACGACCTGGGCATCCTGCTGTTCCGGCAGGGGCGGCACCGGGGCGCGCTGCGATACCTGCACCGGGCGGCGGCCGCCGGCCGCGCCGCGGGCGACCAACGCACGACCGGGTACTCGCTGATGTGGCTGGGCCGGGTGACACAGGCGATGGGCGAGCGAGCGGACTCGGCCGCGTACCTGCGCCTGGCCATGGACGAGCTCACCGCCCTCGGTGAGCCGACCGGGGTGCGGATGTGCCGACGGATCTCGGCGGCGAACCGGCTGGCCTCAGGCGACCTCGCAGGGGCACGGGAGGATCTGATGATCGTGCTCGAGGAGGCCGAACGGGTCGGACACGACTTCGCCGTAGCGGCCGCCCTGCACGGCCTGGCCGAGGTTTCGGTGGCCGTCGGGGACGACGCCGGGGCACGGCGCTTGCTTCACCGGGCCCGAGACACCGTGGCCGGTACCGGGCACGCCTACCTGACCACCGCGATCGACGAACTGCTGGCGAAGCTCGCGAGCGACCTCAGTTGAGTGTTCCGGTCGCTCGAGTAGTCGCGATTTCCGTCCGTTCGACGGAACGGCGACGCCAGTCGTCGCGTCTCACTTGGCAGGTTCCAGGGGGCAAGCGTCAGTTACGCTACAGAGGGGGAAGAATGATTCGGCTACGAAGGATCGGATGGCGCACGGGTTACGGCTTGTCTGCGACGAGACGAATTGCCAGCACAGGTGGATTAGCTATTGTCCTGATGCTCGGCGGGGCTGTTGCCGGTGCCCGTAGCCTGGCATTTGCGAGTGAACCCGGCTATACAATTATTTCCGCGGAGTCCTCCAGTAACTCCAGCTCTCCGAAATCGATCACCGCCACCTGTCCTGCTGGTCAGCAGGTCCTATCGCCAGGCATACAGATCAGGGGCGCATTGGGCCACGTCCTGGTGGATGACATCCAACCCAATGCGGCTCTGACGTCCGTCACCGCCAAGGCGTACGAAGACGGCGCAGGCACATCCGAGGCGTGGTCGGTACGCGTCTCCGCGGTCTGCGTCAACGCCCGCATCGGTCTGGAACGGGTGGCGAGAACCACCAGCGCGACCTCCGTCGCGACGTCCATCGACTTCCCGTGCCCGGACGCCAAGGTCGTCGTAGGTGTGGGTGCGGCCATCAACGGCGGGCTCGGACGAGTATCTTTGGTCGCCATGGCACCGGCATCGGCGAATGGGCCGAATCGTGTGTCGATCGCTGCCAGGGAAACCGCCGACGGGACCGCTGATACATGGACCTTGACCGGCTACGCGATCTGCGACTTCCCGCACGCTCTCCAATATCAGAACGTCGACGAAACATCCGCCGACTCGGCACAGCTCAAAACCTCGGCCGCGGGCTGCGGAACCAGCTATGTTGTGATTGGTTCCGGCTTCCAGGTCCTTGACGGCGGCTCCCCGACTGCGCAAGTCGTTGTTCATTCCATCCGGCCACGCTATCCACGCTTCACAACAGCGGAAGCAGCCGAGGACCGAAACGGCTACTCCGGCAGTTGGCGACTTAGAAGTTACGCCATCTGCGCCCGTCCATAGGTGTCCACGCCGGACCCGACGCCCGCACCTCACATGCTGGCGATCAGGCGGTCGACGCGCTCGTCGTAGGCGCGGAACGGGTCCTTGCACAGCACGGTGCGCTGGGACTGATCGTTCAGCTTCAGGTGCACCCAGTCGACGGTGTAGTCGCGGCGGCGCTCCTGGGCGTGCCTGATGAACTCGCCGCGCAGGCGCGCCCGGGTAGTTTGCGGCGGCGTCTCCTTGGCCTCGAAGATCTCCAGGTCGGTGGCCACCCGGTCGACCGCGCCGCGCCGCTCCAGCAGGCCGTAGAGTCCGCGGCCGCGGCGCAGGTCGTGGTAGGCGAGATCCACCTGGGCGATGCGCGGGTGCGACAGCGACAGCTCGTGCCGGCGCTGGTAGCCCTCGATTACGCGCAGCTTGGTCACCCAGTCGACTTCGCGGTCGACGGTGGACAGGTCGCCGGTCTCCACCGCGTGTAGTACCCGGCCCCACAGGTCGAGCACCCGCTTGGTCACCGCGTCGACGCCGCGCCGTTCGCAGAATTCGCTCGCCTTGTCGTAGTACTCCTGCTGGATCTCCAGCGCACTGGCCTCCTTGCCGTTGGCCAGCCGGACCTTGCGCCGCCCGGTGACGTCGTGGCTGACCTCCCGGATGGCCCGGATGGGGTTCTCCAGTGTCAGGTCGCGCATCGCCACCCCGGCCTCGATCAAGCGGAACACGATGTCGGCGCTGCCGACCTTGAGCAGCGTGGTGACCTCGTTCATGTTGGAGTCGCCGACGATGACGTGCAGCCGGCGGAAGCGCTCGGCGTCGGCGAGGGGCTCGTCGCGGGTGTTGATGATCGGACGGCTGCGGGTGGTCGCCGACGACACGCCCTCCCAGATGTGCTCGGCGCGCTGGGACAGGCAGTACACCGCGCCGCGCGACGTCTGCAGCACCTTGCCCGCGCCGCAGATCAGCTGCCGGGTGACCAGGAACGGGATCAGGATGTCGGCGAGCCGGCCGAACTCGCCGTGCCGGGAGACGAGGTAGTTCTCGTGGCAGCCGTACGAGTTGCCGGCCGAGTCGGTGTTGTTCTTGAACAGGTAGATGTCACCGGCGATGCCCTCGTCGTGCAACCGCTTCTCGGCGTCGACGAGCAGACCCTCGAGGACGCGCTCCCCGGCACGGTCGTGCACCACGAGGTCGCTGACCGAGTCGCATTCCGGGGTGGCGTACTCGGGATGCGAGCCAACGTCGAGATACAGCCGGGCACCGTTGCGCAGGAAGACGTTGCTGGAGCGCCCCCACGACACGACCTGGCGGAAGAGGTAGCGGGCCACCTCGTCCGGGGACAGCCGCCGCTGCCCGCGGTAAGTACACGTGACTCCGTACTCGGTCTCCAGGCCGAAGATGCGCCGGTCCATGCAGAAACCCTAGCCGTCCCGGCGCGTCGATGGCCGCACTGACGGCAGCAGGAGCTCGCGGCTACCGTCGGCGCTTCTGGTCACACACCGCCCGTCGTCCTACTGGAACGAAGCGTCGTCGAGGTAGAAACTGTCGGTACCTGCGGCCGTCTCCACATAGAGGACGGCGTTGGACAACGTTCCGCTCCACGACACGGTTGCCGTGCCGCTGATCAGCGTCCAGTTCGTGGGGTTCACCGCCACGGCCGGAGTGAGCCCGATGAAACTGGTTGACCCGTTGGCGGTCAGGGCCAGAGTCACCTTCGCGCTCGGCGTCCCGCTCTGCGTCCGCACCCACATACTGGTCGCGTAGCTCTTGCCGTTGGTCAACGTCGACGTCACGTTCTGGCTGATGCCGTTCCACGACGCCGTGCGGCCCGTGAGTAATAGCGACCGCGTACCGCCGTGCACCACACTCGTGTTGGACGAGAGTGTTCCGGCGCCGAACACCGACCATCCGGTCGTGCCGTCCTCCATGTTGGCGTTGGCCAGGAGGTTGCCCGCGCCGCCGCCGCCGTTGAACTGCCACCAGTTCACGTTGAACAGGAAGCCACTGCCGCCGGCGAAGCGGAGGTACAGGTCATGCGTTCCCGTCGCGCCGTTGACGGCACAAGTGACCGTGGTCCACGTCTGCCAGCCGCCGGTGCCGGGGACATTGCACGTCCCGACCAGCGTGCCGGTCGCGCTGTCCAGCCGGACCTCTATTCGACCGCCGCTCGTCGCTGAGGCGACGCGCGAATTGAAAGACGTCGCCCCGGCGCCGAAGGCGACACCTTTTATCTTGATCCAGTCCCCGTTCTCGATCCAACCGACGTCCCTTCCGCCTTCGCTGGCCGCCTCGGTTTCGATACCGCTGCCCCAGGCGATGGTCTCGGCCTCCTGGCGCACATACGGACTGAGCGTGCCGGCCTGGGGGGCCCCGGCCGTGGTCATGTTGATGGTGGGGAATGTCCCGTCGGCGTTGTAGGTGAACTTCTCCACCGCGACCGAACGGGTGAAGCCACCGCCACCGGGTAACGCGCCATTGTGGTAGAAGAAGTACGAGCCACCGTTGAAATCGATGACGCCAGCGTGGTTGGTGAAGCTGCTGCCCTGGGTGGGCATGATGGTGCCGCGATAGGTCCACGGCCCGGTGGGTCCGGGCGACGTGGAGTAGCCGATGAACTCGGAGCAGCACTTCGCCGCGAACACCATGTAGTACAAGTTATTGCGCTTGTAGAACCATGGTCCTTCCTCATATAGCGTCGGCCGGTTGGGGTCCCCGGTGCGGGTGCCGAATCCCGCCGTCGTGAGCGGAATCTGCGTCGGGCTGCCGGAGAACGAAATCATGTCGGCGTTGAGCTTCACGTACCACAGACGCGGGTTGCCGTAGAACAGGTACGCCTGCCCGTCGCTGTCGATGTAAACGGTGGGGTCGATCTCGGCGTTCTGGATCAGCGGGCGGCCGAGCGCATCCTGGAACGGCCCGGTGGGGCTGTCCGAAACCCCTACGCCGATCGCTTGCGAGCCGTTGGACATCCGCATCGGGACGTACCAGTAGAACTTGCCGTTGCGGAAGATGGCTTGCCCGGCCCATGCGTCGGCGCCCGCCCAACTGAAGGTGGCCAGGCTCATCGGCGAGCCGTGGTCGGTCCAGTTCACCATGTCGGCCGATGACCAGACTCGCCACTCGCGCATCGTGAAAAAGGTCGAGCCGTCTTCGTCATGTCCGGTGTACAGGTAGACCCGGCCGTTGTAGACCAGCGGCGCCGGGTCGGCGGTGTAAATGTGTTGCACAATCGGGTTGTCCGCCCTGGCGACGCCGGGAAGCAGTGCCATGACGCAGAACAGGCTCGCCAGGAACGCGAGCGCGCGTCTCGATCGACGTCGAGAGGCGAATTTCACTGTGTCACTTCCTTATCTCCATCGGGTCCTTGTCTACCGGCGCCACCGGCCATACGGTCAGTTGCGCAGGCTCCACTGCTGGTTGGAGCCGCCGTGGCACGACCATAGTTGGATCCTCGCGCCGTTGGCGGTCGCGGCGCCGCTGACGTCGACGCACAGCCCGGACTGGACCCCAGTGATGCTGCCATTGGCATTGACGTTCCACTGCTGGTTGGTCTGACCGTTGCAGTCCCAGATGATGACGGCCGTGCCGTTGCTCGTGCCCTGGCCGTTGGCGTCCAAGCACTTGTTGCCATACACCATCAGCTGCCGGTTCGCGGTGTAGGTCCAGCGCTGGTTCGTGCCACCATGGCAATCCCACAACTGCACCTGAGTGCCGTTCGTCGAGCTGCTACCGGGTACATCGATGCAGCGACCCGACCCGGTGCCCACGATCGTGACATTCGACCGGCTCGGTGGTGGGCTGCTCGGTGGAGACGGGCTCGGCGACGTGTTGCTTCCGAAGGTGGAGATGAACTGCCAAGCCTCTGCCTTGGTCCACGTCCTGACGCCGTCCTCACAGCCGGAGCATCCGTCCACCGGACCGGGCCCGTGGCCACCGTCGAAGGCCGCCCACCGCACCGGGAAACCGGCCGGACAGGAGTAGACGGTGGTGATGTGTTGCCCGCTGCCCGGCGCCGGCTCCGCAGGGTTCTGCGCAGCGCAGCCGTTATTGCGGACGAACGTGTCACGCAGCGACCGTCCCAACGAGATGTTGAGGACATTGTCAGAGATGCCGTGGATCCCGAAGTACCCGATCGGCTGCGAACCGCCGCTGCAACCGGACAGCTGCGCGCCGGCGTAGACCACGACCGCCCGGAAGACTGTGGCCCGAGCGCACGCGATGGCGTAGCTCATACCGCCGCCGAAGCTGAACCCCATGGCGAACCGCTGTGTGGTGTCGACACAGAGATCGTCCTCAATCAGCCGGATCATGTCATCGGTGAACGTGACGTCCTGACCATTGGTGTTGGCCCAGCCGTTACCGAGGCCTTGCGGCGCGACCAGAATCGCGCTGTTGTTCGACTGCTGCTGCATGCCGTAGTAGGACCACGCGGTGCCGCTGCTTCCACCAGAGGCGACGTCGTTCATGGTGCCGCCCCGCCAGTGGTACCCGAAGATCAACCGGTACGGGCGGGTGTTGCTGTAGCCGTCGGGAATCCGCAGGATGAAGCTCCGGCTCTGGCCACTGCTTTGGATGGTGTGCGAGCCATTGCGCAGTGTCGGCGTCTTGCCGCAACCGGCCGTCGTCGCCGCCGACGCAGACGGGACGGTGATCGTCACTACGACTACTGCCCCCCCGGCGACCAGGGCGACAGCGCCGAGCACCGCCAGCCAACGGGGAACGAAGCGTCGTGTTTGGACAGTCTTCACAGGTGCGACTCCTTGTATGGGGGCGAACGGGCCGCCCTACCGGAGTGCGGCCGGGCGACCGGACTGATCAGACCGCCGTGATCGTCCACTGGTTGTTGGTGTTGCTGTTCGGCGCCCACATGCAAGCGGTCGAGCCGGCGCCGGTGGCACCCATGCCATCCAACGCGGTGTTCGTGCCGCGGTTGATGATCTGATAACGGCCGTTGCCCATCGGGTTGAGCCGCCACTGCTGGTTGTTGCCGCCATTCCAGGACGTCTGCCGGCACGGCGCGCCGTTCGCGGTGTTGCCCCAGCTGTCGGCGACCATCCCATTGGTGCGGTTGACAATCCGGTACCAACCACCACCCAGGTCGACCAACTGCCACTGCAGGTTCGTGGAACCGTCCCAGTTCCACTGCTTCAGGTTCGACCCCGATGCCACGTTGCCACCGCTGTCGAGCACCAGGCCCGTGGTGACATTCGCGATCCGCAGGTAGCCGGTCGGGATCGCGGGGTTGCCCAGGGCCGGGATCGCACCGGAGAAGGTCAGCTTGACTACATACGCCGGTGCGCTGTACGGCTGGGACGGCATCGTCACATGTAGGCCGCCGCCATCCTGGGACCGGCTCGGGAGGTCGATGTACGTGCCGGCGGTGGATCCCAGCAACTGCACCGATACTAGGCTGCTCAGGTTGATCCGGTTCGAGTTCAGCGTCGTAACGTTCAGCATGCTGCCCGGCCAGCCCAACACGGTCGCGTACAGAACCGTGTTCGCCTTGTTGCGGGTGAACCGGATATCGGTGTTGGTACCTTCGCGCGGCGTGGTGAACGAGCCGCCACCCATCTGTGTCGGGCCCTCACCGAAGGAGGACCAGGCGCGCGTGGCGTAGATCGACTCACCGAACCGGCGAAGATAGTCGCCGATGCCGAGCAGGATGTTCCGCTGTCCAGAAGGGATGGTGCCGTCCCACTGCGGGGCGATGTTGAGCAGCATGGTGCCGTTCTTGCTCACCCGGTCGATCAGCGAGTGCAGCATCGCCTTCATCGTGTAATAGCCGATCCCGGCCGTGTAGCACCAGCTGGAACTGGAAATGCTGTCATCGGTCAGCCAATACGGGGTCTGGATGCCGGCCGGCCCACCACGCTCGAAGTCGAACACCTCGCCGCGGTTGTTGAACCCGTCCTTGTACGTCGCGACGACATCCTTGTTCCAGGCGACCGCCTTGTTGTAGTAGTACGACAGGAAGTTCAGCCGCTGCGACTCCGCGACCTGGCCCAGGTTGAAGTCCTGCCACAGCAGGTCCGGCTGGTACAGGTCGATGACTTCCCGCAGCTTGTCGTACCACAACTGCTGCTCCGCGGCCGAGCCGAGCTGCCCATACAGCTTGCGCAGGCTCGGGTCGGACTGGGACGGCACAAACTGGTAGAAGCCGGTGAAGTTGTACGCATGGTGCAAGGACACGATGAACTTCAGGCCCCTGGCGCGAATCGCGTTGGCGTGCAACCCAACCAGGTCCAGCCGGGGTCCGGTGCGCACCGAGTTCCACTCGTTGACCGAGCTGTTCCACATCGAGTACCCGTCATGGTGCTCAGCGACCGGCCCGGCAAACTTGGCCCCAGCGTCCGCAAACAACTGAGCCCACGCATCCGGGTCGAAGTTCCCGCCCGCCGACAGCAACCTCGGCGCGAACTGCACCCAGTTGCCCGCCCGGTCGCGGGCGCCATTGATGAAGTTGTGGTACGGCCACACCGACGGATCACCGAAAACCTGCTTGTGGTGGTTGTTCTCGGCTGAACCGTTGTTGTACATGTTGCG
>Ga0209382_10011297_pt1 | contig 11092 bp, 10 predicted proteins | sample SoiMetdeltSBSDD5_FD_187599 | JGI IMG/M metagenome (GOLD analysis project Ga0209382, IMG submission 187599) | Bulk soil microbial communities from a Populus tree surrounding site in Tennessee, USA - Soil MetaG P. deltoides SBSDD5 (SPAdes) (version 2) | ecosystem: Environmental > Terrestrial >...
ATGAACGCAATGCATCACCATGCGGCACAGAGGCCGCATGCAGCTCCAGAGCCTTGAGAAGAGAGGGGTTGAGAGATGGGGAGCACAGCACGCAAGCGCATTCTCGTGTTAGGGGGCGGCTTCGGCGGCATCGCCACCGTCAGAGCGCTGCACAAAGCGCTGCACGGCCGCACCGACATCGCGATTGCCCTCGTGAATCAGGAGAACTATTGCGTCTTTCAGCCCATGCTGGCCGAGGTGATCTCCGGCAATATCAGCCTCCTCAACACGGTGACCCCGATTCGCGATGTGTGCCCAGGCGCCACCCTCTATGTGCGCACGGTGGAGCGTATTGACCTGGACCACAAAGTCGTCATCACCAGCCCTGGGTTTCGCCCTGGGCCGTCGGTCCTCCCCTATGACTATCTCGTCCTGGCCCTGGGCACGCTAGACAATTTTAGCGTCGTGCGGGGGTTGCAGGAGCATGGGCTGCATTTCAAGAACCTCGGGGATGCCCTCGTATTGCGCAACCGGCTCATTCACCTCCTCGAGGAAGCGGACAGCGAGCCGGATGCTGCCCTCCGGCGACGGATGCTGACCTTTGTGATGGCCGGCGGGGGCTTCTCCGGCGTGGAAGCGATTGCGGAGGTGAATGACTTCGTACGAGATGTAGCGCGGCGCTATCCGCACGTCGACCCCGCCGACCTCCGGGTCGTCCTCGTGCACGCGGGCCCGCGTATCCTGCCAGAGTTGCCGGAATCCTTAAGTCGCTATGCGCAGACCCTGCTCACCCGCCGGAAGGTGGAGATTCGTCTGCAGACCCGCCTCGCCGCGGTCACCGCGGATGAGGCCCACCTCAGCGATGGCAGCGTCCTGCCCACGAAAACCGTTGTCGCCACGATTGGGGCGACCCCGAACCCCGTGCTGCTGGCGCTGCCCTGCCAGCACGAGCGGGGGCGTGTCGTCGTCAACGCGGCGCTCGAAGTCCCAGAGTACCCTGGGGTGTGGGCGCTCGGCGATTGTGCCCACATCGTCGATCACACGACGGGGCAGCCCTGCCCACCGACGGCGCAGTATGCCGTGCGTGAGGGCCAGCAGGTGGCGCGGAACATCGTGGCCGCGCTCGCGGGCACCGCGCCACGCCCGTTTGCGTTCGCCGATTGGGGGATGATGGGGGCCTTAGGTCACCGCGCCGCGGTGGGGCAGGTGCTGGGCATCCGGGTGTCCGGCTGGCCCGCCTGGGTCCTGTGGCGGGCCGTGTACTGGTCGAAGCTCCCCGGGGTGACCCGGAAGGTACGCATTGCGCTGGATTGGCTCTGCCGTCTGCTCCTACCCCGCGACTACACACAGCTGAACGTCGCGCCGTCGGAACGCCTCACGCGGGCGCACTTTGAGGCCGGCGAAGTGATCGTGCGCCAGGGCGACCCCGGGGACCTCATGTACGTCATGATTGACGGCGAGGTGGACGTCGTGCAGCAGCAGGCGGCGGGGGGCGAACGCGTCGTGGCGACGTTGACCCAGGGCGCCTGGTTTGGGGAGATGGCCTTGTTCACCGAGGAGCCGCGCAGCGCCACGGTCCGGACGCGGACCAGCGTCACTGTCCTGTCGGTGGATCGCCGGACGTTTCAGACCCTCGTGACCCACCTCGCCCCGCTCCGCGAGGCCTTTGCGCGTCTCATGCAGCACCGCGAGGCCGCCGACCAGGCACGACGTCAGCCACACGAGCAGGAGCAGGTGGGGTGTTGACCGTGGCGATGACGGCGGCACGCAGTATCTCGTACCGCCGTTAGAACAGGCCTGGTGGTCTGCACGCCCGGTGTCTCGCCACCTGGAGCACACCATTGGACAGCGGAGACCCGTTCCTATGCACACACACATACCGTCACCATCTCAGCGGCACGCAGGCGCTGCCTGGCTGCGGCGCGCCCGCCTCTGGTCAGGGATCGTGCTGGTCACGTACCTGACGACGCATCTGGCCAATCATGCCTTGGGGCTCGTGTCCGTCGCGGCGCTCGAAGCCGGGCGGGGCTGGTTTCTGCTGCTATGGCGCAATCCTCTGGGTACTGCAGTGCTGTATGGGGCCCTGGCGAGCCATAGCACGCTCGCCCTGTGGTCCCTCTATCAGCGCCGACGCTTGCACATGCCCATCGGGGAAGCTGTGCAGCTCCTGATGGGCTTGACGATTCCCTTCCTGCTGACCACCCATGTGGTGGGCACGCGTCTGGCGCATACCTGGTTTGACGTGCAGAATTCCTATGCCTCTGTGGTCCTCTCGCTGTGGGTGTCTCGACCCGCACTCGGGGTGCGCCAGGTCATAGTCCTGCTCTTCGCCTGGCTTCACGGCTGCATGGGCATGCATGGCTGGCTGCGCTTACAGCCGTGGTATGAGCGTGTCGTCCCGTGGCTCTTTGGGGTGGCCATCCTGCTCCCCACCCTGGCCTTGCTCGGCTTCGTGCAGGCCGGGCGCGCAGTGGCTGCGCAGGCCCGTAACCCAGCATGGCTCCAGGCGACCCTGTACGAGGCCAACGCCCCGGACGCGGCAGCGCGCCAGCGCCTGGACCAGGTACGCACGGTGGTCCCAGTGGCCTTTGGTGCCGCTCTCGGCGCCATCTTGGTGGCGCGCGCCGTCCGCCGGCGCTACGAACCGCGTCTCGAGACGATCCAGATCACGTATCCCAACGGGCAGCAGGCCATCGTCCCAGTCGGCTTCAGCGTGCTCGACGCCAGCCGGTTCGCCAAGATCCCGCATGCCTCCGTGTGTGGCGGCAGGGGGCGGTGCTCCACGTGCCGGGTGCGTGTCGTGCAAGGCGGCGCCGGCCTCCCGCCCGCCAGTGTCGAAGAGCGCCGTGTCCTGGACCGGGTCGGGGCGCCGCCGAATGTGCGCCTGGCCTGTCAGCTGCGCCCCACGCACCCTGTCGCCGTGATCCCGCTCTTGCCGGCTCATGTCCAGGCGAGTGCGGGCTTTGCCACGCCTGGGCACCATGCCGGGCAGGAGCAGGAGATTGCCGTGTTGTTCGCGGACCTGCGCGGGTTCACCCGGCTCGCGGAGCCCAAACTGCCCTACGATGTGGTCTTCTTCCTGAACCGCTATTTTGAGGCCGTTGGCGGCGCCATTACGAACGCGGGCGGCATTGCCAATCAATTTACGGGCGATGGCGTCATGGCGCTCTTTGGGGTGGGCCAAGGTCCGGTGGAAGGGTGCCGACGCGCCCTGCTGGCGGCCAGTGCTATGATTCACAGCCTGGCGGCACTCACGCAGACTCTGGCAGATGAACTCCCAGACCCACTAAGAATGGGCATTGGGCTCCACACCGGGCCCGCCGTCGTGGGGCGTATGGGCTATGCCGAGACGACGTATCTGACCGCAGTGGGAGATACAGTCCACGTGGCCAGTCGACTGGAGGGGCTCACGAAGGATTACCACTGCCAACTGGTGCTCTCGGAGCAGGTCGCCAGGTGTGTCGGGCTTGACCTGACGGCGTATCCACGTCATGCGATCACCGTCCGTAACCGCACCGAGCCGTTGGTGATCTATGTGGTGGAGGACGTCCATCGCCTCGCCGCAGCGCTCGCCGCCGGCTCGTCGACCACGCAGGGGTGCGAGGAAACCACAAGACACACACCGCCACAGTGATGGTCACGAGGGAGCACCAGCACAGAGAGGCGCAAGCCATACGCGTCACAAGGCACGTGGAGACGCGCCCGTCTCGGCGAGGAAAGCCCTGACCATGGCGCTCACGTTTGCGCTCGTGCAACCCTGGTCTGGGGGTGTGCGTCGCCTCGTGCTGCTCTTGGCTCCGACGAGGGCGGTGTGCGTTCCTGTGGGTCATGGGCCCGACAGCTGCCTGGCCGCGCGTGGTCGTGTGCACTCTGCCACGCGATCATCGCCTGAGACGCCAGCAGAACGCGACGAGGTGCAGCGCGCGCGGAGCCGTCCGCGTCTGGCGGCTGCCTGGGCGTCAGCCCAGGCGGTGCGCGTGTGGGGAGAGACCGCATGCAGGTCAGATTCTGGGGGACACGGGGGTCGATAGCCACCCCAGGGCCCACCACACTCCGTTACGGGGGCAATACCGCCTGTGTGGAGGTGCGCCTCGAGGATGATACGCTGCTCATCTTCGATGCTGGCACCGGTCTCCGGGCTTGCGGACACGCGTTGCTGGCCCACCCCGGTCCGGTGCGCGCGCACCTGTTCTTGAGCCATACCCATTGGGATCACATTCAGGGGCTGCCCTTTTTTCTCCCAGCTTATAGCGCGGGCACGGAGCTGACGATCTTGGGCCCCGCGCCGGGACGGCGGACACTGGAACAGATCGTCACGGGCCAGATGCGGCGGCCGTACTTTCCGATTCCGATGCACGCCATGGCGGCCAGGATCACCTTTGTGCAGCTTGGCGACGGGAGTGTGGTCCCCCTGCCGAACGGGGTCACGGTAGAAGCCGGCCTGGTCAATCACCCCGGCTGTACCCTGGGCTATCGCCTCACGGTCCACGGCACCGTCCTGACGTATACCACGGACAACGAACCCTTTGGGGACGCGGCGGCCTCGCAGCACCTGGCGCACCCTGCGGATCACGTGGCCCTGGCACGTGAGGCGGATCTCCTCATCCAGGATGCCCAGTACACGCCAGAGGAATACGCGCACCGCGTGGGCTGGGGGCATTCCACCTACCTTGATGCCCTGCAGCTCGCCCAGCAGGCGCAGGCCAAGCGGCTGGTGCTCTTCCACCACGATCCGAGCCATACGGACGCGGAGGTGGATCGCATGGTGGCGCAGTGTGGTGCGGAGATCGCGCAGCGGGGTCTCACGCTCGAGTGTCTCGGCGCCGCGGAAGGCCAGGTGCTCTAGACTTTTAGTACTCACCAAACCACAAGTGGCCTTGTTGCGCGTCGCCCTGTCGTCATGCATCTGTCGATGCCGGGGTGATGGTGCCGAACACGCCATCGGTCTCAGCGTTGGGACCGGCGGTGAAATACAGCGTGTCGGAGCTCGAGTTTCGCCCCGCCCAACGTCAACGGCCATAACCCGTCGATCACGATCGGCTTGCCTGTGAGGTCCTGAAGAGGACCGAGGAAGTTCCCCTCAGCATCGAAGGCTTTGATGTGCCCATCGCCGAAACGCTCTTAGTGGATTCCGGGGCTTCGGCTCCAACGTTGTCCGAGGTGAGTTACAAAAGAAGTGGCGACTCGTTGAACAGGAAATCAATGAGTCATGACGCTCCCGCAGAGCGGGAGGCTTGACGGTGGTGAGCAGCCCCAAGGGCTGCCAGGTGCACGTGCGCCGTGACTCTTCGCCGTCACCGTCTTCATGCCTGCCTGGGGCAGCGAGCTGTTCCTGGTTGCGGCTCTCACGGCGCAGCCGGTGCTCTTCCGCACATCCCACCGTGAAGCGGCATGATCTCTCGTCCCAAAGGTTTCGTCGCTGCCATGGCGCTGGCGCCCCCCACACTGCTGAGCCACCGCCATCGCGGATGTCCCCGGGAGGGAGCCGACGCCTTCGGCCACCACATCTCTTCCAGGTCTGCCTGAGTTCCACCACACGAACTCTGCAGGCCAAGCCTTGAGAGTCTGCCTGGTCAAACCAGGGGCTTACCTGTCGGCGCGTTATCACAGACCTTGCGGTCTCGACCCCCTCATCCCTGACTTTGAGGCCATTTCGAGGGCATGGATCGCAGTGACTCCTTGAACGTGGGTCGATCGTGTTGTGCGAAACGGGTTCCCTTGAGGATCTCCGGTCTGATGTGACGTTCTCTCCCTTGGTGATGCCGATCAGGGGGGCGTGTTGTGCAAAGGGCCGCGTCGCACGCACATGCCTCTCCGTGGTCCGCTTACCCCGGAGCCAGGTGCTGCCCTGCCTGGCTGCGTCTGCGTTCGATGCGTCTCGTGAGCCCAATGCTCAGTTCATAGAGCACAAGCAGCGGCGCCATCACGGTGAGGGGCGCAACAATGGGATCGGAGACAGGCGTAATCAGCTCGGCAAAGGCGAACAAAGCAAAGTAGGCGATCCGGCGCTGCTGGCGCAACAGAGCCGAGGTCACGAGATGCAGGTGCACCAGTATGATCACGACGGTGGGCAGTTGAAACGCCAACCCACAGACCACGAGAAAGAACGTGACAAACGACAGATAATCCTCAGCTGAGGGCAGATACTCTACCTGCGGCGGGAAGAGGTGGACGAGCACGCGAATCATCCCCCACAGCAGAGAGTACCCAAAGCATGCGCCAAGTATGAAGAGCACGAGTGAGCCGCCCAACGCTGGAAAGAGCATCTTCCGCTCATGTGCCAGCAATCCTGGGTTGATAAATCTATATACCTCATAGGCCCATACGGGAAAGGCCACGATAACGCCCATGGAGAGCGCCAGGCGCCACTTGATCAGAAAGCCATCCAGCAAATGGAAGGCTTTGAGTTGCAAACCACCGGATGGCAGGAGCAGCACGGTGAGGATCGGGTTTGCCAGACAGTAGGCACCCGCCGCGCTCACCACAATGGCGCCCACCGCAATCAGGATGCGCCAGCGCAACTCCTCGAGATGCTCGACCATGGGCATCGCTTTGTCGTCCATCGGCATCACCTCTCCCACGCGCCACGGGGCTGCGTTTGCCTACCGTACTGTGTTGTCGATACCCCGTTGTCGCACCACCCGGTTTTCCCTCCCACCACCGGCGTGCTGGCCCACGCAAGCGCACCGCTTCATTGAGCCAGCCGCTCCCGCGCCATAACGATCAGACACCAGTCAACTGCGCGCCGCATTGGATACAGAAGCGCGCCTGGACGTGATGCGTGGTGCCACATGCGGGACAGGACCTCGTCACCTCACCTGGGACTGCCGGCTGGTCGGGCGAGATGATCATCTGCTGCGCTTCCTTGACCCCTTGCGACGGTGTCGCTTCCTCACGAAAGCCGTCCGTCATGGCTTGCGCACCTTTGCGAAATTCGGTCATGGCGCGCCCTAAGCCCCGTCCCAGTTCCGGGAGACGCGAGGGGCCAAAAATGAGCAAGGCCACGATGCCAATCATGAGGAGATGCATCGGTTGGATTCCAAATGGCATAGTTCACCTCCTATCTCGCTAGTCCTCACTGCGTTCAACAGTGCACAGCACACCCTACAGGCGGACGAGGGCTCTGGCTCGACGTCTCCCATGGCCTTACCGTGGCATCCAAGCCACCCAGTGATGGGCGTCCCACCGGTCTAGGCCCCACGACATGTGGCTGCGCCGATCGCCCATCCATAATGGCTGCATGGATCAACATGATCGCCCCATACCCTGTAGGGTCCTCCGCTGCCGCGCCTGCCACCAGCCCACCGCGTCGTCGTGGCCAGCGCGGTGGGCCTGACGGTGGTGCCCGAGCAGCCCCCAGCTACCCGAGTGGTGCTTCGATGAGCGCCAGGGCGTGCTGGCCCTGGACATAGCGGACATCCCGAATCCCCAGCACCTGGTGCAACTGCTCCGCAGGCACTTTCAGGGGCCCGGGGGAGGAGGCGGCACCGGGGGCGGGCTGCGGGAAGGCCGTCGACATCGCCGTGTGAAAGGTGATCTGGCCTTCAACCTTTTGCAGAATTTGGTGGATGTGGCCATTGAGCACGGTGACCGAGCCGAAGCGTTTCAGCAGGCCCAGCGCCTGCTCGCCATCCTCGGTGACCCATCCCCAGGTGGGATAGACGGCCCACAGGGGGATGTGGGTGAACACCACGAGGGGCGTGCTGCTGGAGAGCCGTGCGACATCGTTTTTGAGCCAGCCCAGCTGGTCTGGGCCGAGGCTGCCCAGGCCCGCCGCCTTGAAGTTGAGGACGTTGACGAGCCCGATGAAATGTACGCCCTGGTAGTCAAAGCTCTGCCAGCCATTCCCCGTGGTGCCGTGCCCGTAGCGGGTGAGAAACTCCGTCCCGCCATCGAGAAAGACATCATGCTCACCGGGCACGTAAAACACCTGGCTCGTGTTGACGCTCTTCAGGATCTCGGCGAGGGTGTCAAACGACCCGGCTTTCTGGCTATGGGTGAGGTCCCCGGTGTGGAGGAGAAAGGCCGGCGCCGGTTGCAGGGCGTTGATCTTCGCGATGGCCAGGTGCAACGTCGCGATGACGTCGGGATTCGCCTCGCCCTTGAAGCCGATGTGCGTATCGCTGATCTGCACGAAGGCAAAATCCCCGCGCGCCGGCTGTCCTGCCGCGGGTTGCGCCGCCGCGGCTTGGCCGAGCGTCTGTGACGAGAGGAGTCCTCCGGCCAGGGTCCAGACGAGCCCGGTCCCGGCCCAGGCCATACAGGCGAGGGCGTGGCGACGCGTGAGGCCCCCTGCAGGGGGCTCATCGTGGATGTGGTCGTGCGGAGCGCGGATGGTGTCGTCGGTCATGCTGGTCTCCTTCAGGTTACTGCACGACAATCGTGCCTTTCATATGTGGGTGGAGGGCGCAGAAATAGGGATAGGTCCCTGCAGCGCTGAAGCGGTACGCGAAGGTGTCGCCGGGGTCCAGGCCGGGCGAGGCGAACAGCCCTTGGGACGAGGTCACCGTGTGGAGGTCGCCGTCGTTATTGACCCATGTGACGGTGGTGCCCGCGCGGATGGTGACGGTCGCTGGCCCAAACATCGCCTGCGCCACGGTGACCTGGGGCGCCGTGGCCGCCGCCGTCGTGGCCGCCGCCTCTGGAGGCGGGGGGGTGTCCTGGGCAGTGATGGGACCAGGGACGCTCACGAGCCACGTGAGGAGGACGCCAGCGGCGAGGGCGGCGCCCCACCGGCGTCGCTGGCGGCGGCCCGCGCCGTGGACGGTGGCGCCATGGGGGCACGCGCGCCGTGGATGACCGGGCCCCAGCGTCAGCGTGGAAGGACGGCCCGCGGCCCGGCCTCGCCGGCGAGGCGGCAGCGGGGTCCACGGGGAAACACGGGCGAGCGCGTCGCAGAGCGGGCGCGACCCCTGTGCAAGGCATAGCCTCATAACGTTTACCTCTCTCGACTAATGTGTGTCTGTGCCGCAGGACCTGGGACCCCCGCGCGGCGGCGCGGGCAGGTCCTTGGCGAGCGCCGATGACGGCACGCCGCACGGCGGAGCGCAGGGGTCATGGTCCTGCGTTTCATCTGGCTATACCGAGGGATGGAGGCAAATGTTCCCGAGCCGAGGGCCCATTCTGCAGTGGGGAATAAACAAGGGGGACGCGCAGTCCTCTCTCAGATGCAGCACAACGCCCACCACCCGACGGGGAGGGGCGGGTCAGCCCGGACGGTGGTGGCGCCCTCTGCTCTGGGTGGGGGAATAAACAAGGGTGAGACACAGTCCTTGTCCGTGCAGGCGGCGCGCACCACACCTCCACGACGCGGGGGGCAAACTGTGCCAGCACTGACGCTGTTGGTGAAGGACAAACTTGGAGGAAACGGGTTGGACATAGCATACTGTGAAACTCAGAAAGATCGAGAACATGCCATGGTGCAACGCGCACCGAGAGCAGTGGAAATTGCATGGCTGCGACTTCACCAACGGCGTCGGGTCATGGCACGGTGTGCGGGGGGAGGAGCGCACGACGTGAGGGTGCGAGAGGCAAGGAGCGCCATCACGGCGCCGCGCCCTGGAGGCCTGCCCCCTGGCCTGCCGGGAAGGCCTCATCAGACGGGACCTCGAAGACTGCTCCTCCCAAGCAGCGGCTCGGGGCACGCTCCTGGGGGAGCATACGCATGAGCGAGCGGCGCAGTGTCAAGCAGCGCCACCGGGCGCATCCGGCGTGGTTGGCGCTTCCCCTCGGGGTGGGCGCGCTGCTCACGCTCACCGTCGGCCTGGTCGCCAGGCAGACGGTGCGGGAGCCCTATGCGACGCCCTTCTTCCATCTCTTCTTCCCGGATCCCCTCGCGATGAAGGTGTGGCTGGCGACCGCCGTGGTGGTGCTGGCCTGTGGGCAGGTCCTGACGGCCGCACGCCTCTATGAGGTGCTGCGCTTTCCGCCGCAGGGCCGCTTCTATCCCCGGGTCCATCGCTGGGCCGGGCGGGCGGCGATCCTGCTGACGCTGCCGGTGGCCTACCACTGTGTCTTCCTGCTGGGCTTCGGCACCCACAGCCCGCGCGTCTTGCTGCACTCGCTGCTGGGATCGGCCCTCTACGGCGCCGTGGTGGCCAAGGTGCTCATTGTGCGGTCGAGCCGGTTCGCCCCCTGGGTGCTCCCCGTGGCGGGAGGGCTCTTGTTTGCCATCCTGCTGGGGCTGTGGCTGACGTCCGCGCTCTGGGTTTTGACCCCCGCGCGCGCGGCCACATGAGGGCCCTGCGGGCCGGTCGTCGTCCTCGCCCACGTGCCGGCACGGAGCGCGAGGTCGTCGTCACTGCTCGCCTCCCTGAGGGCGCCGTCGGCAGCACGCCCCACGACCGGGGTGACGAGGAAAGCCGCTCCGGTGCGGGCGGCTCAACTCCCCGCTGGGAGATAACTGGTTGCGCGTTTTGCTGGTGTATCAATGAAGGTGATTTCCTGCACTCTCTTGAGCGAATCTCAATGGCTTCACGAGGCCCATCAACTACACTGACACACTACCGCTTTGATATGCAAGGCGTGATTTCCATCGCTATGCACGTTTGCACCACCACCGGACTTTTGATTCCCCACGTCCCCTGAGGAGGTCACCATGCAGTTTCACGTGCTTGCCTTTGAAGGACCTGACCCCTATGCCCGGGCTGGGGGCCTTGCCAGTCGGGTCACCGGCCTGACCCAGGCGCTGGGCCGCCATGGGCTTCGAGACCCATCTGTGGTTTGTGGGCGATGCCCATCTGCCCGGCCATGCAACGCGGGACCAGCTGCGGCTGCATCGCTGGTGTCAGTGGATCAGTCGCTCCCATCCCCTGGGGGTCTACGATGGTGAAGAGGGCAAACGGACCGACTATGCCGCCTCGCTCCCACCGTTTCTCGTCCGCGAGGTCCTCCTGCCCCACGTGCAGCAGGGCGGACAGGCCGTCATCCTGGCCGAGGAATGGCACACCGTCGATGCGGTCCTCCACCTGGACTGGCTCCTGCGGGGTGCCGGGGTGCGCCCGCAGGTCACCATCCTCTGGAACGCCAATAACACCTGTGCGTTTCCTCGCATCGACTGGGGGCGGTTGGCGCAGGCCGCGGTCATCACCACGGTGAGCCGCTCTCTGAAGCA
>Ga0209382_10011300_pt1 | contig 11090 bp, 7 predicted proteins | sample SoiMetdeltSBSDD5_FD_187599 | JGI IMG/M metagenome (GOLD analysis project Ga0209382, IMG submission 187599) | Bulk soil microbial communities from a Populus tree surrounding site in Tennessee, USA - Soil MetaG P. deltoides SBSDD5 (SPAdes) (version 2) | ecosystem: Environmental > Terrestrial >...
CGGCGGCACGCTGTTCACGGCCGGCGCGGTCATCGCCGTCTACAACCTCTGGCGCACGGCGCGACAGGGCGTCTTCATCGCCGCCGAACCGGGACACGCGCCGCCGCTGTTATCAATGGTCCGTCCAAGGTCGGCCTCGGCGTGGCATCGGCGCCTGGAGTCGCGACCGGTGCAGTTCGCCGTCCTCACGTTCGTGTCGGTCGTGATCGGTGGCGTTGTCGAATCGAAACCAATTGAGCTCGTACCGCTCTGGCGCTGTCGCCGCCTTCGCGTCGACGGCTGCGTTGGTGAACGACAGCGCTCCGTCAGCCGACAACGTCGCATCCGCAACGGGACAGACCTGATTGATCCAGGCGGCCACCACTTTGTTGCGACGCTCGATGATCGCTTTCGTCACGAAGTCGGTCGCTGCGCGATCGCTGTATGCAGCTTTCCCGACGACGGCGCGAATCGCATCGTCCGAAAACTTCGACACAATCCGCGCAGCCCAGAACGTATCGTCCGGGCGCATGTTGGCAAAGGCGGGATTGGGATACTCCGGCTTCCACGTGATTGGGTCGAAGCGCTCCGCCTCGAGGCGTCCGACCGATTTGGGCACGTCCGGATAATCGATGGTGATCCACGGCCGCACATACAGGCCCAGCGTGGCCATCGTGAGCCATCCCGGCTTCTGCTCGAAGATGTATTCGTTCCCCGACCGGTGGCGCTGGGCGAAGATGGTGCCGCTGCCGAGGATCGATCCGAAGTCGAACATGTAGTGCTTGATCCACGTGCGCCCGTTCGTCGTCTCGAGCATGTCGAGGCTGTTGATCCCTCGCGAGTCGTCGTGATTCAGCCAGGCGCCGAAGACCCTGGCGCCACGCAACTCGCGCCGGTGCTCGTGTTCCACGAGGTCATTGGGGTCGTCGGGGCGCCGGCCGTAATACCGGAAGTTGCCAAGCGGCGTTCCAGAGGCGAAGCGGCTCACGAGTACGCGGTAGTGCCCGTTCTGAAGACGCGCGGCGCGATCGAAGACGTTGTCGAGATCGTATTTCTTCATCGAGCGCCGGCGGCCGTTGAGTGGATCACGGATCGTGGCGCCCTCCGCGATCACAAGTGATTCGCGATCGATCTCGGCGAGATAGACATCGACCACGTTGTAGCCGATGGCATGGTAAAAGGCGGTGCCGATGATCTCGGCTCCACTGGCAAGTTCTGGATTCGACGGCGGGTCGACTTCAATCTGATAGATCTGGCCCTGCGGGTCGGTCATGCGGAAACCAGGCTGCACGCCTGTGGTCTTGCCGCCGGAAACCTTCCAGCCAGCCAGCTCGACGCGCTCGACGCGGTCCGGCCCTCTCGCGATCTCGGCCGCGCTCATGGCCGTGCGGCCGATCCGGTTGGTGAACCAGCTCGAGTCAGGGACTTCGTCGACTGTGTTGACGTTGAGCGCACGAACATCTCGTCGTTCACCAGGCTCGCTGAAGGTGTTGACGATGAAGTCGTAGCCGTTGGTGTCCTCGATCGGCACGGCCTTCACGTCGAGAGCGCGGTCGTTATCGGTCCAGAGCGGATCATCGGGGTAGAAACGTGGCGATGCCGATCGCGACGACAGGACAGTGCCGGCGGCCAACGCTCCGACGAAACCGGCGAGCGCGAAACGTCGCGCGGTCGGACCAAGGCGGCGGCCTCCAGCGAGCGCCGCTCTAGAAAAAGCCGCCAACAACGATATACAAGTGCTTCCCATCACTGCTCCCGAAGGCGGCATCAACCCGGAACACGACGCCGTTATTGGTGTTGAAGCGGAACCCGATGCCGTAGTCCTTTTCGAGATCCCGGAAGTTCAGGTCTCCACGACTGTCGGCAACTTTTCCGGCGTCGTAGAAGAGGGCCCCGTCGAATCCGCTCCAGATCTCCCAGCGGTACTCGGCCTGCGCGAGAATCGCGTGCGGCGCACGGAACCGATACTCGCGGAATCCGCGCAGCGTGTCGTTGCCGCCGAGCGTCGGCATGAAGAAGAACGGCATCGTCTGACCGGCTTCGGTGTCCGAGGTCGACACAAAGAGTCGGGCGGCGATGACCCGACGGCCCGCCAGGAAACCGAAGAATTGGCGGACGTCGGCATCGAGACGGTTGAACGTGAATTGGTCGGTGGTGCGATCGTCGTAGTGCGAGAAGTCAACCCGATACCAGCCGCCCTTCTTCGCATAGAGCGGCTCGCGATAGTCGACCTCGATGAACGCTTCGGATCGGACGAAATCAGATCGACTGTTGACACCTGGCACTTCGGACGGAGGAAAGACCTCTGGAACCCCCGGGAACTGATCGTTCTGCCCGGGGCCGAGTCGCGGCTCCAAATACTCAATCCCGCCGCCAACGAGCAGGTGCTCGAACGGCCGGACGCCAGCGCGACCACCGAAATGGTTCGTCTTGATCGCGTAGTCGGATTGATCGTCGCGGTTCGAATCCGGCCCGAGGCCGAAGAAATTCTCCTGGGGATAGTCGCGGTGGCTGCCCCAGGTCTCGAGGTACAGGTGGTTGTTTGCCAGCCGTGGGAACCTGAGGCGTGCCTCGGTCGCCCAGTACCGCTTGATGCTGCCGGCCGCCCAGATTTCGAGCGCTCCCTTGTTGGAGAACAGATCGCGATCACGAAAGCCGAGGCCGTAGGCGAACCCGCTGCCGATCGTCAACGAACCGAGCTTCGGGTGAAAGCCTTCGCGGTCGAGGAGGAAGATCGCCCGGTTCTCGGCGAAGTCCATCGCCTTCTTCAAACCGGTCGGCTCAAAAGGTTTGACTTCTTTGGCCTGCTGTTCGCGCCGCTGCCGATCGGCGTCTTCGCGCGTCGCCGGTTCCTGAGACCATGCGACAGCTGGCGCGAGTATCGACAGCGCCCACCACAACACCACGTGACGACACATGTTCAGCAGTTTACATCGGGGCACACAACTCTTTTACCGCACGACGTAGAACAAAATCCCATCGTGCGAAATCGTCGCGAGATCAAGCATCTGACCAGATGGAAGGGTTCAACCCGCCTGAAGGCTGGCGACCAGCGCCCGCCCAAATGGCTCGCGGCGCGAAGCGTCGATCAGCCCAGGAATCTGTCGATCAGGCCTTCGACCTTCGGCGGCCGATCCTGCGCGGGTGCCTCAACGAAGCGGAACTGCTTCACCGCATCCGCTCCCCAGAACCGGCCGACCGTGATCAGCATATCCAGGTCGGGTCGAACGACATCCGACACCAACGTCTTTGAGTTGATCTCCTGCAATTGTTCGTAGGTGAGTTCCCGCAGGTTCCTGGTGTGTCGACCAAGTTTTACAGGATGGTCCGAGACAGGCGCGTACTCTATCAACACGTTCAGGAGCCGGTCGCGCCAGTCTCGAGAAAGCCGGGCGAGCACCGTACGAAACCACATCATCGTGAGGAGCTTTCTCAACTCGGCTCCGTCGACAGTGAACGCGGATGTGGCGCCGTTGGTCGCCAATGCGAGCGCGGCCGGATCGGCACGATTGACCGCAACGGCAAACTCCCAGAAGGTCGCGAAGACGCGGTCGCGTGGTGACTCGGCGACCGACTGTTCGACTTGTCGTTCGGCGGGCGGCTCGAGCGATTCCGACATGACCAGCGATTGCCCGGCCGGGATGGGTTCGCTCTCGGGACGCTGATAGCTGGCCGTGGTCCGCACACCCCGCTCGAGAGTCCAATCGAGTTCGAGCGGCGCGTGGTTGCCTGTGTACTCAGCCAGGAGCGCCGTGACGCCCCACGGCTTGGGCGCTCCGACGGCTCGCGCGTAGAGCGGGCTATAGGGACTCCTGGAATCGACGCCCATCGCCGTCGCAAGACAGCCTTTGATCTTCGCATCGACCACGTTGGACCAGTCTCCCTGAATGCAGATCAAGGACGTCCCCGGCGGCTTGTGGAATGCGTAGAACGGATTGTCGCAACACCGCCGAGCGGCTTCTTCCACCAATTCATCGCTCGGCTCAGACCCGGCCGGAGGATCGATCTCGGCGAAGCCGATTCGCAAGCGGCCGTCTCCGGCGAACAGCACGGAGAGATCGGATGGATCCACCTGCGAGAGATCCCAGAGCACGTAGATCAGACCGCGCAGGCCTCTGGCAATGGGAAGATTCATGCGTTCCCACACGATCGGCTGCGACTGCGGATCGCTTTCCACGTACCCGCGGTCATTCTGGATCTCTATCAACCGGATTCTGGCCGAATCGAATTGGCGGATCACGCTCACGGCATGGTCGTAGTGGCGTTTGTCGACTTCATGGCGCTCGAACGAGGGCCTCACGAAGATGGGAATGACGAGCTTCTTCTGCTCGCGCGCGATCTGCGCAAGCGGAAACATCGTGCCGGCGCCAGTCCCTTTCCCGCCTGTGCCGACGATGACGATGATCGAATACCGGCTGAAGAGCGCTTCGACGTCGCTGCGTGATTCCTGCAGCGCTTGTCGAGCGACCTCAGGATCATGCCGCGCGCCGAGGCGGCCTGTCGTCTGCGTCCCGATGACGAAGCGCTCGTCCTTGGGAAGATCGGACAGCGCGAACTCATTGGTGTCGAGAAATCGAGTGGTGATGGCGCGCTTGAGTCGTTCCGCGTACCTGGAGTCGGCCTGTTGTGTCACCGCCAGGTCTCGTTTGAACGACGCCTTCAGCGATCGCAGAATGTTTCCACCGCCGCCGCCGGCGCTCAGAAGAAGGATATTCATGTGGCACCTATGTGCTTCCGACGCACCTTGAATCGAAACGGCACGACGACCCATCCCGCTTGTGTATAGAGCGGATCGCGCACAAACGAGTCATCGGCGAGCGCTCGCTGGATTCGAACCACGTCGTACTCCATGTTCTTCTTGTGATCCGAAAGGTTTGGATAACGCCTTCCTTGACCGGGCGCGAGCAGAATCTCGAATCGAGCTCGAGCAGGGCTGAGGCGGAGCCGCGATCTCACCGGACGCTCGGTCGGCTGTTGAATCAAGGGCCGCTCGAACTCGCTGACAAACCGGTTGGCGAAATGCTGCATGACGATCAACCTGGTCTTCCTGCGAGCGGCGTAGTTGTCGAGGACTCTCCATCCGAACAACGGCACGATCACGGCGGCGCCAAGCCACACCCACGTGAGGTCGGCGCTGGTGACCGGGGAAAGGAGATCGGCAACCATGGTCAGCGAACTCGCGACCGGAACATCGGCAACGTGCTGGACCGGGCTATCGGCAACTGGTTGGAGTGGGCTATCGGCTGCTCTAGGCTGTTCGTCGTGCGTGACAGGCTGAACCCGGCTGTCAATCGTCTCCTTCCGGGTGATACACGCACGCCAGCCGCGGCGAATCCGATCGTATTGCGACTTGGGAACAAACCTGGCCGACGCGTCCACGATCTGGAACCATGGCTGATACTTGTTCCGACTATCACCGGTGAGACGCCGCGCAAGTTGAGTGGCGGTTTCGCCAGCTCGAATCGGATGGCAGACGGGTGACTGTGAGAAAGCGGCGGAGGGCGCCGCCACGATGATCAGGACAAGCGGCAGCGCACATAGAGAGATCGTCTTGATCGGCCGCAAGTTGCAGCTCATCCGTTTTCGCCCCTCCGCGGAGGGTGGAGGGCCATAACTCAAGCTACGTGCCAGCGCGTCGACACCGCACGGCTTGGTCATTTGAACACTGCGCACGAACGAGTCGTGGCTATTTGGCAATCCTTGTCCTGATGCGAGGCCGATCAGGCGAACTCGTCCGCACTGGAAGCGTGCCCTCCGCGCCCACCAACACTAACACCAACTCGCCCGCCAAGAGGGCGGGTAAGAAGATGCCGCCACCAGCCAGGCGCAGCCTCGCCAGCTTCGGCGAGGCAAGCGCTCACCCAGTCAGGCGTGCGACCTCGGTGCCCAGGAAACCTCCTGACTGATGCGCCCACAGCGACGCGTAGATTCCGTCGGCCGCAACGAGCGCGTCGTGCGTGCCTTGCTCCACGATGGCGCCTCGTTCGAGGACGACCAGTCGATCCATCCGGCGCACCGTCGAGAGACGATGCGCGATGACGATCGCCGTGCGGCCGGCCAGCAGCGACCAGAGCGCCTCCTGAATGAGCGCTTCGCTCTCCGAATCGAGCGAGCTCGTCGCCTCGTCCAGGATGAGAATCGGCGCGTCCTTGAGAATGGCGCGTGCGATCGCGACGCGCTGTCGCTGACCACCAGACAGTTTGACGCCACGCTCACCAACCAACGTGTCATATCCAGCGGGCAGCGCCTCGATGAACTCCGCCGCGTGCGCGAGTTTCGCGGCCCACCGCACGTCGGCGTCGGTGGCGGCAGGGCGGCCCACCCGGATGTTGTCGCCGACGCTGCGGTGGAACATCGATGGATCCTGTGGCACGTAGGCAATGCTTTCGCGCAGCGCCGCCTGCGGGATCCGATCGATCGCCTGGTTGCCGAGAAGGACCTCACCCCGCTCGACGTCAGCAAACCGCAGCAGCAGCCGCGTGAGCGTCGTCTTGCCGCCACCAGATCGCCCCACGAGTCCTACCTTCGTGCCGGCGTCGATCCGCATCGAAAAGCGATCGAACAGGAGCGGCTGCTCGGCCCCGTATCGAAAGCTCACGTTCGTCAGCTCGACGCTGAAGTCGGCCGGCGCGAAGGGCTCCGGCGTCGGCGCATCGACGACGGCCGGTGGATCGAGCAACAGCTCCGCAAACTGCGCCGCATCGGTCAGCGATCCTTCGAGATTGCGATAGATTCGGTTGAACTCCCACACCACGCGCGTCGCGGTCGCGTAATAGCTGAAGGTGATGAACACCACTTCGAGGCTCGCGCCGGTGCCGGCGCTGGTCGCGAGGGCCACGACGAGACCGAGCGTGTTGGTGAGGACGAACATCGGCGCCGTGACCATATCGACCCGGAGGTTCTGGTAGTCCCACGACCGCTGGGCCTTGCCGCCGTAATCGAACACGTTGCGCGCGTGGATGCTGGCTTCGTCCGGCTCGCGCGCGAAGGCGCGGACCGTTTCGGCATTGGCGATCGAATCGGCCACGTGGCCGGCCAGCGTGTTCGACGCCGTTTCACGCACATCTACGAGTCGCCGGCGGCGGCGGACGAGCGGGATGACCATGGCCAGCGTCGCTCCCAGCATCGACAGCAGCAGGACAACCAGCCACGGCGAGTACATCCACAGCACGACGCCAGCGAATCCCACCGGCAGCATGTTGCCGGCAACCTGAAAGGCAAGCACGTCAAAGACGTCCTCGAACCGCCGGGCGTATCCGAGCGCGCGCTTGGTCAGCGAGCCCGCGAAGTTGTGATGGAAGAACGACAAGTCCTTGGCGAGCAGTTCATCCATCGCCTCGACATACAGCGCTTCCATGCCGCGAATCTCGGCACGGATCATCAGCGCCATGGCGATACGCCACGTGACCTGGCCCGCCAGCCACAGCCCTGCGAACGTCAGGACGTACGGCACCGTCTCGGATGGTGACAGACGCGACTCGCGCGCAAAGGCGCCGAGGAGCCTGGCCACGACGAGCGGCGGCGCGTACACGGTCAGCACGTCACCCAGCGCGGGAAGCAGCAGGGCCGGAATCGCAATCGCCGGCCGGCACCTGATCTGCGCGGCGTACCGCCGCAAGACCAGTCGAAGCGACTGGCTGAGACGTCGCGGGTCACGAGGCGGATCGAGGGTCGAAGTCATCGCACACCAACCAAGGGGCTCTGCCCCTTTGCAACTGTCCTTGCAAAAAAAAGAGCCGCCACCTGCTTCTACAGGTGACGGCTCTTTGCGGCTTCAGCTCCGTTCAACGGGCGGTCACATCACCTGTATCGATCTCCTGGCGTCAATGACGCGATAGAGGCGCTTGAGGATAGTGGTGTACCGCACGAAGTCAGAAAAGCACGAGCGCCCACAGGCTGTCAAGGGTGCCCCCTCAAGACTGCAGAAGGATCCTCAGAAGTCGAACGGTGCGCGCGCGGCCAAACGTCAAGATCTTGGCGAGATATCGACAGACTGTTTATCCGCAAGGAGGGCGAAGCGGCTGGATCTGCGCCATCATCTGAGGCGGCTGGCGAGCCAGGTGCGGCCAAAGTCCCAGTCGCGTTTCAACGTCGCAACTGAAATGTCGAGCACCTTGGCAGCCTGCTCTTCGCTCAGGCCAGCAAAGAACCGTAGCTCGATCACCTTCGCAGTACGCTCATCGAGTTGCTGAAGCTGCGTGAGAGCTTCATCCAAGGCGATTAACCGCTCATCGAACTGCCAGCCCTGGCCATCGGACTCGAGGAGTGGCAGTTTGACGAAACCGCCGCCGCGTTTCTCGCTGCGAACGCGACGCGCGTGATCCACGAGGACGCGCCTCAGTTGCCGAGCTGCGAGAGCAAAGAAGTGTGCCCGATCCTTCCATTGGATGGGTTCCGACCCGCACAGGCGCATGTAGGCTTCGTGCACGAGCGCGGTGGCTTGGAGCGTATGCTCCCGCCGTTCCCGCCTCATTTCGCGCTCCGCCATTTGATGGAGTTCCCGGTACACGAGATCCATGATCTGATTGGCGGCTTCCTTGTTTCCGGCGTTCCATTCCCGCAAAAGCATGGTGATCGGTCGGGAATCCTTCGACATGGCATCTTCCGCGCAGTGAGCTGTTTCTGCCTCGCCTTGCGCTAAGCGATACGGGGGGACCGCCTGGGAGTATGGGGAATCCGACAGCGGCCATCATACCGTCATGCCAATGACACCAGAACGCTTCAAGCGCGTCCGCGCGATCTATGAAGCCGCATTGGAGGTGGCTCCTTTGGAGCGGGGTGCCTTCGTTGCCCGGGAATCGCAAAACGATGAAGAAATCCGCAGGGAGGTGGAAGGGCTGCTGCAAGCTCGCGAACGGGAGACGGACTGGCTGAGCGAGCCGGTGTTGGGTCCACCGAAGTCGTTCGCTGATTCTACGCGTCTTCCCCGGAGGATGGAGGGCCGGCACATTGGCGGCTATCGGCTGATCAAGGAAATCGGCAGCGGCGGGATGGGTTCCGTGTATCTGGCGGAGCCGGTCAGCGGAACGTTTCACAGGCGTGTGGCCATCAAGCTGATTCGCCCCGGATTGAACAGCGCGGAGATCGTCGATCGCTTCCGCCGCGAGCGCGAGATCCTCGCGTCGCTCGACCACTCCAACATCGCGCGGCTCATAGATGGCGGCGAAACCGAAGACGGCCTTCCGTACGTCGTGATGGAATTCGTTGAGGGTCTGCCCATTCATCGTTGGTGCGACGAACACAAACTGAATGTCAGCCAGCGCCTCGAGCTGTTCCGCAGTGTGTGCGCGGCCGTTCAATACGCGCATCAGCGGCTGGTTGTCCACCGCGATTTGAAGCCGGGCAACATCCTGGTGACGGCGGACGGGACGATAAAGCTGCTCGACTTTGGAATCGCAAAGGTACTCGGACCTCCGGCACCCGACGCTCTGACGGAAACGGTCTCGCGTCTGGTTGCAATGACGCCTGAGTACGCCAGCCCGGAGCAGTTAAAAGGCGAGAGCCTCACAACCATGACCGATGTCTACTCGTTAGGAGTCGTGCTGTACGAACTCCTCACCGGACATCGGCCTTACCGCGTGGTCCGTGCGGCGATCCACGAAGTCATGAAAGTGATTTCGGAAGAAGAACCCACGCGGCCAAGTCTGGTCGTCTCGACAACGGAGCAGCAACCCGAGAACCCGTCAGGACCCCTCACACCGGAAATGGTCAGCGCGGTTCGCGAAGGCAATCCCGCCCGGTTGCGCAAGCGGCTCGAAGGGGATCTCGACAGCATTCTGCTGACGGCACTCCGCAAGGAACCGGAACGCCGGTACGGGTCCGTGGAAGCGTTTGCCGAGGATGTGCACCGGCATCTGCTGCACCTGCCAGTGAGTGCGCGGGAGGACAGCTTCTGGTACCGCGCGAGCCGGTTCGTCCGGCGCCGTCCTGGCGCCGTCGTCGCGGGAGTCGTGATTCTCATTTCCAATCTGGTGGGGATGTTCACGACGCTGTGGGAAGGACGATTGGTGCTGGAAGCCACACAGCATCAGTTGTCAGGCCGCGCAATCCTCGCCCCTCAAATCGCGGTCTTCTCATACGGCGTGCTGCTCATCTTTGGTGGCGCGGCATTCTTCACGCGCGCGACCTGGCAGCGGCTGCTGGGCGCGATAGCGGGAGGCATCCCGTTCGGATTGGCTTGGTTGCTGCGCTTCAGGATCGGCTACTCGATGGGCTGGTGGCGCAGCGCGTTCCCCGACACGCCTGACCCGATCACCCTGTTCTCCACGCCATTGATACTGTTCCTGCTGACGCTCTTTGGCGCGGCGTTACTCCTCGTTTCATGGCGGATTGCCCGCCGCTTCGGCTGGCTTGGCTGTGTTGCGTACATTCTTCTCATGGCGTCAATCTTCGCCACTCGAGACCGGTTCTATTGGGACTACCTGATGCGCGTCATGGTAGCAACGCCGGGAGTTCGTCCCATTCTGGCTGATGCAGCCTTCCTCCTGTCCGGCCTCGTACTCGGGCATGTGACGATGCGTCTCGTTTCAGGACCGGCGCGACAGGACTCGTTGGCACGGACGCGATGAGCCGGCTTCATCACTAGCAGCCGCGAGTACTTCGTGTCTTCCCGGTCTTGCTGCCCTTCATCACGAAGACGACGGCCGCAGCACGGGTCCAAGAGCCACGCTTCGCGAAGTTCCAGTCGCGCTTCAGCGTCGGGAGCGAGACGCCGAGCGCCTCGGCTGCTTCGAGCCGCCAGAGGCCCGGCGGACTACGCCGAGACGACCACCTCGGGCTGTATCTCTATCGTTTCGTAGCGCTCGCGCCACCACGTGCTCCAGCGCTCGCGCAGCTGCGCATACGCTCGATCATCGAAGTCGTACGTCGTGATGAGGACCGTTCCGCCGCCATGCGGGGACTTCTCGGTTGTGGGGCGCGTGTTGACGATGATGAGGCCGTCACCGTAGCTGTCGACGGTCAGGCCGAGCTGATTGGCGGAGCGGTGCCACACGACGCCCGTGAGCGCGTCGCCCGGCGCAGCCTTCACAGAGTAGCGGGCGCCGACTGGCACCGACGCCACGCCGATCAAGCCGAGCGATTCGAGCGGCAGCGGAATACCGGTTGCCGGT
>Ga0209382_10011302_pt1 | contig 11089 bp, 14 predicted proteins | sample SoiMetdeltSBSDD5_FD_187599 | JGI IMG/M metagenome (GOLD analysis project Ga0209382, IMG submission 187599) | Bulk soil microbial communities from a Populus tree surrounding site in Tennessee, USA - Soil MetaG P. deltoides SBSDD5 (SPAdes) (version 2) | ecosystem: Environmental > Terrestrial >...
GCCCCCGCCTTTTCCTTGGTCTCGGTAGTCGCCGGCTTGGACGCACGCTTGTCCGGTGCGGTGTTCGGGAGCGCTCCCACCGAGCTCCAGTTCGCCAGTACCGAGCCCGGGGGCGCATCCGCCGCGGCAGCGGGCGCTGCCGAGGCGGCGGCCGGACGAGGGGCCGCGGGTGCGCCGCCGACCTGGGCCTGGGGAGCCGCAGCCTCGCCGGCGAGGCCGGTGAGGCCGGCGAGGCCGGCGCCGCAGTTCGAGCAGAACCGCGCGGCGGTGCCGTACAGCTCGCCGCAACGGGGGCACTCGCCGCCGATGCCGGGCACGCGCAGCTCGCGCAGCGGCCGGCGGTCGTCGAGGGCGACCTCGAGGCCCGAGAGCTCGGAGTCGGTCGCGGCCAGGACGCTCACCTTGCGGTCGACGAGCTCCTGGCTGGGCCGTTTCTGCCGGTAGGTCTCGTAGACGAGCCCGCCGAGGTCGCGCAGCTGGAGGTCGCGCACGCGACGGAGGTAGCGCAGGCGCCGCCGGAGCTTGCCGCGATCGCGGAAACCCGGGCTGTCGGGCGCGGGGCCGTTGCCACTTGCCGGGGCGTTCTGAGCTTGGGTCTCCCGCCCCGACCCGGAGTCGCCGCCGCGCCGGCGGAAGATGGTCGATAGCCGGCTCATGTCAGCGATGCGCCGCTCGAGGGGCCCAGCGACGCCGCGGGCGCGAGTATAGAGGCCTTCCAGGCGCTTTCCTGCGGTGTTGCTCGACATTCACGTCTATTTCCGGCACGCGCGCGTCCACACACTTTCCCCCACAACGTTCACCGAACTCGGAGGTCTCGGACATGGGGTACCGCTTGATGGGGCGGGCGCACGCGGAGGCGGCGTGGCTGTGGCGCCGGATCACGGCGTTGGCCGCGGGCGAGCGCGGGCAGGGGACGGTCGAATACGTGGCGCTGATCCTGCTCGTCGCCGTCGTCCTGGCGGGCGTGGTGGCCGCGACGAAGAAGACCAACCTGGGCAGCGGCGACATCGGAAAGGCGATCATGGAGAAGATCAAGGGGGCGATCGACGACGTGAGCAAGTAACACGGGCGCGCCCCGCCGGGCGCGGTCTCGGACGGGCGCGCCGCCGGGGGCGGTCTTCGTGGGACGGCGTGGCAACATGGCCGTGTGGACGGGTCTGCCGTCGCCTCCTCCTCATCCTCGCCGCCTCCGCGCGAGCGCCCGATCGGGGTCTTCGACTCCGGCGTCGGCGGGCTGACCGTCCTGCACGAGCTGCTGGTCGCTCTTCCGCACGAGGACTTCCTCTACTTCGGCGACACCGCGCGGTTCCCCTACGGCGTGCGGGACGGCGAGGAGCTCGAGCGGTTCGCGCTCCAGATCGCCGAGCACCTGCTTCGGCGGCGGACCAAGCTGCTCGTGGTGGCCTGCAACTCGGCCGCCGCCGCCGCGGTGGGCGCCCTGCAGGCGCGGATGATGGAGACCACGCTGGGGGTGGACGTGGTCGCGGTCGTCGGTCCCGAGTCCCAGCTCGCCGTCGACGCCACCGACAATGGACGGATCGGGCTCCTGGCCACGCCGACGACGGTCGCCTCCGGCGCCTACACCCGCGCCGTTGCCGCCGCCGACCCGATGGTGGAGCTCCATGCCGTGCCCTGCCCCGACCTCGCGCCGATCATCCAGGGCGGGTTCCCGTTCGACGAGCACGTCGTCGACACTGTTCGCGCCTACTGCGAGCCGTTGCGCGAAGCCGACGTCGACACCGTGATCCTCGGCTGCACCCACTATCCGCTGGTCGGCCCGATGCTCCAGCGCACGCTCGGCCGCAACGTCACGCTGGTCACGTCCGGCCAGGCCATCGCCCGCCGCGTCGAGCACGCCCTCGAGCGCCGCGGCCTGGCCAACTCGCAAGCGCAGGAGGGCGATTACCGCTTCCTGTGCACAGGACACGTGGACGCCTTCCGCGAGCTGGGTACCCGCTTCCTGCAGATGCCCCTGGGCGACATCGTCCACGTCGACCTCGAGCGCGAGCCCGCGCCGGCATGAGGGCGACCACGACCGGCCCATGACCACCGCCACCGCCCCCGAACGCTCCTACGGCCGCGCCCCCGACGGCCTGCGCCCCGTGCAGATCGAGCCCGGCTTCGTCCGCACCGCGACCGGCTCGGCCCTCATCTCCGCCGGCGAGACCCGCGTCATCTGCACGGCCTCGGTCGAGGAGTCGGTGCCGAGGTTCCTCGGCGGCTCGGGCCGTGGCTGGGTCACGGCCGAGTACGGGATGCTTCCGGCCTCGACTGGCGAGCGCAAGCGCCGCGACGTCACCAAGGGCCGCCCCGACGGACGCACGGTCGAGATCCAGCGCCTGATCGGTCGCAGCCTGCGCGGCGTCATCGACTTCACCGCGCTCGGCGAGCGCACCATCTACGTCGACTGCGATGTCCTCCAGGCCGACGGCGGCACCCGCTGCGCCTCGATCACGGGCGGGTTCGTCGCGCTCGCGCTCGCCGGCGAGCGGCTCGTCCGCGAGGGCAAGCTCGAGCGCACCCCGCTCTCCGGCTCCGTCGCCGCCGTGTCCGCGGGCGTGGTCGGGGGCGTGCCCCTGCTCGACCTCGACTACGCCGAGGACTCCACCGCCGAGGTCGACGCCAACGTCGTCATGACCGGCGACGGCGGCCTCGTCGAGGTCCAGGCCACCGCCGAGAAGACCCCGCTGTCGCGCGCGCACCTCGACGACCTGCTCGCGCTGGCCGCCGCCGGGATCGCCGAGCTGCGCCTCGCGCAGCAGTCCGCGATCGACGGTGCGGCTACCGCCGGGTGAGGCTCGTGCTCGCCACCCGCAACGCGGGCAAGCGGCGCGAATTCGCCCGGCTGCTCGCGCCGCACGAGATCGTCGCCCTACCCGCCGACGTCGACCTCCCGCCCGAGACCGGCGACACGTTCGAGGCCAACGCGCTGCCCAAGGCGCGCGCCGCGGCGCACGCGACCGGCATCGCCGCCATCGCCGACGACTCGGGCATCGAGGCGGCCGCGCTGCACGGCGCCCCCGGCGTCCGCTCGGCGCGCTTCGCCGGCGAGCACGCAAGCGACCAGGAGAACCTGGACAAGCTTCGCGTCGGCGCCCCGCCCCACAGCGCGCTGCGCTACGTCTGCGCGCTCGCCTACGTCGATCCGCGCACACACACCGAGCACGTCGTGGAGGGGCACACCACCGGCACGATGTCCCCGGAGGCGCGGGGCACCCGCGGCTTCGGCTATGACCCGGTCTTCCTGCCCGACGACGCCCCCAACGGCCGGACGATGGCCGAGCTCGCCGACGATGAGAAGGACGCCATCTCCCACCGCGGGCGTGCCGCCCGGGCGCTGCTCGCCTGGCTGTCGCGGGGATGAGGAGGCGCGAGGAGTGGCCGCCAGCGGACTGAGGCCCGAGGCCAGCGGTCCGGTCAAGACGCGCGCGGCCGGGCTCTCGATCGCCTCCAACATCACCCTGATCGCGCTGAAGGTCGTGGCCGGCGCCGTCACCGGCTCGGTCGCGATCCTCACCGAGGCGTTGCACTCGGCGATCGACCTGGTGGCCTCGATCGTCGCCTGGGTCTCCGTGCGCAAGGCCGATGAACCGGCCGACGACGAGCACCGCTACGGCCACCACAAGATCGAGAACCTCTCGGCGGCGATCGAGGGCATGCTCATCCTCGTCGGCTCGGGCGTGATCGCTTTCGAGGCCATTCGCAAGCTGGTCGAGGGCGAGCCGATCGACAAGCTCGGGTTCGGCATCGCCGTCATGGCGGTCTCGGGGGTGGCCAACCTTGCCGTCTCGGCCTATCTGTACCGCCAGGCCCGGGCGACCGAGTCGCCCGCGCTCGAGGGTGACGCGGCCCACCTGCGCACCGACGCGATGACCTCGTTCGGGGTCCTCGTGGGCCTCGCGCTCGTAGAGATCACCGGTGCGACCTGGCTCGACCCCGCGGTGGCTCTCCTCGTTGCCGCCGCGATCGTGTACAGCGGCGTGCGGATCCTCACCCGCTCGGGGCGCGCCCTCGTCGACGAGGCCCTTCCGCCCGAGGAGCTCGAAGCGATTCGCGAGGCCGTCGTCTCCTTCGGCCCCGAGGGCGTGGCCGGCTATCACAATCTGCGCACCCGCTCGGCCGGCTCGCGCCGCTACGTCGACCTGCACGTGCAGTTCCGCGCCGGCACAAGCCTGGAGGAGGCCCACGCCACCGCCCACGCGCTGCAGCGTGCGATCGAGCGCCGCCTGCGCAACGCCGACGTCCTCATCCACCTCGAGCCGGAGGACCGCGTCCGCCCCGGCCAGGAGGTCCTGAGCGACCGCCGGCCGGTCAACGAAGGTTGATCGCCGCCGCCGCGCCGATGGCCACGAAGACAACCGCGTACCCCTGGTAGTCCGACAGCAGGAGGATCAGCGCCGTGATCAGCGCGGCGATGACGGTGAGCAGCCAGGCAAGGCGGTTGAGCGGCATGCGTGACCTATTCTCGACCACGCCGATGAGTAGCACCCTCACCCCCGCCGACGCTCGCGCGCGGCTGCGCGAGCTGGGGCCTCAGGTGCGGGATGCGCTCGTGCTCACGCGCCGCGGCCGGGTCCTGGCCGGGCCGCGCGCGCTCGCACCGGCCGCGAAGGACCTGCTGCGCAGCACCCGGGCCCCCGCGTTTGAGGTCGCCACGGAGCGCGGCGCCGTGTTCGCCGCCCGCTCGCAGCGCCACGCGGTCGTCCTGCTCACGCGCCGGGGCGCTCTCGCCGCGCCCATCCTGTTCGGATTGCGGCGCGTCCTCGACGCGCTGGAGGCGGCCCAGGCATGAGGCGCCGCGGGCGCCTGGGGAGCGTCGGGGCCGCGGTGGGCGACCTCGCCTCCGCGGTGCGCCGCGCCCGCGATGCCCGTGCGACGTATGTCCGCACCTACGACGAGGCCGGACAGGGGAAAACGCTCGACCCCGCGTCAGATGAGGCAAAAGCCGCTCTGGAAGCGGCAAATCGGCTCCTGAAGGGCCTTTCGGAAACGCGCAAATTGCACGAAAACGGGGCCGATCCGGCCTGAATCGTCCGCAAGCCTTGTTAGGTTCGCCGGACCCCCCACCCAAGGAGGATGAAGCACGTGACGAAGTCCGAATTCGTGGACCAGGTGGCGGATCGCGCGAGCCTGGGCAAGAAGGAGGCGTCCGACGCGGTCGACGCCGTCCTCAACACCATCGAGGACACCCTGAAGCGAGGCGGCGAGGTCACGTTCTCCGGGTTCGGCAAGTTCAGCGTCGCCGAGCGCGGCGCGCGCGAGGGCCGCAACCCGCAGACCGGCGAGCGCATGCAGATCGCCGCTACGAGGGTCCCGCGCTTCCAGGCCGGCTCGGGCCTCAAGAAGGCCGTCAAGCCCGGCTAGTACGAAGGGTCGAGCCTGCCAGAGCGCTTCGCCGATCGTCTCGCTGCGGCGGTCGCGGAGCGCTCCTCCCAGATCGTCCTCGGACTCGATCCGGATCCCGCGCGGGTCTGGCCCGAGGTCGGGGCGGCGCACGCGCAACCCGCGTCGCGCATCGAGGCCCAGTGCCGTGCGCTGATCGAAGCCGCCGGAGCGGACTGCGTCGCCGCAAAGCTCCAACTCGCCTGCTTCGAGCGCGTCGGCGCCGGCGGCTTCGAGGCCGCGCGTGCCGTGGTCGACGCCGCACGGGCCAAGGGCCTCCTGGTCCTCCTGGACGCCAAGCGCGGCGACATCCCCGTTACCGCGGAGGCCTACGCCGACGCGCTCTACGACGCGCTCGGCGCGGACGCCGTCACCGCCAACCCGCTCCTCGGCCGCGACGCCCTCGCGCCGCTGCTCGACCGCGGCGGGACCTTCGTGCTCGTGCGCACGTCGAACCCGGGTGCGGCCGAGCTCCAGGACGCGCAGCTCGCCGACGGGGACACGCTGTCGGAGCGCCTCGCCGGGATGGTCGACGAACTCGGGGCGGAGCGCGTGGGGGACAGCGGGCTCTCCGACGTGGGCGCGGTCGTCGGCGCCACCGCGCCCGAGAGGCTCAATCGCCTGCGCGCCCGCATGCCGCGGGCGCCGCTCCTGCTGCCCGGCGTCGGCGCCCAGGGCGGACGCGTGGACGACCTCGCGGCGGCGTGGCGCCCCGGCCGGGCGGCGGCGCTGGTCACCGCGTCGCGGTCGATCGCGCGCGCACACGAGGAGCGCGGCGGCACCCCGGCGCAGGCCGCGCGCGCGGCGGCCGGGGAGCTCCGCGCCGCCGCCTGGTCGGCGTCTACCTGATCGCGACGCCCGCCGCCGCACGTATCATCACGCGTCCATGCGGGATCGCAGCCTTGCGCGCTACTTGGCGCCGATCGCGCTGGTGGTGGTGCTGGTGGCGGGCATCGTGGTCGTGACCTCGACGGGGGGCAAGAGCTCCTCGGCCAACAAGACGACGAGCGCGCCGCAGGCGCAGACGAGATCCGGGAAGGCGAAGAAGTTCTATCGGGTCAGGCCCGGCGACCTGCTCTCCGAGATCTCCGACAAGACGGGCGTGAACATCGCGACGATCATCAAGCTCAACCCCGACGTGGACCCGCAGGCGCTGCAGGCCGGACAGCTGATCCGCCTCCGGAAGTGACCGAGGCGCGACCCATCCGCCGGGCGACCCTCGTCGTCCTCGTCTTCGCGCTCCTCGCCGCGGTCGCGGCGCCCGCGACGGCCGCGCCGTCCGTGCCGGAGATCAGCGCCGGCAGCGCCATCGTCGTCAACGCGGCCAACGGCGACGTGCTCTACGCGCGCTCGCCCGACCGCAGGCGTGCGATCGCGTCGACGACGAAGCTCATGACCGCGCTGCTCACGCTCGAGTCGGTGTCCCTCAACGACCGGTTCGCGGCCGTGCGCTACCGGGCGGCCCCGGCCGAGGTGACGATCGGTCTGCGACCCGGCGAACGAATGACCGTGCGCGACCTCATGCGCGCGCTGCTGCTGCCGAGCGCGAACGACGCCGCCGCCACCCTCGCTGAAGGGGTGGCCGGCTCACGCTCCCGCTTCGTCAGGATGATGAACCGCCGCGCCCGCCAGCTCGGCCTTGACCACACCCACTACTCCAACCCGGTCGGGCTGGACGTGGGCCGCAACTACTCGAGTGCGGCCGACCTCGTGACGCTTGCCCGGCAGCTGCGGCGCAACGCCTTCTTCCGGCGTACGACGAACATGCCCGAGGCGCGCCTCCGCAGCGGCGACCATCCCCGCCCGGTGGTCAACCGGGACGATCTCGTAGCCAAGTACCGCTTCGTCAACGGGATCAAGACAGGGCACACGAACAAGGCCGGCTACGTGCTCGTCGGCTCCGGCACCAAGCACGGCGTCGCCGTCATCAGCGCCGTCCTTGGCGCGCCGACCGAGGCCGCCCGCGACGCCGACACCCTCGCCCTCCTCGAGTACGGCCTGGCCCAGCTCAAGCGCGTCACTGCGGTGCGCAGGGGCGAGCGCCTGGGTACGGCCAAGGTCCGCTACCGCGAGAGCGACACCATCCCGCTCGTCGCCGGTGAGAGCGTGCGCGAGGTGGTTCGCCGCGGCCAGCGCCCGCGCGTGTCGGTGGACGCGCCGGCTGTCCTGCGCGGCCCCAAGCCGGCCGGCGCGCGCGTCGGCACAGCCATCGTGAGGGTCGACGGCAGGACGGTCGCGCGCGTTCCGGTCCGGACCGGGGCGAAGGTCCCCGCGGTGGGCTTCGTCGAGCGCGTGTTCGGCGGCGTCGGAACCCTGACCGCGATCGTCATCCTGACCGTGCTGGTGGTGGCGACCGGTAGCCTCCTCCTCGCGATGGCCCGGAGGCGACGGCGGCAGCACGCATGATCATCACGGTCACGCTGAACGCGGCGATTGACAAGACGCTCGAGGTACCGAACTTCCGCCTCGGGCGGCGCCACCGCTCCGTCGAGCAGACGACGATGGCGGGCGGCAAGGGCGTCAATGTCGCACGCGCGCTCAAGCGGCTGGGCCAGCCCGTCATCGCCACCGGCCTCGCCGGCGGCCCCACCGGCACGCGCATCGTCGAGCAGCTGACCGAGGAGTCGATCCTCAACGACTTCGTCCGCATCCGCGAGGAGTCGCGCTCGAACACCGCCGTGACCGATCCCACCACCGGCGAGCAGACCGAGATCAACGAGCGGGGCCCGGCGGTGAGCGCCCAGGAGGTGGAGCTGTTCTCCGACAAGCTCCTCTACCTCGCGCGCGGTGCGCAGATCTGCGTGTTCGCGGGGTCGCTGCCGCGCCGCATCGAGCCGACGCTGTACGCCGACCTCATCCGCGAGCTGCGCAAGCTCGGGGTGACCACCATCGTCGACACCGACGGCGATCCGCTCCGCCAGGCGGTGCGCGCCGAGCCGAGTGTCGTCTCGCCCAACGTGCTCGAGGCCGAGGAGCTCGTCGGGCACGAGTTCAACGACGACGAGGACCGCCTCATCGCCGTGCGCGAGATGACCGAGCTCGGCGCCCGCGAGGCGATCATGACCGCCGACGACGGGTGCTTCGCCAAGGTGGCCGACGAGGGCGGCTCGCAGCTGTACCGACTGCGCGTCGATCCGCTCGAGACCTACTCCGCGGTGGGGTCCGGCGACGCCTTCCTCGCTGGCTACGTCGCTGCCCGCTACAGCGGCCGCCCACCCGCGGAATGCCTGCGTTTCGGGGTCGCCTGTGGGGCCGAGTCGACCCAGCACATCGGGGCCGGCGTGCTCGACCCGCGCGAGGCCGAGCGCCTGGAATCGGAAATTGCGGTGGAGGCCGTGGAGATCCCCGCGGAGGTGTCGTAGGCGGCCGCTACAGTGCCTTCATGGAAGTAGAGATCGGCCGGGGCAAGAAGGCGCGCCGCGCCTACGGGTTCGACGACATCGCGATCGTCCCCTCGCGCCGAACGCGCGATCCCGACGACATCGACATCTCCTGGAAGCTGGGCGACTACCGCTTCGAGCTTCCGCTCCTCGGGGCCGCCATGGATGGCGTCATCTCCCCGCAGAGCGCGGGCGCAATCGGCCGCTTGGGCGGGCTCGGCGTGCTCAACCTCGAGGGCATCTGGACCCGTTACGAGGACGCCAACGAACAGCTCGAGCGCATCGCGCAGCTGCCCAAGGAGATCGCGACGCGCGAGATGCAGGAGATCTACGCGGAGCCGATCAAGCCCGAGCTGATCCCGCAGCGCATCGCCGAGATCAAGGAGCAGGGTGTCGTCGTCGCCGCTTCGCTGACGCCCCAGCGCGTGCGCCACTACTACGAGGACGCGCTCGACGCTGGGCTCGACGTCCTCGTCATCCAGGGCACCGTGATCTCGGCCGAGCACGTCTCCTCCGACGAGTCGCGGCCGCCGCTGAACCTCAAGGAGTTCTGCCGTGAGCTGCCGATCCCGGTCGTGGTCGGTGGCTGTGCCTCGTACCACACCGGCTTGCACCTCATGCGCACGGGCGCTGCCGCCGTGCTGGTGGGCGTCGGCCCGGGCGCGGCGTGCACGACCCGCGGCGTGCTGGGCATCGGCGTGCCCCAGGCGACCGCGATCGCCGACGTCGCCGCGGCGCGCTCGCAGCACATGCTCGAGACCGGCGACTACGTGAAGGTGATCGCCGACGGCGGCATGCGGAACGGCGGCGACGTGGCCAAGGCCATCGCCTGCGGCGCCGATGCCGTGATGCTCGGCTCCCCGCTGGCCCGCTCCTATGAGGCGCCCGGACACGGCTTCCACTGGGGCATGGCGACGTTCCACCAGAGCCTCCCGCGCGGCGCACGCGTGGCGACGGTGCAGAACGGCACGCTCGAGGAGATCCTCATCGGCCCGGCGCGCGAGAACGACGGCACCTTCAACCTCTTTGGCGGCCTGCGGACGTCGATGGCGACGACCGGCTACAAGGACATCGCGGAGTTCAACCGCGCGGAGTTGATGGTGGCGCCGGCGCTCCAGACCGAGGGCAAGCAGCTGCAGCGCTCTCAGGAGGTCGGCATGGGCTCGAACGGCCGCGCCCAGGTCATCACGGCGGAGGCAATTGTCAGCGACTGACTCGCGGACCCTCGCCGCCTCTGGCGTCGTCCTCGGTCACTCGCCTGCGAAGCAGGCCACGTTCCCTGCGTCCTCGCCAGAGACGCCGAGTGCCTCGCGAGTGGACGCCGAGCAGGTCGTCGTTTTGGACTACGGGGGCCAGTATTCCCAGCTCATCGCGCGCCGGGTCCGCGAGCTCGGCGTCTTCTCCGAGCTCCTGCCCCACCACGTCGCGCTGGAGGAGGTGGAGCGGCGCCGGCCGCGCGGGCTCATCCTCTCCGGCGGCCCTGCCTCGGTCTACGCCGAGGGGGCGCCGAAGCTCGACAGGCGGCTGCTCGAGCTCGGCATCCCGGTGCTCGGCATCTGCTACGGCATGCAGCTTGTCGCGCTGGAGCTCGGCGGGCGGGTCGAGGGAGCCGAGGTGGGGGAGTTCGGGCGGTCCGAGCTGACGGTCAGCGAGCCCGGCCGCCTGCTGGCGGGCCTGCCGCGAGAGCAGACCTGCTGGATGTCGCACCGCGACACCGTGTACGCGCCGCCGCCGGGGTTCACCGCGCTGGCGGCCTCGACGCAGTCGCCGGTGGCGGCATTCGAGTCGGTCGAGCGCGGCGTCTACGGCATCCAATTCCACCCTGAGGTCGTGCACACCCCGTACGGCAACCACGTGCTCGAGCGCTTCCTGACCGACGTGTGCGGCTGCGAACGCACGTGGTCGGCGGCCTCGATCATCGACGAGCAGGTCGAGCGCATCCGCGCCCGCGTCGGCCACGCCAAGGTGATCTGCGGGCTCTCCGGTGGCGTGGATTCGTCGGTCGCCGCGATGCTCGTCCACCGTGCGATCGGGGACCAGCTCACGTGCGTGTTCGTCGACCACGGGCTGATGCGAAAGAACGAGGGCGAGCAGGTCATCGCCGCGTTCCGCGACCGCTTCCGCGTGCCGCTGGTGGCGGTCGATGCGTCGGACCGCTTCCTGGGCAGGCTCGCGGGCGTCACCGACCCCGAGACCAAGCGCAAGATCATCGGCGGCGAGTTCATCCGCGTCTTCGAGGAGGAGGCGGCCAAGATCGAGGTGCGCGAGGGCGGCGTGCGCTTCCTGGTCCAGGGCACGCTGTACTCGGACGTGATCGAGTCAGGCGG
>Ga0209382_10011304_pt1 | contig 11087 bp, 12 predicted proteins | sample SoiMetdeltSBSDD5_FD_187599 | JGI IMG/M metagenome (GOLD analysis project Ga0209382, IMG submission 187599) | Bulk soil microbial communities from a Populus tree surrounding site in Tennessee, USA - Soil MetaG P. deltoides SBSDD5 (SPAdes) (version 2) | ecosystem: Environmental > Terrestrial >...
ATCGTCATGCCGGCGGCGCTGGCGACCCCGGTGGCGATGCCATTCGCGCTGGAGGCGGGGCCCTTGCGGGCGATGGGGTGGGGCATCGAGGCGATGGTGTGGTGCGCCAATTGGGTCGCCGGCTTGCCGGGCGCGGTGGGCCGGGTGCCGGCCATTCCCACCTATGCCTTCCTGCTGGTGGTCGTGGGCGGACTGTGGTGCACGCTATGGGGGACGCGCTGGCGGCTCTTGGGTCTCGTGCCCATCGTGCTGGGGCTCATTCTTGCGCCGACGGGTCGGCGGCCCGACGTGCTGGTCGGGCGCGGCGGCAGCATCCTCGCCGTGCGCACCGATGCGGGCCAGCTGTCCGCGCTGGCGGGACGCGGCTCCAATTTCGAGCTGGCGCGCTGGTTGGAGCACGACGGCGACGGTCGTCCGGTCGCCGAGGTGGCGAAGGGGCAGGCGTTCCGCTGCGATGCGCATGGCTGCACGGCGCGAGTCAAGGGCATGCTGCTGGCGGTCGCCAATTCACCGCCGGCGCTGCGCGACGACTGCACGGCGGCGGCGATCCTGGTGATCAAGTTCGCCAGGCCGAAGGGCTGCGCCCCGCCGGGCGTGGTGATCGATACCGACGATCTGGCCGCCCGCGGCACCTACGCGCTGCACATCGACGGTGGCCAAATCCGCATCGAGACCGTGGCCGACGCCCGCGGCAACCGCTCCTGGGCGCCGCAACTGCGCCGCGACGATATCCATTCAGCCGAGGCAGGCACCGACGACTGGCCGGCGCGCGGCCGGCAGGTGCCATAGGGTCACGAGTTCATCGCGTCTTCTTGCGCGGCTTCGGCAGCTTCTTCACCTTCTCCGCGAGCTCACCGATCGCAGCATCAGCCTCAGCGTGGCGAAGTGCCTTCTGACGCTCCTTGAATGCACGGAACTGCGTCTTCGCGTGCTCCTCAGCAGCGGTGGAGGACGCCTTCCCACCGCCTACAAGGACTACGCGTCCCGACGTTTTTATCAAGGTGTCCAAAGCCCGTTCTGCTTGGGACATCATAGCAATCCGCTGGAGCTTCACCTGATCCAACAAATAGTCGAGGAGCAGCGAGGTGAGTCGATTGAGCTCCTCGATCTCGCCAGCCGCAAGATAGTTCTTGGATGTGGTCACATCGTCCTGCCGAATGTGCTCCTTTGGCCAGGTTTGGAGGCCCATATTCGGCGCTTCGGCCCGCGCTCGCTCAATGACGATCATCGATGGAGTCTTGGATGTAACGGCATAGACAATCTTAGCTTGGATGCGTCCGTAGAACTCGCGCCACGCCTTCGATTTGGGATCGTAATCTTTGCACGTTGCGCAAATCGCGCGCACCTCGCGGTAGATGTTTGCTTCGTCAGACCTGATGTCTTGCAGGATCTGCCGAATCTCGGCGACGCGGTCCTGCTCCTCGGGCCTCTTCAGGCGCTTGACATCGATCACAAAGCCCTTGGTAGCGAACTGGACAAGCTTGTCCGTCGCCCAGATGCGAAACATCGTGCCCTGCTTTCCGCCGACACGGTATCCAACGGAAATCACGGCGTTGAGATTGTATTCGCTCGTAGTATAGCGCTTTCCGTCAGCAGCAGTTATCCGGGATTTCCGGACAACTGATTCCTCCACCAGTTCGCCCTCCTTGAAGATATTCTGAAGGTGTTCACTGACGGTGCGGACATCGACTCCAAAAATCTCAGCCATTCTCTTTTGGGTAGCCCAAAGGGTTTCCGCTTCATAGCGAAGCTCGACCCTTATCCCGCGATCGCTCCCGTAAATGAGCAAGCGATCGCCGGTCGCCTCATCCTCGATGAGCCCAACGGGTTCGGCTGGAGATCCGGCCGACATGGGCCCTCAAAACCTGCGGATCAGCCCCACCAGGCGGCCCTGGATGTCGACCTGGTCGGGGCCGAAGATGCGGGTCTCGTAGCTGGGGTTGGCGGCCTCCAGGGCGATGGAGGCGCCCTTCTTGCGCAGGCGCTTGAGGGTGGCCTCCTCCTTCTCCACCAGCGCCACGACGATGTCGCCGTTGTCGGCCGTGTCGCAGCGCTTGCAGATGATGATGTCGCCCTCGTTGATGCCGGCGTCGATCATCGAGTCGCCCTTGACCTCGAGGGCGAAATGCTCGCCGCCGCTCACCATCTCCGGCGGCACCGAGATGTCCTGAGTGTGGTTCTGGATGGCGCTGATCGGCACGCCGGCGGCGATGCGGCCCATCAGCGGCACGGTGCCGGCGCGCACATCGGCATAGCCCGGCGGGGGCGAGGCGAGCTGCGGGCTGCGCCGCCCGCTGCCCTCGATGACGTTGGGGGAGAAGCCGGGGCGGCGCGCGCCTGTGCCTTCGGTCATGGCCTCGGGCAGCTTGATGATCTCGATGGCCCTGGCGCGGTGCGGCAGGCGGCGGATGAAGCCACGCTCCTCGAGCGCGATGATCAGGCGGTGAACGCCCGATTTCGACTGCAGGGCGAGCGCCTCCTTCATCTCGTCGAAAGAGGGCGGCACGCCGGTCTCCTGCAGACGCGCATTGATGAAGACGAGCAGCTCTTTCTGTTTCTCGGTCAGCATGGGTTTCCCCGGCGTCGGTGAACGGGCGACTCGAGTTGCTAAACGTACAAATCGAGAACACCATAGATGTTCCGGTGATGTTCTGCAAGTCCTTTGCGCCGATGGCCGGCGATGCTCGCCTTGCCAAGAAATCTATGGCGCGGGATCGGCGCGCCGGGGATGCCCTCCGCCGTTGCAGCATCGTCAAGGCTTGGCTGGCGAGCACGCTCGCATGCCCGGAGCAGCGCTCAGAAATCGAGCGGCAGTATGGGCACGAGAGAGCCTGCGGCGAGGGCCGGCGCATGGATGGGGCGCACCAGCAGGCAATCGGCCTCGGCCAATGGCGCCAGCAGCGAGCTGTCCTGGGAGCGCACGGGTGTCACGACGGCCAAGCCATCGCTGCCCGGCGCCGAGGTCGCGCGCATGTAGTGTTGACGCGGCCCGTTGGCCTCCAGGCTCACGCCGGCGCGAGCTTGGGTGGCGCCCGCGTCATCGGCCGGAGCACCGAGCAGGGCGCGAACGAGCGGTACCAGGAACAGCCTGGCGCACACCAGCGACGACACGGGATTGCCCGGCAGGCCCAGCACGCGGGCTCGGCCCAGGCGGCCGAACATCAACGGCTTGCCCGGCCGCATGGCGATCTTCCAGAAGCTCAATTGCATGCCACGCGCCTTCAGCACCGGGGCGACAAGGTCGTGGTCGCCGACCGAGGCGCCGCCGATGCTGACGATGATGTCGGCATCCCGGGCGTTGGCGAAGTGGGCGTCGAGGTCCTCGCGCGTGTCGCGGGCAATTCCGAGCAACCTCGTCTCTGCGCCCGCCGCTTCCGCGAGCGCCGCCACGCCCAGGTGATTGGAGGAGACGATCTGGCCCGGCCCCGGCCTCTGCCCTGGCGCCACCAGCTCGTCGCCGGTCGAAAGAATTGCGACTAGCGGGCGACGACGGACCGGCAGCGCGCCGTGGCCCATGGCAGCAGCCAGCGCCACCTCGCGAGGTCCGATGCGGCGGCCGGCGGCCAACAAGCTCGCGCCTTCGCGGAAGTCGAAGCCGCGGTGGCGGACGTGGCCTTTGTCGATGCGCCCCTCACGCACGGTGACTTTGGTGCCGTCGCGTACGGTATCCTCTTGAATGACGACGGCATCGGTGCCGGCGGGGAGCGGCGCGCCGGTGAAGATGCGCACGGCCTGCCCGGCGTCAACGCTGCCGGAGAAGGGATGACCCGCGGCTGCCTCGCCGATCACGGCGAGCGTGGCGGGCAGCTTCGCGACGTCGGCTGCGCGCACGGCATAACCGTCCATCGCCGAGGCATCGAACGGCGGTTGCGTCAGCAGCGCCGCGAGCGGTTTCGCCAGCGTGCGCCGGTGCGCCGCCTCGATGGGCACCGACTCGGGCTGCGTCGGCACGACGGCGTCGAGGATGCGGGCAAGGGCCTCTTCGACGGACAGGGCCGCCATGGCGCTAGCGCTTCCTCTCGTCCGCGGCACGGTAGGTGCCGGAGCGGCCGCCGGTCTTTTCGACGAGACGGATACCGTCGAGCGTCATGGCTTTGTCGGCGGCTTTGAGCATGTCGTAGATGGTGAGGCAGGCGATGGAGACGGCGGTCAACGCCTCCATCTCGACGCCGGTCTGGCCGGAGACTTTGACCTCGGCGGTGACGCGAATGCCGGCTGGATCGCGCGCGGTCTCGAACTCGACGGTCGCCTTGGCGATGGCGAGGGGGTGGCAGAGCGGAATCAGCTCATGCGTCCGCTTGGCGGCCATGATGCCGGCGATGCGCGCCGCTGCCAACACGTCGCCCTTCTTGGCCTCGCCCTTCTCGACGAGTGCCAGCGTCGCCGGCGCCATGGCGACAAAGCCCTCGGCACGCGCGGTGCGTTGCGTCGCGGCCTTGTCGGAGACGTCGACCATGCGCGCCGCGCCCTTCTCGTCGAGGTGCGAGAGCTTGGTCATGAGGTGGCCCAGGGCTGCGCGCGATCCCCTCCCCCCTTGTGGGGGAGGGCCAGGGAGGGGGGGATTGCAGAACATCGGCGGTAGGGATTCCCCCCACCCCTAACCCCTCCCCACAAGGGGGAGGGGGATCCGCGGAGCGCAACTGGCAAGGTCGCGGGCATCACTCTGGCCCCGTCCCAAGCAGTGCGCGCGTCGCCGCCGCCACATCCGGCGCACGCATCAGGCTCTCGCCGACCAGGAAGGCGTGCACACCCGCTTTGGCCAGCCGCTGCAGGTCGGCGTTGTCGGCGATGCCGCTCTCGGCGATGACGATGCGGTCCTTCGGCACGCGCGGGGCGAGCCTCTCCGTCGTCTCGAGCGTGGTGGCGAAAGTCTTGAGGTCGCGGTTGTTGATGCCGATCAGCCGGCAGTCGAGCTTCAGCGCGCGGTCTAGTTCCTCCTTGTCGTGCACCTCGGCGATGGCGTCCATGCCCCAGGCCTTGGCGAAGGCGCAAAGCGTCCCGGCCACGACATCGTCGACGGCGGCCATGATGACGAGGATGCAGTCGGCACCGAGCGCGCGTGCCTCCGGCACCTGATAGCGGTCCAGCATGAAGTCCTTGCGCAAGGTCGGGAGCTGGGCGGCGGCGCGGGCTTGCGTCAGGTGCTCCGGCGCGCCTTGAAAGGAGGGGCCGTCGGTGAGCACGGAGAGGCACACGGCGCCGCCGGCCGCATAGGCCGAGGCGAGCGCCGGCGGGTCGAAATCGCCACGGATCAAGCCCTTCGACGGGCTGGCCTTCTTGATCTCCCCGATCAGTGCAAAATCGCCGGCGGCAATCTTGGCCTGGATCGCCGCCGCGAAGGCTCGCGCGGGCGGTGCGGCGCGTGCTGCCGCCTCCACAGCCTCCAGGGGCCGCTTGGCGTTGGCTTGCGCGATTTCCTCGAGCTTGTAGGCCGTGATCTCGTCCAGGATGCCGGTCATGGTGGAGACATTACGACGAGCGGGAAGCAACCGCCACGGGCAAGATAGCGGCGGTCAAGCAGGCTTCACGAGCAGCACCCAGTCCCTGCCCGGGCTCTGCCAATCCTCCTTGACCTTCGCGCGCCTGGCAACCTCGCGGTACCCCGTACGCTCGTAGAGCCGGCGGGCGCCGGCATTGGCGTCGGAGACAATGATGCTGAGGCCCCGACTGCCCGCCTCGGCTGCCAGCTTGTCCGCAACCGCCAGCAACGCCGTCCCCAGGCCTTGGCTTCGTTGGTCCGGATAGGCGGCCAGCACGTTCACGTACCAGGTCCCGGGAGCCAAGTTCTCCAGCTCCTGCAGGGGCACGAACATGGGCGGCATGTTGTCCGGTATGGGCTCCGGCCTATCCGGCAGAGGATAGCCGATCAGGCCAGCGACGATACGGCCGCCGCGCTCCAGGACGACGGCATGGCGATAGGAGAAGCTCCCCTCCTCGCGTTGTGCCCGCTCGCGACCGACTGCCCAAGGGTTGCCGCCCGGTCCCGCGAGCTTGGTCCACAGATAGAGCGCCAGACCCTCGCTGGCGAAATCGACGAGCTCGGCCAGCGCCTGGGCGTCGTCGGGCGTCGCGCGCCGGAAGGGGGGTGTCAGCTTGAACATCGATTGTAGCTTAACCGAGTATCGGGTGCGCACTCCAGTCGCCATGCCGAATGCACCCCCGGTGCGTCTTGATGAGGCCAATGAATTCTGCTGATCATCTACACAAGCAGCCGGCCTACGAGCCGGCCACAACGGGGAGGCAAATATGACTTCGATCACCCGCAAGAGCCGGGCTCTCGGCGCGGCATCAATGCTGGCCGCACTTGCCTTGGCGGGCATCGTCCAGGCCGCGCAGGCGCAGTATCCGGAGCGGGGCGTGACCCTGATCGTGCCTTACGGTGCCGGCGGCGGCACCGACGTTACGGCGCGGCTGCTGGCCAAAGACCTGGAAGCGGCCATGGGCAAGTCGGTGACGGTCGAGAACAGGGCCGGGGGCGGGGGCTGGGTCGGCTGGGGCGCGTTGGCTGCGGCGGCACCCGACGGCTACACGCTGGGCTATCTCAATGTTCCCAGCATGTACGCCGGCTATCTCGATCCCAAGGTCGGCCGCAAGGAGAGCCTGGACAGCTTCACGCCGCTGATGAACCACGTGCTCGACTACAACATCTGGGCCGTCAAGGCGGACAGCCCCTTCAAGGCCGTGAAGGACGTCGTCGAGGCGGCCAGCAAAGCGCCCGACCAGATCACCGTCACCGCCTACGGTGCCGGGGGCGACGATCATCTCGCCATCCTGTCGATCCAGGCCGAGACGAACGTCAGGCTCGCCATCGTTCACAACCGCAGCACCGCCGAGGCCAAGACCCAGGTGCTCGGCGGGCACGTGCAGGTGCTGGGCGCCAACGTGAGCGAGGTCGCCGAGGAGGTGAGAGCCGGGCAATTGCGGCTGCTGGGCGTGATGGCGCCGGCGCGGTCGCGCTTTCTGCCCGATGCGCCGACCTTCAAGGAGCAGGGCTTCAACCAGGTCTGGTCGGTCTCGCGCGGCATTGCTGCCCCGGCCGGGCTGCCCAAGGACGTCGAGGCCAAGCTCATCGGCTTCCTGGAAAAGACCCTGTCGTCGAAGGAGCACCAGCAGAAGGCCGAGACGCTGAGCCTGGAGCCGTCGGTGATCGGCGGCGAGCAATACCGCAAGTTCCTGCGCGACAACGAGCAGAGCACCAAGAAGCTGATGGGGTGGTGACGCCGCCCGTCTTCCGATCTGCATTGGTGGCCATGCCCAGCTGCGCATTGTCGGCGCTGGTGCCGCGAGGCTACGCTGGATGGTGCAGCAGCATGGCGCACAGCGGATCGAGGCCGCGAGGAACATGACCAGCACGAGGGCAGGGATCGTCACCTATCGGGGCGCCGTCTACGCCAGCCATTGCGACCACATCGGCCATATGAATATCGCCTCCTACGGCGCCAAGTTCGACGAGGCGAACTGGGTGCTGTTCTGCGAGATCGGGCTCACCCCCTCCTATCTGCGCGACGAGCGCCATGGCATGGCCGGGGTGCAGCAGAACATCGCCTACAGCAAGGAGCTCTTTGCCGGCGACGTGATCGAGATCCGCTCAGGCGTGCTCGAGGTTGCCGACAAGCGTCTGCGGGTTCGCCACCAGATGCGCAACATCGAGACGGGCGACCTGTGCGCCACGTGCGAGATCACGGCGGTGCATCTCGACAAGCAGCAGCACAAGTCTTGCGAGTTTCCCCCAGCTATCCGCGCCGCGGCCGAGGCCCATCTCCTGGGCAATCGCTAGATGCTCGCCCCTTTCGCGCTAGCCGTCGTCGCCGTCACGGTGCTCGCCAGCTCGTTCGTCTCGGGCCTGTTCGGCATGGCGGGCGGCATGATCCTGCTCGGCGTTTTGCTGGTTTTCATGGACGTGGCCCCCGCCATGGTGCTGTTCGGCATCATCCAGATGGTGTCCAACGGCTGGCGCGCGACGCTGTGGTTTCGCTACGTGGAATGGAGCATCGTCTGGCGCTTCCTGGTCGGCTCGACCTTGATATTTCTGCTGCTGCGCTCGGTTGCCCTGATGCCGAGCAAGGCCACGCTCTATTTCACGTTGGGGCTGCTGCCGTTTGTCGCCGATCTGCTGCCCAGGCGCGTGAGCCTCGACATCACGCAGCCCGGCGTGCCCTACGTCGCCGGCTCCCTGATCATCGTGCTGCAGCTGATGGCGGGTGCTGCGGGCCACATCCTCGATGTGTTCTTCCAGAAGAGCCGGCTCGACCGCATGACCATCGTCGCCACCAAGGCGGTGACGCAGGTGATGGGACACGTCTATCGCATCGTCTACTTCGGCTCGTTCGGGATGACGGTCGACGCCAGCATGCCCTGGTGGGCCTATGCGGCCGCGATCGCGCTCACCGTGGCCGGAACCTCGCTCGCCGCGCTCGTGCTGACGCGCATGACGGACGACGGCTTCCGCCAGTGGAGTCGGCGCGTCACCCTGGGCGTCAGCATCACTTATATCGCCCGTGGCCTGTGGCTGGTAGCGGTGCCGTAAGGACATCCCCCTCCCCATCGAAGAAGAGGATGGGGAGGGAGCGCTGCACGCCCTCTTTGGAAGGCTTCAGCGGCCGCCATGGGCGTTGAGCGCCACGAAGCGGTGGCCGACGTCGACGTGGATGTGGCTCATGCCGGCATAGGTCATGATGCCGCCGGCCTTGTGGTTGGCGATCAGCCAGCGCACGACATCGCCCTTGCGGCGGCCGGCATTGAAGTCGATGGCCTCGCCGGTGGCGTGCTTGGAGATGCGGCCGGTGCCGGCGATGCGCGCCCCAGGTCGACAGGTCGAGATGATGTCCATCGGGCCGAACTCGGCCTCGATGCGGTCGAGCAGGGCCCGCGCTGCCGGCTTCAGGCAGGTCCGCAGGCGATCCGATCGGCGGTCGCGGCGTGGCGGGCGCACGGCAGGTTGCGGGACCGGCGGGAGTAGTTGCGGCTCGGGGAGAGCGGCGAGCCGTTGCGGCCGGATAGCCGGCTGCGGCACCGGCGGCACGAGCAGGGGGAGTTGCAGCTCGGGGAGCGCCGCCAGCCGCTGTGCACGAGGCGCCAGCTGCGGCACCGGCGGCACTTCGGCCGGCTCCGACACAATGCCAGCCCGCGCGCGATGCGTGGCAAGCTGCGGGACCGGCGGTGCCAGTGGTGCGAGCTTGGCATCTGGAGCCGGCACAATGCGCAGGGGCTGTGCGGTCGCCGGGTCGTCGCCCGTCGGCCCGGCGCTGGCGGGCGATGGTGCGGCCAACAGCGCGGCGGCCGTCGCCACGCCGAGAAACGAGCACCTCATGCGCTCTCCACTCTTGCTTGCGTTCCCTCCAGCGGCGCCGAAAGGCCCTCCGCGGAGGGCCTTTCGAGCCTTGGCGAGCAGCCCTCCGAGACCGTCCGCGTTGGCGGCTTCCGGCATCGCGGCCACGGCCATCCCTCACATGGAGCGTAGCTTCAAGACCGGCGCGACCGCCCGTTCCCCCGTCGGCCGCGCCTCCTCACGCTCCTGGCGCGAGCTTTCTCGGCAGCCGATGTGGCGCCAATGAGGCTCAGTTTTCACTTTGGATTACAATATGTTGCGGCGCGCGGCGGGGAAACCTCGACAGCATCCGACATTCGCCACAGGATGCGCCTAAACAAATCGGCGGCTATGCGAGCGGAGCACAATGCAACTGGCACCCATGCGCTTCGTTAGGATTGACGGGACCGCGGTCTCGGTCAATGTGACGTCGGCCGCGGAGGCCAAGGCGGCGGTCAAGGAGCTGCGCCACAAGAAGCGCGAGCTGAAATTCCTGCGCGGCGCGCTCGCCAAGAAGCAGAAGGCCGGCCGCGCCAAGCGGGCGAAGGCGGCCAAGTCGCCGAAGACCGGCTTTCAGACCTTCCTCGACGACATGCGGTGGGGCATCTCCGCCATCGTCGAGCAGGGGACCGGGCAGGCGCCGGCGCCGAAGCCGCCGACCCAGGCCGCCATCGCCGCCGAGATGCGCCGGCTCGACGAGACGATGCACAACATCGAGGGTTGCCTCCTGCAGCTGCAGGGCAAGCTGCTGAGCAAGTCGTAGGGCGCATTAGCCGGAGGCGTAATGCGCCGATCTGGCGACCCACAAACGGCGCAATACGCCCCGGATCAAAGTCCGGGGCTATTGCGCCCTACGGGCTGAGCGCCGCGGCAAGCTCGGCGAAATCGGCAACGATCAAGTCCGGCTGGTGGGGCGTCTCGCCGAACGGGCGCTTGCGGCGGTCGATGAAAGCCGTGCGCATGCCGTAGGCCTTGGCGCCGATGCAGTCGAAGGCGTGGTTGGCCACGAACAGGATTGACGAGCGATCGAGCCCGATCAGCTCCTCGGCCTTGGCGTAGGTCTTCCAGTGCGGCTTGAAATAGCCGGCCTCCTCGACCGAGATCACGTGGTCGAAGGCAAAGCCGATGTGCGGGCCGGCAGCCTTCAGCATATCGCGGTCGCCGTTGGAGAGGATGGCGAGCTTGTAGCCCGAGGCCCGCAGCTGCTCGAGCGCCGCCACCACATCGGGGAACGGCTTCAATTTCTCGATCTCGCCGACGAGCCAGCGCACCTCGTCCTGCGTATAGGCGATTCTGCACCGGTCCATGACCCAGGACACGGCGCGGTGGCCGATCTGGCGGTAGGGTGTGTGACCCCGGTCGAGCAGCGCGTCGATCATCGAGTTCTCGAAGTGCGTGCGCCGCCACCACGTCACGAAGCTGTCGGGGCGGCCTTCCCAGCCCTTCTTGGCAAGATACGGCGTGACGGCCTCGGTCAGGCCCTTCTGCATGTCGACGATGGTGCCGTACTGGTCGAACGCCAGCGCCTTGACCTCGCGCTTGAGGATCTCGGGCCGTTCCATCGCGGTCTCCTCGGGCAACTGGGCGCGGGACGGGCAGATTAGCGCAATTGCCGGCCGACGCGAGCGATAGAGGCGGGCGGTCGCCGCCCAGCTGCCTCGGCAGTGCACGAGCCACGCCTTCGGGGTTTCTCCTGATATCGCCGTTGTGCCGAACGATTGATCCTCGGCTGGCGTTCGATTTTCTCTCGATCCGATCCAGGGGTTCAAGCGGTGAATTC
>Ga0209382_10011305_pt1 | contig 11087 bp, 10 predicted proteins | sample SoiMetdeltSBSDD5_FD_187599 | JGI IMG/M metagenome (GOLD analysis project Ga0209382, IMG submission 187599) | Bulk soil microbial communities from a Populus tree surrounding site in Tennessee, USA - Soil MetaG P. deltoides SBSDD5 (SPAdes) (version 2) | ecosystem: Environmental > Terrestrial >...
ACCGATTCGAGGACCGGTTCGACGTCGGGTCCGCAGGGCACGTGTCGTGTGGCGTCCGCCTCGGAGACCATCGCTGCGGCCTCCTCGAAGTGGGTCCAGGTCGGCAGGTCCTGGGAGAGCTGGCCGCGGATGCCAGCGTTGGGCCAGATCTCGTGGACGGTCTTGCGGGCCGAGGCGGCGTCGGTCGCCCAGCACACATTGAGCTGGGCGTAGCGTGGCCCGGTACCGCCAGCGTCGCGGTAGCGGTCGACGAGCTCGGCCTGGGGGGCGCTGCCCCAGTAACCGTCGCCGATCTCGGCGGCGAGGTCTATCGCCTTGGGACCGAACCCGGACACGATGATCGCGGGCGGTTCGGCCGGCGGGTCGAAGATGCGGGCGTTGTCGACCTGGTAGAAGTCGCCGCGGTGGTCGACGGTCTCGCCGGTCCACAAGCGGCGGATGATGGTGACGGCCTCGTCGAGCATCGCCAGGCGCACCTCTGGCGACGGCCAGCGGTGACCGAGGATGTGCTCGTTGAGCGCCTCCCCGGTGCCCACGCCCCAGAAGAACCGGCCCTCGAACAGCAGCGACGTCGTCGCGGTCGCCTGGGCCAGGATCGCAGGATGGACCCGCACGATCGGGCACGTGACCCCGACACCCACCCGTAGCTGCTCGGTCGACGCTGCGATCGCCCCGAGCACCGACCACACGAACGGGCTGTGGCCCTGCGCGCTCACCCACGGGTGGAAGTGGTCGGAGATCGAGACGAACTCGAAACCCACCTCCTCGGCCCGCCGAGCGTTGCGGACCAGGTCAGAAGGTGGGTGTTCCTCGCTCGACAAGGTGTATCCGAAGCTCACCACCCCGCGCGCTTACCCCGGATCCGCCGTCGCCTAGTCACCGACAGTGGGTGTCTGCACCGGGGACTGGCCGGGAAGGCGATGGACGGTGGTCGGACGTCCGTGACTGTCACCAGGAGAGGTCGAATGAACCAGGATCAGGTCCACGAGCTGCTCTACCAAGCCCTGGAGACAGAGCTGGGCGGGGTGGAGATCTACGAGACCGCCCTGCGGTGCGCCCAGAACGAGGGGCTCCGCAAGGAGTGGCAGGAGTATCACGACCAGACCACCGAGCACTGCGAGATCGTGCGGGGCGTGGTCGAGGCCTTCGGTCTCGATCCGGACGTCGAGTCCCCCGGTCGGCTCGTCGTCCGCCACATCGGGGAGGCGCTGGTCTCGGCCATGGAGATGGCGCTCAACTCGGGTCCACCCGAAGCGGCTGAGCTGGTCGCGGCGGAGTGCGTGACCCTCGCCGAGACCAAGGACCACCTGAACTGGGAGCTCATCGGTGAGGTGGCCAAGCGCACCACCGGCGACGAGGGCAAGGCGCTCAAGGAGGCCTACAAGCGCGTCGAGGACCAGGAGGACGAGCACCTGTACCACACGACCGGCTGGGGCCGCGAGCTGTGGATCGAGTCGCTCGGCATGCGCTCGGTACTGCCGCCGCCCGAGGAGCAGAAGGACGTGAAGACCGCCATCGGCGCGGCCCGGGCCCGGCAGGTCCGCACCGACATGACCTGACGAGGCAGAGCCCCCCGCCGCCTCGGGTGCCTCGGAGACCTAGAACTGCTGGTTCGCACCGTCCGATGGCGGGGCCCACGGCTCCCACTGCAGTGCATCTCGCCACCCGGGACGATCGAAGGCCCAGTCCTGGAGGATGCGGGCCACGGGTTCGCAGCCGGTGATCTCGTGCTGCCGCGGAACGTGGGCCTGGAAGTGGTGGTCTCCGCCCCCCTCGCGGTACTCGACGTCGTAGCTCAGGTCGTCGTTGAGGTGGACCTGCATGTAGTGCTGGCCGACCGGTTCCCGGTCCAGCCGGTCCACGATGACGAACTGCCAGCGGAGGTTCATGTTGGCGAGGAAGTCGTGCAGGACCTCCTCCGTCGGGTCGTCCATGGACCTTCCGCTCGCGTCCGTCACCCGCAGCACCGCTCCTGCCATGGCCCGCGACCCTAACGGCCGGCCTTCGGCGGCCATCGTCACCCAGTCAGGCCGTCACCGCCATGCTGGCACCGCCGGGAGCTGGCTGCGACCGGGGGGTTCCAGGGCCTTGGAGGCTTGGATCGCCGTAGCGGCGCTGAGGGCGGACGGTAGGTGGATGGTGGCGGTGATGCCGGCGCCGACGGACGGTTGAAGCCGCACGTGGATGTCGTGGCGTACGGCGAGGTGGCCGGCCACGTAGTGCCCCAGGTACTTCGAAGGCGCCACCGTGAACGACTCGGCTCCCGCCAGCCTGCGATTGGCTCGAGCGATCTCGGCAGGGGTCATGCCCAGGCCGGAGTCGATGACGGCCAAGGTGTACCCCGCGGGCTGGGTCAGACCCCGGATCCCCACGGTCTTCTCCGGAGGTGAGAACACCAGCGCGTTCTCGATCAGCTCCGCCAGCACGTGGGCCAGATCCACCGCCGCGGTCCCCACGATGGTCATCGGCTTCACGATCCGCACCTTGACCCGTTGATAGTCCTCGACCTCGCCCAGCGCGGCCCGGATGATGTCGGTGATCCGGACCGGCGCCATCCACTTGCGCGGCGCCTCGTTGCCCGCCAGGACCAACAGGCTCTCCGCGTTGCGACGCATCCGCGTTGCCAGGTGGTCCAACTGGAACAGGTGCCCGAGGGTCTCGGGATCGGACTGGTCGGTCTCGAGGTCGGTGATGAGGTCGAGCTGGCGGCTCAGCAGGTTCTGGTTGCGCCGCCCCAGGTTCACGTACGAGTCGGCCAGGTTGCGCCGGAGAACGGCCTGCCCGACCGCCAGGTCGATCGCCGAGTCCTGCACCGTGGTCAACACCTCGGCCACGTCGGCGATCTCGTCCCGGGAGCCGATGGTGATCGCCTCCACCTGCGGCAGCTGCACGTCGTGCCCTAGTGGGGTGCGGAGCACGTCGCCGATCGCCTGGCCCAGCCGGTGGTACGCCATCTCGACGGCCTGCACGGTCAACGACTGCAGTGGCCGGGTGATCGAGCGCGACACCGCGACCGTGATCGCCAGCGCCAGCGTGACCGTCAGCCCGATGAAGAGGACGTAGAGGCGTTCACGCGAAGTGGCCTGCGAGGTGAGGGTGTCGGCCTTCGCGCGCAGGATCTCGGCCACGTCGGCACGGAAGCCGTAGTACTGGGCGTCGAAGGGGACGTCGAGGACGCCCAACATGCCATCCAGGTTGAACTGGCCGTGCAGTGCCCTCTCGGCCTCGTCGACCACCCGCGGGGTGTAGCCGGTGAACAGCTGGTCACTCCCCGCCCCGGCGTAGATGCCGTTCGTCCGGGACTCGAGCCTCTCGGCCAGCCGCTGGAACCGCCAGAGCCAGGCGGCGATCTCGGCCTGCTCCTCCCGGGTATCGATGCCGCCGGGAGTCAGCACCGCGGTGACGATCACGTCGCGTGGCAGGTTGGCGTTGACCTCGATCTGCCGGGACGCGGCCTCGATGATCTCGGCACCCTGCCGGAGGTCCGGTTGCTCGATGGCCTGCGCGATCTGGCTGATGCCCGAGAAGAACGGGTCGATGAGAGCGCCGTAGGTGTCGAAGACGACTCGGCCGAAGTCCAACTGCTGGGGACCGATCACGTGCGGCAGCGTGTTGGCATCGACGTGCTCACGCGCGGCGGCGATGCGCCCGTCGAGGTCGCCGATCGCCACGGCGTAGGCCCGGCGGGTGACCTCGCTGCTGTGGGCCAGGAGCTCATGGAACCCGGCCAGCGCTTCGTCGGTGTTCTGCCGGGTCTCGTCGTACCCCGTGACCTCCAGGTCGTAGAGGTCGCCTTGGCCGATGCTGTCGACCGCCGCCCAGTTCCGCTCGTCCTGGAGCGCGGTGAGCAGGGCAGTGGGTCCGTCGGCCGCGACGGCCAGGCCTGTCTGGTGGGTGACCTCGTCGGTCTCGTGGTCGACCTTGCGGACCTCCAACCCCAGCACCGCGATGAACACCAGCAGGGCCGGCAGCATCGCCGCCATCAGCTTCGACCGGATGGACACGCGGCGCCGCGGCGGTCCCGTGTCGGACCACCGCGGCATGCCTGGACCGCTCGTTCGGGTCGCAGGGGTGATGTTCTGGATCCGGACTTCGCCGACTGACGGGCCACCGGTGGCCGACTCCCCGTCGCTGCGGTGATGACCGTAGCGACCGTCCTCCGAGGCACCATGCGTCCCCAGGATCAGCACAGTGTTCGCCTCCTGGAACCGGACCCTAACAAGTCGTGCCGATCAACGCTCGTCACACACTTTGCGTGCAGGAATGTTCGCGATGTCGTCCGTGCTGGGACATCGCCGCTTCCAGGATCTCGGCCCTGATCAGCGACGGACCCGGTCCAGCAGGGCGATGCCGGCAGCGTCGTGGGCGGCGAAGCCGGGCTGGAGGTCGAAGCGGGGCACGAGGTCCCGGAGGCACTGTTCGACCGACGCGGCGTCCGGGCCGGAGATCGTCCAGTCGGTGCCGCGGGCGCACGCCCCGAGCAGGAGGCACACGCCGGTCGGTGCCTCGAACCTGAGGTTGCGGCGGCACGGCCAGCCTCGGGTTGTCGGGCGACGCTCGAATCGGGTCACGAGGAGCTCCTCGGCCTCGGCGCCCAGCGGCCAGGTTCCCGCCTCGACCAACGGTGTCCGTCCGAGGAGCCGCTGGTCCCACGCCCAGCTGGAGGCGAAGGCCTCGATGCTGTCGGCGTACTGCGCCGGGCTCGTCTCCTCGCCACACAGTTCGCCACCGACCAGCACCGGAGGGTCGTCGCCCCGGTCGAGCGGCACCCCCCAGACGCAGACGCCCTGGTTCTCGGACATGAGCCACAGCACGTCACCGTCGACACCGGGCATCTCGGCCGGCGTCAGCACGCGTCCCCGCCGGAGCCCGGGCTGCGCCTCGTAGGTCCGGGCGAGGGCTTCGACCAGACCGTCGTAGAGCAGCAGCGATCGGACCGCCCCGGGAACGGTTCGACCGAGGCGCTCTTCGAGCTCCCCCACGACACGCTCCGCCTCCCGTCGCGGCCGGCGCTCGATCCCCAGCCACTCGGCGGCCTGGTCCATCGGGCGGCAAGTCTGCCAACCAGGCCGGGCGAAGGGCCGTCGGCCCGGTCGTGGCGGCGGGCTGTTCCCATTCCTCCAAGACCGGCCACCGGCTGGGGTGGCAGGGTCGACACATGGAACTCGTGATCGGACACCGCGACGCCATCGATCTCGCCACCCATCCCGTTCACCTCGGCCTCGGCTCTCGTGCCGCGGTCATCGAGGGCTTCGCCTGGGACCCCGAGGTGCTGAAGGCCTACGGCGCAGCGGTGGCCCAGGACGGCGCCGAAGGCCGGTTGGTGATGGTCTTCGAGGGCCACGAGTCCTGGGGCAACTGGGAGCGACACCCGGCCGGCGACGAGGTGGTCATCTGCCTGTCGGGACGGATGACCGCCATCTGCGAGACCGACACCGGCGACGTCCGGATCGAGCTCGGCCCCTGCGAAGCGATGATCAACCCCGCCGGCGTCTGGCACACCGCCGACATCGATGAGCCGGTGAGGTTCATGACGATCACGCCAGGTCTGGGAACCGAGCACCGGCCCCGCTGAGGCATCGAGGGGGGCGGCCTCGAGCCACCCCCCTCGATCTCGGTCCGCGTGGCAGTGGTGGGCAGCTAGGCGGCGGTCGGTGCGGTCCGGCGGAGGCGGGCGGCCTCGAGGGCCAGCACACAGGCCACCCCGACCACCACGTGGGTCACCGCCAGGGCGACCTTGGTGCCGCCATCGGTGTCAGCCGTGATCGGGCCCACCATGCTCGCCGCCGTGAGCAGCACAGCAACGTACTGGCCCACCCGGATCACCCCCGGCCAACGCAGCGACAGCAAGCCGGTGACGACGAAGCCCAGCACCAGCGCCTGCACCGTCACCATGGCCACGATCCCCGCGGTGACCTCCCACGGCTCGCCCTTGTCGATCACGACGAACGACACGTCAGCGGCCTTCGCCACCACGTACACGATCAGGTTGACGACCACCGCGGCCGCGATCGCCAAGGCACTGGCCTGCCACCAGCCCATGCCCGGCCGAGGCGCGCTGTGGTCCTCGACGAGAGGTCGAGTGGTGATGTCCCCCGCAACCACTTCGGTGCTGTCCGACTGGCGGCGGGAGCTGTCGAGCAGACTCATCTCGGTCTCCTTCGGTCCACTGGTTGATGCGACCGCGGCGCAGGATCCAGGGCTCGTTCGGGCTCCCAGCGGCGGGTCATGGGTGCATCGTGTGACGCTGAGGTGCCGTGGCGTCCAACAGCTTGTCGACCGGGCTCGACAGCCGTTGGTTGTCGAGCCTGACCGACGGCGCAGCGACGCGCGGACGGCCGCCTAGGGCCCGACGACCCCGGAGCGCGGCAGCCCGGCCAGGTCGACGTCAGGTAGCCAGTCGTGCTCGGGGTCGAAGCCGAGCCACCCCTCCGCCGCCCCGACCTCGGCGGCGAGACGCAGCAGCAGGGTCAGGGTCGGGTGGCGATCGGTCGTGCGCCAGACCAGGGACCACGGATAGCGCGGCGTCGGGTCCAGCGGGACGATCCGGATGCCCGCATCGGCCGGGAGCGGCCAGTCGACGCCGATCAGCGTGACCCGGCTCGGATGCTGCCGCACCCGGTCGAGCACCTGGTCCAGGCCCAGATCGAGTCCCAGGTTGGAGCCGCTGTCGTGCATCGGAGCAGCGAAGTCCTTGGCGAACCGCTCCCAGTAGCCGAGCAGCTCCCTGGAGCTGCCCTGGGTCGGCACCAGGAGCTCCCACTGGGCCAGCTCCGCGGGATGGAGCACCGCTTCCTGCGCCGCCGGGTGATCGGTGCTCACCGCCAGCGCCAGTGGCGTGAGCAGGACCAGGCGGTGGGCGAGCTCCTCGGGCCACGGGTGGGGGAGGTCGTTGACCCGCCCGAAGGCGGCATCGAGCTGCCGCCGCTGGAGGGCTTCGATGGCCAGGACGATGCTCCGGCGCATGCTCAGCTCGACCAGGAGGTCGGGCGCCTGATCGATGAGGCGGCGCAGCCGCCGCAACGGGTCCTGGAGGTGCCCCCAGACGTCGACCCGCAGCGGGCGGGAGTCCAGCCGGGCCGCGGCCGCCGCGGCGTCGGCCGCTGCCAGCAGCTGGCGGGCGTGGGGCAGGAAGCGGTGCCCGGCGTCGGTCAGCCGCACCCCCCGGGCGTCGCGGACGAAGAGCTGCTCGCCGATGGTCTGCTCCAGGCGCTGGATGCGCTTCGAGAGGGCCTGCTGGGTGACGAAGAGCTGGCCGGCGGCCCGACCGAAGTGCAGGTGCTCGCTGGTCGCGACGAAGGCGCGCACCTGGGCCAGGTCGAGGTCCATCTCCATGCGGCCCCAACGTTGACCGACAACCACCGGTGGTGCAACGCGGACAGATCGCTGTTGGACCCGCCGGGCGTCCGGGGTTCTCCTAGATGGATGAGCCGCCATGGCAGACGCGAGGCACGCGAGCCGTCGGCGCCGCCGGCGTCGACCAGGTTGCAGGGCGTCGTGGCGGGCGTCCCGTTCGTCGCCTTGGGCCCGCACGACGAGCGGCCGGATGCACCCGTGATCCTGGCATGGCATTCGATCGAGTCTCCCGGCAGCGAAGCCGAGATGGCGGCGGCGCTGCCGATGGCGACGTTGCCGGCGTGGCGCGTCTATCTAGGGGTCCCCTTGCCCTATCACGCCCGACCCGAGGGGCTCGGGGACGGTCGTGGCGGCGAGGACGACCTGCTCCGATCCGTGGGGCGCTCGGTCGTGCAGGCCGCCGACGAGCTTCCCGCGGCCCTGCGGGCGCTGGGTGAGCACCTCCCGGTCGGCGGGGGATCGCTCGGGCTCCTCGGCAGCTCGATCGGCGCCACCATCGCGCAGCTGCTGATCACCGAGACGGACCTGGAGATCGCCGCCCTGGCCCTGGTCAGTCCGGTCATCCAGCTCCGCAGCCTGGTGGATGCTCCGGGTACGGCAGCCGACGGAGCCACGCCGGCCGGCGAGCCCTCGCCCTCGCTCGCCGACCGCTTGGACTTCCTGGCCCGCATCCGCCCGCTCTGCGAGCGGCGCCCCCCGCCGCCGGTGCTGGTGGTGGTGGGAGCGGAGGACCAGCGACGCTTCGTCGACCCGGCCATGCGCCTCTGGGCGGCGCTCAGCATGCGCGGCGCCGCCGATCGTTCGGCCCTGGTGGCCGTGCCGGGGATGGGCCACGCTGTTGGCGGCGACCTCGGACCGGACGCGGCTGTCGCAGGGCAGAGCGCCCAGGCGTTGCACGTCGACCGGGTCCTGACCGCCTGGTTCCGGCGGCAGCTGGACGCCTGATGCCCCGGTGATCGGACGGACGGCGTTCCGTCGCGCGGCGGACCAGGATGGGCGCCGTGCCCGATGTCGTGTTCGTCACCCACGAGACCCAGCGCTCGGGAGCGCCGATCCTGCTCCTCAACCTGCTGCGCTGGCTCGGCGAGACCACCGACCTGTCGTTCGCGGTGGCCGCGGCGGCCGACGGTCCGCTGGTCGCCGAACTGGGGGAGGTCGCCCCGGTGGTCCTCGGCGACGAGGCGATAGCGGGGCAGCTGGCCGAGGCTCGGTTGGTCTACGCCAACAGCACCTGGAGCCATGCCCTGCTGGACCGGGCGCCCGATTTCCCGGCGCCGGTGGTCAGCCACGTGCACGAGCTGCGCTCCCTGCTGCGCCAGGTGGACCCACTGCATGCGGGGAAGCGGCCGCACCGCTACATCGCCGTGTCCGAGCAGGTCCGTGCGACCCTCGTGGCCGACTACGGCATCGCGCCGGATGACGTCGTCCTGTGCAAGGACTTCATCCCCGTGCACGACGTCCTCGTCCACGGCGGAGGTGGTGACGCCGACGACGCCGGCGACCCGGCCGACCTCGTCGACTGGACGGCCCTCGGCCTGCCCGCCGGCTGCCGGGTGGTGGGGACGGTCGGCTCGCTGTGGCCGACCAAGGGCACGGATCTCTTCGTCGACCTGGCGGCCAGCTTGCTCGACCAGCAGGGGTCCGCGGCGGACGACGTCCACTTCGTGTGGGTGGGCGGTCCTGCGGCGCTGGTCCCGATCTTCGAGGGCTACGTGCGGGATCGAGGCCTCGACCACCGGGTCCACGTCCTCGGCGAGTACGAGAAGCCGTTCCGGTTGATGCGCGCCCTCGACGTCTTCGTGCTGCCGTCCCGGGAAGAGGCCTTCTCGCTGGTGGTGCTGGAGGCCGGGGTCCTGGAGCGCCCGGTCGTGTCGTTCGACTGCGGGGCGGGGGTCCGCGAAGTCCTTGCCGACCGTCGGGGCGTGCTCGTGGAGCCGGAGGACGTCACGGCAATGAGCCAGGAGGTCGCGGCGCTCCTCGCCGACGATGCCCGCCGCGCACGGCTGGGTACGGCGTTGGCCGGCTACGTCACGGCCGAGTACGACGTCGCCGTGCGGGCACCCGACATCCTCCGGGTGATCGACGCCGCGCTGGGACGCTGATCGGCCAGTGGGGTGCCGTCACCGGCCCTCGGCGTCGGCCTCGGGGTCCCCGGGCCAGAACCGCTCCGCGGCTGCGCCATCGCCCCGCCGCTCGCCGTGCGATCGGAGGAGCTGGGCCCAGTCGGTCCCCGAGCCCTCCGGCCAGAAGCTGGACACCTGGGATCTGTAGGCCGCGATGGCCCGGATCTTGCCGTCCCAGGCGGGCGGCGCGCTGAGGACGGCGAGCGGCGCCGCGCTCGGGACCTCGTCGGCCGCATCGACCCACAGGCCGTAGGGGAGGTCCTCCCACAGCAGCACGGCGACCCCGCGGGATGCGGCGGCCTCCAGGACCGCGAGCCGGGTGATGCGGTGGTCGACGTGGTGGCCGAGGGCCGCGCAGGTCAGCACGAGGCCCGGCGCCCGGCTGGTCAGCAGCCGGTCCAGGTTGGAGCCGACCGCCCGCACCAGTGGCTGGTCGGCGCCGGGGTCGATGCCGAAGGGTGACCACAGCTCGGTGCACCGCCACGCGCCCCCCTCGTCCCGGCGGTAGATCACGTCGAGGGCGTCGCCGTGGTCCCACGATGCGCCGAGCGTCGCCATGGCGGCTGCGTCCTCCGCCCGGCGGACCTCGACGGCGTCGCCGGAGGCCGGGAGACCTGCCGCGGCATGGATGGTGGCGGCGATCGGCGACAACCGGCCCTCAGGCACCCCGGCGAACGGCGTGTGCACGTGCACGTCGACACCGGCCGCGGCGAGGGCCGCGAGGGTGGCGCCGGCGGAGAAGGCCGCGTCGTCCAGGTGGGGGGAGACGGCGAGCACCGTCCGGCGGCCTTCGGGGAGCGATGCGACCAGCTCGCCGAGGCTGCGGTGCCGCCCGGGACCGCCGTCCCCCGTCACCCGAGGTCCCGCTCCGGCTCGCCCGGGACCCGTTCGACCGGCGCTCCCGTCGCCACCAGGCGTTCGACGAGCGCGACCCCGTGGGCGGCCGGGGGCTGGGCGGCGATGGCGGCGGCGATGTCCCGGGCCGCCGCCGCATAGGTGGCGGTGGTGAGGACGGTGGCGAGCGCGTCGGCGATCTGCGTCGTGGTGAGCTCGGCCGGCCGGGCCACCGGGAACATCTCGCCCGGCGGCTGGAAGGTGGTGCAGGCCAGGCCGACACCCGCCTGGACGCACAGCCAGCTGTTCACCGGGTGGTCGGCGGCGACCGGGACCAGCACGAGCGGGACCCCAGATCGGAGGGCCCCGAAGACGGCGTTGGCGCTGCCGTGGCAGACGACGGCACGACAGCGGGGGAGAACCAGCGACTGCGGCACGTACCGCTCCAGGTGGACGTTGTCCGGCAGGGAGCCGAGTCCGGCTGGATCGATGTTCCGCCCCGTCGTGACCAGCACGTCGGTGTCGGGACCAGCGGCGGCCGCGCCGCGGGCCATGGTGGCCAGCACGTCGCCGACCCGGTTGAACACGGTCCCCGTGGTCACGTAGACGAGCCCGCGACCGTCGAGCGCGTCCAGCCACGGGGGCGGAGCTGCGTCGGACGCCGTGGTGTCCTCCGTCTCGTAGCGGATCTGGTGGACCTTCGGGCCCGGCGGGAACAGCGGGGCGGTCAGCGGCGGCGGTGCGGCGTCGAGGTACATCCAGCGCGCCGGACGG
>Ga0209382_10011306_pt1 | contig 11087 bp, 7 predicted proteins | sample SoiMetdeltSBSDD5_FD_187599 | JGI IMG/M metagenome (GOLD analysis project Ga0209382, IMG submission 187599) | Bulk soil microbial communities from a Populus tree surrounding site in Tennessee, USA - Soil MetaG P. deltoides SBSDD5 (SPAdes) (version 2) | ecosystem: Environmental > Terrestrial >...
ATGCTCAAACTCCCGCCCCGGCGAAGCACCGCATCTGCATCGACGTGGCACACCAGCAGAGATTCTGGGGCGATCCCGCGGACATGGACGAGAAACGGGTCGAGCGCGTGAAATACATGACGGGAGAAATGCTCAAGACCGCCGCCGCTGTAGGAGGAAGCCTCGCCTACCTCAAGAAAGAGATCAGCCCTCCGGGCCTGAAAGGATGCAACCTGCTGTTCATCCACATTCCTTCGGCGAAGTACACCCCCGGCGAGGTCGGCGCCATCTCGAAATACGTCGGCGCTGGTGGTGCGCTGTTCCTGGTGATGGACCAGGACATGTGGTCGACCCTCGAGCAGACCAATGTGAACGACATCATCCGTCCGTTCGGCGTGCAGTTCGGTGAGGAGGGTCCCGATTCGTTGGCGGGAGGGCACACCAAAGCGGGTCTCATCACCGGCAAGGGCTTGAAGATCTCGTATCACGGAGCCCGGACGGTTACCGGTGGCACTCCGTTCTCTTTCAACGACCGCTCGGACGCCAATCCTTTCGGCGTCTTCAAGGAGGTAGAGAAGGGGCGGATTGTCGTGATGGGCGATGGCATGACCTCCCTGTACATGACCAGTTGGGAAGGCGTTCAGGATTACCAGTGCCAGGAGTTCATGCAGGATGTGTTTCGATGGTTGCTGGCGAGATAGCGCACGGCACACACACGCGATGAACGCCGTCTCGCCACACGTGCTCGCGCTTATCGCGGCGTTGTGCGCCGGTGCAGTGGTGGTTCGCCCAACCAGGGATCTTCCAACGGGGCGAGCGCGGAAGGAATCGCTCCGGCGCGCGAACAACTCTTCCCGTGGAGGCAGAGTCAACGAATCCATCGGTAAGCTGTGGTCCGACGCATGTCCTGACTCAGCCACGATGCGAGAACAGCGATAGAGGCACTGCCGGTTCTGGCGCTGGCGTCAGGATTCCCCCCGCCGTCCCCGGCCCTTCCGTGACCGAAACCAACCACTGCGGTCGTCGGGACGTTTGATGGTGTAGTATCTGCCTATGACAGACATCGACTTCTCGGCACTCGACCGCGAACTGAAAAAGGGGGCTGCCGAGCTGCTGTTGCTCTCCGTGCTGGAGGCCAGACCCCGGCACGGCTACGAGCTCGGCAAGCTGATCGAGACACAGTCGGGCGGGCGGCTGGTGTTCCATCTCGACTCGCTCTATCCGCTGCTGTACCGCCTCGAGGAACGCGGCTGGATCAAGGGGGCGTGGGTCGAGAAGGCGGGGGAGCGCCGGCGCCGCTTCTATCGGCTGACGCCCACAGGACAGCGCGTCCTGGCGCGGCAGCGCCAGACCTGGGACGAGTTCGTCGAGGCCGTACGCCTGGTCACGCGAGGCGAACATGCCTGACCCTTCGACCTTTCGAGAGCCTCAAGGTCGTCCCGAGCGCCGTCGAGGGGTGATTGGAAGTCGTTCATCCGCTCGCGCCTCGCGTCGCTGCGCCTGTCGCCCGCGCGTGAGAGCGAGATCGCAGAGGAACTCGCTCAGCATCTCGACACGCTCTCTCACGCGCCGCTTCGACGGCGCGCTTCCGCCTTCGCTGAAAGCTCCGGCGAGACCTCGCCGAAGCGCCTACGGCGCGAAGGCGGGCGCTGTGCTCGCTCGCGCCGTGGCGAGATAGCTCGGCGTTTACTTGTGCAGCAGCGGGAAGATCCAGTTCGGCAAGCGCTGCACCGGCTCGCGCGTGGCCGCTTCGTTCGGCGCGGACCCAATCTCGTGACGCACCTGATAGGCGCGCGCGTCGTCGGGTGCCTTCGCCTTACGCTTCGTGCCCATCGGATCGTCGCCAGGTGAATCGTCACGTGCCTGCGAGAACGCCGGCAGCACCACTTCGATCGTCTTGCCAGGATTCACGGGCGTATCAGGCAGCGCGGCTGGGCTCTCCGCGCGTTGTGGCGCCACACCGGCAGTGCCGTATCCGCGCGGTCCGCCTCCGCGTCCGCCCGAACCGCCCGGTCGATCGTCGCTTGACGGCGATGGCCTGCCCGAACCCGCCGAGCCACTGCGTCCAGCGGCGCCGTCTCCTTCCTGGGCGCCAGCGCCCTGGCCGGCGGCCTCGGTGCCGTCACCTCTCGCTGACGCGACCGCATCACCGGTGATCGCGCTCTGGCCGTCCCGACCGGTGAGGTCAGGCCGCTCGTGGCCGGGCTCCGACGCGCGCGACGTCGCGTCGCGATCGGCCCCCGACGACGTCGCGTCGCGATCGGTCGCCGCCGACGCCGCCTGCGATCGTTCGCTCGCTTCCTTCTGCGGACGCGCGTCTGACGATGGCGTGCCGGCGGGTGGAAGGTCGCGCGAATCGGCCTCGGAGTCGGCGGATGCGCGGGGATGCGCGTTTGCATTCCTGGTGATGATCGTCCAGAGCGACGGGAGAGGCTCCGAGCCGGCGAGTGGCGGGACGGCCAACAGAGCCGCGACAATTCCCGCGGCGAACACCGGCGTCAACGCCAGCGCGCGATCGAGTCGCTCCTTGCGGGCGAGCGCACGCAGAGTGGCAGGATCATCGGCGGCGAGCACGGCCTCCAGCCGGGGCTCGACGCCCGCCCGCGCGAGATCGTCCACTGTCAGGAAGAGCTCGTGAAAGCGTCCGCCCTTCGCCCAGTCGCACCGCGCCGCGTAATCGCGGCGGTTCGTGAGTACGACCACGCAGCCGATGTCGTGGACCAGACGGCGGAACGACCTGAGGTCGGGCGTCCGGCACGGCTCTCGCCAGCAGAGCCCGAGGGTCGGCGCCGAGGAGCCGGCGGTCGCGCCGAGCGCGGCGAACAGGGCGCACGACATGAGCGCCGCCATCACCACGAGCGCGGGCGTGGTCGGGCCGAACCGATGCCAGAGCAGGAGGCTGGTGCCGAAGCCGATGATCGTCCACAGCAGGTTGTGCTCCGTGAACCACACCAGGAAGCGCGTGTGCTGGCGATCGAGCGACGCCTTCGATGGACCCGACCTGCGGCGTGCGAGGGCATCGAGTAATCGGGTCAGCCCCCGGATGACCGAGGCGGCGCCCGCGGGCAATTCAGCGCGATCGGAGCGAGATTTGCGCGAGAGCTCAGCCCCGAGCCGGACGACGCTGATCGCCGAGCTGCCGACCATCAGCCACCAGAGCGCGACGGGCCGATACGAGCACGCGATCGCGAGCGCGATGCCGACGAGAATCGACACGGCGATCAAGGCGAGGGTGAGCGGCTCGCCAGATGTCGCACCGCGCGCCTGCCTGCGAGGTGAACCCGATAAGCGGTCGGAAATCATAGGGATCGCCGCTCCGGAAGCTTACCACCCGGTCTGACCGGCTCGAGCATCGATGGGACCAATAGCGTGGCCAGTCTTCGCTCCACCTTCGGGCGAGGCTCCAGCTGGCTGGCAAGCCGACTTCCTTCGCCCTCTTGTTTCACAGGAGAACAGGAGAACAGGAGTTCAGGAGAAAAAGAAAAATCTTCTCCTGGACTCCTGTTCTCCTGCACTCCTGTAAGAAATGGGCGAGGCCAGGGCCGGCCACATTGGCCCGCACGCGCGAATCACTCGCTTCGGCGAGTGGTTTAGTGATATATGTTTCACTGATATATATGAGCGACGCGATCGACGCGGCACTGAAGAAGGGCACGGCCGAGCTGCTGGTGCTGGCACAGCTCGAGGACAGGGCCCGGCACGGCTACGAGATCGGCCAGCAGATCGCCTCACGCGGCGCGGGGGCCGTCTCGTTTCAGCCCGCCTCGCTCTATCCCGTGCTCTACCGTCTCGAGCGGCGCGGGCTGATCATCGGCCGCTGGGTCGAGAAGGCGAATCAGCGCCGCCGCCGCTACTACCGGCTGACCGCGAAGGGGCGCCGCGTCCTCGCCGACCGGCGCAGCCGCTGGCGCACGTTCATGCAGGCCATTCAACAGGCCGCGGGTGTCGGATATGCGTAACTTCCGGGCGTTGGTGCGAGCTCACGTGGCGCCACTCACCCTCGCGCCGCTGCGTGAACAGAAGATCGTCGAGGAATGGGCCGCGCAACTCGAGGACATCTACGACGCGCTCCGTGCCGACGGGCTTTCAGACGACGAGGCGTGGAGCGACATCGTACGGCAGGTCCGTCATGAAACCCTGCTGAGCGATCGGCTGCTTGGCGACGACCTCGACGTCGCGTGGCTGCCGCGGACGCCGCGTCGCACCGACGCCCCAGGGGTAGCGCGGAGGGTGGGACGCCGCCTCCGGGAAGCGCTCGCAACCGGACTCGCGCGTGACCTGCGCGGAAGCGTTCGCCTGCTCGTCAAGAATCCTGGCTTCAGCGCCACGGTCGTCCTCACGCTGGCGATCTGCCTCGGCGCCAACGCCGCGATCTTCACGGTCGTCCACGACGTGCTGTTGCGGCCGCTCCCCTTCGCAGACTCCGACCGCATCGTCGGGATGGGCGACATCTACCCGACGATTACTCCGAACGACATCCTGTCGAACGACACCCCTTCGTACTTCGACCGGCTGGAGGCGCTGACGACGCTCGAAGAACAGGGCCTCTTCACGTTCTGGTACGACACACTGACTCTGGATGGCGTGCCGCACGAAGTGCGCGGCATGCGCGCCACGCCGTCGCTCTTCCGCGTCCTGCAGGTACCGCCACTGCTCGGCCGGGCGTTCACCGACACCGAAGGCGAAATCGGAAACGATCAGAAGGTCATCCTGAGCTACGCGTTGTGGCAGCGGCTCTTCGGCGGCGATCCGAACGTCCTCGGGCGACCGTTGCGCCTCGCGTGGAATGGCACGCTGTACACGATTGTCGGCGTGATGCCACGCGAGTTCCGATTCTTCGATCGAGCATACGCCGGGCATGCCGAGGCGTCGCCTGGCGTTCAGTTCTGGATTCCGCTGGCCTTTACGCCGGAGCAGAAATCCGATCGCGCGCGCACGCGCTACGGCTTCTTCCACGTCGGACGGCTGCGGCCTGGCGCAACCGTCGAGCAGGCGCAGGCGCAGCTCGATGCGCTTCACGCGGCGACCGTCAAGAAGTATCCGCAGTTTAACTATGACGAGCTCGGGATGTACAGCGCTGTGACGCCGCTCCAGGAAGCGCTCACCCGACCCATCCGGCGCACACTCTATCTACTGTGGGCGGGAGCCGGCGTCGTCCTGCTGATTGGCGCGATCAACGTCGTCAACCTGACGCTCGCCCGTGCCAGCGAACGCCGGCGCGAGCTGGCCACGCGGGTCGCACTCGGAGCCGGACGGCTGCAAGTCGCGCGACAACTAATGATCGAGGCGCTGCTGCCGGCCGTCCTTGGCGGAATCGGCGGCCTTGCGGTCGGCGCAGCGATCCTCCAGGTGCTCGCGGCCGGTGGCGCCCTCGCAACTCTTCCGAACGCAACGGATGTTCGGCTGCACCCCATCGCAGCGGCCGTGATCTCCGCGGCCGCCGTCGCGGTCGGGCTGTTGACCGGCCTGGTGCCGGCGGTCTCGGCCAGCGCCCTGACGGTCCGGCAGGTTTTGGAGGACGGCAGCCGTTCAGGCACCGCCGGCACGACCGCACGATTCTTCCGTCGCGGACTGGTCGTCGCCCAGGTCGCGCTGTCGGTCGTACTCTTGATCGGCGCCACCCTGCTCTTCACCAGTTTGCGGTATCTGCTGGAACTGGATGCCGGCTTCAACGGCACCGGCGTGGTGACCGCCACCATCTTCCCCCCTCCCTCGCGTTATCCCACTTCGACCGACGTGGTCGCCCTGCAGGATCGCGTCCTCGATCGCCTGCGCGCGATTCCCGGGGTGACCGCCGCAGGCATGACGTCGAACATCGCCCTCAGCGGCTTCGAGAACCCCTCTTCGGTTTCCGCGGTCGGGCGCTCCGATGATGAGGCCGTGGTCCCATCGGTCGTCACGGTCACGCCGGGATACTTCGAGGCGATGGCTACGCCGCTGATACGCGGCCGCTACTTCGATCGGACCGATCGGCGTGACAGCGCGAAGGTCGCGATCGTGGACGAGCGGCTGGCCGCCCGGCTCTGGCCGAACGCGGACCCGATTGGGCAGGCGATCTACCGCGGCGAGTCCGGTCCGTTCACGATCGCGGGGGTGGTTGGGGACGTGCGGCTCGAAGGGCTGGCCTCGATGCAGTCGATCGGAACCGCCTACTTCCCGCACACGCAGTCGCCGCCGCTCAGACGGCTGCGGTGGATTGCGCTCAAATCATCCGTGGACCCGGCGCTGGTGGTCCGCGGTTTGCGGCTGGCGCTGCTCGAGATCGATCCCGACCTGCCGATCGCCGACGTGCAGACGATGCTCGAACGTACGGCTCACGCGGTTGCACCGCAGCGGCTCGCGATGAGCCTGTCGACGATGTTTGCCGGCATCGCGCTGCTGCTGTCGATGCTCGGTCTCTACGCCGTGCTCGTCGGCGTCGTCGCCCGCCGCACCCGCGAGATTGGCATTCGTCTCGCGCTCGGCGACACCGTGGGCGGTGTGTTCCGGCTCGTGCTCGCCGAAGGCGCCGGGCTCATCGGCGTCGGCCTCGTGCTCGGCCTCGCCGGTGCGGGACTCGCCGCGCGAACCATGAAAGGCCTTCTCTTCGGGGTCCAACCCACTGATCCCGTGGTGTTCGGGGTGACCATCGTCACCGGCGCCATTGCGCTCCTCGCGTGCATCGAGCCGGCACGGCGCGCGACGCGCGTCGATCCGATCCGGGTCTTGACCCAGCAGTAGGGTTCGAACCGGCGCGGAGTGTGTGATACGAAGCGGTGCCGTGTCAGGCAGGGGCGAGCCCAATAGCCATGGTCGACCCAAATCGAGGTATCGACCAGGATCATCGGCCGGGCGCGCGCGGACGGCGACGGCGGATTGGCGTCTTCATCGGAAAACGGCCCCCCTGGTCGGCGAGGCGCTGCGCGCTGGCACGGGCGATGAGCGCATCGAGGCCCGCATGGATCAGCGCAGTCTTTTCCGTCAACCCGGTGAGGTCCCGGGCGCGGGCGATCTTCTCATCGTCGAGATTCAGAGTGGTGCGCATCTGCACCAAATATACATAGTGCAGACGGACCTGGAGCCACCTCAGCACGAGGCCACCAGACCGTGGTGTTCCAGCTGCCTGTTCGTAACGCATCTACCGACCCTGTTCCAGGACGATGATGTCAGGGCAACGCCAGCCCCTCGTAGAATTCACAATGACGCGCGAAGCCGAGCGACTCGTACAGATGCAGGGCCGCGTCGTTGTCGGCGCGAACGTTGAGGCCGATCGTCTCGACGCCGGCGAGCTCTCCGAGCACCGCGCTCGTCACCAGGCGTCCGAGCCCCCGTCCACGGCGGTCATGCCGGGTGTAGACGTTGCCAATCGCGGCCGCACCTTCCTCGCGAGCCAATACGTGCGTCCCGGCGGCCGCCACCAGCGCCGCGCCTTCATAGATCCCATGGAACGCGCCGTCGGTGACCATCGAAGGAAAGAAGAAGTCCGGCGATTCGCCCGTGGATGCCCCATCGGCATACAGCGTCTCGAGTGCGGGAACATCGCTCGCGTTCAGCCGGACGGTAGCGGCGCTCGCCGCAGCGACGTGTTCCGCCTTCGCGCGGTGCAGCGTCGTCGCGCTTCGGCGAGACAGGTCACGGGTCCACGTCATTCGCCACATCCGCCGCGATGACGACACCGCCGCGTGGCGTTCCACTTCCTCCAGTGCGTCACGCTGCACTTGCAGATGCACGGGCCCGGCGACGTGGTCAAGGGCCTCGCGGACACTGCCCGTGCCCATCGCGAACATGATCGTCGTACCGTAGTCCTGCACGAGCAGCGTGAGATCCGGCATGAACCACCGGGTCTTCGGAAACATCGGCGGCGCGAGATCGCCCAGCGCATACACGCTCCAGGCGGGGTCGCGGCGGAGGCGGGTTCGAATCTCGTTCCTGTCGGTCAAGCGGGGCATCGAGCCGAAGGCCATCACTATACCGCCCGCGGGAAGCGCAATCTACCTGCCCTGGGCACGGCGCGCGGCGCGTCGATCCGATCCGGGTCTTGATCCAGCAGTAGGGTTCGCGCACGTCTGCCGCTGCCGGAGACGAGTGCATTCGACGATCGTGCCTGGACTGTCGACGCGCAGCAGTCGGGTCGTCTATTCGTAGCGCAACGCGATCATCGGATCGATCTTCGTCGCACGCCGTGCCGGGACGTATGACGCCAGGCCGGCAACGATCGCCAGCATGATGGCCACCGCCGTCATCGTCGCCGGATCGCGCGGGCTGACGTTGTAGAGAAGGTTTCCCAGCAGCCGGGTGAGCGCAAATGCGCCGGCCATGCCGATCGCGAGACCGATAGCCGTCAGCCACGCACCGCGGTTGAGGACCAGCCGCAGCAGACTTGGCTTCGATGCCCCCAACGCTGCGCGGATACCCATCTCGCGCGTCCGTTGCGCGACCGAATAGGAGATCACGCCGTACACCCCAAGCCCCGCGAGGACCAGCGCGACGGCGCCGAAGACCCCCAGCAACACCGACTGGAGGCGCCGGCCAGCCATGGCGACGTCGCGGATCTGGTCGACCGTGCGGATGTCGGTGATCGCCTGATCCTTTCGGACGGAGTGAATCGCCCCGGCGATCGCCTTCTGCAGGGTCAGTGGATCGAGGCCGGCGCGAACGCTGAGCACCATGCCGTAAACCGGACTCTGCTCGTTCGAGACGTACACGCCTGCGGACTGAGTATCGGCCGGCCCCCCGATCTTTTCGTCGCCAATCATGCCGACGACTTCCCATGAGATCTCGGACCCGAGCTCCGTCTTGCCGGGGACGATCTCCTGGATCAGGATGTGCTGGCCGATCGGATCCTGGTCGGGAAAATAGCGGCGCGCGAACCGCTCGTTGATGATCAGCGCCGGCGGCGCGCTTCGCGTGTCGCGATCCGAGAGCACCCGGCCCTTGACGATGCGGATCCCCAGCGTCGAGAAATACGAGGGGCTGACGACCTTGAAGAACCCCCCCTGACGGTTCGCGCGATCGACGGTCGGTCGATTGGCGATCTGCATGGGCATGCCGAAACAACTGCCCTGCAGCGGCGGCGCGCAGCTGTACGCCGTCTCGCGCACGCCGGGCACCGCCTCGACCGCCGCGCGCACCTCGCGGAGATACCTGTTCAATTGATCGGGATCGGGCAACTGATCGGTCGAGATCGGCAGGCGCATCGTCAGCAGGTTGGTCGAATCGAAGCCGGCGTCGACGTTCATGAGCCGGAAGAAGCTGCGCATCATGAGCCCCGATCCGACCAGCAGCACGAACGCCAGCGCCACTTCGGCGATGATCAGGACGTCGCGAAGGCGGCGGCGCCCGGGGCTGCCGCTCGCCGATCGATTGTCGTCCTTCATGGCGGAGGCGAGGTCGAGACGGGTGGCCTGAAGGGCCGGCACGAGGCCGAAGAGGATTCCAGTTGAAACCGCAACGACCATGGCAAACGCCAGCACCCGGGTGTCCATGCCGATGGCGATCTCGCGCGCAAACGAGAAGGGGGGCATCAGCGTGATCATCGCCGTCATCAACCCGTAGCCGACAGCGAGGCCGAGCATGCCGCCGGACACCGACAAGAGGAGGTGTTCCGTGAGGAACTGCCGGATCAACAGGCCACGCCGGGCGCCAAGTGATGCGCGTACGACGACCTCACGTTCTCGGGACAGACCACGTGTAAGTGCGAGATTGGCGAGGTTGGCACAGCCGATCAGGAGCACGAGACCGGTCGCCGACATCAACACGAGCAGAGCCCGGCGCATGTCCCCGCCAATCAGCGTGTCGGCGTAGCGTTCCACGATGACGCCCCATCCTTTGTTGGACGCCGGAAAGTCCGTCGCAATACGGGCGCCGATCGCGGTCATCGCCGATTGCGCCTGCTCGACCGAGACGCCGTCCTTCACCCGGCCGAACGACACAAGCCAATGAAAGTCACGGGTCATGTTCGACGGCTCGAACGCCAGCGGACGCCAGATCTGATTGAAGGCGCGATCGAACGCACCGCCACGCGGCAATACGCCGATTACCGTATGCGGCAGGTCGTCGAGCAGGATCTGTCGACTGACGATGCCGGGATCCGATCCGAACTGGCTGACCCAGAGCGCGTGGCTGAGGATCACGACTCGATGCTTGCCGAGCTGATCTTCGTCGTGCGCGAACGTCCGGCCCAGCGCGGGTTCGATGCCGAAGATACGAAAGAAGTCGGCCGAGACGCGGCCGCCCCGGAGCTGCACCGGCTCCGTGACGCCCGTCAGCGTGGCGCCGCCGCCGGTTTGCGCCGCGAGGAAGTCGAACACCGTGTTGTCGCGCTGCCAATCGAGGAAGTTGAGCGTCGAGATCCCGTTCCGCTCGCCCTGCGGCGGCTTCTCCATCACGCGGACGATGCGGTCGGCGTCCCGATATGGCAGCGGCTTCAGCAGCACGCCGTCAACGAAGCTGAAGATGGCGGTGTTGGCGGCAATGCTGATCGCCAGCGTTAGAATCGCGATCGAGGTGTAACCAGGACTCCGGCGAAGCATCCGGAGCGCATATCGCAGATCTCTCGACAACGAGGCCATTTGCCCACCTCCGGCTGCGCGCGGTCAAGCTCGGCGGACGTGTCCAGTCACGACCACCGGGTCACGGCTTAGACGAGGTGATGGGCGGCATGGTTGGCGACATGTGGATGTGAGTGCCCGATGCAGGGACGAACTGTGCTCATCACCGGCGCCAGCTCAGGATTGGGCTACGAAGCGGCTTTGAAACTTGCCCGGCTGGGCGCGAACGTCGTGATGGTGGCTCGAGACGCTCAACGCGGCGAAACCGCCCTGGCTGCGGTCAAGGCCGTCGCGAGACCGGCCAGCGTGTCGTTACTGCGCTGTGACATGGCGTCTCTGGCAGCGGTACGCGCCCTGGCGAAGGACGTCGCGGCGCGCAACGATCGGCTCCATGTCCTCGTGAACAATGCCGGTTCCGTGAAAATGGCGCGCGAGACGACACCTGACGGCCTCGAATGGACGTTCGCGGCCAACTACCTCGGACATTTCCTCCTGACCAACCTGCTCCTCGACTTGCTGCGGCGAGGCGCCCCGTCCCGGATAGTCAACGTATCGAGCGTCGGCCATCGGCAAGGGACC
>Ga0209382_10011307_pt1 | contig 11086 bp, 11 predicted proteins | sample SoiMetdeltSBSDD5_FD_187599 | JGI IMG/M metagenome (GOLD analysis project Ga0209382, IMG submission 187599) | Bulk soil microbial communities from a Populus tree surrounding site in Tennessee, USA - Soil MetaG P. deltoides SBSDD5 (SPAdes) (version 2) | ecosystem: Environmental > Terrestrial >...
GCGTTCGAAACGCGCAAGCCGCTCGGGATCGGTGGCAAATGCCTCGGGCAGCACCTTGATCGCGACGTCGCGATCCAGGCTCGTGTCGCGCGCGCGGTACACCTCGCCCATACCACCGGAGCCGATCTGAGCGGTGATCTGATACGCGCCGATGCGAGTGTCGGGGGCGAGTGGCACGGGTATGGCCGGTTGAAATTGTATGTTACCGACGGCGGCGGCGGGTTTAGCGCCCGGAATTCACTTGCGAAGTGTGTAGACGGCCTCGCCTTCGGTCTGGCCCAGAACGAGACGTGTCACGCTGCCGCTGGCATCCAGCGAGAACGTGGCAATGGCACCCGTCGACTCGAACATCGTCGGCGACAACGGAATCAGCGGAAGCGCGTTCAGGTAGAGCCGGCCGTTGACCAGCGTGACCTTTTGGTGCATGCCCATGAACCCCGCAACGATCGGCGACCCGCCGCTGAAGGCATACTGGCCCTCATATCGTGCAAGGACGGCCGTGTCGACTGCGACGCCTGCCTGCTGGACACCCACGAGTCGAGACCGGTTGTTCTCGTTGCAGACGTTCTCGAGCATGTCCGTATCCGCCCGATAGCTCACCGGGAGCGACAGGGTCAGCGGCTTCGTCAAGGTCTCTGGATCGTCGAACGTGATCTGATACTGCACATGTCCGAAATCGACGCGACGGAATCGTTCGGTCACGCGCAACTTCTCCGAATGAGGATGACCGACCCTGTCGAGCCACGTCCGATCGTTGAAGCCGGCGGATTCGACCACCAGCGTGTCGCCCTCCCATCGGCCCACGGAATAGCCTAACCACGTTGGGTTCGGATCCGTCGGCAGCTTCCGTCCGTCCATGTAGATCTGCCGGTACCGCCCCGTGCCGTTCTCGTACAACAGGGCCACAACGGCGGGCGACTGCATAATCCGGTACGTCGCGCTCATCATGTCCGACGGACCGCCTGGCAGGCAGTTGGTCACGGGATCGTCCCGCCGGAAATCCACAACACGCCGCTGAAAGACGGCCTCGGCTGCCGGCCGGAAGATGGCTTCGCCCTGCAGATCCTGAATGAGGTTGAAGCGATACGGATTGGGAGCGGGCGCCCAGAGGCCCGAGAGGTCAGGCTTGCCATCGTGCGTCCTGGGCGCCGGTGCCGTCAGGTCCGGCTTGCCGTCAGCGGTGCGCGGAATGCCCGGGGTCCGCCAGTCGAGCCACTGCGCGCTGACCGAAACCGTCGCCAGGAACGACGCCGCGAGTGCGATTCGCCACATGAACGTGATCCCTGTTCAGATCCGCAGTACTAGCTTTCCGAAGTTGCCGCCAGTGTAAAGGAGATTGAGCACGTCGGGATAGGCGTCGATGCCGCCGTCGCGCACATCCTCGCGCAGCTTTAGCCTGCCTTCGGCGTGCCACGCACCCAGGGTGGCGATCGCCTCCGGATAGCGCGCCGCCCAGTCGAACACGATGAGCCCCTGCATACGCAGACGATTGACGAGCACCGCGCGCAGGTTCTTCGGACCCGGCGGCTGCTCCGTCGCGTTGTAGCCTGAAATCAATCCGCACACCGCGATGCGCCCGAAGAGATTCATCTGGGCCAGCACGGCGTCGAGGATCTCTCCGCCGACGTTCTCGAAGTAGACGTCGATGCCAGCCGGGCACGCGGCCTTGAGATCCCCGGCCAGGTTGCCAGCCTTGTAGTCGACGGCGGCATCGAATCCGAGCTCGCCGGTCAGATACTGGCACTTCTCCGCGCCGCCGGCGATCCCGACGACGCGAAGTCCCTTGATCTTGCCGATCTGTCCGACAACGGAGCCGACCGCGCCGGAGGCCGCGGACACGACGAGCGTTTCCCCGGCTTTCGGCTGGCCGACCTCGAGGAGCCCGAAGTACGCCGTCCAACCCGGCATGCCCAGCCCGCCAATCCAGCGCTCGAGGGGCGCCTGGCGCGTGTCGACCTTGAGGGCCCGCGCGCCGTCGACAACCGGGCGGCTCTGTACTCCGAAAACACCGACGACCGCATCGCCCTCACGAAAGTCCGCGTGTCGAGACGCGGCCACGTGACCCGCGGCGTAGGCGCGCATCACGTCACCCAATCCGACCGGCGCGACATAAGACTTCCCTTCGCTCATCCACCCGCGCATGGCCGGATCGAGCGAGACGAATTTCGTGTCGATCTCGATCTCGCCGTCTCGCAGCGGAGGAACGGGCTCGGTGGCGATGGCGAAGTCCTCGCGCGTGGCCATGCCGCGCGGTCGGCTCTTCAGACGAACGAGACGATTGTGATTCATACGGTTGATGGTAGATTCTGGCAAACATCGGGTCGCGTAGGTGGACCTGTGATACGTTCCACTGACGTGCATAAGTCCCTTGCAACCTGTCTCGCGTCGATCGCGCTCGCCGCGACGATGGTCGCGTCGGTGCGGCAGGCACAGGACACCGACACACTGGTCAGCATCTGGGACGGTGTGTACACGTCCGGGCAAGCCGAGCGCGGCAAAGCCACGTTCGAGGTCAGCTGCTCGCGCTGCCACAATGCCGATCTGAGCGGTTCGGAGCGGGGACCGACGCTGACCGGCGAGAGGTTCCTGGGTAACTGGCTGGACGGGAGCCTCGAGCCCCTCTTCAGCTTCATCCGTGATTCGATGCCGCAGGGCAGTGCGAACATCGTGAGCGACGACAGCAAGGCAGACATCCTCGCCTACATCCTGCAGCGCAACAATTTTCCGCCGGGCAAAACCGAGCTGACGGCGAACACAGCCAGGCTCGACACGATGCAGATCCTCAGACAAGGCACGGCGCCGGGGCTGCAGAACCTGTCGTTCGTGCAAGTGGTCGGGTGCCTCGAAGCGGGCTCTGGCAATCGTTGGCTGCTCACTCGCTCGAGTGCCCGCCCGGGTACACGCGAGCGGACCGTGTCTGCCGCTGAACTCGAACGAGCGCGTGCTCGCGCACTCGGCGAGGATACGTACACGCTCGTCAGTGTGGCGCCCTTCTCACCCGACACGCGACGCGGCCACAAAGTCGCGGCCAAAGGGTTGCTCTATCGGCAGCCGGGCGACAACAGAGTGAACGTCACCGCTCTGGAGACGCTCGCGAACTCGTGCGGATAGAGCGGGACTAGACGAAGAACCAAGAACGAAGAACCAAGAACTAGGGACCAGCGGCAGCCGACGGCGGCACGGTGAGTCCCCGCGCCTGCATCAACCGTCGCAGCAGATCCGCGGTGGTCTTGCGCACCTGAGGAGGACCTCCCCGGCCACCGCCGCCGCCCACGCCCAGCGCCACGTCGAGTGGAGTGCGCCCGCGTCGATCCTTGCTATCGAGTCTGGCGCCGCGCTCCGCGAGATACGTGACGATCGAATCGGCGCCGCGCGCCGCTGCGCGGTGCATGGCCGTGTCACCGTTGACATTGAAGGCGTCGAGATCCACGCCCGCCTCTGCGGCCAGCTTGACCGCGGCGAGCGAATCGTCCTCGGTCGCGGGTGTGCTCACCGACGCGGACCCGGGATACACGCGTTGCCCGCCACCGCCGGCGGCAATCATCGCGACAGTCGTCAGATCGGCCTGCGTGAGATGCGGATTGGCGCCGCCCTCGAGCAGCACTTTCATCATTCGGGCGTCGCCGCTCTTGGCCGCGCGCGCCAGCGCCGTCGTGCCCTGGCTGAGCGAGGCATCGCCGGTGTTCCTCGTGTGCCGGCCGATGATCGGCCGCTTGAGTTGCAGGTTCGGATCGGCGCGGTGCGCGAGCAGCGATCGCACCATCGCGACCGGATCGACGGCGTCCTCGAGCAGCGGCATTGGACGGCCCCATACCGTCTGAATCGTGTTCATATCCACGGCTGCATAGAGTGCCGTCATGCCGCTCTTGTCCTGCACATTCGGATCGGCGCCCTTCTCCAGCAGCGCGACTGCGGTATCGAAGTGGCCGTTGATGATGGCGAGCGTGAGCGCCGTCGTGCCGTCGGGATCGACCAGATTCAGATCAGCGCCGCCGACGGCGAGCGCACGGACGGCGTTAATGGCGCCATCGCGTGCCGCGTACATGAGCGGAGTCCAGCTCCCAACCGGCTGCACGGCGTAGATCATCCCCGCGGTCTTGAAGACGAAATCGGGGAACTCGAGCTTCTTCGATCGTACGTTGACGTTCGCGCCCAGTTCGACCAGCACTTTCACAGCGTCGGCATGGTTTTCGACGGCGGCGTACACCAGGGCCGTCTGCCCCTGCCACTGCTCGGCGGTATTCACATCGGCGCCATGGGCGACGAGCGCCTTGATCGTCTCGACGTTCCCCGCCCTGGCGGCGGCCATCAGAATCGTCTCGCCCTCACCCACCGTGACGTTTGGATCGGCGCCGGCCTTCAGCAGCGCCTCGGTCATCGCGCCGCTCCCGTTCGTAGCCGCAAGGGTGAGCGGCGTCACGCCGTAGCGATTGGCGGCGTTGGCCTGTGCTCCTGCGGCGATCAGCAGCTGCGCCAGCTCTCGCGAGTTGGACTTCACGGCCCAGTGCAGCGCGGTCGTGCCATCGGGTGACGCGGCATTGACGTCGACTCGCTGCTTGATCAGTGCGCGCACGCTCTCGACATTGCCGGCCTTGACGGCATCGATCAGGGGAAGACCGGTCCCAGCGGCGCTCAGGCTGGCGAGCGCTGCGACGACAATGACAATCCAGATCGAGCCCGCACGTCTCATGACAACGAGAGCTCGCCGGTGCTCAGCGTCCCGAATTTATCGAGATCGCAGCCGTAGACATTCGCGAGCGACAGCAGGCAGTTGGCGAACGGCGTCTCGGGCTTCGTCTGGACGTGACGGTTGCCCTTGAAGCCGACGCTGGTCCCACCCACCAGCAGCGTGGGGATGTTGAGCCGCGAGTGGGTGTTCGCCTCGCTCATCCCGCTGCCAAAGAGGATCAGCGAGTGATCGAGTACCGAGCCGTCACCGTCGGGCGTGGTGCTGAGCCGCTCGATGAACTCGGCGAAGAGGCTCATGTGGTACGTGTTGATCTTTACCAGGTTCGGGATGCTCTCCGGCAGTTCCAGGTGGTGTGTCGTGGAGTGATGCGGCTCGGAGATGCCGAGATTCGTGTAGGAGATCATGCTGGCGTCCTTCGCCATCATGTAACTCAGGACCCGCGTGATATCGGCCTGGTAGGCCAACGCTGCCAGCTCGAACATCAGCCGCGAATGTTCTTCCCACGCCTCGGGAATACCGAAGGGCGCGTCCACATCCTGCAGCGACTTCGCGCCAGCCTTTTCCGACAATTGAATGCGGCGCTCCACCTCGCGCACGTGTTCCAGGTACTCGTGCAAGCGGCCGAGGTCGCGAGCCCCCAGCCCGCGTTCCAGATCCTTCACGTCGGCGGTCAGCGAATCGAGGATGCTCTTGTCGGTCTGCATCCGCTGCTTCCGCTGCGCTGCTGTTCCTGGACGTCCGAACAGCCGCTCGAAGACGACGCGCGGATTGATCTCCATCGGCACCGGCGTCGTCGCCGAGGACCACGAGATCGTGTTCATGTACGCGCAGCTGTACTGTGTGTCGCAGCCACCGATGTAGCCGGTGAAGTCCTCGGTGGCGAGCTCGAGGGACGGCAGCGGCGTCTCCTGCCCGATTTTGCGGGCGATGACCTGATCGACGGTTTCACCGCTGTAGACGTCTTCGGCGAATGTCTTCTTCGGGAGCGCGCCGCTCAGCCACGCCGACACCGTGGTTGCGTGTCCGTCGAGCGGGTCGCACAACTCCGAGACGACCGTGACCTGCTTCCGGAACTTCTCGAGCGGCTTGAGGATCGGCGTGAACTCGAAGTTCGATCCCACGGTAGCGGGCGTCCAGAAGCCGGGCCGCTCGCCGAGCGGCACGAACACGGCGCCGAACCGGCGCGGCGGATTCGCGGCTGTCTGGGCCGATGCCGTAAGGGCCGGCACCATCGCGTCGAGGAGCGGCAACGCAAGCGTGGCGCCGATCCCACGGAGAACGGTCCGACGCGGTAACGCCTTCTTGGAGATAAACATCGGTCGCTCCTTGTCCTCGCTGCCGACTGGCCAGATCCTAGCACGCAGACCGGCCACTACAAGGTCAACCTTCCAGGTGCCTCACCGTGCAGCAGCCACGCCCGTGAGCCGCGTCTCGCGCTCTGGCGATGCCTTGATCCGCATGGTGAACGACGGGCTTTTCACGATGCCGAGCACCAGACTCGAGAAGCGGTAGTCCCGGCTGGCGGCGTCGCGGATGATGGTCCGCACGGACGGCATGTCGGAGGCGGCCACGCCGCGTCCGAGCGCGAACGTCATCATCTTCTCGACGACTGTGTCAACGAACAGCTCCGGCTGTCGCAGCAGTGCGCGCCGCAGCGACACCACTCCGTCCACCTTTGTACCGTCGAGCAGCTCGCCCGATGCGTCGATGGGCACGCCCAGCGAGCCGCCGTCGCGCGCGCGCCATCGTCCGACGGCGTCGAAGTTCTCCATCGCCAGCCCGATCGGATCGAACATGCGATGACAGTTCGCGCAGACGGGATTGCGCCGATGCGCTTCCATGCGCTCGCGCATCGACAGCACCTGACCTGATTCATCAGGCTCCGGCAGCGGCGGCACATTGGCCAACGGCGGTGGCGGCGGCGCGTTGAGGATGTTGTCCAGAATCCACTTGCCGCGCACGACCGGCGAGGTTCGCGTGGCACGCGACGTGACCGTCAGGATCGCGCCCTTGCCGAGCAGCCCTTTACGCGCCTCGTCGGTCAACGTCACGCGCCGGAACCGGCTTCCGTAGACGTTGGGAATGCCGTAGTGCCTGGCGAGCCGTTCGTCGACGAAGGTGTAGTCGGCCGTCATCAGGTCGAGCACGTTGCGGTCCTCGTGCACGATGCTGTCGAAGAACAGCTCGGCCTCGCGCCGGAACGCCTGACGCAGGTTGTCGTCGAAATCCGGGAACATCATCGAATTCGGCTGGTGATTCGTGAGGTTCCGCAGATAAAGCCACTGGCCGGCGAAGTTGGACACGAAACGCTCCGACTTCGCATCAACCAGCATGCGCCGAACCTGGCGTTCGAGCACGGTGGGATCCTGCAACCGGCCCTCGCCAGCCACCTTCAACAGCTCGTCGTCCGGGATGCTGCTCCACAGAAAGAACGAGAGGCGCGACGCCAATTCGAGATCGCTGAGACGGTAGCTGCGCCCTACGGGAAGCGGCTGCGGTTCGCGTTCGGCTCGAAAGACGAACTTCGGGCTGGCGAGTACGCGCTGCAGCGCCACCTGGATGCCGCGATCGAAGTCGCGCTGCTGACGGCCGGCCCGGTAGAAACCCATCACGCGCTCGACGTCGTCATCGGTACCCTGTCCGCGATAGGCGCGACGCATGAGGGTGGCAAGAATCTGTCTGGCGCATTTCTCTTCGGCGCCCGGCGCCGGCTTGCACGTGAAGATGCGGCGCCGGCTGGGCATGTCGCCAGGCCCCATCGATTTGAACGGCCCCGTGATGGTGAACGTCGACAAGTGGGGAATGCCCAGCGGGTCGCGCGTGTCGTGGGAGCTGCGAATGGGCCGCGTCGTCCTCACGGGATCGATCGCGTCGCTCTTCTTGATCCATGCCGCCGTGATCTCATGCGGCCCCGGTGTGAGCGGCACGCGAACTTTGGCCCGCTCCTCAATTTGATCGGCGATCAGCGTGTTGTTGTCGAGATTCGCGGCCCAGTCTTCCTTGCCGCCCATCTTGGTGAGATGCACACGCACGCCGTCCACCGCGTACTCCAGCGTGTGCTCGTACTCGAGACCGCGAAGCACGCCGAGATTCGTCCGGAAGAATTTGGCCGACAGCTCATACTCGCCGGCGACCTGGATCGTTGGCGTCGCGAGCACGCCGCCGATCGTGCCGAGCGGCAGCCCTTCGACGTGCCGGTCCTGCGACGCGTCCTGAGGAATGGTGAAGACTTCCGCGGCAGGGCTGACGTCGGGATCGCCCACCGCGAGCGAGCTGATCTTGCCCGCCGCGCTCACGTACTGCTCCATCAACGTCGCGTTCACACCAAGGACGTCAGCGACGTTGTCGAATCCGTACGCCGAATCGTCCGGCGGCAGCAGCGTGGTCGGATCCACTTCGAGATCGAGCAGGTCGCGGATGGCGTAGGCGTACTCAGTGCGGTTCAGACGATGGAGCGCCGGACGACCCGGATTCGGGTTGGCCCGTGCCGCCTCGTCGAGCGCGCCTGTCAATGCCGTCACGACGGCGCGGCGAGTCGCGGCATCCGGCTGAGGGACGCCACCCGGCGGCATCATGCCGACCTGCACTTTCCGGATGACCTTCTCCCACACGTCCGCGTCGGCAGCGAGATGTTCGAAGTCGCGCGAGTCGAGCTCGAGGCCCGCTGTCTTCAGACGTCCGTTATGGCACCCGACGCAGTACTGCTTGGTGAACTCGCGAATCGTCTGCGCCTGCGAAGGCGATGCGCTGGGCCGCACCTCATTCTGCCGGGCCGCCCCAGCCGGCACACCGCTCAAGGCCGCCAACAGGATCGCGGTGAGAATGCCCGACAGAATACCGACTCCCCTACGCATCCCCGCCTCCTTACTCACCCGACACGCGACCGTTCGCTGGAGTGTGCGGGCCACTGGTGCGCACTGTCAAGGGAGCCGATTGACCCGGCGCCGCGCGTGGCCCCAGAATCTGACTCCTCCCGAAGGACATCAAATGGACCGGGATCCGGCACGCCAGCAGACGGCCGTGCTGTACGGGGATCAAAGCAAGGAAGGCCCCTATGGCGTGCTGATCAAGTGGGCGCCCGGTGCGTTCTCACGGCCACACTTCCACGATCAGACGCGCTGGATCTACGTCGTGTCTGGCACGTGGTGGGTGAGTTCGAGCAACGTCTACGACGAACGGACGACGTATCCGTTTCACGCCGGCACGTTTTCGACCAACGTCGCCAACACCGTGCACTGGGACGGCGCGCGCACGGGAAGAGAAGGAGCCGGCGATCATCCTGCTCACGGGCATGGGACCGGTGAAGACCGTGCAGGTCGACGAGAGCGGGAAGCCGCTGGCGGCGCGCGGACGTGGCAACGAATAATCCGAAGACGACCGTAGCGCACGAAACGCGATCGCCGTTCCAATGACGGGGTAGGCCAATTCCCACAGACCAAATCCGCCACTCAAGTACACACCGCTCGCACCCCGCAAGGATGATCGTGTTGAGGGTGTGACGGGTTGGTTCCGCCACGAGCGAAATCACCGCAAGGAACAGAAGAGCGCCGAGGGCCGGTCCGACGTAGTCCATGACCAGGCGAATCGCTTAATCGATAAATGGAGCTGAACCCTATGCCTCGGTCCTTTCCGTCCGCTCTGGCGCTGTCGCGCGTTGCGGTGCGCGGCCTGATCGTCGTCAACCTGGTATTGGCGGGCTTGATTCTGGCGCTCTTCGTCGCCAGCCTCGTTGCAAGCGATCAGGTGTTCGCGGCACTCGGTGCCGATCCCACGAACGCACGGCTCGCGAGCGGTGGGCGCGTGATCATGGTGATTGGCATCGGCTCGGCACCCCTTGCGCACATTCTGCTGACGCGCCTTCTGGCGATCGTCGAGTCCGTGCGGCTCGGCGATCCGTTTGTGGCCGGCAACGCGGCCCGCTTGCAGACCACCGCGTGGGCGCTGCTGGGCCTCGAGGTGCTGCATCTGGTGGTTGGCGCGGTTGCCGCTGCCGCCTCTACCGATGCGCAGCCGCTCGATATCGATTGGACCTTTTCGGTGACCGGGTGGCTCGCGGTGCTCCTGCTGTTCGTGCTCGCGCGCGTGTTCGACTACGGAGCGCGGATGCGCGACGACCTCGAAGGCACGGTGTGACATGCCGATCCTCGTGAAACTAGACGAGGTGCTGCACGCGCGAAGGATGACGCTTACGCAGCTCGCCGACAGAATCGGTCTGACGCTCGCGAACTTGTCGATCCTGAAGACAGGCAAAGCACGTGCGGTGCGGTTCTCAACCCTCGAAGCGATTTGCCAGGCGCTGCAGTGTCAGCCGGGGGATCTGCTCGAATACTCGGCGTCGCCAGCGGCCGATGAAGCGTCCGCGCCCACACCAGCACCTGCGCCCGCTCGAGCACTGCTCGAGCGCGAATTGAAGACCCTTCCAGAGGAGGCATGACCCACGTGGCCGATGTATCGCTGTGCTCTTCGAGCTTGCCTGGAAGACCATCTGGCTGACGGCAGTCGCGATGCCGCTCTGGTCTGCGAATGCGATCGACGCCCGCGCAATGGAGACGGTGAGAGACTGCGCGCTGGCGGTGGTGCTCATCCCTCTGATCCCGTGGCGCTACGTGCTGGCGAATTACGTCAGGAAGCCGGGCGACCGTTGGAGGCGCGTGGACCGTAGGGAAACGATCCTCGCGCCTGGTGAGAGTCGCGCCTAGAGCGTTACACCATGCCTTACCGGCCAATCTTCTGAACTATCAGCCTCGGTCAATACACAGTCGCTTGATAGTCGACAGCAGGTCCCCAGCCCCTGTTTTTGATACGAAGGCAGATGCTCCAGCCTCCAGGAACGCCTGGCTGGCCGCCGGGTCGCTCGTCGCCGTGAACATAATCACTTTCGTCGTGGGGTTCACGCGCGTGATCTCGCGACATGCTTCGAGTGAGTGAACGTTCGGGAGATTCACATCGAGCACAATCACATCAGGCTGGAGTCGCCGCGCCGCCTCTAATAGTGCGCCGCCGTCTGAGACGGTGCCTACGATCTCGCAGTCTAGTGCCAGCAACCGGCTGACGGCTTTCACTATGTCAGGGTAGTCGTCCGCCAGTAGTACGCGTGGACGCAAGGACCTAACCTCCATCGGGGCTAAGGGATTCGTGATCGACGGATGGTAGCGGTCAGCGTGTAACCGTCGACTGGCTTTCGGAAAAATGCGGCGCAGCCGTTCTGTTGCGCACGCTCCAGTATGACCATTTCGTGCTTGGACGTTCGTCACGGCGATCGGCGATGCAGGCCCGGTGTCGTCGCCTCCCCTCGTGGCTCTCGGTCTTGCTCCTTCGACGTCGCGACCGTGTCGCTTGGCGAGCGTGATCGCTCAGTCGCGGCGCGTGTCGAGCGGCAACGTGAAGACGAAGGTC
>Ga0209382_10011313_pt1 | contig 11084 bp, 13 predicted proteins | sample SoiMetdeltSBSDD5_FD_187599 | JGI IMG/M metagenome (GOLD analysis project Ga0209382, IMG submission 187599) | Bulk soil microbial communities from a Populus tree surrounding site in Tennessee, USA - Soil MetaG P. deltoides SBSDD5 (SPAdes) (version 2) | ecosystem: Environmental > Terrestrial >...
GCGCGCGTCCTCCTCGGTGATGCCGACGGTGACGTCGACGACGAGGATGATCACGTCGGCCTGGGCGACGGCCCGCTCTGCCTGCCGGCTCACCTCCTGATCGAGGTTGCCACCGCCCGCGATCCAGCCTCCCGTGTCGACCACCCGGAACGCACGCCCCGCCCACTCGGCGACGAGCTCTTTGCGGTCCCGGGTGACACCCGGCTGCGCTTCGACGATCGCCTGCCGCCCGCCCGCGAACCGGTTCACGAGCGTCGACTTGCCCACGTTCGGCCGGCCGACGATCGCGACCACCGGTAAAGCTCCGTTCATCGCAGTGCAGCGACGAGCGACGCGCCGTCGGTCGGGACGACCTCGACCGGGCGGGGCAGATCCTCGACGGCCATCCCGTCGAGGAAACGGTCGCGTGACAGCACGACGTCGGGCACGAGGTACCGGTCATCCGGCGGCTGCGACGCGAGCGCATCGCTCACGTCGCGCCCCGTCAGCAGACCGGTCACCGCGATGTTGCCGCCGAAAAAGGCGTTGCGGACCGGCACGAGGCGCACCGCCGCCTCGGTCGCGGCACGCAGCAACGGCAACAGCCGCGTGAGCACCTGCTCGCCGTACTGGCCGGTGACGATGGCGACGCGCGCTGTCTGTGCAACCGCGGATCGCGCCGGGCGCGATGCATCGTCGACCCGCGGCGCCCGGTACCCGTCGGCCGGCGCCCCGTCGACCCAGGCGAAGAACCCGGCTCGGGGACCGATGCCCGCCGCCGGCGCGCCCTCCAGCGCGGCGCGCACGTCGGCTTCGAAGGCGCGCGCCATGCCGATGCCGTTCTCGTGCTGCGGGAAGCCCTCGTAGTCGACCGCGTCGGGGAACGGCCGCCGGGCCAGGACGTAGTACTCGTCGGCCGCGTACGCGAGCCGGCGCCCGAGCGCGTCGAAGAACCGGGACTGCCAGCGCCCGACGGTGTCGAGGACGGCGCCCGCCTCGACGGCGGTGTGCTCGCGCATGTCGGGCTCGGTCGTGTGGTCGCTCACGCCCAGGGGCACGATCCCGACCGTCGCCAGTTGTGGGAACCGGTCGAGGATCCCGAGCAGTGTGTCGTCGAGCACGGAGCGGTCGTTGATGCCGGGGCAGACGACGATCTGGCCGTGAACCTCGATGCCGGCATCGAGCAGCGCGCCGAGCCACCGGAGGCTGGTCGCGCCGCGTCGGTTGCGGAGGAGGCGCGTCCGCACGTCGGGATCCGTCGCGTGAATGCTCACGTACAGCGGGCCGAGCTTCTCGGTGACGACGCGCTCGAGGTCGGCTTCGGTGAAGCGGGTGAGGGTGGTGAAGTTCCCGTAGAGGAAGGACAGCCGGTAGTCGTCGTCCTTCAGGTACAGGCTCCTTCGCATGCCCTTGGGCAGCTGGTGGATGAAGCAGAACGGGCAGTGGTTGTCGCACGTCTGCACCCGGTCGAACACCGGGGTGTCGAGCTCGAGTCCGAGGGGCGCGCCCGCCGCCTTCTCGACCACGGTGAGCTGCTCGAGCCCGCCGCGGCGGACCTCGAGCTCGACGACGGGCTCGTCGGCCTGGAGCTGATAGCGGATGACGTCGCGCACCGCTTCGCCGTTGAGGGCGAGGACCTCGTCGCCGGGCTGGATCCCGGTCGACTCTGCCGGCGAGCCGGGCGCCACCGCCACGACACGCGCGGGGGGCATGCGGCAATCCTACGGGACGCCCTGATCAGGGCCCGTGCCGGCGCCGGAGGGCCCGGCCGATACCGTTGCGCGCGTGTCTGTCGAACGTGTGCTGCTCGCCCAGCCCCGCGGCTATTGCGCCGGGGTCGAGATGGCGATCAAGGCCCTGGCCTGGATGGTCCGGGTGTTCGAGCCGCCCGTCTACTGCTATCACGAGATCGTCCACAACCGGCTCGTCGTCGACCGGTTCCGCGACCTCGGGGTCGTCTTCGTCGACGAGGTCGACGCGGTGCCCGACAATGCGCCGCTCATGCTCTCCGCCCACGGGTCTGCTCCGGACGTCGTCGCGCACGCCCGCAGCCGCAACCGGTTCGTCGTGAACGCGGTGTGCCCGCTCGTCACCAAGGTCCACCACGAGGCGAAGGTACGGGCCGAGAAGGGTTTCACGGTTCTCTACGTCGGCCACGCCGGCCACGACGAGGCGATCGGCACGCTCGCGGTCGCGCCCGACGCGATGCAGCTGGTCGAGCACGAAGAGGACCTCGATGACGTTCTCCCCGACGTTCAGAACCCGTCGAAAGTCGCGTTGCTGGCGCAGACGACCCTCTCGATGCACGACTGGGAGGGGATCATGGACCGCACGCGCGAGCAGTTCCCCGAGCTCTGGACGGCGACGCGCAACGACCTCTGCTTCGCGACGACCAACCGGCAAGCTGCGCTGACGGCCATCGCCACCCGCGCCGACGCGGTCGTCGTGATCGGCAGCGCCAACTCGTCGAACACGATCGCGCTGACGAAGGTGGCGCGGAGCGCCGGCTGTCCCGTCGTCGTGCGCGTCGACGGGCCGGACGAGCTGGAAGTCGACGAGCTGGCGGGCGTCCGCGTCGTCGGCGTGACCGCCGGCGCCAGCGCCCCCGAGGACCTCGTGCAGGCGGTCATCGCCAAGCTCGACCCGAGAGACGGCGTGGAACCCGTCTACGTGACCGACGAGGACGAGTATTTCCCTCCCCCGCGAGAGTTGCGCGAGCTCGTGCCCGCCCTCGACGGGCTCGCTGCCCTCATGGTCGGCGGCGACCCCGTGGAGGCACGCCGCCGCGGCGGCCCGTTCAGCGACGACCGGGGGATGGACGCGTCACTGGTCCTGGCCGAGCTCGCCCGCTGACGGCGTCGCGGCAGGGTCGTACGCCACTCCGGCGAGCGCGAGCGCCTCGTCGAAGCAGGTCTGGAGCTCCACCCGGACCTTCTCCGTCGTGTCCGTGACCTCCTGACGGCGGACGCGCCCGGCACTGCGGTCGGGCGGCTCGATCGGGTCACCGACGACGATCGCGACGCGGTGCGGCCGCGGCAGCGTCTTCCCCGACGCGAGGATCTGCTCACTCCCGCCGATCCCGACGGGCACGATCGGGACGCCGAGGCGGGTCGCGAGGTAGGCGGCGCCGTCGAAGAGGTCGACGATGTCGCGACCGTGCCGCCGCGTCCCCTCGGGGAAGATCGCAACCGGCTCACCACCTTCGAGCGCTTCCTGCGCCGCGCGCAACGCGGCACGGTCGGCGCTCCCCCGCTCGACCGAGAACCCGCCCAGCGCCGTGAACAACCAGGCGAGCAACGGCTTCTCGAACAGCTCCTGCTTGGCCATGAACCGGATGCGGCGGCGCGTGATGTACCCGGTGAAGAAGATGTCCATCAGCGACCGGTGCGACGGCGCCACCACGAACGCGCCCGTGCGCGGCACCTTCTCGCGCCCGCGGACGCGTACCAGGAAGATCGCCTTGAACGGCGTGAGGATCAGCGCCCGGACGACCCGGTACAAGATCCGCTGGCCGAGGTCGCCCCGACGCGCGGGCGTCACGGCTCGGCTCCAACCGCGGCCTCGTAGCGCTCGACGACCTCCTTGACGACGTCGTCGACGTCGCGACCGGTGGTGTCGATCACGACCGCGTCCGGGGCAGGGTTCAGCGGCGTGGTGCGGTTGTCGAGCGCGTCGCGCCGGTCCACTGCGTCGCGCACGGTCTCCAAGTCGGCGGGGCGGGCGGCGGCCTCCTCGTCTCGCTGGCGCCGGCGCGCCCGCTCTCCTTCGTTGGCGGTGAGGAACACCTTGAGCGGCGCGTCGGTGAACACGACGGTGCCGATGTCGCGGCCCTCCACGACTCCCCCACCGCGTCGCTCCGCCCATTCCCGCTGGCGGGCGCGCAGGAGCGCGCGCACCGCCGGATGCGAGGACACCTCCGACACGCCCGCCGACACCGCCGGGCCGCGGATCTCGCGGCTGACGTCTCGGCCGTCGAGCCGGACGGTCCCGAGCGGATCACCGAGCTCGAGGACGGCCTGCTCAGCCGAGCGCGCGATGGCGTCACCGTCGCCGAGGTCGAGGCCGCGCTCGATGGCGAGCAGCGTGACGGCCCGGTACATCGCGCCCGTGTCGAGCACGTCGAGACCGAGCACCGAGGCGACGCCGCGGGCGACGGTCGACTTGCCCGATCCCGCGGGCCCGTCGATGGCGACCACCCGGATCATGAGCCGGTCCCGCCCGCCACCGTGCCCAGGTCGTCGGCGAAGCGCGGGTACGACACGGCCACCGAATGCCAGCCGCGCACGGTCGACTCGCCCGGCATCGCGTTGGCGGCGACCGCCGCGGCCAACGCGATCCGGTGGTCGCCGTGACTCTTGAACATGGCCGGCCGGGGCTTCCCGCCGCGGATCGTGAGCGCGTCCGGTTGCGTCTCGACGCCGACGCCCATCTGCGCCAGCTCCTGTTGGATCGTGTTGATGCGGTCGCTCTCCTTCACGCGCAGCTCGGCGATGCCGCGGATCTCGGTCAGCCCGTCCGCGAACGCGGCCGCCACCGCGAGCACGGGGATCTCGTCGATCATCCCCTCGTCGGGCACGATCGTGGTGGCGACGAGCGGCGAGGCTTCGACCTCCAGACGGCCGACGGGCTCACCGAGCCGCTCCCCCGTCGGTTCGGCGGCGACCCGCGCGCCCATGCGGCGGAGCACCTCGACGAAGCCCAAACGGCGCGGGTTGAGGCACACGTCCTCGATCACGATCGACGAGCCCGGAGTGATGCACGCAGCCACGGCAAAGAGCGCGGCCGATGACGGGTCCCCGGGCACTTCCAGCTCGAACGGTGTCGGCGCTCCCGACTCGACGCGAGTCGTCCGGTCGTCGACGCGTGTGACGGGGGCTCGGAGCGCCTCGAGCATGCGCTCGGTGTGGTCGCGGCTGGGCGCGGGCTCGACGACCTCGGTCGCGCCCCGAGCCTGGAGGCCGGCGAGGATCAACGCCGTCTTGACTTGCGCGCTCACGACGTCGAGCTCGACGCGGCGACCGGAGAGCCCGCCACCCCGGATCACGAGAGGCGCGAGCTCACCGTCCTCGCGCCCGTCGACATGCGCTCCCAATGCGCGCAACGGGCGGGCGACGCGTCCCATCGGCCGCCCCTTGAGCGAGCTGTCGCCGCTGAGCACGCTCAAGAACGGGCGGCCGGCGAGCATACCGGCGAGCATGCGCATCGTCGTGCCCGAGTTGGCGCAGTCGATCACGGCGTCCGGCTCGCGGAGTCCCTCGGCGCCTGTTCCGAGCACCGTCACAGTCGACGGTTCCGAGTCCTTCACGCGCACGCCGAGTTGCTCGAGGGCGGCGCGCGTGCGCTGCACGTCGTCGCCGTCCGCCAGGCTCCGAATGGTGCTGCGCCCGTACGCCAGCGCCGCCGACAGCAGTGCACGGTGCGAGATGCCCTTGTCGCCGGGGACGCGTACCGTCCCGCGCAGTGGCCGCGGTCCCGCGATCGTGATCTCGGCTCCGATCATCGCGCCGCGCCTCTTCGTCTCAATATGGTCCTCGAGCGGCGCCACACGCGACTACTCCGGCAGGTCGTCACGGAGCGTTCGTGCACCCTCGAGGTACACGTGGTGCAGCTCGTCGCGGGGTCGCTCCGTGTAGCAATGGACGAGGACCCGGATGCACATGGGCTTCCCGTGGTCGATGGCGAGCTCGCGGGCGCACAGCAACGGGATATCGCCGAGTCCGACGCCACGCGCGGCGGCAGCGGGGAACTCCGCTGTCAGGTCGTCGGTAGCGGTGAAGACGGCGCTGACGAGATCGTCGTGCTCGAGCTCGTTGCGGGCGAGGAGCTCCTTGACCAGGCGCTGGGTCTTCTCCTCGATCTCCTGCTTGGTGTTCTCGTTGCACGTGATCGCGCCGCGCAGCGCCCGAAGCCTCAATATTGATCCTTTGGTCGCCGTCGCAAGCTCCGGCTCCTGCGAAGACGGTCGGCAAAGCCGCCGTCCTTCGCGATGTGAGATTAGTCGGGGTTCGAATCGTCGCTCGGGGGCGTTCCGGGCTCGGTCGCGGCGGCGTACAGGGCCCGGACCTCGCGCGGTCGCAACGCACGCCACGCTCCGGGCGCAAGGCGCCGGTCGGTGATCGGCCCGACGCGTGTCCGGACGAGCCGGCGAACGGGATGGCCGACCGCTTCGCACATGCGCCGCACGATGCGGTTGCGGCCCTCGTGGAGGATGATCTCGAGCGCGGCGTTGTCGCCCTGCTGTTGCACGAGGCGGACGCGAGCCGGCGCCGTCGGTCCGTCGTCGAGCGTGACGCCCTCGCGGAGCGCCCGGACCGTGGCGCGAGTCGGCACACCCGAGACCTCGGCGAGGTACGTCTTCTCGATTCCGTGGCGCGGGTGGGTGACGAGCTGCGCGAGCTCGCCGTCGTTGGTGAGGACGAGCAGCCCTTCGGTGTCGTAGTCGAGGCGACCGACCGGGAACACGCGAGGCTCGGTCGGCACGAGGTCGACGGCCGTCGTTCGACCCTCGGGATCCCGGGCCGTCGTGACGACCCAGCGCGGCTTGTTCAGCAGGTAGTACACGACGTCGTCGCGCACCGGGACGCGTACACCGTCCACCTCGACGTGCACGCTGTCGGGGTCGACGCGTTGCCCGAGCCTCGCCACCGCGCCGTCGACCGTCACCCGTCCGCCCGCGATCAGCTCCTCGGCGGCGCGCCGGGACCCGAAGCCCGCCCGGGCGAGGACCTTCTGGAGTCGTTCGCCCTCTGCGCTGCTGCCGGGCTGCCCGGACGGCGTCCGGGTCGGCATCTACTGGTTGGGCGCGGGGTCGTCGGAGACGCGTAAGCCGCGCTCGAGCGCGTCGACGACGTCGGGGGCGGGCACGAAGTCACCGAGCGGCGGCAGGTCGGCGAGCGAGTCGAGTCCGAGGCGTTCGAGGAACTCGCGCGTCGTTCCGTACATCACGGCCTGCCCCGGTCCGGGGTCGCGACCGACCTCTTCGATGTAGCCGCGCCGCAGGAGCGTGCTGAGGACCGACTCGACGTCGACACCGCGAATCGCAGAGATCTGCGCGCGCGAGATCGGTTGCTTGTAGGCGACGATCGCCAGCGTCTCGAACGCGGGCGCCGACAACCGTGAATGCTGTCCTTCGAGCACGAAGCGCTCGACGTACGGCGACAGGTCGGGGTGGGTCTGGTACCGGTAACCGCCCGCCACCTTCACCAGCACGAAGCCACGGCCGGCATCGTCGTATTCGGCGGCGAGCTCGCTGCACAGCTCTTCGATGCTCGCGACCGGCAGCTCGACGAGCTGGGCGAGGAAGCTCGGCTCGACGGGGTCGGTCGCCGCCATGACGACGGCCTCGACGACCCGGCGCGCCTCGTGGGCCCGCAGGCTTTGGGTGGCTTCGTCGAGCGGGTCGTCGTACACGGCTACTCGGGCTCCGAGGCCACCGTCTCGCGCCCGTCCTCCGCTGCGGTCTCGGGCTCGTCCCACTCGGCCAGGCTGGCCGCATCGAGGGCGGTCTCGCCCTCCCGCAACCGCCGCACGCGCAGATCGCCGAACGTGTCGAACTGCTCGAGGTCGACGACGCCCTGCTTGTAGAGCTCGAGGACGGCGAGGAAGCGCACGATCGCCTCGAGCTGCGTCGGCGCGTCGGCGACCAGCTGGCGGAAGCTGAGCGGGTCGTGCTCGGGCAGGACGGCGAGGACGACCTCGACCGCGTCGCGCACGCTGGCCCGGATCGGCGCGATGTGGTCGACCTGGATCTGTTGGGCCGGCTTCGGCGCCAAGCCACGGAGCGCCGCCGCCAGCAGCGTCGACGGCGCTACCCGGTCGAGAGCATCGGGCTTGAGCGACGCGAACGGCTCTTCGGCGCCGGCGCGTCGCGCCAGGCTGCGATCGGCGCGCCGCACGAGGCTCTCCATCGCACGGGCTGCGTCCTTGAACGTCTTGCACTCGAGGAGGCGGGCCAGCAGGAGGTCGCGTTCCTCGAAGCGCAGGAGCTCCTCGTCCAGCTCGACCTCCTCCAGCGTCGGCAGGAGGCGGCGCGCCTTCAGGTCGACGAGCGTCGCCGCGATGAGCAGGAACTCGGTCGTCACGTCGAGGTCGAAGCTCTCCATGCGCTCGAGCTCGGCGAGGTACTCGTCGACGATCCGCGAGAGCGAGATCTCCCACAGGTCGACCTCCTGCTTGAGGATCAGGTGCAGGAGCAGGTCGAACGGGCCCTCGAAGACGGAGGTCGACACCTCGTACGACATCGCGTTTCAGAATACCGGAGCCCTTCGCCGAAACCGGGCAATCCCGCACGGTTGTGCGGGAAGCCGCAGGTAGCCTCAGCCGATGCCACGCGTGTTCTCCGGGATCCAACCCACGGGAGAGATGCACCTCGGCAACTACCTCGGCGCCGTGCGCCGCTGGGCCGCCGACCAGGACCGACAGGACGCGATCTACTGCGTCGTCGACCTCCACGCGATGACGGTGCCGTACTCCCCCGCCGAGCTCAGCGCGCGGACACGGCAGACCGCGGTCCTGCTCATGGCGGCGGGTCTCGACCCTGCCCGGTGCGTCTTGTTCGTGCAGAGCCACGTGCCCGCGCACGCCGAGCTGACCTGGCTCCTCAACTGCATCGCGACGTTCGGCGAGCTGCGTCGGATGACCCAGTTCAAGGACAAGAGCGAAGGCCAGGAGTCCGTCACCGCCGGCCTGTTCGACTACCCGGTGCTGATGGTGGCCGACATCCTCCTGTACGACACCGACGAGGTGCCGATCGGCGACGACCAGCGCCAACACCTCGAGCTCGCCCGTGACGTGGCGATCCGGTTCAACACCCGCTTCGGCGACACGTTCGTCGTCCCCAAGGCCACGTTCCCGCCCGTGGGCGCCCGCATCATGGACCTCCAGAACCCGACGGCCAAGATGTCGAAGTCGGCCGACTCGCCCCAGGGCACGGTCCCCCTGCTCGACCCGCCCCAAGCCGTGGTCAAGAAGATCAAGTCGGCGGTCACCGACTCGGGCACCGACGTCCGCTACGACCCCGCGAACAAGCCCGGGGTCTCGAACCTGCTCGAGATCCACGCCGCCGTCACCGGTCGCGCCGTTCCCGACGTGGAGCGCGAATTCGCCGACTCCGGGTACGGGGCGTTCAAGACCGCCGTCGCCGATGCCGTCGTCGAGGCGTTGCGACCGCTCCAGGACGCGTACACGAAGCTCGAAGCCGATCCGGCCGAGGTCGATCGGCAGCTGGCCCTCGGAGCCGACAAGGCCCGCGCCATCGCTGACCCGGTGCTCGCCCGCGCCCGCGCTGCCGCCGGCCTCCTCCCGCGGTTGGGTTAGCCGCGCCGGTCGTCGCCGGGTGGCCGCGGTGCTCACGCGTTGTCGGAGGCCTCTAAGGCTTCGGCGACCGGGATCGGCACGCCGCTGGCCGGCCAGCGGTCGCGCTGATGATGCGCCCGCGCCCAGCGCGCCGCCTCGTCGCGCCCGCCGGCGGCGCGGATCCGGTCGGCGCCCCGCTCGTCGTGGTGGAGGTACCACGCCGCTCGCCGCCGGAAGCCGGACGTCTGCGCCCACCGGTCGACGCGTGCCGGCCTCACGGCTGCGCCCATGACGGTCGCAACGCTGCGGCCGAACACGCTGAGGCCGGCGTCGAGCTTGCCGACGTCGTGGAGCAGCGCCGCCGCGAGCCACTGCTGCTGCCCGGCGAACTCGGTGCCGGCGAGCCGCTCCTCGAGCAGCTTCGCGACCCGGATCGTGTACCGCTGGTCGTGGTTCGGGAGCGACCGCCACAACCCGAGCTCGCCGGGGTCGAGGATGCTCGCCACCCACGCGACGTCGCGCTCCCGCGGCGGGCCCGGCCACAAAGCCCGCACGAAGCGGCGTCCCAGGTGCAGGGGCCTCAACCGGCTCATTGCACGATGAAGTCGAACAGCCCGTCGATGAACGGCGAGAACAGCCGGCCGAACAGGTTCGTCGACAAACCGACGAGCAACAGCACGAGGATCCCGTACGGGCGGAACCGGTACCAGCCCGGCAGCCACTCGCGCGGCAACACCCGTTCGATGAGCGACGACCCGTCGAGCGGCGGGACCGGCAGCAGGTTGAACAACCCGAGGATGAGGTTCGCGAGCGCGAAGAACAGCAACACCTGGATCACGAGCGGCAGATCCGCGATCCGGAACGCGTCGCCCGTGTAGGCCCCGAACGCGGCACGCGCCGCCACCGCCGCCGCCACCATCAACGCGAAGTTCGACAGGGGGCCGGCGAGCCCGACGTAGAGCATGTCGCGACGCGAGTTCCGCATCTTCGTCGGGTCCACCGGGACCGGCTTGGCCCAACCGAACGCGCCGAACCCGGTGATCGTGAGCAACGCCGGCAGGATGATCGATCCGAACGGGTCGATGTGCGGGATCGGATTCAGCGTGAGGCGGCCGGCGCGTTTGGCCGTGTCGTCGCCGAAGAACAGCGCGACGACACCGTGGCTGATCTCGTGCAGGATGATCGCCAGGAACAGGCACGCGAAGAAGACGAGGCGTTCCTCGACCTCGGCGCTCAAGTCGCGGCGGTCGAGCTCAGCGGCGGCTGGACGCGCAGTTGATGCACAGCCGGGCGGCCGGCATCGCCTCGAGCCGCGCCTCGGCGATCTGATTGCCGCACGACTCGCAGCGCCCGTACGTCCCGGCGTCGAACTTGCGCAGCGCGTCCTCGATCTCCCCCAGCGTCTCGAGGAGGGTGCCACCCAGGGCCTCGACCTCGCCGCGCTCCGCGGTCACCTGTCCCGAGTCGGCGAAGCCGTCGTCGAAGTCGAGCTTGCCACCGGGGCCGACGCCCATCTGCCGCAGCTGGTCGTGCAAGCGGTCCCGCTCTTCCTGCAGGCGGTCGCGCAACGTCGGATCGAGCGTCCCGGGCATGCGGCAAAAGCCTAGTGCCCGGCCGGGGCGGCGCTCCCGGGGAATCGGGCCCGGGGATGGGCCGCTTCGTAGACCGCCCGCAGCCGCTCGGGCGACACCTTTGTGTACACCTGGGTGGTGGAGAGGCTGGCGTGGCCGAGGAGCTCCTGCACCACCCGGATGTCGGCGCCCCGCTCCAGCATGTGCGTCGCGCACGAGTGGCGCAGCACGTGCGGCGAC
>Ga0209382_10011315_pt1 | contig 11084 bp, 7 predicted proteins | sample SoiMetdeltSBSDD5_FD_187599 | JGI IMG/M metagenome (GOLD analysis project Ga0209382, IMG submission 187599) | Bulk soil microbial communities from a Populus tree surrounding site in Tennessee, USA - Soil MetaG P. deltoides SBSDD5 (SPAdes) (version 2) | ecosystem: Environmental > Terrestrial >...
TGTGATCAATCTTAAGACCGCTAGGGAACTCGGCTTCACCATCCCGCGTACATTACTCGACCGTGCCGACGAGGTAATCGAGTGAAAGGCGGAATGTCCGCTTTTGGCCCCATAGCGGACATTCGAATGAACGCATTCAGCGTCGCTTTCGGGGGTAAAGCGGACATGACCTATTGCGCCGCATATGTCTGCTTTTGACCCAAAGCGGACATTTCGACCTCTTCAAGTCGCTAGGTTGAAGGGATACCCTATCCCCAAGCTGCGCCTTCGGGGGCCGACAATGAGACGGCGCGAGTTCATCCGCTTGCTCGGCGGTGCCGCGGCGATGCCGTGGGTTGGAAGCATCGGGCTCGCTGCAGCGGTCGGCTTGGCCTATTTCCTGACGGCGAAATTTAGCGTCCGTCTGATTGTAGAACCTGCAGGCGTGGCCGTATTCTGGCCCGCAGCTGGTATTTCCTCGGGCCTCCTAATCGCGCTCGGTCCACGCGCGCGATGGCCGGTGTTGGCCGGGGTGGTGGTCGCGACTGTTGCGACTCACCTCATCATTGACGATCCCCTGTGGGCGGGCGTCGCCTTGGGCCTATGCAATGGCGCAGAAGCCTTGATTACAGCCGGTTTAATCCACCACTACTTCGGTGCAGGTTTCAACCTCGTTCGGGTGCGCCACGTCGTTGGCTTGCTTGCGGCAGCCGTCGTCGCGACGACTGTGTCTGGGATCGGGGGAGCAGTTACATACAGGTTGATGCGCGGGCCATCGGCACCGATGTTCACCACTTGGCAGCACTGGTTGGCGTCCGACTTTGTCGGCATCATCGCTGTTGCACCGCTGGTGATTGGGCTCGCTGCCGTTGTGCGGCAGCCATCGCCGCGGAGCGAAGTCATTGAAGGCACGTTGGCGCTCGTGGCTCTTGCGTTGATGACTGGACTTATCATTTTGCTACCGCGCGATCTTTGGGAGACAGTGTTCCCTATCGCTTGGCTGTTTCCAGTTTTGACGTGGCTTGCCGCCCGCGGCCAACCGACATTCTCCGCAGCGGGCGCATTCGTGGTTTCGATTACGATCGTCTTGACGACAATCTTGGGCATAGGTCATTTCGGAGACCCCAGTCACTCAATCAACGACCGCATCCTGGAAGCGCAAGCAGGCATTCTGGTTGTGGCGCTCAGCGCATACGTACTTGCAGCGTTATTTGCCCAACGGAGGGAAAGCGAGAGACACCTTGCTCACTCAAACACAATGCTTGAGCGCGAACGAGACAATAAACTATTGAATGCGCAGGCGATTACAGCCGCAATTGCTCATGAAGTGAGGCAGCCCTTGGCCGCAATTGTGACAAACGGCGCTGCAGGTCTGCGATTTATGGACAGGACGCCGCCCGAACTTGAAGAAGTGCGGACAATTCTGAAAGACATAACTAGTGATGGGCATCGTGCCAACGACCTGTTTGACAGCATACGCACCCTGTTTGGCAAGCGCGCTCAGGAGCGACAAAAGATCGATATGAATGAGATTATCCGCCTGGAACTACAGTCATCGCGTAGTGAGTTACAGGATCACGACGTTGAGACTCGCCTCGAGCTGACGTCGGAATTGCCGCTTGTCGATGGCCACAGGAGGCAATTAGAACAGGTCATTTCTAACCTGGTCCACAACGCTATCGAAGCAATGGACGCCACGACTCGCGGTCGGCTATTGCAGATGAGAACTAGGCTTAACGATCATGATGCAATCACTGTAGCGGTGCAAGATTCGGGACCGGGAATTGATCCACGAAAAATCAACGAAATATTTGGCGCGTTTTTTACGACAAAGTCACATGGAATGGGCTTGGGACTAGCCATATGCCGTATGATTATTGAACATCATGGCGGTCAACTCACGGCGTCGTCGGATGGCAAGAACGGCACCCTGTTCGAATTCACCCTTCCAATCAAATCTGGATAAAGGCACCGCTCACGCCACAACATGCTACGGAATAAGTGCCGACTCTGTAGTGCGGGCAAAAGCGAGACCACCGGGCATCAACTCGGCGGCCTTTGTAGTTGTTGGTAGAGATTGAGAATACCGAAGGCTATCGATCCCGATAGCTTTGCCCGATGTACGGCGTACTTGCCCGTGCCTACGTGAGGCGATGTCCGCTATTGGGCCAAAGCGGACATGAGCCAGTGCACTGCAAATGTCCGCTTTCGGGGGTAAAGCGGACATGACCGTTTGCGGGAATCCGCTTTTGCGGTCGCTATTGGGGGCAAAGCGGACATGCCTTATTGCACTGCATATGTCCGCTTATGACCCAAAGCAGACATTGGGCCTAATCGCGGTCTGAGCGAGTTATGCGGCGTTTCTTCGCACGTCCCGCCCGCAAAGTGTTGCTAGACTATGGGCATCGCGTGGTCCCTCGCGGAGGGCACATGCAGCGGCGCGAGTTCATCAAAGCAATCGCCGGTTCAGCAGCGGCTTGGCCGCTCGCGGCAAGTGCGCAGCAGCCGACGATGCCGGTAATCGGGTTCCTGGGTTCTCTTTCCGCTTCCGATTTCCGGGTGGAGGCACTGCGGGCGGGACTGCGAGACCGCGGCTACGTGCAGGGCAAGAACATTGCGATTGAGTTCCGTTGGGCCGAGGGAAATTACGATCGACTTCCGACGCTCGTTGCTGACCTGGTTCGTCTCAAGGTCGATGTGATCGTCACTCATGGGACGCCGGGATCCTTGGCCGCCAAACAGGCCACCACAACGATCCCGATTGTCTTGGCGGCAGTCGCCGATCCTTTGGCATCGGGTATCGTGTCCAGCCTCGCGCGGCCAGGCGAAAACGTGACCGGATTGACGTTCTTCAATCCGGAGATCGCCGCAAAGCGGCTCGAGTTGCTCAAGGAGGCCCTGCCAGGTCTGACGGACGTGGGGATCCTGTTGAATTCGGCGAATCCCGCTAACGGCCCGACCCTGTCGCAAATGAGTAGTGTTGCTCAGCACCTTAAGTTGGAGCTTCACCAATTCGACGCGCGCGCGCCAACCGAGTTCGAAGCCGCTTTCGCGGCGATGGTAACCCGGCGTGCCGGTGCGTTCGTGGTCGTCGAAGATCCGATGCTGATCTCAAACGCTCCAGCGGTGGCGGCCCTCGCTTTACAGCAGCGTCTACCTTCGTGCGCATGGCCCGATTTTGCCATCGCAGGTGGCTTGATGGCCTATGGTGTGAACTTTCCCGACATGTTCCGACGGGCTGCTACGTTAGTTGACAAGATTCTGAAGGGTGAGAAGCCAGGCGATCTACCGATCGAGCGGGCGACCAAGTTCGAGACAATTGTCAATCTCAAGAGTGCCAACGCCCTCGGCCTTTCAATTCCTTACAATTTGCTCGCCCGCGCTGACGAGGTGATCGAGTAATCAAATGTCCGCTATTGGCCCAAAGCGGACATCCCTCATTGCGCTGCACATGTCCGCTTTCGGGGGTAAAGCAGACATGACTGTTTGCGGGAATCCGCTTTCGCGGTCGCTATTGGGGGCAAAGCGGACATGCTGTATTGCGGCGCAAATGTCTGCTTATGACCCAAAGCGGACATCCGCTGGCGCGACGCGTGTCTTGTAGTATCGGTCGGATTAGGCGCGAGCCGTGACGATCCAAATGGCACCCGGAAGGACAATGCCCTGCGGCCCCTCATGGCTCCGGAAAAATGCTTCCAGCGCTGACCGCACCTCTTTTTTCTGCTGCTCCGAAGCGTCGCTCGTGGCCCTAACCACCGGGCCGACACGACACATAAAGCTCGCCGCTTCCGCTGCTCCTCCACGTGCAGCAAGCGGCATGGCTGGATCATGCGGTGTCAAGGAAACGTTTTGAAAACCCGCGGTTTCCAAAATGCGATGCACACGTGCTGCATCGGCCCATGAGAACTGGCCCGGCTCCTCTGGACCCGGCGGCGTGATCGGCGGCAGCAAGTGACGGACCGCAGCAAGCGGTGCAGTTGCCCACTTGTTCTCTTGCGGTGTCCGGAAAACCGCCAAAGCGAGCCGACCATCGGGTTTCATCGCATTGCGTATGTTGGCGAAGGTCGCAATCGGATCCGCGAAGAACATGACGCCGAAACGTGAGAAGGCCAAATCGAAACTATTCGCGGGAAAGATGTGAGTGGAAACGTCGCACAGCATTATTTCTGCTTGATGGACGCCGGCAGCGGCGATGCGCTTTCGCCCTTTTTCCACAGATGGCTCTGAGACATCAGCGCCCAACACATAGCCGTTTGGCCCGACACGAGCCGCCAGTTCGAGAACGGTCGTGCCACTGCCGCAGCCGATGTCGATAACTCGTTCTCCAAGTTTAGGCGCGGCGAGATCGAGTGCTACTTGCGTTAAACCGGCAAACAGCAGATCGATTATTTCGTGTTCGTCAGCCCACGCCCGCGTGTGTGCACTGTTCCAGTATTCCACCTCGCGCGCATTAGGTGAGCCCGCCTGTTGATCTGCCATGACTACATTCCCTTCGGCTCGGGGGTTTTCAGCCGCGCTGAAATGTCATGTCAAAGTGGGTCTGCATGAAAATGTAGCGCAGGAGCAATGAGCCTGAAAGTCGCCCCCGACCCACTGTTCGTCAGCCGACGGGCCGAGGCGCTCCTGGTCGCAACGTCGCTGTCGAATACAGATGGGCGCACGATCATGATGATCGCCTGCCGGAATTGGCGGCCGATCTAGTACGCCTCGACGTGCCAGTGCATCTCCAGCAGATCGCCGACGAGGTGATCGAATAGCTGCGCCATGTCCGCTATTGGCCTATAGCGGACATCTCACTTTGCGCTGCACATGTCCGCTTTTGGAGTAACAGCGGACATGTTGTTTGTGCTGCAAATGTCTGCTTTTGACCCAAAGCGGACATGGACTAGCCCGCGCGGGTCGACATCTGTAAACCCAATTTCAGGACCACAAGATTGCGAAACGCCAGAGTCGCATCATGAATAACGTGTCTGCGATATCAGTCCGAATAGTGCTGGGGGCGATTGCGGCGCTGACCCCAATGCTGTCAGCTTCTGCAGAAGTGCGCCCATTCCCCCGGGGTTTCCACACTGAAGAAATCAAAACGGACGGGGCGACAATTTACGTACGAGTGGGAGGAAAAGGGCCCGCGGTAGTGATGTTGCATGGCTTTGGCGATACCGGCGACATGTGGGCACCGTTGGCGGCGGCACTCGCGAAGGACCACACGGTCATCGTTCCCGACCTGCGCGGCATGGGCCTGTCGTCCTATCCAGACACCGGTTACGACAAGAAAACGCAGGCACAAGACATCGCTCGCGTGTTGGACAAGCTCAATATACCGCAAGCCGACCTTGTTACGCACGACATCGGCAACATGGTCGGCTACGCGCTCGCCGCGCAATACTCCGATCGCGTTACCCGCTGGGCCGTAATCGATGCGCCCCTACCGGGCATTGGCCCGTGGGACGAAATACTGAAGAGTCCCTTGTTGTGGCATTTCAACTTTCGTGGTCCCGATGTGGACCGGTTGGTGAAGGGCCGCGAGCGCATTTATCTCGACCGCTTCTGGAACGAATTGTCTGCAAATCCTAAAGCAATCGACGAGGCGACACGCCGACACTACGCGAAGATCTATGCGCGGCCCGGTGCGATGCACGCCGCGTTCAATCAATTCGCGGCCTTTTCGCAAGATGCATCCGACAACAAGGTATTTGCGAGTAAAGGAAAGCTGACCATGCCGATTTTGGCGCTGGGCGCCGAGAAGTCATTCGGAGAGCAGCAAGCTGCAATCATGCGCGAGGTCGGCACCAACGTTGAAGGCGGCATCATTGCCAATTCCGGGCATTGGGTCATGGAAGAGCAGCCGGGCGCGACGGTGAAAGCGGTTCTCGACTTCCTCGGGAAAAGGTGAGGATCGACCTCCGAACCTACTAAAACACTGCCATCGTTGCTTTGCGGGGGTTGCCGCGCGACCCATCAAACAAAGCAAATCCTATGCCAGGCTTGCGTTAGACATGCGTGCGGCTGCTCTCCCCAACACGGGCAGGAGAGACAGTTTCAGACGGTTCTGTGGAAGAACGTGTTGGTTGCCCGGGCCATTCAGGCTGCATTCACGAATCAGTTAGACTTCGGAGGAATGTCGGGGGTCATTCCTAAGCGGGGAAAAGCTATGAGCATGAAATCCTTCCTCCTCACTTGCGGGATATTCTGCGGAGGATATGTCTCCAATACGCTTCTCGATAATGCCCTAGATGCGGCCGAGAATTACTTTCATCTCGCGACCTCAACCTACAAAACGGATGCCCATGGCTACATCATCTGTAGCGCTGAGAAGCCAAAGGATAGCTCGGTTAGACCCATTGTCGCCGCTCCCACCAATTTCCAATGAGAGACCGTCGGGCGCGACGCGCTCTACGGACATTCCAATAGGATGAATGCTGCTTTCAGGGGTAAAGACGGACTATTTTGAAGAAGGCGCTTTGCGTTTCACGCTACGCTCCTTCAGACGTAATATCGCTGCCTCTGCGTGTTCTTTTGCATCAGGCAGCGTCCCGAAAAAGGAACCGACCAACAGCGGTTTTTTCTCACCGCCCGCGAAAATTGCCCAGCGCCAATACCCTTTCTTCCTTGCTCCAGCCGATGAACCATAAAGTTCATAATGCAGTTCATTTTTCTTTTTCATCGGCGCCAAATTACTCAAAAATTTGTCAGCCGGTTATAGCACCCGATTGAATTAGTCTTGATATTTCGGGCCAGGATTTGGCAGTTTGCGACAACTCCGGAATGTCCGCTTTTGGCCCAAAGCAGACATGCCGAAGAACGCAATCGATGTCGCTATCAGGGGTAAAGCGGACATGGGCTTTTGCGCGCCACATGTCTGCTTTTGACCCAAAGCGGACATCGAAGCAGGGATAGTGTGGAGACTTAATCCTTCCAGAAGTCTTTGAAGCGATCAGGCGCCAGAGCCGTGTAACGAACGGTCGAGTTGATCGACTTGTGCCCAAGGTAGTGCTGGATTGCGCGGGTGTCCTGGCCGTCGTTTGCGAGCTTGTAGCCGCAGGAGTGCCGCAGCATGTGACTGTGAACGAGGAAGGGGAAGCCCGCGGCCTCGCCAGCCCGCGCGACCATGCGCTGATAGCCGGCAACGCTGAGGGGTGCCAGGCGCTCACTGACGAACACATAGACGCTTGCAGGGGCCTCACGCTTTAGCCGCCGCAGGGCGCGTAGTTCTCGGCCTCCGATCGGGTGAACGCTGGCCGTGCCGCCCTTGGCGCGCCGAACATGCAGTTTCCCGGTTTGGAAGTCGATATCATCCCAACGCAGGGCCACGAGCTCGCTGGCTCGCAGGCCGTGGCGGTAGGCGATCAGGATGGCCGTAGCGTCCCGATGGCCCCACCTGTTTTCGCCGGCAGCCTTAATGAGCTTCTCGATTTCCCGCTCGGTGAGGTACTCGCGGGGCCGAGCGGATCGGGCAACTGTTACATTTACTGCCATTGGGGCGCACATCCGCGGCGCTGTATTTTCCATTGTTTCCCGCGATGTTGGCTTTGAAACTGTTACGGTTCTAGACAAAACTGTAACAGTATGAGTGGGGCGAAAGCAAGTGGCGATGAATCGGAAGTCATGTCCGCTTTACCCCCGAAAGCGGACATGTGCAGCGCAGTACCTCATGTCCGCTTTGGGCCACAAGCGGACATGTGCAGCGCAATGAGGGATGTCCGCTTTGGGCCAATAGCGGACATTGAGGGGCCGGTCTGCAGGCTTCCGTGGGCGTCAGACAAAAGAAGCCGCGCGCGGCAGGATAATCCTGATTTCGGTGAACTCGCCGAGCTGTGTATCGACCTCGATTGAGCCCGCATGTTGCTTGACGATGATGTCGTGGCTGATGGAGAGGCCAAGGCCGGTGCCTTCTCCGGTCGGTTTGGTCGTGAAAAACGGGTTGAACATCTTTTCTTTAACGTCAGGCGTCATACCGGTGCCGTTGTCGCGGATTCTGATTTCCACACGATCGCCAAGGTTTTTGGTCGAGGCCGTGAGAGTCGGCTCGTAGTCACCACCGTTGGTCTCCGCCCTGCGCCTGGTCGCCGCATAGAAGCCGTTTGAAATCATATTCAAGAGAGCCCGCCGGATGTCCTGTGGGAAAATGTCTGCCTCACCGGCAGACGGATCAAAGGATTGACTGAGCTTGATCTCAAAACCCTGTGTCTCGGCCCGCGCTCCGTGCCATGCGAGATTGAGGCTTTCCTCAACCAGCGCATTGACATCAACGACCCGATGCTCACCTGAGCCTTCGCGCGAGTGCTGCAGCATATTCTTGACGATGGCATCGGCACGTCTGCCATGATGCACGACCTTGTCGAAATTGCTCTTCAGCGTGCCGGTCAGTTCGTTGATTTCGGTTCGGGCCCTATCGTCGAGCGGTATGCCCTTCAGGGTGTCCTGTAATTCATCGATCAGTTCGGCAGAGATCCCCGAGAAATTATTGACGAAATTGAGCGGGTTTTTGATCTCGTGCGCGATGCCGGCCGTGAGTTGCCCGAGCAAGGCGAGCTTCTGTGTCTGCACCAGGCGGTCCTGCGTGGTGCGTAGGTCCTCCAGCGATTTTGCCAGTTCGCGCGTTCGGTCCTCCACGCTATTGAAAAGGCGCACGTTCTCTATCGCAATACCCGCCTGGTCGGCGAAAGTCGTGGCTAACTCAATTTGCTTTTCGGTGAAAGGTCGCACCGTGGAGCGCGTAAAAACCAAGACGCCGATTGTTTCGTCCTCGCGCAACAGCGGGACACCGAATGCCGTGCGAAACTGGCCAACCTGCTGGGCTTCGCTCCACTTGTAATCCGGATCGGCCAACACATCGGGAATATGCACCGGCTCGCCGGCCGCGGCGATGCGTCCGATAAGCGAGCCCCGCCCAAGCGGCACAGGGTGTGTCAGAAAATAGTCTTTAATGCGCTGGTGCTGTTCGGCGGCATGGCCAAAGCTGGCCGCCCATGTGTAGGTCTCACCCTCGCGCCGAAACAGCCAGGCGTGATCGGCATCGCACAAACGAGTCGCTGACTCGACCAGTGTGTCGAGAACCGTTTGTAGGTCAAATGTCGAACGGCTGATGACCTTGAGCACATCGGCTGTGGCCGTTTGCCGCTGAAGGGATTCGCGCAGCTCGCTGAGCAGGCGCGCGTTCTCGATGGCAATGACCGCTTGCGCGGCGAAGTTCTTGACCAGCTCGATCTGCTTGTCGGTAAAGGGACGAACTTCCTGGCGGTAGATTACAATAACGCCACCAAGATTTCCGTCTTTAAGCATTGGTACTGCGAGCATGGCTCGAAAGCCGCCGAGCTCCACGGCCGTGACGAACCTTGGCTGCCGTTCGATGTAACCCGGTTCTACAGTGATGTCTGGAATGTGAACCATCCTTTTGGAGCTACGGACACGGTAAAGGGCGCTTTCAGGTTCGGGGCGAAACAAGGGATCACGCCTCCGTACCTCGGCCAACGCCGGCGGCACGTTGTACATTGTGGCCGTACGAAACGCGTCGCCTTCGTAAAGATAAAGAGTGGCAAATTTTGCCGCGCAAAGCTTCGTTGCATTCGCCAGCATTGCCTGAAATACCGGCTCCAGCTCGCTGGGCGAACTAGAGATGACTTTCAGCACCTCCGAGGTCGCGGTCTGCTGCTGAAGCGATTCGCGCAGCTCGCTGAGCAGCCGTGTGTTCTCTATGGCGATGACGGCCTGCGCGGCGAAATTCTTGACCAGCTCGATCTGCTTTTCGGTGAAGGGGCGCACCTCCTGACGATAAACACCGATGGCGCCGGTCACCTCGTCGTCTTTTAGCAGCGGAACGCCAATCACTGTCCGCGCGCCTCCCAGGTCGATGAGGGCCTGGCGTGCTTTGTCCCCATAGGTTGGAACCGCAGCCGCGTCCTCAATTTGGAAGGGCTGCTTCGTCGTGACGACCGTTCCGAGTCCCACTCTCGGATCGGGAACAAACAGTCCCTGACCGCGTATAAACTCGGCGTAGGCTTGAGGGGTGCCGTACGTCGCACCAATACGGAACGCGTCTCCCTCTCGCCGCCAGAGATTGCCGAATTTGGCACCGCAAATACGCACCGCGTTTTCCAGCATGGCTTCAAATACGGGTTCCAGCTCGCCGGGCGATTTGCTGATGACCTGTAGCACTTCGGAGGTCGCGGTCTGTTGCTCAAGCGACTCGCTCAAGTCGTCGGTGCGCTGGCGCAGCTCATTGACCAGCCGCGTGTTTTCGATGGCGATGACGGCTTGGTCGGCGAATGTGGACACCAGTGCAATCTGAGTGTCAGTGAACGCTCCCGCGCTCGCGTGCCCGACCATGAGCACGCCGATGGGCACGCCTTCACGCAGCAATGGAACGCACAGAAACCCTCGATAGAAGCCAAAGTCCTCGGCTTCTCTTTGGGTGTATTCCGGGTCCGCCATCACGTCGGGCACGTATATCGTTTTCCCCGCTTGCAAACATCGCCCCAAAATCGAGCGACCGCCGGGCTTGAGGGTCAGACTTTGCAGATGCTTTATGTACTGGGACGTAAGCCCGTAGCTAGCGGCCAGATAATAGGTGCCATCGTCCTTGGGACGCCAAATGGACGAGGCACCGGCCTGACAGAGGTGCGTCGCCGATTCCACCAGCGTGTCGAATACCGTCTGTAGATCGAAGGTCGAACGGCTGATGACCTTGAGCACATCAGCAGTAACCGTCTGGTGCTCACGAGCGTCCTTAAGTTCGCAGGTGAGAGCGGCGACCTGCTGTTGGAGATCCGCAGTGGATACCTGTGCAATCGGCGCTTTGCGAGCCTTGGGCATACTCGAGCGGTGCCGCTTGGTTGGCTGTGCGCTTCCACTACGTCGCTGCATGTCGCTCCCCTACGGCGGGTTCACGACGATGCTCAATCCTACGCAAATCTCGACCTTCGCGCCACGGCAGGATGTCCGCTTTGGGTCATTAGCGGACATATGCAGTGCAACAGAGCATGTCCGCTTTACCCCAATAGCGACCGCGAAAGCGGATTCCCGCAAACGGTCATGTCTGCTTTACCCCCGAAAGCGGACATGTGCGGTGCAATAGCCCATGTCTGCTTTGGGCCAAACATCAGGTT
>Ga0209382_10011318_pt1 | contig 11083 bp, 8 predicted proteins | sample SoiMetdeltSBSDD5_FD_187599 | JGI IMG/M metagenome (GOLD analysis project Ga0209382, IMG submission 187599) | Bulk soil microbial communities from a Populus tree surrounding site in Tennessee, USA - Soil MetaG P. deltoides SBSDD5 (SPAdes) (version 2) | ecosystem: Environmental > Terrestrial >...
CCCCGGCGGACTCTGACTTCCGCGTTGTAGACGCGGTAGCCTTCCTTACGCACCGTGACCCGGTGCAGGCCATCGGCGAGCTGCAACGTGAGACTGCCGGCTTCCGGCGACTGCCACGGCTCGCCGTCGACGATCACCTCCGCATCGAGCGGCTGCACTCGCATCGAGAGCGAGCCGTACTCGCCAGACTCGGCGCCGCGGCGCGGTGAGGGCACCCTCACATCCGGCTGCCGTTGGAGGTCCGGTGGCGGGTACGCGTCCGACGACGATCGGGAGCGCGGCGTGCGGGACGGGACCGGACGCGCGTCTTCAGGCTGGCCCGCCGCGAGCGGCTGCATGACATGTTCGACGCGCAGGGTCGCGCCTGGCCGGAACAACACGTTCTCGCGGTAGGTCTGGTAGCCCTTCAGAAAGACCGTGAGCTCGTGCTCTCCTGGCGCGACGTTCAGGCGCTGTGCCCAGCCGTCGAAGTCGTCCACGGTGCCAACGAGGTGGCCGTCGATGAACACTTCGGCCTGTCGCGGCTGAATCTGGATCCGCGCCGAGCCGCCATAGTCAAAGTAGGCCGGATAGGGATATGGATAGGCGAACGGGTACGCGTAGGGGTAGCCGTATCCATACCCATAGTACGGATATCCATATGCGCCATACCATCCAAACGAGCCGTACCACCCGAACCCGACCGAGAGACCGAACGACGGACCGTAATAGTACGGCCGGTAGTAGGGGTAGTACGGTCTGTAATAACTCTGATAGTAGGGTCGCGCGTATCCGCCATGGACCGGTGGACGCGGAACGGCCCGGTGCTGCGCAGACAGATCCGCCGGCACGACTGCTGGGGCAGCGACTGCGGCGAGCAAAATGAGGGACCGTGCTGTTGACTTCACCTGAACCTCCCTACCAGACGACGCTCGAGCTCAGGAGCAATGACGGTGCCACCGTTCGGGTCCTCTGTTCCGCGTGTCGTCATGCGCCGGGCGTCCCATCCGGTGAACATTCGTGATCTGCAGCGGACACTTCAACCCCCTGGTTCCCGTTGAGCGGGCCGGCGCAGGCGCGCTCATAGAATAAGCCTCATCGTGTCGTCGTCAAGCGGCCGCGCTGCAACAGCTGTAACAACCACTGCTCCGTCACGGTTCCTCGCGCCGCTGCGGACAATCGTGGCGCTGGTTCTTCTCGGATTCATCACCCACAGCACCAATGCCGGCTCGGGCGATGAACCGCACTATCTGGCCATCGCTCATTCGATCGCGTTCGATGGCGATCTGGATCTCGCGAACAACTACGGCGCGAACGAACCCTTGATCGCGGGGGGCGGGCTGGTCCCCGAGAATCACGTTCATGAGGGCACCGGCGGCATCGTGCGGCCGGTGCACGACGTGGGGCTTCCGCTGCTCTTTGCTCCCGTCGCGCGTGTGTTGAAACCGGCGGCCGCGTGGCTGGCGGCGGCCGCGCCCGAATCGCTGATGCGGCGCGCGCGGCTCACGCCGACCGTGCTCTATCGTCAGGTCATCAGCCTCGTCATGATTGCGGTCGCGTGCTGGATGGCGGGAGTGCTGTTCCAGACATGCCTCGAGCTCGGTGCGTCCTCCCGCGCGGCGTTCGCGACGACCCTGATCGCGGTGCTGTCGCCGCCGCTGCTGGTCTACTCGACGCTGTTCTTCACCGAACTGCCGTCTGCGGCGATTGCGCTGTTCGTCTTTCGCCGCACGCACACCGCCCTGCCGGTATCCGTCCGCGGCTGGCTGTTGATTGGCGCGGCGATCGGACTGCTCGTGCTGCTGCACGTGCGCAACATCGGGCTCGCGATGGCACTTGCGGCGCTGGCGATGGGCGCGGCACGCACGCGGGCTGGGTCATACGCCGCGCTGGCGTTGCTTGCCGGTCTTGCGCTGCCGCTGCTCGTGCGCACCGGGATCAATCATGCGTTCTGGGGCACCTGGGTCACGACGCCCCATGCCGCGCTCGGCCATCCTGCCGGCGTCGGTGCCACCGCCCGCGAGGCCGCTGTCCGCCTCGCCGGGCTCACGATCGACCAGGAGTTCGGCCTCTTGCCATACGCTCCAGTCCTGATCCTCGTGCCCCTCGGTCTGGCGACGATGCGCGACCGGCGGAGCGCCGCGGCCATCGTCTTCATTTCGGTGTGCTACATCGCGCTGATCCTGTGGCCGGTGACCAACGTCCACGGCTGGATCGGCGGCTGGAGTCCCGCCGCCCGCTTCATGGTCCCGATCGTCCCGCTGCTGGCTCTCGCGCTGCCCTCTGCAGTCGTCCACACGCCGCGCGTCCTGCTCGCGGCCCTATTCGTGCTGCAGATCGGCATTGACGGCTACATGTGGCAGAACCCGAAGAACCTCTGGAATGACGCCGATGGCGTCGCGGCGGTGTGCAGTCGCGGCGGGCACTCGTTCTGTGGGGCATTGCCGAGCGTCACGCAGTGGAACCGCTAGTTGCAGGCTCGCGGGAGATCGGGGATGGTACGATCGCGCCCACATGACCCACACTCGTGTCGCTCCCGATCGTCAAGTCCGCGATCTCCCCGATCCTCCGAAAGACCTCTGGCGCATCGTCGGTCCCGGCATCGTGGCGGCCGGTGTCGGGCTGTCGTCCGGTGAGTTCATCCTGTGGCCGTTCATCGCGTCGCAGGTCGGCCTGGTGTTCCTGTGGGGTGCGCTCCTTGGCGTCGGGACCCAGTTCTTTCTGAACATGGAAATCGAGCGCTACACGCTCGCGACCGGCGAGACCGCCCTGACCGGCTTCAACCGGTTCTGGAAGCACTGGGGACTGGTGCTGGCGACCCTCGTCTACTTCGCCAATCTGTGGCCTGGCTGGATCATGAGCTCGGCGACGCTGACCACGTTCATGCTGGGCGGCGACGCGCGCTACATCGCCATCGGCGCGTTGATCGTGATCGGTGCCTCGCTGACGCTCGCGCCGGTCGTGTATGTCGCGCTCGAACGGCTGCTGTTCGTCAAGGTTGGGGCCGTGGTCGTGCTGATGATCATGGCAATCTGGCTCGCGATTACGCCGGAGAGCTGGCGGGCGCTGCCGAGCGGGTTCTCGACCGCCGCCAGGTTCCCGACCGAGCTCGGGTTCGCGCTGCTGATGGGCGCGGCGGCGTTTGCCGGTGCCGGCGGCGGGCAGAATCTCTGCCAGAGCAACTACATCCGCGACAAGGGCTTCGGCATGGGCCGCTACGTCCCGCGCCTGGTGAGTCCGGTGACCGGCGTGGAAGAGGCCGGGGCCACGACTCAGAGCTTCATCTTCGAGCCGACCGCGTCGAACATGGGCCGTTGGCGACGCTGGTGGCGGTTCGCCAATGTCGAGCAGGCGCTGACCTTCGTGCTGGTGACCATGGCGACCATCGCGCTGACCTCGATGCTCGCACACTCGACGCTCTTCGGCCGGCCGGATCTTCCAAACAACGTCACGTTCCTGCTGCGCGAGGGCCAGCAGCTCCAGGCCATCGTCGCGCCGTGGTTCGGCGTCCTGTTCTGGGCGATCGGCGCGTTCTCGCTGTTCGCGACGTCGATGGGGATCATCGACTATACGAGCCGGCTCGCGGCCGACGTGCTCAAGACCACATACCTTCGCGGAGCGTCCACGTCGGAAAGCCGCATTTACTTCCGGCTCGTCTGGGGCATGGTTGCGCTCGGAGTGACGATCATCCTGTCCGGGTTCAACCAGCCGCTCGTGCTGCTGGTGATCTCGGCGTGCACCGGCGGGGCGATCATGTTCCTGTATTCGTTCCTGTTGATCGTGCTCAACCGGAACGCGCTGCCGGCAGCCATCCGGCCGACACCGTTCCGGGTCGCCACCCTGGCCTGGTCCACGATGTTCTTCGGCGTCCTCTCCACACTCACGATCTGGCAGCAGCGCGAAACTGTCATGCGCATCGTCAACGGACTGCTGGGATAGCGCCGCTCGGCGTCTTCCCGCTGGAGAGGCTGCAATAGTTTTTCGGTGTGGCTTCCGCCTGTAGGCGGAAGGATGCGGCTGAAGTCGGCCCTCGACTGAGCTCGGGCCGGCCCTGAGCCCGCCGAAGGGCCGGAAGCCACCCAGAGACGGACTTACCGCGCCGTGGTCAGGCTCGTGCGAACGCGATCGTAGAAGAGTCCTGCGAGCACCTGGTTGCCCTCCGGCGTCAGGTGCAGGCCGTCGTCGCCGACGAGCGTTGCCTCGCGCCCGAGGAACGCCGTGTAGGCATCGACGAGCAGCGCGTTCTCCGATGTGACCATCGCCATCAGTTTCGCGTTGGTTTCCTGGATGGCGCGGAGGTCGATGGCACGGTCGCGCGGACCGGTGGCTTTGCGCGGCGGCGTCAGAGTACTCACGATGATGTACCTCACGCCGCGGCCGCGCGCATTGCGCACATCGGTCCTCAGCGCCCCGACGACGGTGTCCGCGGCGGAGACGCCGAAGTTCAACAGATCGTTGTAGCCTTCGAGGAGCAGCAGCGCTTCCGGCCGTTCGGCGTCCAGTTCCATGAGCAGCCGCGACACACCGTCGGCTGCGAACTCCCCTCCCTTCCCCTTGTTCGAGACGATGGGCGCCTCGACGGGGAAACTCGTCATCAGCTGTGCCTGCAGCACCGCGGGATACGCGCGTACGGGATCGACGAACGTCGGCCGGATATAGAGCGACCGTCCATCCTCGCCCGCCGTCACACTGTCGCCGAACGCGAGGTACTTGCGCGCGTTGAGTGTCACAGTGACGAGCGTCACCGTGAACGAACAGGCTGTCTGGCGGCCGAGCGAATCGTTGGCCGTGCAGATGCCGGTGGTCGTGCCCGGCGGAAAGGTGGACCCCGATGGCGGGTTGCACGCCACGACGATCGGCGGCACACCGCCCTTGACGGTTGCCGGCGGATAGGTGACCGGCTGGCCCGCACCAACCGCGCCGTCGATCGTCGTCGAGGGCGGACACGCGAGCTGGGGCGCAGCGGGAGGTTCAGGTTTGATCGGAGGATCGCTGCACCCGCACGCAAACACCAGCGCGCTGAGGACGATCCCCTGAACCAAACGGTGGATTGAGCGAAATGGTGTCGGCCGGCGCCCCATGACCCGCAGAATTGGTCGCCTGAACTATACCCAATCCAGCTCGACTGAGCGATTCGGCCAACTGCTCTTGAAGATCCCCGCGCCCCGCGCCCCGCGCCCCGAGAACGATGACACTGATGTGGCGCACTCGTGGCAAAACGATGGCGCGATCCACCGCGCGTGTACTCAGATCGCAACGCCTCTGTGCGCGCGAGGTGACACTGCTTTGTGACAATTCCGCGACGCGCGTTCAGAGCGTAAGCAAATCGCGATCGAGCGCCGGTATGTGTGATGCATGGGCTCCCGCAACACCTGCATCACTGTGAGTAGTGACTCGATATCGCGCTTCATACATACCTTCATCCCGACAGTGTTCGTGCTGATGGCGGTCGTTCTGAATCCTGCACGTGTCCAGGGTCAGACGACCGCCGATCTCTTCAACCCCGACGTGGTGCAGGAGATCAGGCTCTCGATCAATTCCCGCGATCTTCTCGAACTGCACCAGCGGTATCAGGAGAACACCTACTACACCGCCGACCTCTCCTGGCAGGGCCAGCGCGTACGCAACGTCGGCGTGCGCAGCCGCGGCACCGGAAGCCGCAACCCGATCAAGCTTGGCCTGCGCGTCGACTTCGACCGCTACACGACCGGCCAGACCTTTCTGGGGCTGCGGTCGCTGATCCTCGACAACAACTGGCAGGATCCATCCCTTCTGGCAGAGCGGGCGGCCATGGCGTTCTTCGAACGCCTCGGCCAACCGGCGCCCCGTGAGTCGTACTGCCGCCTCTACATCAACAACGTGTTCCAGGGCCTCTACTCGATCGTCGAATCGATCGACGCGCCGTTTCTCGCGCGCGTGTACGGCAGCGAGCAGGGTTACCTGTTCCGGTTCGACTATCAGGCGGCATGGCACGGTGAGTATCTCGGCGACGACCTCGCCGTCTACAAGCCGTTCTTCGAGCCCGAGACGCACAAGCTCGAGGCCGACGTGATGCTCTACGCGCCGATCCGCGATCTCTTTCGGGAAGCCAATGGCCCGGAGGATGCCGTGTGGCGCGAACGCGTGGAACAGTCCATCGACCTGCGGCAGCTGGTGCGCCACGTCGCCATCGAGAGCTTCCTCTCGGAAGACGATGGGTTCATCGGGGCCTTCGGGATGAACAACTTCTATCTGTATCGGCCCGCCGGGTCGAGCATCCATCGCCTGCTCCCCTGGGACAAGGACAACACGTTCGCGGACGTCAACCGATCGATCTTCTTCCGCACGAACGAGAACGTGCTGGTCGACCGGGCACTTGGCTACAGCGATTTGCGTGCGCTCTATCTCGATGTGCTCGATGAGTGCGCGCGTTCGGCGGCAGACGGGGACTGGTTGGCGAACGAGATCGAATGGCTGGCCGCACTCGCAAGCGGACCGGCTGGTGAGGACACGCTCAAACAGTTCTCGACCGAAGCGTTCCAGGCAGCCGTCGATCGGATCCGGCGATTCGCAACCGAACGATCACGGCTGGTGCTGGACGAAGCGGCGCGCGCTCGGGCGGCCTCGGGGAACGTGCCATGAGCCTCACTGCGATCGTCCTCTGGCCGGTGTTGATCGCGAGCCTCGGAGTCCCGAGGATCTCGCCGGAGCCACCCTCACCCGAAGACGCACTCGTCGGAACGACACCGGGTCCGCAGTCCACTGACACCACACCGCAACCCGGCGCGAAGGACGGCAAGAAGGCCGTGAAACCGCCCGCTCGATTCCGGTGGGACCAGCATCCATCCCTGCACCTCGGAAAGGGGACGAGGATCGATTTCCGGGCGCGCTTCCAGGGAGACCTTCGCGAGTCGGATGCGTTGCGGGACGCCGTCGAGGAGAACTCGGGTCTCGACATCGCCAAGCGGCGCGTTGGCGTCGCCGGGGAGATCCGCAACGCGGTCGATTTCCAGGTCGAAGCGGAGCTCGGCAACGACGAGCCGTGGCGCGACGTGTATGCGAACTACAAGCAGCACGCCGCGGTCCAGGTGCAGGGGGGACACTTCAAGCTGCCCTTCAGCCTCGACGAAAACACCAGCGCGACCAACCTCGATTTCGTCTATCGCTCCCGTGCCGCGAGCCAGCTGGCGCCGGGCCGGGATCTCGGGATCATGGCGCATGGCCGGGTGCTCGATCGGGCGCTGGCCTACGAAGTCGGCGTGTTCACTCACGATGGGCGCAACGCGAGGACCGCGGACTCCGATCGCGTGTACGGCGGCCGCACCCTCGCAACACGCGTGACCTTCGAGCCATTCCGCGCCGAAAAGGACTGGAGGAGCGATTTGCAAATCGGCGCGGCGTTCACCACGAGCCCGCTGGACGAGGGGTTTTCCGACCTCCGCGGCCGGACCTCGTTCGATGCCCGGTTCTATCGTCCCGGCGTCTGGATCGCCGGCAACCGCCGGCGGGTCGGGGCGGAGCTGCGGTGGCGGCCCGGTCCGTTTTCCATCAAGTCCGAGTACATCCGGGTGACCGACGAGCGCCGCGGCCAGAGCGTCGACGATACCGACCTCTCCCCCGCCGTCGCGGCAGGGTGGTACGTGAGTGGAACCTGGGCCGTAACAGGTGAAGCGAAGGCGAAAGGCCTCGATGCGCCTCCCCGACCGTTCTTCCGTGGCGGTCCCGGCGTTATTGAAGTAGCGGCTCGCCTGGAGCGTTTGAGCTTCGGCAGCGCCGCGGACGGCGAAGACGCCTCGGAGGGACCGCGGGCCGAGGTCATCGCCGGCAACAGCGATCGGGTGGAGACCTTCGGCGTGAACTGGTACGCCAACCGGTGGATCAAGATACAGTTCAACATCCTGCGCGACACGGTGCGCGATCCTTCACAGGGACCGCTCCCGGACAGGACTGGTTACTGGAGCCAGGTGCTGCGATTCCAGTTATCACTCTGACGCTGGCGATGAGCGCCTCGCGCGAGCCGGAACGTACACGAGGACCGATCGGTATGGATACTGACCACCCTGGCGCGGCGTCCTCCCCTCCCGGCTCGCCAGCTGGGAAGGATGCCGCTGCGCCAGGACCCATTCCGTCCGACGCCGACGCCGCCGCGAAGAAGAAGAAAAAGAAGAAGGACAAGGTCCGCTCCGCCTGGATCTCGTTCGCCGGCCGCATCGTGGCCCAGATTCTGGGCGCCGCGGCCACGGTCGTCCTTGGCATCTATGTCGTCTCGAACTACAAGGGGGGGTCGGATCGAAACGGTGTTTCATCCGCGCGCGTCCCGCGGGAGGCGCGCCCCGCAGGCAGCGAACCGTCGGTCGCGGTTCTGCCGTTCGACAACTTCTCGGGCGACGGCACTCAGGAGTACTTCGTCGACGGGATCACCGAGGCGCTCATCGCCGACCTCGCACGAACCCGCGGCCTCCGCGTGATCTCGCGGACGTCGTCCATGTACTACAAGGGGCAGAAGAAATCGATGCCCGACATCGCGGCGGAGCTCGGCGTCGACCTGCTCGTCGAGGGATCGGTGGCGCGCGCGGGAAACCGCGTCAGAGTGACCGCGCAGCTGATCGACGGCCCGCGGGACGAGCACATCTGGGCCCGCACCTACGACCACACGGTCAACGACGTGCTGGCCCTCCAGAGTGAAATCGCGACGGCGATTGCCGGAGAAGTCAGGGGGGTGGTCCCAGGGGCGAGCGGACAGTCGGCATCGCGGCGTGCGGTGGACCCGGCGCTCTACGACCTGTACCTGCGCGGCCGCCACGCCTGGAACAGGCGGACACCGGAAGCCATGCAGGAGGCGCGGCGCTTCTTTCAGGAGGCCGTCGACAAGGATCCGAACTTTGCCCTGGCACACGCGGGGCTCGCGGACACGTATCACCTGCTCGGACCATCAGCCGACATTCCCGACGCCGCCGCCAGAGCGCGTGCCGCAGCGGAGCGGGCGATACAGCTCGACGAGACCCTGGCGGAAGCTCACACGTCGCTTGCGAGGCTGCTGCACCGCACGGCCGGCGACATCGATCGCGCCGATGTCGAATACCGTCGCGCGATCGAGCTGAACCCCGGATACGCAACCGCGCATCAGTGGTACGGCACGCTGCTGGCGGAAACCGGCAGGCACAAGGAGGCCCAGGAGCACGGCGAGCGCGCGGTGGCCCTCGACCCGCTCTCTGCCGCGATTCGCCAGTCGCTGGCTCTCATGTATTTCGTCGCGCGGCGATACGATCGCGCGGCAGTGGAAGCGCGCCGGGCGCTCGAGATCACGCCGGAGCTGCCCCTCGCGCGACAGGCTCTCGCCCGATCGCTGCTGGAGATCGGTCAGCCTCGGGAGGTCATTGCCTTCCTGACTGAACCGGCGGCCTCCAGCCCCGAGGATCTGGTCACGCTCGCGATTGCGGCCAGCCGCACCGGCGATTCGGCGCGCGCAAAGGCGATCGTCACGGACCTCTCACTGCGCCAGCCGGTGCCGGCCGGATCGCTGGCACGCTGGTACGCCGCGAGCGGCGACACCGACCGCGCGCTCACGCTCCTCGAACGAGTCGCCAAGGAAACACCGCGGACGCTGCCGCAGGTCACGAACGATCCGTCCTTCGATCGGATGCGATCGTCGGCGCGATTCAGGCGCCTGGCCGCGACGCCAACGGCGGGTTGAACCCTTATCTGGCCGCGCCGGCGCCGGCCGGTCCGCAGACCTGCTCGAACGCGTCGGTCAGGTTGCGGGCGATCGCCTCGGCCGTCTGGTTCTCGATCTGGCGGCGCTCCATCATGTAGACCAGTTTGCCGTCGCGAAGAATCGCGATGGACGGCGACGACGGCGGATAGCCGGTGAAGTAGCTGCGCGCGCGTTCGGTTGCCTCGATGTCGCCGCCGGCGAACACCGTCCCGATCACCTCGGGCTTCACCGGATGCTGCAGTGCGAGCGCGATCCCGGGCCGCGCCTTTCCTGCCGCACATCCGCACATCGAATTGACGACGATCATGACCGTCCCCTGCGCGTGGCGAACCACGTCGTCGACCTGGGCGGCGGTCTTCAGTTCCTGGATGCCAAGACGGGTGAGCTCCTGGCGCATCGGGCCAATGAAAGATTCGGGGTAAGGCATACGTGAAGGATACTCGCTGGTGATCCTAACAAACCGGAAAGCTCCAGCAGGTCGCTGAAAACTAGTCGACGTTAAGGGCGCCCTCTGAAGGGAGCCGGCCACTGATGCGGGAAGCTGGTCGGCCGCGAGGAATCGTTGCGAAACCATACGCGCGGCCAGGCCGGACGAGCTGCAGGGGCAGCTCCAGGAATCACGGCCTCTTCCGCCTGAATCGTGCCCTGACGCCTAGAGGCCCTTCGGTCCGGATGCGGCGCTTCGCGCTCGGCGAGGAACTTACGGGCGTAGAAGTCCTGCACTTCGACTCTCGCGGCTGGCGAGAGTCGTGCGATCTCATCCGGATCGAACGGCATAGGCCCCTCTGCGAATTACGGAAGAGGTGCGAATCCTACTGCGGTTTTCGGAGGAGAAGGTATCAAAAACATACGGCCAATGAGGATTGGCCGATGGCCCTACATCAAACCGATAACCCTACTTCCCTACTTCAAACCCTTGATGAAGAGGATCAGGGACTCGATCTGCCGATCGTTGAGGACGCCCGCATAGCTGGGCATCCCCGATTCTCCGCGCTCGTAGCCGCTCACGACCTTTGCGGCCGGCTCCAGGATGGATTCGCGGAGATAGGCTTCGTCGGCCGTGGTGCGAAGCACGCCCTTGGCGTAACTCCGAGAGGACCCGAACAGACCCTTCCACGATGGTCCCAGTCTGGTGACCGTGCTGTCGTCGATCGCGTGGCAGGCCATGCAGCCATAGAGCTGGTAGATGCGGCGGCCCTCAGCTGCGCTGACAGGAGCCGCGCCCTCGACAGCGACGGGCCGCGGCGACAGATCCACCGTCACGTCGCCGAAACCTTCAGCGGGCGGTTCGAACCGCGCCAACTTGTACGGCGTGAAGAACGCGCTGTCCTGGAACTGGTGCCCATCGGCGGTCGTCAGCGACCACGCCAGGCGCATCTGCTCGACCGGTTTCATCCCGGGCACCGCGAC
>Ga0209382_10011319_pt1 | contig 11081 bp, 10 predicted proteins | sample SoiMetdeltSBSDD5_FD_187599 | JGI IMG/M metagenome (GOLD analysis project Ga0209382, IMG submission 187599) | Bulk soil microbial communities from a Populus tree surrounding site in Tennessee, USA - Soil MetaG P. deltoides SBSDD5 (SPAdes) (version 2) | ecosystem: Environmental > Terrestrial >...
ACTACTTCATGACAGGTAATCATGCGGGTCAAGTTCGAGGCCACCGATGCCACCAGCAAGGTGCACAAACGCAGCAGCACGAGCCGCCTCTACTCGCACTGCGTCGTGATCCACTTCGCCGCACATCCGCCAAGCAAGCTCTGGCCCAAGGGCGTCGCGGCCTGCAGCCACGCCGAATGGGTTGAAAGCTGTGCGCTGGCCGAGCGCAAAGCCAGCCGCTGGCGAAAGGAACCGTGTGTCGAGGCCATCGAGATCCTTGAGGCGAGGCAAGTGTCCACCATGGCAGCAACGAACAAATGTTTGGCGCGAAGCAACAAGTCCCGCACGAGGAGCAAAGCTACTAAAAAGCGGGAAATCAGGGCGCGTCCAGCGCCCAGCTCTGACGAGATGACATAGAAGAGATAGACATGATATCGAAGTCTGTAATCGTGTTCTGGTCAGTCGCATGCTTGACGCTCTTTATGCATTTGGCTGGCAAGGACGACGGAGGAACCGCCTTTTACATTCTAGCGATGGGGCTAACGTGGGCGATCGTGGTTGTGCCAACGGCATTGATCGGCAGGCTTTTCAAATCGAAAAAAGTCTACAGTACCAATATGCAACTGCTCCGTGGCGGTGTACTCACTACCGTCGGTTTGATTACATTCGTGATTGTGCATGGATCTCAGCAGACATCCGTGACCAAAACGCAGAATAATCCACCGAAGGAAAAGGTGACGATGCAGTCGCCAGCGCCAGCGGTTCTGCGAAATGGCTTCACGCAAACTGACATCTCGGCCATGGTCACGACCTACAGGCAAAATGAAGCGCGGTTCAGACACGAGTACGTCGGGCGGCTGTTCTCCGCCAGAATGAGACTCTCGCGTGTATCGGAGAACGTGATTGGTGAAACGACCCGCGTCGATTTTGGTTCTGTCTACTGCAACCTGCCACGTGGCTCCAATCGCGCAATTATTGACTGGAATAAAGGCGACGAGATCGAGATGAGTGGCATCATTAAAGACGTTTGGTTCGGAAGCGTCGAACTCGAACGGTGCTCGTTGCGATAACTGCCGCCGCGAAACCAATGTTTCTGGTAGGCGTCGAGCGCCTCGGCCAGTAGCATCACCAACATCGCGATGATGACCTTTCCGCTCGAGCGGAAACTGGTACGTCATGGGCACGACCGCAGTAGCTTCCTTCGGCAGTTTGATTCCGTCGCGCTTGTGAGACTTGCGCGTCTTGCCATCATCGAGTTCGTCGTGGTGAATCTCGGTCACGAAGCCGAGCCGCAGCGTGGTGTCGCTGTGATCGAGGATCAGGCAATGATCCTTGCCCTCAACGGTGCGCAGACCGCGACCGATGATCTGCACGTACAGCATCTCGGATTTGGTTGGGCGGGCGAGGATGATGCAGCGAACATCCCAGTCAACACCCAACGTGAGCACACCGACGTTGCAAACGATCTGATATTCACCGCTGGCAAACTTGTTTCGGATGTCGGTGCGCTCGTTGGCCGGCGTGAAGCAATCGACGTAACCAGCACGCACGCCATGTTCGGCAAACCGATCGGCGATATGTTGAGCGTGTGCGCGATTGACCGCGAAGCAGAGGGTTGGGCGCCCAACGCCGTGCTTCAGCCAGGTCTCCACGATGTCGGCGACCAGCGGCTGCTTGTTCATCGCATCGCCGAGGTCGCCTTCGTGATAGTCACCGGCGACGGTGCGCACGCTTTCAGATCGGGATGCGCTGGCGCGAACACCTTGAAGTTGGACAGGATCCCGGCGTCGATCAGCTTCTCGGTGCTCGCCGCAATGATCAGCTTTTCGTAGTAGCTGCCGAGCCCCTTCGTCCAAGGAGTGGCCGAGAGCCCGATAAAGGGAACGTCGCGCCAGTCCAGGTGCAGCATCCAATGCCGGTAGTAATCGACCGCTGCGCCATCGGGCGTTCCAGCAGCCGATCGAGCCGATGGAGCAGGATCGGAAGCACCGCCTCCTCGTTGTAGATCGGGATCACGAGACTGTAGACGGGCCGCTCGGCCCCGCGAGGCGGCGTGACCGGCGAGGTTCGCACGAGACTATAGGCGGGCCCCTCGGCCCGGCGAGGCGGCATGACGGGCGAGGTTCGGCGCATCATCGGCATGCCGGCACACTGAGGGCGCTACCACTAGTTGGTTTCACTGACATCTCCTTTAGCGGGAGGGGGTGAGACCCCCTGTAGGCTGGCTTTAGGACACCCAGAGGGGTGGGACGTCTTGTCGCTATTTGCCAATCTCTTGCTTTTCCGGCCACAGAGCGGAAAGCGAGCGTGTGCCTCCCAACGTCGGCCTTGTGGGTGCCGCGGTCGGCTCTGCTCGGTTTGCTCAAGCCTCCATGCGAACATCTGTCGCCCTGGATGTCACGCGCGGCGCGCTTGGCCAGAGATCTGGTGCGGCTGGAAGTCGGCGTCATCGTCGAGACGCTTAAGCAGGGACGCATCGTCGAGCGCGTCAGGCACTGAAACCTACTGCGGCCGCCGGCCGTTTGACCAATCGAGATCCGAGCCCCAAGGCGTGCCCGCGCCGCCGGCCGTGGCCGCCGCACGCGCCGCAAGCGTCCGCTTCGATGGTCGGGCCTCGGGCTTGCCGTCGAGCGGCTGCCGGTGCTCGCCTCGATCGAATGCTTGCATAAGCGTTCGCGTCGCCGAAATACTGCCTTTGCGCGACGCGAGCTCCAAACGCTCGAGAAGCTCCGCTTTCTTGATCGTGCGGCCGTTCTTGAGCTCCTGACCGAGGCATTTCCTTAACGTATTTTGACAGCAACCAATCGCGATCGCGATCTGAGGCTCCGAGAAGGAGGCTGCGGCCAGCAACATGGTCTTGTCCCGCTGTGCCTGACTCGGGAGGGCCGTCGACCGCCCTTCGATGGCCGGTCAGATTTCGGGAATTCTTGCATTTTCCCCTCCAAAATCGAGGTTTCGACCCGAAAAACACTCTAGCCCAATAAAAAATCTGCGCATGAAGGGGCGGGCGCTGATTGCGGAACCGGCTCTCGGAATTCGTCGATATCCCCCCATCAACTCGATGATTTGAGCCGCCGAGCTCGAGCTTCGATCGTTTTGATCTCGTGATGTGATGCGCATAAACAACGCCCGTTGTTGAGGTCAAATGGTTGACCACCATCACGAAGCTCAATGATGTGGTCGGCGTACAGGCGATGGTCGGGCCGTGCCTTGCTGCACCTGTGGCCGTTGTCGATAGCCTCACACCTGTACCCTGCACGCTCGACCACCTGGGCACGCCAGGCCTGGAATTCGGGTGTGTTGTAGACCGGGTCCATCTGCCTGGGCGGCAGCCGTGTGGTGCTGGTGTTGAGGGTACGGACGAGCGGGGCGAGGCTACGCAACCTGGGCATACTCAGTCCTTCCCTTGTGTTGCCGGCGGCCGGCCGGCGTGGGGTTCGTCGCGGGGCCCCTACAAACGCGGGGGGAACCTTCTCCACAAAATCTTCTTCTGAGTGGAATGTGGAAAACATTAAGAGGTTTAGACCGAGGTTCGCACCCGCTCTCTCTCTCCCACACATGATATTGCGGGTAAGGTTCGCGGGGGTCATTGTTCGGCTTTCCACTTGTCGATCCGGTCCCACAGATCGGGTTTGCCGGGGCCCTGCGAATAGCGGGTGATGACGCCATAGGCGGTCAGGTCTTCAAGCATGCGCCGGACCGTAACCGTGGGCAGACCAAGCTCGATCGCCACGTCGGCGGTCTCGACGTTGCGGTATTTGCAAACGCATTCGTAGGCGGCGCGGCGCAACGGCGGCAAGCTGTCCATCGCAACCGAGAGCACGACATTGAGAGCGGTCGTGCGCTCGACGCCGAGCGTGTCGAGGCCAGCGAGCAGCCGCTCCAAGGCGAGACCGATGCGGGCCGTGCCTTCGGCACCATAGATCGCGTCGACTTCGCGGGTGCGCCGGTCGCGCTCGATCGCCCCGCGCAGGCGAACGACCAGCGAGATGGTTTCGCCGATGCTGTTGATTTCATCCTGGCTGATCGGCCGCGGGTCCGATCGCCGGCCAGCGAACAACTGCGCGACCGCTTGCGCCAGTTCCTCCCGCATCTGTTTTGTGGTGGCACCGGCGTGCTTGAGCGCCTGATTGAATTGCGCCTGTCCCTTGGCCGGCGCTAATCGGCTGAACAGGAAACGGTCGCCCATTGAGCCGATCACGCCGTGATGGGTATCGATCACGCCGGTGGCAGCGAACACCACCCCGACTTTGCCTTTCCACGACAATGTCCGCCCGCCATCGGTGCCGAGATGCCGGACCCATGCGCCGTCGTAAACTTCGCGCAGCGCGGCGAGCACTTCCGCCTTGGTCTCGGGATGCATCGAGAGAATGCTGCCGAAGTCTTTGAGCACGATGATGCCGAAGTCGCCGATTTGCTGAAGCAGCCCGCCTTTGGCGTTCTTGTCGCGTTGTTTCTTGGGCGTGCCTGACAACAGCCCGGCCGGTGTAACGGTGGCGGCCTGCACCACTTGCGGCAGCGATGACATCGAATTGAGAATTTCGGTCTTGGCCGATGACGGCGGGGCAATCAGCCCCAGCCAGACCGGATCGCCGGGCAGATAGTTGGCGGCGACCGCCCCAAGCACGGCGAGTACCGGCGTATGGTCCGGCAGAATGAGCCAACGCTCGAACACCTTGAGCGTGTCGTCGATCGCCAGCGGCGGCCCTACGGGCGCGGCGGCTGGTGCCGGTGTCTCAATCAAGTCTTCGGCGCTATCGACCAGTCGCGGAATCTCGGCGCGGCGCTCACGCCAGCGTTCATCGTGCGGGCAGATGCTCGCATCCATCAGGCCGCGCAGGGCGTTGACGGCAGCGCCTGCGTTCATACCGCTGGCAATCATCTTGGCTGCAAGGTCGCGCAACGAATCGTGCAGCGCCTGTCCGTTGCGGATATTGTCGGTCAGATATTGCCAGTCGGCGGAAGCTTGTGCGGGATCGGCGGGGGCTGCGTCGGCGTCCTGCCCGTTGGCCTTGTCCTTGCGCTTGCCCGGCCGCTCTTTGGCGCGGACGTAACCGAACCGCTCGACCAGGATATGCACCAGCTCATCGACCAGCGTGCGCGCTGCTTCCTCGCGGATGTAGGGCAACTCTTCGAGCTTGATCTCGCCCGGCATTCCGCCGTGCCAGCGATAAGGCTGCTTGGTCTCGGGATGGATGCCAAACGCCGCCACCTGCGCGCCGTCGGCCAGAAACTCGATCTTCTCTTTGCTGTCGTTGGGCGCGACCAGGTTGACCACGAATTTGTCGAACGGCTCGATCGTGCGAAAGGGAATGGCCCGTTTCGGCGGCAGGCCGATGCGCACTAGGATCGGCCCCCTTTCCTCGTACTGCTCGCGGACGTGATCCTCCAATACGCGGACGGCTTCCTCGTTCATAATATCGAGGTCGAGCGTCGGCATCTTTTTGGTCAAAATTCCGGTGCCAACCGCGTCGGGCCAAGTCTTCGACCACATCACCAGCATTTCTTCGCCGATGTCGCCGAGTTGCTCCCACTTGGTGAGGCTTCCGCGCTTGTTGTTCTTGGTGTTGGGCGGAACCTTGCCGTAGAGCGGAATGACCGGGTAGCCGGTCGCCAGCAATTGCCGCCGCCGCTCAAGCACGTTCATGCGTGGCCCCCGACATCGAGGCCGCGGAAGACGCGACGGAGAAAATCCTGCACCCCTGGATCTGCTTCGGCCTTGGCGATGCGCCGGCGCAGATGCTTGCCGAGCTCGTCGAGCGTCCGGCGGATGGCGGTCGGCGAGCGTGTCGCGGACGGCGAGAAGCAGAGCGTCATCCCCAAGACGTCGAGCAGCGCGGCGGTTATCTCGGAGGTCCTCAGCGCCGCCACGTTGCAGTCTCCCAGCACCGACGCGCGGACGATCGCCTTGATCGCGGCTTCGACCTTGGACCTGATCCCGCCGTTCGGTACCGCTAACATGAACACGCCGGGCATGGCGCGCGCCCGGTAGTGCTGCACAATCGTGCGCTGGATCAGATCCTCGGGCTGGCGGCGGCGGCCGCTCATGGCGCGGCCCGCCGCAGGAATGGGGGAATGCCGAGATCATCGTCCGGCGCGAGCGGAGAGACCGCTTTCATCTCCGTTGTTAATCGTTCCACCAACAACGTCCATGCTGCGAGAACCTCGCGAGCTATCGAGCATACGTCCTCGTCCACCGGCCCCGAGTAAACTGCAAACAACCGCGCCTGGTCAGCACGAAGCATGAAAGCCGGGCGACTATCTGAGTCCGGGTCGAACATCTGGGCCTCGATGTCATCGAGCTCGGCGCGGTCGGTCGCCTCCTGGGCCTCCCAGGCGGCAACGCAGGCATCGTGAAGCCAGATATCATCCCCCTCGTAGTAGGGATCGCTGGTGTTGTGCTGCTGGACTTCGCCGACGGGCGCTCGCACGCCGCAGTGCCGGCAGAAGTGTCGCTTGGGGCGCGTCTTCCTTGCCGGCTGATTGCGCCCCTTGGTATCGGTCCTCGACTCGACGTGGGGAATTTCCCCACGTCCCTCGAGATCGGCTCGGACAGTGCCGACCGTCTTGTGATCAACCTTGACGGTCTCGGCGACCTGTCGATTTGACTTCTCCGGCGTGGCCTTGATCAGCTTTGCGATCAGCTCGCGCTTCTGCTCGGCGGTCAGGTGGCGGCGGTGGATGTTGGCGCTGATGACGTAGGCGTAGGGATCGATGTTCGGCTCAACGCGCCGCTTCCCCCCGCGACCGCGGCCACCGATGACCCATTTGTCGACCACCCGTTCCCCGAATTCGGTGCCGAAGCGCGCGCCATGGATTTCGAGCGGCTCGCCCTTGTCGTTGAGAAATTTAATGCCCGCGCGCTCCATGGCATCCAAGCGGTTGCGGCCATCGAGCAGATAACGCAGCCGCTCTTTCGCACCGTCGCCGCAGTCTCCGGGTGACCACAGCACCACCTCATGCTTGAGGCCGTTTTTCTTGATGTCCTCGCCGAGCGCCTTGAGCTCGTCGGCCGACATCAACGGGAAGAGGTCGGCGGCCGGATGCACCGGCAGCACGTCGCGCCAGGACTTGGCTGGCGCTTGCGGATTTTGGGGTTGAGGCTTAGAAGGACGGGCGTTGCCACTGCCTACGTTCCTTCGGGCCTCGAGGTCGGTCGCCGCCGCCTCTTGGCCCGCGCCTTTTGTGGCGACCATCAATCACGCATCGCTCCCACGGACCCGGCTCTCAAGCCACTGGGCGTGGTGATCTTCGCGGATGCCGATGCGGCGCACCGATAGCTTTGTGACCTTGGGACCATCGCCGGCTTTCATAATTCGCCAGCCAGTGACGGTGCTAAAACCATTCCGCTCACACCACTGACGAAAGGTCATGACGCGGTTGGATTGGCGATGCGTGGCATCGCCAGCAGACAGGTTGACGGAAGGCATGGTTAGCCCCTCGGATGTCACGGGTTATTGCGAGTGATCCCGGGGCACCGGGGGAGCAAGCGCCGTTCGCAATAGGCGCTCTCGGTTGATCCGCCGTGGGGTTGTCTTAAAATGGCCGGGCACGGCCCAGCAACCCGTAGGCGATCTTCTAATTTCACCACTAACACGAAGCAGCGGAAATTTCAATAAATTTCCTGTCACTTCGGTTAGCCACTCACTGCAAACGCGACGATCTTGCGTTCGTTACCCTCGACGAGCGCGCACACATGGTCGGACCATAGCGCCATCGCGGCGCGCACCTCGCGCTCATAGATCGACTTGTTATAGGTGCCGGCGACGCCCCGGCGGTGGCCGCTCTGGTGGTTCAGGATCTGCTCGATGATGTGCGGCTGGAAGCCGAGGTCCCCCAAACCGCTCGCGACCGAGCGCCGGACGTCGTGGACGCGCCAGGGCGGTAAGCCGAGCCGCTCGTCCAGTGCCTGCTTCCCCTGCACCCAGCTCGTGAAGCCGTGCCGATAGCCGAACAGAATGTCGAAGCGGTCGCGCCTCGGGACCGAGTCGATGATCGACCGCATCAACGGCGTGACCGGCAAGGTGTGTGCCAGACCGTTCTTCGACCTCTCCCCCGGCAACGTCCACGTGGTCATATCGGGAGCAAACTCTGACCAGCGCATGCCTGCGATCTCCTGACGTCGGCAGCCGGTGAGGACCAGCAGCTTGATCACCTTGCCGTAGTCGTCGTTCGCGAGGCTTCGCCAGATTCCGGTCAACTCGGTGCTGCTGAGCACGCGAGCGCGCGACTCCGGCGTTTTCGGCTTGAACGCATTGACCACCGGGTTGGCGTCGCAGATCCCCATCTGCATCGCCCAGCTGAACATCGCCGACACCGCCGAGCGCAGCGCGATCGAGGTATGCACGCCGCTGTTCTTGGACGCCGCGAGCAGCCGCGCGGCGATGTCGCGCCGCTCCACCCTATCGACCGGCATGGAGAGCAGCGGCTTTAGATGCGGGCCCTCGAGCAAGTACCAGGTCAGCAGTTCGTGCGAGCGCGGCTTGATGGTCCCGGCCTTGGCGTCGAGATAGTCCTGCGCGACCGAGCGCAGGCTGTGCGCATCCCGCTCGCGGCGCTCGGCGCGGTCATGCTGCGGGTCATCGCCCAGTTCGACCTTGGCTAGGAGCTTCTTGGCTTGCTTGCGCGCCTCGGCGGCGGTCAGCTTCTCGGCCGACCCGACGATCATCCGCCGCCCTCGGCCGTGCGCCCGATATTGCACCACCCAGTTCTTGATGATGCGGCCACCGCTGCCGCGCCGCAGCCGAAGGCCGAAGCCGATCAGATCGTCATCGAAGTAGATCACGTCGGCTTTGCCGGCGGGAAGCCCAATGTTTGCCGATGTCAGTTTCATGATAAAACCCCTCCTGTCTCGGGAAACGCTGGGGAAACAAATCGGTGCTTCCCCATGAAATTCTCTGAAGACATCCGATAGCAGAAAAATCACGAAAGCCAAGAAAATAGAGCCCTTATGATACTTCCCGAAACCTACTGAAAGCAATGACTCATTCCTACGACGAGAGCAAGAAGTAGTAGGAAGTAAGCGGGGCGCTCTCGCCGCGCGTTCGCTCCCGGATTTCGCTCCGCTCAATCCGGGCTACGGACTTCGGGCTACGGACGGAGGGCAGGACGATGTTGGCGCCGGACCAAAAGCGGAAGCTCACGAGCCGGCCCTATCTCCCGGCTACGTCGCGTTTCGCGAGCGGCGAGGACACGCCGCGCGATTTCCTCGAACGCTGCCTCGCCGACCTTGCCGCGCTCGAGCCCAAGGTCGGGGCGTTCGTGCATCTCAACCTCGAGGGCGCGCGGGTAGCGGCCGACCAGGCGAGCGCGCGCTGGCGCGCCGGCCGGCACCGCTCGGCGATCGACGGCATGCCGATCGGCATCAAGGACATCATCGAGACCGCCGACATGCCGACCGAGCAGGGCTCGCCGCTCTACGCCGGCTGGCGCTCGGAGCGCGACGGCGCCAGCGTCGCCGCGCTGCGCGAGGCCGGCGCGGTGATCGTCGGCAAGACCGTGACCACCGAGTTCGCCGCCACCGAGCCGCGCGGCACCCGCAACCCGCACGATCTGCGGCGCACGCCCGGAGGCTCCAGCAGCGGCTCGGCGGCGGCGGTGGCGGCCGGCATGGTGAGCACGGCGCTCGGCACCCAGGTGATCGGCTCGACCATCCGCCCGGCGAGCTATTGCGGCTGCGTCGGCTTCAAGGCCACGGTCGGCGCGCTCAACCGCGGCGGCAGCTATGACGGCCTGAGCCAAAGCGCGACCGGCGTGCTGGCGGCGACGTTGGAGGACGCCTGGCAGGTCGCGCACGAGATCGCCGAGCGCGCCGGCGGCGATCCGGGCTATCCCGGCCTGTTCGGTCCGGCGCGCGCGCCGGCCGCGCAAAAGCCGCGCCGCCTTGCCTTCGTCGAGACCGCCGGCTGGGCGGGCGCTTCCGCCGGCGCCAGACGCGCGATGGAGGAGGCGCTGGCGCGCCTCAAGGCGGCCGGGATCGAGATCGTGACCCGGCAAGCCAGCGCCAAGCTCGCCGCGGTCGAAACCGCGATCGCGCCGGCACGGCCGCTGTCGCTCAAGATCAACGGGTGGGAGAGCCGCTGGCCGCTCAACACCTATCGGGAGCGCGACGCATCGAAGATCAGCCGCGTCATGCTCGATCGGCTCGCCGAGGCCGAGGCGATGACGCTCGACGATTACCGGCAGGCGCTGCTCGAGCGCGAGCGTGCGCGCGCGCTCTATGCCGGACTCGAGAGCGAGTGCGACGCCTGCGTCACGCTGTCGGCGCCCGCCGCCGCGCCGCTCGGGCTTGCTTCGACCGGCGATCCGGTGTTCACCGTGCACGCCTCGCTGCTCGGCATCCCGGCGGTATCGCTGCCGGTGCTGCAGGACGACGACCTGCCGCTCGGCCTGCAGGTGACCGGCTTCGCCCACGGCGACGCCGCCACCTTTGCGGCGGCGGCGGGGGTCCAGGACCTGTTCCGGTGACAGCGTAATCCTTGGCGCGGAGGCGCCGCATGGATGATCGATCCGCGGCCCGGGCGTTGACCGTACTCGACCGCTACCAGGAAGGGCCTCCGAAACATCCGCGCGGCTATGCCGACCTGCACGAGCACGTGCTGGCGCTGGCGCGCGCGGGGCTCCTCTTCGTCGTCGACGAGCCGATCAACAAAGACACCGAGATGCATCCGCTGGTGCGCTGGCAGTATCGCGGCGGCATTCCGGAGGGCGAGCGCAAGGCGTTCCTGTTCACGCAGCCGACCGACTCGAAGGGCCGCCGCTTCGACATCGCGGTGCTGGTCGCCGGCCTGGCGGCGAACCGCGAGGTCTATCGGATCGGCTTTGGCAAGCCGCTCGAGGAGATCGGCCGCACCTGGGTCGAGGCGATCGCGAATCCGGTCGCACCGCGCCTGGTCACCGAGGCGCCTTGCCAGGAGGTAGTGATCACCGGCGCCGACCTCGAGCGCGACGGGGCGGCGCTCGACGGCCTGCCGGTCCCGATCTCGACGCCGGGCTTCGACAACGCGCCTTATCTCTCGGCCGGGCACTACATCACCAAGGATCCCGACACCGGCGTCCAGAACGTCGGCAACTATCGCGGCCAGCTCAAGGCGCCGCGCCGG
>Ga0209382_10011321_pt1 | contig 11078 bp, 8 predicted proteins | sample SoiMetdeltSBSDD5_FD_187599 | JGI IMG/M metagenome (GOLD analysis project Ga0209382, IMG submission 187599) | Bulk soil microbial communities from a Populus tree surrounding site in Tennessee, USA - Soil MetaG P. deltoides SBSDD5 (SPAdes) (version 2) | ecosystem: Environmental > Terrestrial >...
GTTAAATGCGGCGAAGCGCCTGACAGCGCGGAATTCGATTCCTCCACCCAAACTCTTATCCCTGCGTCGCGCGTTTTCAGCATTCGCGCAATCTTGCTAAATGCGACGGGCGAGGCTGAAACCGCAGTCGTTTCGATCAAATCAGCGGCTTATAAACTACTTCATCACGATCCACCCGATCTCTACATTTCCAACTCCACGTTTCTGATTTAATCCTGGTTCCGGAGGGCCTTGTTATCGCGCTGGATGACTGGTGCGCAGCTTCATCCAGTTTGCGGTCGTGTCTTCCATGACCAACATAGCCAACGCTCGCGCTCGCGGCCCCTCATTTTTCGCGCCGTCGCCACATCGCGCCGTGGCGTGAAAGATGGGAAAGGCTGCGGCGACTCGGGTGAAATTCTGCGCACCAATCATGAATCAGAAACAATAAGGAGAAATACCTTGAACAGGAAAACGATTATCGCAACCATTGCGCTGCTCGTCGCGGCAGTCGCTCTGACTGCCTTGGCGTTCGGCGCCGCGCAGGATTGTTGCAAGGGCACGCAAGATTGCTGCAAGCCCGCGCGGGAATGCTGTAAGCCCGCGCAGGATTGTTGCAAAGGCGCGCAGGAATGCTGCAAAACAGCGCAGGATTGCTGCAAGGACACGCAGGACTGCTGCAAGCCCGCGCAGAATTGCTGCAACCCACCACAGGGTTGCTGCGCGGCAATGAGGCAGTCGGCGGCGGCCGCCGAGTCTGCGTTGCAGAACGGCGCGCAGACCGCGACCGTCGAGGTTAACGGCGAAGGCTTCCAGCCTTCTACCCTCAAACTCAAGGCAGGCGTCCCGGCCAAAGTGACCTTCGTGCGAAAGACCGACGAGACTTGCGCCAAAGAAGTTGTGATCAAAGATTACAACATCGACCGCAAGCTTCCGCTAAATGAGCCCGTCACGGTCGAGTTCACGCCGCGCAAGGGCGAGTTCGTCTTCGCCTGCGGGATGGACATGCTCAAAGGCAAGCTGATTGTGGAATAAGGAGGAGACCCTGGAGGGGCAGCGCTATTGCGCATGCCCCTCCTTTCAAAGGCGCCCAAGACAAAAATCCTGTCTACCGGCGCCAGCACACAGAAAAAGGGCGCCTGAGATGTTAGGCGCCCTTAGTTCTAAATCGAACCACAGCGCGAGGGTTAGGACCTGCGCGGTTTTCCGTGTGAGAGGGTACTCCCCTGATGGTTCTAGGCCGCGGGGCGTCCGGGGCGTTCAGCGAGCGTTATTGAAGCCGTTTGCGCTTGCCCATTGCGGACGAATTTCAACTTAACGGCCCTTCCCACCGGCGTGTTGGCAATGATTTCCGCCAGTTGTTTGGAAGATCCCACCGGCTTCCCGTCGAATTCGACGATCACGTCGCCGCCGCGCAGCCCCGCCGCTGATGCGGGGCTGCCGTTAGTCAACTCGGCGACCACTGCGCCTCCCTCTGCGGTTTGCTGGTCTTGCACGCTCACGCCCAAATAACCGCGCGAGACAGGGGCGTTGGCGCCTGCGTTAGCGCCCGTGTTTGCGCGCGCGTAGACGCCCGCATTCCCGAGCAGTCGCTCCTTGACCTTCTTTGCCGTATTTGAAGGGATCGCGAATCCGACGCCTTCACTGCCGCCACCACGCGATAAGATTGATGTATTAATGCCGATAACTTCACCGTTCATATTCACCAGCGCCCCGCCTGAATTGCCCGGATTGATCGATGCGTCGGTCTGAATGTAGTTGTCGTAAGCCCCGTTGAATTTACGGCCGATGGCTGAAACGATTCCGGCGGTCATCGTCTGTTCGAGGCCGAAGGGCGATCCGAGCGCAATCACCCATTCACCCTGCTCCAGCTTCGACGAATCGCCGAGTGTGGCGTACGGCAGGTTCTGCGCCTCGACTTTAATCAATGCCAGATCGGTTGTTTGGTCCACGCCTATGCGCCGCGCTCTGAGTTCACGACCGTCTGCAAGCTTAACACTGAGTTCATTAGCGGCGCTCGCCACGTGGTTGTTTGTCAGAATGTAACCGTCCGAGCTGACGATCACGCCGGAACCGGTCGCGCCCCTCGTTCCCACCTTGATATGAACGACGGCGGGCTTGATCCGCTTAGCCGCCTCGACGAACGTGCGCGAAATCTCCGAGGGCGAAGCTGTCTGAGTCGGATCGGTCGCCTCGGACGTTCTTATCTGCTGGGCCTGTTGGCCGAAGACCGGCGCGAACAAACCTAATCCAAGCAAAAGGGCCAGCGCCAGAGATGTCCCCCGCTCGAGCCTCATCTTCTTTGTCGAATAGTTGAATTTATTCTCCACCATTGTGATTTACCTCTGTGTTGAAACGAAGGGAATAAGTAACAGGAGCGGTTTCCAAACCGCTCCGCGCAAATCGCTTCATGGCGCCATTAAGACCAATCCGCCGTGTGTGTCTTCTTTGTTTTTGTGTATTGGATTAACGAGGGCGCCTTGTCGGGCCTTTGATGCGTGGCGCCGCAGGATAGCTGTCCGGCGCGCTGATTATTCATCGTTAAAACTGTCTATCGGCGAAACGCATTAAATAGGGAAGTTTTTCGGAATTTCAGGTTGCCCTGACTTGGCCGGGCGCCTATAATGGCCGCGTCATGCGCATCGCGAAATACATATACCCCCCATCGGTATTAATTTTCAGCATAAGCTTGCTGTGTTCGCAGGTGTGCGGCGTCATTTGCTCTATCTCTAATTGTTCGGCTTCGGCCCCGGCGACGACAGCGGCGAAGATTGAACATACCGGCCATTGCCATCACGATCGGTCGTCGTCATCAAAGGGGCGGCCGTCAGACGATCAACACAGATGTCCGGCGCACGATTCGGCTACCTCGATTCTGACGTCTGACACGATCTCAACTGATATTTCGCATCACGCTTTGCAGCCTGCGGCGGCCGAGCTTGTATCTTCGTTCGATGTACTGTTCGATCTCGCCGGAAGCAAAGCTTATCGAGGCGGCCATTTCAGAGCGCCGCCACGGCCGCCGCATTTCACAGTCATCCGTATTTAATCCCACCCTTAATTCTCGCCTAGCAGGTGAAGGGATAGGTGTGCCCTTCATCAACTGACAGTTTTCACAAAAAGCAGACTACTGGAGGATTGGGCCATGTTCTATGGCAAACAGCGCGTAGCGCGCATTCTCGGCGTCCGCGCAATTCGCAGGATCGCGATCATATCTACCTCACTCACTTTTTTGATCGTTGTGGCGACGCAGCGACAATCGATCAACGCCGCGCCGTCGCCGCAAACAGGGCCGGCGCGGAATCAACCATCTCAATCGCCGCAGTCACAAACGAAGGGCGGCGACCACGCGCAACATCAGACGGACGAAAGGCGCGAGCAACAAGCCACCGCCACTGGTCCGGCGTTGCGTCTGGAAGACCTGGAGAGAATGGCTTTGCAGAACAACCCGACCGTCGCGCAGGCCGAGGCCGCCATACGCGCCGCCGAAGGCCGCCGCGTGCAGGCCGGACTTATGCCCAATCCGATCGTCGGCTATGCGGGCGAAGAATTAAGCCCGCGTGCATTCGGCCAGAAGAGCGAGCATTTCATCTTCGCCGAGCAGGAGGTCCCGCTCGGCGGCAAGCTCAAAAAGAGCCGCGAGATCTTCGCTAAAGAGAGAGAGCAGGCCCAGGCGGACGCCGCCGCGCAGAAACAGCGCGTTCAGAATGCGGTGCGAATGCTTTATTACGAGGCCCTCGGCGCGCAGCAACTGGTCGAAGTGCGTGGCGAACTCGCCAAACTGGCGAGTGAAGCCGTCAATGTGACGGGCGAGTTGTTCAATACAGGCGCGGCGGATCGGCCTGACGCGCTCCAAATCCAGGTCGAGGCGCGGCGCGCGAGGCTCGACTTGGTTATGGCCGAGAACGGGCGCGATCAGGTCTGGCAGCAGATCGCGGCCGTCGTCGGAGACCCGTTCTTGAAGCCGGCGCGGCTCCTCGGCGATCTGGAAGAAGACTTGCCCGCGCTCGAACAGGATCAACTGCTGGCCGCTCTGCTGCGTGAAAGCCCGCAAGTGATACATGCGCAGGCGGGCATTGAAAAAGCCAGGGCTTCGCTCACACGCGCCAAGGCCGAGCCGGCGCCGAACCTCTTCCTGCGCGGAGGAATGGGTTACAGCACCGAACCGCTCGAAACGACCGATCCACGACTATTCGGACGTAAGACAGGGCCGGAGGCGTTTGCGGAGGTCGGCGTGCGAATCCCTCTGTTCAACCGCAACCAGGGCGGCATCGCCGCGGCGAGCGCCGAACTCGACTTCGCCGAACGTGAAGCGCGGCGTGTTGAGCTGACGCTGCGCGCACGGACGGCGGCTGCGTTTCGCACTTACCAGAACGCCCTGAGCGTGGCGAGGGAGTATCAGGAACAGATCATTCCCCGCGCGCGGCAGGCTTACGAGTTATACCTGGCGAGCTTCAAACAGATGGCCGCGGCCTACCCACAAGTGCTGATCTCGCAGCGCACGTTCTTTCAAGCGCGCGCCGAATACATCCGCGCGCTTGTGGAAGTGTGGCAGAACGCGACGCAACTCCAAGGCTTCATGCTCACCGGAGCGCTCGACGCCCCAGGCGGAGCATCTTCCGGTATGGGCGGGGCGGGCGAGACCGGCGACACATCGAGTCAAGAGGATCAGCGGTGAAGAGTCATTCGCCGACCGGTGTTTTATCAATAGCTTTGAAAGGGTTTTGAAATGAGTAACGATATGAATTGGATGAGACGAAAGTTTTTACAGGCTTCATCGCTGATCGGCGCGGGCTTTCTGCTGAACCGCACGGCTTCGGCCCAGCACGAAGGACATCAAATGTCTGCGAAGCCGCGGAAGGACGGCAAGGCGAAGACCGGCAGTCTCGCGCATCCCGAACACGACCATCAGAAAATGGCGCCTGAACAGGCGAAGCAAGCGACCGGCCAATACTTGCCTGTGCAGACGCCCGATCTGCCGAAGCTGGAGTACACGTTAGACAACGGGGTGAAGGTCTTCAACCTGACCGCCGAAGTGGTCGAGTGCGAACTCATGCCCAAATCGCACATGGGGCCGGCGCGCAAGATGAACGCCTGGGGCTACAACGGCAGCGTGCCCGGGCCGATGATTGAGGTCGTCGAGGGCGACCGCGTGCGCTTCATCTTCGAAAACAAACTCCCTGAACCGACGACAGTGCATTGGCACGGCCTGGAGATCCCGATCGAGATGGATGGCACGCCGTACATCAGCCAGCCTATGGTCGAGCCCGGCGGCATGTTCATATACGAATTCACAGTTAACCAAAACGGCACCTTCTTCTATCACTCGCACGGCCCGATGCAGGAGATGTTGGGGATGATCGGCTTGTTCGTCATCCATCCCAAAGTCCCGCACACTCCGCGCGTGGATAAAGACTATGGGTTCGTGTTGCAGGAGTGGGCGCTGTTGCCCAATAACAACACGCCGAACACGCTGGCGATGGAGTTCAACTGGCTGACGATGAACGGCAAGTCCGCGCCCGCGACGACGCCGCTGATCATCAAACAGGGGGAGCGCGTGCGCCTCCGCTTCGTCAATATCGGCATGGATCATCACCCGATCCACCTGCATGGCGTCCAGTTTCACGTCACCGGCACGGAAGGCGGCCGCGTCCCCGAATCGGCCTGGTATCCCGGCAACACCGTCATCGTCGGCGTGGCGCAGGCGCGTGATGTAGAATTCGAGGCGAAGTACGTCGGCGATTGGATGCTGCATTGCCATTTGCCTCACCACATGATGAACCAGATGGTCTCGATGGTCGGCCCGATGATGATGTCGCACGGCAGCGGCTCGCAAACTGGCAAAGGCATCCAAGAAGGCATGGGAGTGGTGCGGCAAGGGCATGCTCTGAGCGAAGACCTCGGCCCCGGCTTCGGGCGGGGAATGGGGATGACCACACAAGAGAAGAACGTCTCCAACGCGATCGGCGCGCCGGTTCCTGCGCAAACGGGCGCGCTCTACACTTGCCCGATGCACCCCGAAGTCAAATCCGACAAAGAAGGCCAATGCCCGAAATGTGGCATGACTCTGGTCAAGATACAGGTATCGGGTGTCGAGCTGACCGAGGCCGAAAAGAAGAAGGTGCCGGGCTACCCGCAGGACATGATGATGATCATGGACGATGACGTGGCGAAGCCTGAAACCTATGGGCTGGCGGCGGGATGGACGGCCTCGATGATGGGCATGATGACACTCGTGCGCGTGTTGCCGGAGGACAAATACAACGAGATCCTGGCGCGCGTCAAAGCGGGCAAGACCGAGAAGCCGCAGTCGGCGCACGAACACAAGCATAGTGGGTAAAGCCGATGCGAGGAGCCGTTGCGCTGGCGGCTCCCGGTGTTAAAGGTATACACACCCTGAACATAATGATCTTGAATCGAGGAACACCCGATGAATCGCTTCCACCGCTGGTTTTGCAGGACAAGTTTCTGGAAAAAGGCGCTTGCGAATGAAATCATTCCCTGGGCGCTCAAAGACGTTGAGCTTGGCGACGACGTGTTGGAAGTCGGGCCGGGGCCTGGGATGACGACTGACATTCTGCGCGAGCGGCTGCCGCGTTTGACTTCGATTGAAATCGATACGCGCCTGGCAGATGCGCTCAAACGGCGGTTGGGGGATACGAACGTCAATGTCGTTGAAGGCGACGCGACGGCGATGCCGTTTGCGGACCGCTCGTTTTCGGGCGCGGTGTCGTTCACGATGCTGCACCATGTCCCTTCGCCCGCCTTGCAGGATCGCCTGCTCGCTGAGGTCTGTCGCGTGCTCAAGCCAGGCGGCATCTTTGCGGGATCGGACAGCAGGTGGAGCCTGGGCTTTTACCTGATTCACCTGCGGGACACGATGGTGTTAGTCGAGCCGGATACATTCGTGTCGCGGCTCGAGGCGGCGGGTTTCACTGATGTGTCAGTGATGGTGGCGAAACGAGCCTTCCGTTTTCGCGCTCGGCGTCCCTGAGCCGAAGGGAAAAAACTGTCGCCTGATCTGTCTGAGACTGAACCTGAACAATAGGAAAAGTAGGACGAAGCGCCATACTTTTCCCTGAGGAGGACCCGAATTGAAAAGATTACTAATAAGTGTAGTTGTCAGCCTTTGTGTGTCTTCTGCTACAACCTCTGCGCAAGTCCGTGAATTGTCTTCGCCGGCCGGAACAGGCAGCGGTCAGCCAAACCTGGCTGTATCGCCCGACGGCCGCGTCTACTTAAGTTGGATCGAGCGATTGGGCGAAGGGCGATTTTCGTTCCGGTTCACCACGCTGGAAAAAGACGGCTGGTCAACGGCTCGCGTCATTGCCGAAGGCTCGAACTGGTTCGTCAACTGGGCCGACTTTCCTTCGATGGTCGCGCTGCCTGACGGCTCGCTGGCGGCCCACTGGCTGGTCAAGAGCGGGCAGGGAGCTTACGAATATGACGTCACGATCTCGCGGTCATTCGACGGCGGAAAGACATGGGGCAAGCCTTTCATTCCGCATCGCGACGGCGCCAAGGCCGAGCATGGCTTCGTTTCGTTGTTCGCCGCGAAGGACGGCTCTCTGGCGGCCGTGTGGCTCGACGGGCGCGAAATGAAACCCGCCGAAGGCGGCCACGATCACGATAAAGGCAACATGACCTTGCGCTACGTGAAGATCAAACGTGACGGCGCGCTGGTTGACGACGCTGCGCTGGACACGCGCGTGTGCGAATGCTGCCAGACTTCGGCGGCGATGACCGCCGAAGGGCCGGTCGTCGTCTATCGTGACCGCTCGGAAGCGGAGAAGGAGATTCGTGACATCTCCATCGTTCGGTTGAAAGGGGGTGAGTGGAGCGCGCCGCGGCCGGTCTTTCAGGACGGCTGGCAACTCAACGGCTGCCCTGTGAATGGGCCTGCGGTGGCGGCCGCCGGTCGCCGAGTCGCCGTCGCGTGGTTCACGGGAGCTGATAAAACTTCACGTGTAAAGCTGGCCTTTTCCAACGATGCGGGCGAGACCTTCGACCAGCCGGTTGCTGTAGACGATGGCAATCCGGCAGGCCGTGTGGACGTGTTGTTACTCGATGATGGCAGCGCGATGGTGTGCTGGCTCGAAAAGCTGTCCGAAGGCGGCGCCGTGCGAGTGCGGCGCGTCAGGCCGGATGGCAGACTCGGTGAGGCCATCACAGTGGCGCCTTCCGGGACTGCGCGTTCAAATGGGTTTCCCCAGATGGCGCGAGCCGCCCGCGAACTTGTCTTCGCCTGGAAGGGCGATCGCGTGTTAACGGCGGCGCTTGCGTTGCCTCAAAAATAGCGAGCCTAAGCGTAATAATGCGCTGAAGGCGTAAGCGAAATTTTCGCATGTCCCCAAGCCAGGAGGCCGTATGAAATCAAAGCCTTACTCAATGCTGTTGGGTCTCATCGCCGCGCTGCTCGCGCAGGTTGGGAGCGGCGGTCTGCAACCGCCGCCGCAGGCGACAGGCAAAGTAAAACTGCTCAGAACTCCGAACGGCGGGTTACAGCCGCAGGCGGCGCTAGATGAGCGCGGTGTATTGCACCTGGTCTATTTCATGGGCGAGCCGCAGGGGGGTGACATTTACTACGTTCGGCGCGAAGCCGGGAAGACCGAATTTACTTCGCCCTTGCGCATCAACAGCGAGCCAGGCAGCGCCATCGCCGTCGGGACGATACGCGGCGCGCACCTCGCCGTTGGGAAAAACAGGCGAGTTCACGTCGCATGGAATGGCCGGCACGATCCCGGCGGTCACGACGCCCCGATGCTCTACGCGCGGATGAACGATGCGCGCACGGGCTTTGATCCACAGCGTAACGTGATGCGGTTCTCCGGCGGGCTGGACGGTGGCGGTTCAATCGCGGCCGACAAGTCAGGCGACGTATACGTCGCTTGGCATGGTAAGGGAGACAAAGAAGGCGAAGAGAATCGCCGCGTCTGGGTTGCGCGTTCGACGGATGAGGGGAAGACCTTTTCGCGTGAAACCGCCGCCTGGAACGAACCGACCGGGGCTTGCGGCTGTTGCGGGATGCGCGCCTTCGCCGACCGGCAGGGGCGCGTGCATTTGCTCTACCGCGCGGCGACGGAGAAAGTGGACCGCGACATGTACCTGCTGAGTTCTGAAAATCGCGGTCAGACTTTTTCGGGGACGCTGCTCGACAAGTGGAATCTGAACGCATGCCCGATGAGTTCGGCGGCGCTGGCGGATGGCGCGAACGGGCTGCTGGCGGCGTGGGAGACTCAGGGGCAGGTATACTTCACGTCGCTCGACCCGAAAAAGCAGCGGCCGCTTTCGCCGATACCCGCGCCCGGTACCACGGGGAAACGCAGGCATCCGGTGATCACCGCGAATTCACGCGGCGAGACGATGCTTGTTTGGACCGAAGGGACAGGCTGGAAGAAGGGCGGCTCGCTCGCGTGGCAGCTATACGATTTGGAGGGGAAGCCGGCCGGCGAGAAAGGCGCTGAACAAGGCATTCCGGTGTGGAGCTTCGCCGCCGTCGTCGCGGAAAAAGACGGCAGCTTCACCATCATATACTGAAGAGGCGTTCTCCTAGCGGTTAGACAGGTGGGACACACACAGATGTTCACGTCCTCTGGGGTGGTCTTATTTTAGCAGACACCTCCGCATCGACCGCCGAACGCGATGATGCCCGCTGACGGCTTGGTCGCGCATCTCGGTGGAGATTCGCTTTGAACCATAGCGCCGCGAGTGTAGGTCTGTGTCATGCCTGGCGGCTGAAAATGCTCAATGCCTTTTTTAAGATGTCCAGTTCTATTTGGACATATTTCAGTCCCCAGCGAGGTCGCTCGATTTCGTCCTCGGCAGGCAAAAGAAGCTGGACTGGCCTTGTGTTCCGCCTTACTGATGATCGATCGGCTCGCTTGTGGGCGCGGGCTCGTTCTTAAGCGGCCCGACGCCTTGTCGGCCAGGATGATCCGGAATGGTAATGGTCACTTGGGCGACATTGTTTTCGTAGTCGGATTCCGGCAACTGATGACAGACGCCGGGGCGGTGCGGGTCGGCGTTGCGGCAAGGCTCGTTTCCTGCAGGGACAAACCCTGGATTGACCGTGATCCGGATGATGTAGTCGCCGGGCGGTACCGGCGGTTGTCCATCGCCGCCGTCGAGCAAGAAGTACTGCCCGCCGAGCTTCCAGACGTAGACATCCGACCAGCCCTTGCTGATCCCTTGATTGCCAGGCACGCCGATCGCGCCACAGCTCCGGAAGTGCGGCTTGTTATCGGCGTCGCCGGTGTAGGCCTGGTACTTCTCAATATCAATCATGCAGAAGCCGCGCTTGGCCGCGCGCCAAACGAACCCGGTTCTGGGGTTAACCAACTCGTAAAGCGCGTAATGCCGGAAGTGATAATGGTCGTGGCAGTTCGCAAACTCGAAGAGGCCGTCGCCCACGTGCTGGTTTGGATCGCCGACGACCAAATCGGCGTCACCGATGTTGGGCGTCGCCACGGTGAAGCGCACCAGCGTGTGCTCGCCGGGCGTAATGCCGCCCTCCTCGACGCTGCAGAATTCCGCCGGGAGGTCTTCGACGCGGACGACCCAGTGTTGCCTGAGCGAGGCCTGATCAACGATCAGGTCAGGCAAGGGAGTCTGGTTGGCTTTGCTCTTTGCCTCGTTGGCTGATGGCGTGGAATGCAGTCCCACTTGCCGGAAGAGCGCTAGTCCTAGAATCAAACAGATGGTTGCGAGAATGACCGAGAAGCGGATCCTTATCATTTTTCCTCCTGGGTGATGTGGCTAGCAGAATTTTGCTGGTTTGTTATTCTTCGGTTGCCTAGGCGTCGGCAGCCGCGTCGATCTGGAGATGTGGTTGGCGAACTAACGTATGCGCCAGTGAGCTTCACAAGTCGTGGCGTCACATGCGCCAACCGGAGCGTAGTTTTACCTACAGCAAATAGCGAGTCAATAGCCTGTGCGCGCGGTTTTTGGTGGGCGCAGTAAGAGGCGATTTCATACCTTCTTGCCATCCGTCTGAGCGAACAAACCAATCCGATCGGGTAAATTTACTCAGCCTGCCGCGTAACATTCCCCACCTTGTGCTTTTCCATCTACCAATATCAAGAGCTTACAAGTGGACTGAT
>Ga0209382_10011322_pt1 | contig 11077 bp, 12 predicted proteins | sample SoiMetdeltSBSDD5_FD_187599 | JGI IMG/M metagenome (GOLD analysis project Ga0209382, IMG submission 187599) | Bulk soil microbial communities from a Populus tree surrounding site in Tennessee, USA - Soil MetaG P. deltoides SBSDD5 (SPAdes) (version 2) | ecosystem: Environmental > Terrestrial >...
CGGGTCAACAGTACGTACAATAGCCACCCCTTCGTAGCCAGCCATGAGGCTACACAACAATCCAATATCATGACGTTCTACATGCACGAGCACACAGCGTGTGTCCATGAAGCTGATTCCTTCCCCCTTTCCAGCCTCGCCTGCAAAACATCAGGCATCTCCAGAGGAAGCCGTCCATGTCAGGCTTTCATCCCCAATAGGAAATCTCTCCCTCCAGGACCTTTTTGTTCAGCTTCTTGTTCAGATGCAGCCCTTCGAGAATGAACTCCAAGGCCGAGGCCATCGTCGCAGCGCTCTCGAGCATTTCGAGCCGCTGGAACGCCTCATGCAGCCCCCCTAGGCCGTGGGCTTTTTGACTATAGACGGCTGTTGGCATAGTATCGGAGACTTCAAGACTCCGGCCAGACGTAAAATGCTGCAGGAATGACGCAAAGTCTTCAGAGCGAAAATGCTTGCTAAAAACTTTCTTCACAGCTTTTTTCACTAACTCGTCAATGATTTGTCCTTCTTTCCCCTCTTCCACCGTTTCGAGCTCAATTTTGCCACTTGACGAGGGGACAATAGACGACAAATCGCTAATCCGTGGCACTACTTCATCTTCGCGCAACAGAATCGTCCGGCGCAAGGCATTGCCAATCATACTCTCATAATTGGCAATTGACATGCGGACGCTCACGCCTGAGCGCTGATTGATGTCAGCGTGTTCACGGGCCATGCTGGTCGTCTCGGCGATGATCTCTTTCATGAACTGAGGCACGGTGATGCGATACCCATCACTCATCAATAAAGGCGAGCGCTCGGCCTCCATGATGTCGATCTCAATGTCGATCTGCTTGGGATAATGGGTGCGGATCTGCGCCCCGTAGCGATCTTTCAGCGGTGTGATAATGCGTCCACGGTTCGTATAGTCCTCGGGATTCGCACTCGCAACAACGCAGATGTCGAGCGGCAGACGCACCCGAAAACCGCGAATCTGCACATCTCGTTCCTGCATGATGTTGAAGAGCCCCACCTGCAATTTTTCCGACAGGTCGGGAAGCTCATTGATACAGAAGATCCCCCGGTTTGTGCGTGGAATCAGCCCATAGTGGATAACCAGTTCATCCGACAGGTAGCGTCCTTCAGCGACTTTAATCGGATCAACTTCGCCGATCAGTTCTGGTGTGGTGACATCCGGTGTGGCCAGCTTCTCGCCATAGCGGTCGTCGCGTGGAAGCCAGGCAATGGGGGTGTCGTCCCCGTGCTTTGCCACCATATCTTGCGCATACTTGGAGATGGGGGCGAAGGGGTCATCATTAATTTCACTGCCTTCAACATAGGGCATTTCGGGGTCAAGCAGCGAGGTGAGGCTCCGAATAAGGCGTGTCTTGGCCTGGCCGCGTTCGCCTAAAAAGATCATGTCTTGGCCGGCCAGGATAGCATTTTGCACCTGGGGAATCACCGTCTCCTCAAAGCCAAAGATACCAGGAAAGAGCGGTTCGCGATCGAGCATCTTACGGATAAGATTTTTGCGCAACTCAGCTTTGACACTCAATGGCTTATAGCCGGACCGCTTGAGTTCGCCTAAGGTCTTTGGCTGCGTCATACCCCATTCCCCTTTTGGTGCTCACATATGTTAGAGCTCTACCCACACCTCTGCAGGGCTCCAGAGCTGCTCCCGGCAGTAATTTCTCTCATCATGTCTCGACACAACAACGCTGTACACGGGTATACAATATTGTGCTGTGCTCCTGCTATCATCAGCGCTTAGACTCAGAGAGCAGGGACGAGACTGCATGATACTCGATGCCTTCTTCCGCCGTCAAGTCTCAGGCGCTAGAGCACCTCCCGCGCAGCAACGCTGAGAGCGTTGTAGCCTCGACAAACGCAGCTCCAGTTACACGTACAAGATCAGGAACAGTGAGGCGGATATCCATACCGCGCTGCCCGGCACTGACGATAATCTCGTCCACAGCGGCTGCAGCGCGATCAATGTAGACGGGGAAACGACGATGCAACAACGCCAGAGCAGAAATCCCACCGACCTTTAAACCTGTCCACGTTTCGGCTTCGTTCTGAGTAGCCATGCGGAGTTTCTTCTCACCCAACGCCTGTGCCAGTTGTTTGAGCTGGATCTCACGGTCACCAGCAATCAATACCAGGGCTGGCTGGCCCTGTGAGAGAACGACCACAAGAGTTTTATAGACCTGAGCAGGAGGTAGACCATAGTATGTCGCCACGCCTACAGCAGAATGGATCGTGTCCGGAAAGGACAGCACCTCATAGCGGACTCCCTGGGCTTCCAGCACCTGCATACTATTCAATTTCTTCATCACGGCCTCCTCCTACTCCATGACTTCCTCCTCAGGTGAGCTGGTATGAGACTCTCAGGCCGCCTGACGCCCCAGGCGATACGCTGGATCGTACTCAAGGGACTCGAGAACAGCAGCAACCAGGTGAACGTCTCGTAAATACAGAAAGTCACGATACGCCATTTCCCCTGGAGACTCGAGCCCTACGCAAAACTGCGGATGCCAGGTCTGCAGCAGGCCATCCACCACAGAGCGCGCCAAGCCTGGGAGCGCCCGACGCACACCAGCGGCCCCATTAAGGTACGCTTGCAGGGAAGACCCACGCTGACGGAGACGCATACTCAAAGAAAAGCCTATTTGACAGAGGGACTGCAATGAGCGTGTTGTGAGCAGTGGAACAAGCTGCTGGGGGTCATGATGACTCAGATATTCAAGACCAATATTCACGTACGCATGCACGCGTCCCAAGCTGGCCCGCACGGCCGCAGTGTCAGCAAAATCGATCTGATCAAGTACGATAGCTTTATTGCACAGTGCGACCATCTCCCAACACAAACGCTCCCGGGTTGCCGGCGTAAAATCTCCACGCAGAGCCTGGGCCAGCAACGAGCCCGACGGCGTAAGGCTCCAGGCATAACTGGGGACGCGCCCCGACTCCTCAGCACTGGCCGGGATCCCAGGAGGCTCTAAGGGACCGGGAGGGAGAGCGTGGAGCGGGTCGACATCAATGACATGATAGGCTTCTAACGCTTCATAGTAGTCGGGAATGCCCTCGTCCTGGAGCCTCCCCGTCCTCCAACGATAGGCCCACTCTTCAAGCTCACTCTCCTGGGCCCACATCGCCTCTTGCATAAGGCGGTGATACATATCGAGATCAGTCAGACGCAGCACACGCAGAAACTCTGCCACTTGCTCGTTCAGCGGGCTATCCTGATCAATAAATGCGACACGATAGAGTTCGTTGGACAGCACTTCGTCATAGGGACCAGGATCCACTTCCTCTTCGGAGGGGAGCGCAGCATTGACACGGATGTGTCGATGCAAGACAACACTCAGCATTTCACTGTCGAGTGCTTGGAGGGTTTGGGCGCAGATGGCCTCACCGCTGTGCTGTAATGCTTCAAGCCACTCTAAGACGCGTGCGCTCTGAAGCGTGTCTTTGTGCCAACAGTCCAAATCCAACACGGTCCGAATCTGTTCAGGATGCCCAAGTTGCAGCAGGAGGGCACGCATGTCCGGAGCAGCCTTTAAGAGCACCGTATATTCGATAGGCGACAACGCCTGGACGAGCGCAGCGCTATCCGGGGCGGCCAACAACTGCTCAATGCGCTGCTTCACCGTCGTCGGAGAAAGGGTAGCCCAGAAGGGATGAGGAGTGAGTAACGCCGCACGAGTATCTGGGAGGTCTGTCATAGCTAGTTTTGATTCACCCAATGGTCGGCACCATCGGCAAAGAACTCTTTTTTCCACACCGGCACTTCAGTTTTGACACGATCCATAGCGTAGGCACAGGCCTCGAAGGCCGCATGTCTATGGGGAGCGGCAACTGCAATGACAATACTGCTCTCACCAATGTCAAGGCGTCCGATACGATGTATCATGGCAATCTCACCGATGGCAAATTTTTGCTGCACCTCAGCTCCGATCTCGGCTAGCTTCTTTTCTGCCATCGCAGCATACGCTTCGTACTCCAAGTAGTGGACCGGGCGACCATCAAAATTATTGCGTACGATGCCGTCAAAACTCACAACGGCACCGTCTGTAGGACGTTTGACCAGGTCATTCACCTGCTGCACGCTCAAAGGGTCTGTCGTGACGCGAAACATCAGGCTCCTCCACTCACGGGAGGGATGAGCACGAGCTCATCGCCCTCGGCTAAAGTCGTTTCCGGATCGACGAAATCCATATGTAAAGACAAGCGCGTGTTGGCCAGATATGGCTCAAGCATGGGATACTGACACACCAGCGTCGCCAATGCTTGCGTAACAGCCGCCCCTGCTGGTACGTCGAGTGGAATGGTGTCTGTGCCAGCTTTTTCCCGCATGAGCGCAAACAGCTTGACCGTAATCTGCATGGTGGCTTCCTTACACCCGCACTGCAATCCTCGGCGGTTGTCCGGCTGATTCTACCGTTGGCTCCTGGCTTTGTCAAAGCGTCGCAGGCAGGCAGCAGCTTAATATCTAGGGGGAACAGCGTCCCATGGGACAAATTGTTTGCCGAGCGTGAGGGACTGCGTCTGATAGTGCGACTGGAGAGCTGCACCATAGACGACCTGAGGCGTTTCCGCCGTGCTCTCCAGGCAGAGCTTGCAGAAGAGCTGTCCGTCCTCGACGAGAAACGGCACGTCGTGTGGACGCACCTCAAGTACGGCTTTGGTACCACGCTGTTGTCCGTGTCCATAGCCAAAGCCCGGATCAAAAAAGCCGGCATAATGGGTGCGTAACTCCCCTGAGCCAGCGTCATAGGCCACCAATTCTGCAGCATATGCCGGAGGGATACAGACCTTTTCTTTGGATGTGAGGATATAAAACTCCTCAGGCTCGAGAATGAGCGGGCGGCTCGGCGAGCAATGGACAGGTTCCCAGAAGGCCGACGGATCGTAGAAGCCTACCTGGCTGAGGTCGATAATGTCGCTGTTCTTTTTGGCTTTGTAGCCAACAAGTGTTTCGGCGCCTCCGGCCGCTGCTAGCCCCATGAAGAGTCCCCCGTCCAGATGCACAGCCTCGAGAGGAATGGGCTGATCGTCGTCGTCATACAGCAGGGGCTCAACCTGGTAGAGCTGGTGTAAGGCGACATCGTCGAGAGGGGCCTCGCCAAAAAACAGTCGCAGTTGATTCAGCGAGAGGCCATGATGCACTTTGATGGTAAAGGAACGTGAAAAGACCTCGAGGTACAGTCGGCCGTGATAGCCGGGACGAATATCGTCGAACCGTGCATGCGCATCGGTAATGACGCGTGTAAAAATATCTAAGCGTCCCGTCGAACTCTTGGGATTGGTCCTGCCGCGCAGGTAGGGTGGGAGGGCCAACTCTTCGAGGAGCGGGATGAGATAGACATGGCCTCGTTCCAGGACTGCGGCTGGGGCAAGGGGAATATCGTACATAGTGAGTGCCGCTAATTTATGCTCCACCGGTTCACGTCCGGGCAAGAAGCTACTGCGAATGCGATACGCTACTGCCCCGAGGCGGAGGTCGAGGCTCGCCGGTTGCAGTTGGCGTTCCTCCACGGCTTGCGTGGGAGAGGCAATCCATCCTTCTGCCGTCGCACGAGAAAGCCACTGAAAGGGGAGTACACCTGGCCTCAGGCTCATGGGTGCCTCATCGTCTGTGGGTGTCTACAGGGAGCGTTCAGAAGCATAGGCGTCTCTTAGTGCTGCCAATGGGGTAGGGGCAGATCGACCATGGTCAGGAGTCCCGCTCTGGCCTGGTGCACGAGGGGACTCATATTCACTAGGAGACCCGCTGCGGCGACGTCTCCCATGTCGGTGCTTTTGATCGTCATCTCAATCGTTGGTGTACCCTCAATATAAATGGTGTCGCGCACGTTCTCTGCTTCGAGGTACATGCGGAGGTCAAAAGAGATCACTTCTTTCCCATGGCTGATACCCTTGACGATATAGCGCACGCCACAGACCTGTCCTGGATCGACGCGTTCCTGAGCGAAACGCACAGGTTTGTCAGCAATGACAGGCACGAGGCGCTCCTTAAAATCGTCCATATGCCACTTGAGGATATGCGCTAAAAACGCCAGAGAGTCGATCAGCCCAAACACGCCCACATGCCCCTGGGCCGTGTACGCAGCAAAGGTCTCGGGCGTCAGGCCAAGGCCGAGTTTTTTTTGCAGTGATGGCCGTGCGCCGGAGGCATTCGCCACCCGCGTTACGGCAATCCGATTGATGCGCTGGCAGGCGCCAGTCAACACCAGCACCAGGGTGTCCATCACAAAACCTGGATTAATCCCCGTCCCCAAGACAGACACACCGTGCTGCTTCGCTAGCTCATCCAGCGCCACTGCCTGTTCAGCATAACGATAGTATGGATAAAAAAGCTCTTCTGTCGAGGCCACGACATCAATGTGATGCTGGATTAAGGTAGAAAGCGTTGGCAGGACTTCAGGAAACGTAGAAACTGTGGTGAGAAAGGCCAGATCAACATGGGAATCCTGGAGAGCTACGAGGTCACTCATTACCGTGACGCCAAGTCGCTGCCCCAACCCAACGATTTCTCCCAAGTCACGTCCCTGCTTTGCCGGGTCAGCATCGACAGCAGCCACAATCTGCCAACCAGATTTCTGGACGAGGAGACGGGATACGGCGCAGCCAATAGAACCCAGACCAATCTGCATCACTCGCATACGGTGCACTCCCTCCCCGGCCAACACTGCTTCGCTGGGGGATACTCCTGAGGGATAGAGACAGTGCTCTTACAGTGGCGCACAGCAAGGGCCAACCTGCCCTCGTCCGAGCCATGTATGCTCACAAGACGGTGTGGCGCAGCGTAGCGTCTTTTGTATGGCGTGTCAACCCTGTTATACCTCCCTCGGACTATGCCCTTGACACGCAGATGCAGGAGTTGCTACAACTCTGCGTAGTGCATAGCACTGTATCACGCCCCTGGGGATGAGCGTCCTTGGCAGCAGTCAGCATAAGGAAACAGTAGTGAAAAGTTACACTGCCTTGACACAGAATATGTTTAAGCATCTCGCCCGCGGCGAGGAAGTGCAGTACGGCGCCTTCCGGGTGAAAACCATAGACGGCAAGATTATCGTCCGCGGCGTGTTACAAGATGGCCGGGAGATGGAATTACATTACCGACTGCGCCAGGGGAAAGAGGCAGGTTTCTCAAAAGAGCAATTCAAAAATATTTTTGCCTTCCGAGAAAAACCACTTTTTAGTATCAACATTCGCGCACGTCGTACGAGCCAGACGGCCTAGAACGCAGGGAAAGAAGGAGGGAGGGTCATCCAAGTAGGTCTGGGCCCTCCCTAGAGATACGCAGGGCTACGCTGCTGAGGGTGCTGTGGTACTTTTGGTAGATTCTGTGCTGGCAGACGTTGTGCTGGCGGTTCCACTGCTCTCACTCGTGCTTTTTTTGTCGCTACTCTCTGTACTGCTTTCTGAGTCATTCTTGCCCGTAGCGTTGCCATTCGCGCTGCCATTACGACCGTAATCAGTGACGTACCACCCGCTGCCCTTGAGGTGAAAGGCGGAGCGTGAAATCAGCTTCTGCACAGTACCAGAGCAGGACGTACATGTCTCTGCCGGAGGATCCGAAAACTTTTGCATAAGTTCAAATTGACGGCCACAATCAAGGCAGCGGTACTCATAAATCGGCATACCCTACTCTCCTCCCACGTATCCGGAAAACCCTAGGTGTGGTAATGCTCTCGAGCATGTGCGGTAAGGGAACATCGCTGTTAGCACTCGCCTCAAGGGAGTGCTAAAGAAAAAATGTAATATGGCCTGAGGCACTTGTCAAGCGCGTAACGTCTTTTAATCACGTCTCCTGGCCCTATACAGTGTGATCGAGGTCTTGCTCAAGAGGCTGTTACCACTGGTATACTGTAGCGCGTCCAGAGGTCCTGCATTTACCCTTTTCACCACTGGAGTGCCTGCATGGCTACTGCTGCTTCGCCGCGCCAGATGATGTATGCGCAAATTGTCAGTCAACCTGCTCTGCTGCTCGAGGTCTTCGACGCCACAGAGCGTGCGGTACAGGACGCGTTTAGCTGTTTTCAGCCACAGCGCTGGCAGACGATCTACACTGCTGGGTGTGGTGACTCGTTTTACGCCGGCCTGGCCTGTGAAATGGCTTTTGCCCACTTTTGCCGACTGCCCGTCAAGGCCCTTCCAGCAATGCAATTTGCCCGCTACGAAGCTGACAGGCTTCCCTCACATGCGGTGCTGTTTGGTATTTCAAATTCTGGCCAGGTGTCACGCTCGATCGAGGCGGTGGGACTGGCTAGGACGGCAGGGGCTGATACCATCGCGGTAACGGGGAACGGCACCAGCGGTATTGCTCGTGAGGCGGCGGCCACGATCGCAGTAGCCATTCCGGCGATGGGGCGCTCACCTGGCATTCGCTCGTATACTGTGCAGCTACTCAGCCTCCTCTTGAGCGCCCTACGCCTCGGAGAGTTGCGACAAGCCATCTCTGCGGCAGAAGCTAGAGCCTGGAGACAGCAGTTGCGCGATGTCGCTGCCTGTATGCAGGCGACTATCCAGGCGACCGACGACCACGCCAGGCAGGTGGCGGAGCATTTAGGGGAAGCTGAGCATTGGGTGTTTATGGGCTCCGGGCCGAGTTATGCGACAGCCCTGTTTATTGCTGCCAAACTCGTGGAGAGCTGTGGGGCCAACGCCTGGGGGCAAGATATCGAAGAATGGGCCCACATTCAATTCTTCAACCGCCAGGAGCACACCCCCACGTGTGTCATCATCCCACCCGGTCGGAGCGTGGATCGTGCCATGGAGTTGCTGCCCTATGTGAAAGGGATTGGGCGCCCAACCCTGGCTGTTGCCAGTAGCGAGCAGCCATTCCTCCCGACCCAGACCGATATAGTGCTCCCGGTTCCTCAGGCGGTGCCAGAAGTCTTTTCACCATTAGTGTACTGCCTGGCAGGCGAACTCCTGGCCTACTATCTGGCGGAGGTGCAAGGGGCAGCATTTTTCCAGGCAACGCGCCGTTTTCGGAGTAGTGGCGACCGGCTACGTGAGAGTCATACTCTGCGCCATCCCGACGAATTGGCACGCATGGAAGAAGAAGCGGGCGGGTAAGCGGTGCTACGTCTGTCTCGATAGGCTCTCACGGCTTTTGCGCACACGCGTATATCTTCCCGTAGACTTCGGTAGTGAAGCTGTCGCCCTTGCTGATCGAGATCGTCAGGAGGACGTTGCCACCGCGTTCTGCTGCCGCATTTTTGGCAAGGGTTAAGGCATTTTTCTCGCCGACGGCTGTATATTTGCCCTCGCCTTTAGGCGTACAGTACTTGACGAGTTCCGGGTTGCTCACCACGTCGATTCTTTCGCCTTGCACCGTGGGGCTCAGACACCCGCAGGCCACCGTGAGCACCAGCCCACACAGCGCAATGGTCTTCTGTAAACGCATGACGCACTTCTCTTGTACCATACGCGAGATGCCTATCGTCTCTTCTCATCAACGCAGCCATGAGTCATTCGCGTCTAGCCGCGGCCCTAGCCTCGCCCACGGAGGCGTGGATCGAGCACGTCCCGCAAAGCGTCTCCAAGGACATTGAACGCGAACACGGCCAACGTGATGAATACCCCCGGAGCAACGGCCACGTGCGGGGCGAACATGAGGAGAGCTAATGCTTCGGAAAGCATACCACCTAGGGTAGGCGTTGGAGGCGGGATACTCAGCCCTAAGAAGCCCAGCGCACTCTCGGTGATAATGGCTACACCAATGAAGCCAGTGGTGAGGACAAGGTAGAGAGATACGCAGCTTGGCGCGATATGCCGCGCAATAATGCGGAGATCGCTGCAGCCAATGGCGCGCGCCGCTTCCACAAATTGAATTTCCTTGATGACGAGAGTGCTGGCCCGCACCACACGGGCACCGTAGGGGATGAAGGGGACACCAATCGCCACAATCACGGTAGCGAGAGAGCGTTGCAGAGCCGTGAGCAGGGTCAGAGCCAGGATAATGAGCGGAAACGACATGAGAATGTCGATAAAACGCTGCATGATCGCGTCGGTTCTCCCACCCCAATAGCCGCTCATCAGACCCAGAATCGCGCCCACCAGGGTGCCCGCGGTGGAGGCCACGACGCCAACTACGAGGGAGATGCGGGCGCCATAGAGCATGCGGCTGAGCACGTCGCGACCAAACTGGTCGGCCCCCAGCAGCGTGCCATGCCAGGAAGGCATGGCGTATTTTTTCGCCACCCCGATGTCGTCGGGCTCATAGGGAGCGACGAGGGGACCAAAAACCCCCGTCAGGACGACGACGAGAATAATCGTGGACCCGAGAGCCCCAAGCGGTTTTCGCCTGAAAAACAGCCAGAGAGTTTTGACCGGGCGGGCGACGCTCCAGGGGAGCGTCTGGGGTACAGGCAGCGCTGCAGAGACGCGACTCGTGTTCACGATTGACCCCCATCATGGCTCACTGATAGCGAATCCTCGGGTCGAGCCAGCCGTAGAGGATATCCGTCAGTAGGTTTGCTACGATCACCAGGCCAGCGAACATAAAAATCATCGTCTGGACGAGCGGATAGTCATGGTTAATGACGCCGTTGACGAGTAAGGTCCCCCATCCCTTCAGATTCCACACGCGCTCCGTGACCACGACCCCACCCAGCAGGGCGACAAACTGCAGGCTGCCAATCGTGACAATAGGGATCACCACATTGCGCAGGGCGTGTTTCATCACGATGAGGCGTTCGTGCAGACCTTTGGCACGTGCCGTTCTGATGTAATCCTCCACCAGGACATCCAGCAGGGAGGACCGCGTCATGCGTGCAATGAACGCCACCTGAAAATAGCCCAGGGTCACGGCGGGACATAACATCTGGCGCAGATTCCCCCAGAAATCCTGAAAGGGACTAATCCAGACCAGTTCGGGAGTCCAGGCGAAGACGCGTACCAGAGTCAGGAGCAGCATGATGCCGAGCCAGAAGACCGGCACCGATAAGCCTGTGACGCTAAAGACGCGGCAGACATAGTCCAGCATGGTGTCATGCCAGATGCCACTGATGGTCCCGAGTGTCACCCCTATGATGACGGCTACCGTCATGGTGTATACTGCAAGGTTCACCGTAATGGGGAGATG
>Ga0209382_10011323_pt1 | contig 11077 bp, 11 predicted proteins | sample SoiMetdeltSBSDD5_FD_187599 | JGI IMG/M metagenome (GOLD analysis project Ga0209382, IMG submission 187599) | Bulk soil microbial communities from a Populus tree surrounding site in Tennessee, USA - Soil MetaG P. deltoides SBSDD5 (SPAdes) (version 2) | ecosystem: Environmental > Terrestrial >...
GCATATTTTTTTTTGTCGCATAGCGCCTCTCTTTGCGGGATCGATGCGCTCCAATAAGTAAACCTTGTATCTTTCCACCACAGGATATGTCCGGTTCTCTTCGTAATCTTTGTGGTTGATTTCGCTAAATGATTTGACGTTATGGAGGAAAGATGAGTCTGTTTTTGTTAGTTCACGGCAGTGTTCAGAGCGCAGAGGGATGGAAACTCCTCATTCCAGAACTCGAGAAGCGCGGGCACATGACTCTGACCACGAATCTGCCCACATCTGAACCGCAAGCCAGCGCAACCCGGTATGCGGACGTCATTGTCCAATCGATCGACCAGACCGATTATGATCTCCGCGACATTGTAGTGGTAGCGCATTCGGCGAGCGGTATGTTTCTCCCGCTCGTAGCCGCGCAGCGCCCCCTCGGCCATATGGTCTTTCTGGCCGCCCTCGTCCCGAAAATCGGCGTCAGCATTCTCGAACAGTTCCGCGCCGATCGGAGTATGTTCAATCCCGAATGGGTCGGAAAGAATCCGGTGGAAGACGAGGGTGTGGCCAGGCGGTTTCTTTTTCACGATTGCGCTCCCGGGATCATTGATTGGGCGTTGAAGACCAGGAGATTGATGCATGCCAAAGAGGCAATGTCCGAAGTTTGCCCGTTAAAGATCTGGCCGAGCGTCAAGAGCTCTTACGTCGTTTGCACGGAGGATCGAGTGCTCTCGCCCGCATGGTCGCGCCGGATAGCGAAAGAGCGCCTGGGAAGTGAGCCGATTGAAGTGGTTTCCGGACATTGCCCTTATGTTTCGCACCCATCCGAACTGGCGGACGCGCTCAGCCGCGCGCCTATTCTAAAGAGTTGATAGATGATAGAGGTTCGAGACTGCGCGCAGATAACCATTAGTCACCAATGGAGATCATGAGCTTTCGGCGAGCGGCCTTGATTTTTATCGGTAGCCTGTCAAGGCCGCTCGCCGAAAGCTCACTACCGTTGACGCCCTGCACGCCCGCAAGGAGTTCCGGCGCGATGCGCTTAAATCCCATCTCCTGTGAGATTCCCGGCTGAATCAAAGCGATGCGAAGCTGGTCACTGTCGGATGGTTTACCGGAAATTCGACCGGGTGGTTGCCGGGACGCATAGCCAGGATCGTCTTCATCCCGGCCGCGCGCGCGGCGTCCAGTTCGGCGACCGCGTCAGAGATAAAAACCGCTTCCGCCGGGGCCAGCCGTAATTCTTCGGAGATCCTACGGTAACTATCCGCCTCGATTTTGTGACCGATGGTGGTGTCGAAGTAACGACAAATGTATTGGCTTAGGTCGCCCGCCGTCGTGTTGGCGAAAAGTAGCTTTTGCGCCAGCGCGCTGCCCGAAGAGTAGATGCAAATCAATTTGTTTTGCCGTCGCCAGCGCGCGAACGCGGGCGGCACGTCGTCGAAAACCTCGCCGAGCAATTCCCCCGCCTCGTAACCTTCCCGCCAGATTCTCCCCTGAATCGCTTTCAGGGGCGTCGATTTGCGGTCACGATCCATCAGCCAGTGAATGTAAGCGACGGTCGATTCGAGCCGCTCAGTCGAAGACTCGCATTCGATCGCGGGAGGGTTGAGGCCTTGAGCGGCGTCGGCGGCCCGCTCGGCGCGCAATTGCGCCAGATCCGTTTGAACCTCAACCTCATCCCAGGCGCCGCTGAGATAATCTTTGACGCGCGCGCGCGCGAAGGGGAAAAGCGTTTTGTAGACGAAATCTATCGGCGTCGTCGTGCCCTCGATGTCGAGGAGAACGAGTGGCGTTGAAAGTTCGTTCAGATTTACGGTCATCGAGCCAATCTGGTTACTGTACCGCAGTCATTGCGCCAACGCGGGAATATAAGAAGCGCCGAAACAGAGCGGTTGAAAATCGCCGTCGACGCCGCTCGCGGTGTAATGCGGCGTCCAGCCCGCCGGGTCTTTGAACAGACGAATGGCGCGGATGCGCCGATCTGCGCAGAGGTTGAACCAGTGCAGGAAGCCTGCCGGCACTCTGATCAGGTCGCCCGCTTCGACCTCGACGGCGACGACTGGGGCGTCCTTCGGGTGAAGGTGGAACAGCCCGCGCCCCTCGATGATGAATCGCACCTCGTCATCGTCGTGCCAGTGCTCGCGGTTGAATTTGGCCAACATCTCGTCCAAGCCTTGTGTCTGCGGTTTGACGTCAATCACGTCGGCGGTGACGTAACCGCCGCCCTCTTTGAGCTTTTCTATCTCGGTGGAATATGCGGTGAGAATTTCTTCCGCCGGCGCGTCCGCCGCGACCGATGCGGAAGGCTCCCAGATTTCATAATCCACGCCGATGCCCGCCAGATAGTCGGCGATCGCCGCAGGTTCATTGATGGTTCGATTCTCTTTCGGGATTGTCAGAATAGCCATAACTCTCTCTCCTTACTACAAAGGACCCCTAGCGAAATGTGTGCGGCCAACCACTTCGAGCAGAAATTCAAGTATCTCGACATGGCGCCTGGCTTCATCCACGCTCCCTCCCCAGGTGTAAAGGCCGTGCCCGCGCAGCAGGAATCCGTGCGCGTCAGGCCGCCAGTGTAGAAGATCTTCCAGTTCGCGTGCGAGCTCATCCATATTCTGCGAATTGTCGAGGATCGGTAGCGACTCCTGATGCTTGTGTGTATGCACACCGGCAAGACCTTTGAGCATTTCGTAGTCTGAAATCGCGATCTCGCTGTTATTGATCAACAAAGCAGAGAGCGTAGTGCTCCAGACCGAATGCGTGTGCAGCACCGCCATCGCCGGTCGATGGCGAACGATGGTCAAATGCAGCTTCGTCTCGTCCGACGGGCGGCCGGCGCCCGCAACGACTTTGCCGTCGCCATCAACCTGCACAAACTGATCTGTCGTCAGCCGTCCCTTATCAACTCCGCTCGACGTGATCACCAGGCGCAACGGCTCCAGGCTGACAACCGCGCTGAAATTGCCGCTCGTGCCGAGCGCCCAGCCGCGTTGATAGAAGCCCTTCGCCGCTTCGGCCAACGATACGGCGAGTTCTACTGCTCGATCTGTGACTGCTTGTGTCATAAGATGCGCCAACGCATTTTATGGAGAAGCGTCGTAACGGTCAATTGACGCTTCCTGCCTTCATTTTCCATTTTCCATATTACATTTACCATTTGTCATCGCCCGAACCGGGATTCTGCAATGTTAAATGTTAAATGTAATATGGAAAATGGAAAATGAAGTCTTCGTTCTCAGAGCGCCTGAACACGATCTTCAAGCTCCTGAGTGATCCGTGCGGGATCGGTTCCACGCTCAAAAGTTACAGGCTCGCCGAAAGTCACAGTCACCGTTCCCGGGCGCGAAAAGTAACGCCGCTGTCGGGTCAGATCGAACAAGCCTTCGATCTTGATCGGCGCGACCGGCAGTTCCAGATTCGCGGCTAACAGCCCGATCCCGCTCATAAACGGATTCATTCGCCCGTCTGCGGTCGTGCGGCCTTCGGGAAAGACGAGCGCGCTGTAGCCTAGATCCACCGCCTCTCCGGCGAAAGCGAAGCCTCGGCGGAATCCGCTCTTCTGCGGCAAGGCGAAGACGTTGAAGACGATCACGACCAACAGGTACTTCACCCGATCCAACATCCGTCCGAACCAATTTTCGCCTTCGAGTCCGCGACGCAATCCACGCAACCGCTCGCCGCCCATCGCAATCGCCAATCTGCGTCTGAACCGAAACGGCAGCGCGAACAGAATCATCCCCGGATCGACCATCGAAATGTGATTGGCGATGAACAGAACCGGCCCGCGCAAATCGCGCAATCGCTCTTTGCCCCGGACGCGCGGCCGGCACATCACGTATACGAAGGGCGCGACCAGCAGGTAAAAAGCCAGCGAGCGAAGCCCGCTTGTAGGCCATCGGAGTGACCATCTCGGATAAGGATACTCCGCCACGTCTTCAATGCGCCGGCCCTCGTGGATCATACGTTCGAGGTCGTCGAGCGTAGTTTCTGGAGTCAGCGCCGCCTCGTCAAGCTCGATCTGGTAACGGTCTTCGAGCGCGCCGAGCAATTGGACTCTTCCCAGCGAATCGAGCTTCAGATCGGCGCTCAGGCCCGCTTTCGCCTCCGGTCGGCGAGACATCATTGTTGGATCGCCGCTGATCGAGGCGATCAATTCTATGAGCGACGAATCACGGGTCGAGGCCGGCGCCGCGCTCGGCGCCCCGGTTGTTCTTGCCGAGGCCGCTTCTTTGACGATCGGCTTGCGAACTTTGCGCGTCGGAGTGCGTGGAAAATCCGCCTCGGGCCAGATGAACCAGCGACGTATCTGCTGCGACTGGCTGAGCTGCGCGTTGGCGCGCCTGACGACTTCGGCTGCGTCGGCGTTCTCATTACGCAGAATCAGCGCGGCCATCGGTTCAGGCCCGCGAGGGCCTTCGACGCCGACGACGCAACTGGCCTTGACTTCGGGCTGGCGATTAAGCGCGGCCTCCAGATCGTCGGGGTAGATGTTCAATCCGGCGGCGGTGACGATCACGTCTTTTTTGCGGCCCTTAAAAAAGATGTTCCCTTCTGCGTCCATCTCGCCCACATCGCCGGTCCGTAGCCACCCCTCGGCCCCAGCCCTTGTCCGATCGGCGCCTCGCCAATACCCCTCCGAGACGTTCGCGCCGCGCACCAGAATCTCGCCGCTCGCGTCCAACTTCAGTTCCTGACCGGGGAGCGTCTTTCCGATAGAGCCGTGTTTGATCTTGAACGGATGGCTGACCGTCACTAGCGACGCCGTCTCGGTCATCCCGTAGCCCTGCACGACCGCGAAGCCCAGCCGCCGCCAGAAGGTCTCAGTCTCTTCATCCAGCGTCGCGCCGCCCGATACGAACGCCCAGAACTTCCATCCGAAGCGTTGATGAACGTCGCGGAATATCAGCCAGCGCTTCAGAAAATGTTTGCCCTCGACTGACTCAAATCGCCGTCGAAACTTCTCCAATTCGCCGCGCGACGCGTAATCGCGTTCGATCTTCTCGCGCAGAGTTTCGAGTTGGCGAGGCACGGTGGCGACCACCGAGATGCGCTCGCGCTTGATCGTGGCGATGATTTCAGACGGGTTGAGCGTGCGCGAAAAGAAGACCTCGCCGAAGAGCAATCGCGGCACGAATATTCCCATAAACTGGCCGAAGACGTGGCTCAAGGGGAGCAGGCACAAAAACCTGATCGGGTGAAATGGGCGCTCGAACTTCAGGTATTTGTCGATCTCGGTTTCGAGTGGAATGATGTTGGCCAGCAGGTTGCGGTGCGTCAGGCAAACACCTTTCGGCTCCGCCGTCGTGCCCGAAGTGAAAATGATCTCGGCCAGGTCGTCTGCGTCGATCTGTTCATCCCGGTACGGCGCCGCCGAATGACGCCCGACGACATCGATCAACTGATCGAAGCGCAACGCCGGCTGTCGATTTTTGAAATGGCGCGCCTGCTCCTCGCCGAGCAAAAGCAATTCGGCCTCTACCTGTCGCCGCGCGTGATCGGCGAAATCGGGCGCGCTCTGTTCGTCCAGCGGGACTGCGACCGCGCCGCGCAGCAGACAACCGAAGTAAGCCGCGATCCACTCGGGGCTGTTCTCACCCCAAAAAATAACGCGGTCGCCTTTGCCTATGCCGCGCGATTCAAGCTCGCGCGCGAACTGAAAGGCCGTCCGCGCGAGCCGGGCGTAAGACCAGCGCGTCATACGTAGACCACGTTGACGCGCGACCGCAATCTCATCGGAACGCGTCAGAGCCTGATCTAATAAGCTGTGAATCGTTTCCCGCACTCGCTATAGTTATCGCCTGATAACGAGAACGTCAATTGGGAAATGTCACTCTAACAACCATTTTGCCGCGTCCTCGGGGTTTGTAAATGCGCGGACATTTACCCACCGATTCTGAGCCACCATTTCGCCAAACCTTCGTGGGTCAAGTTGATCTGGTCTGCCGACGGCTGCTACCTTCGACGCGTGACGTGCGAAGATTTTCGTCCTTTCTCCAAAGAAGTATCTATCCGCAAGAGATATTTCTGCTTGGACTTCCGTGAAATCGAGAAGGAGTTTGTTTTTATTCGCGGATTCGCAGCGTTCTGCAATCGCTTCGAACTGTCTCCATGCTTCCTCGACCGTACCCGCGCCAGTAAACCTTACAGCCAGATAGCCAATTATCTCTTCAAGATGAATTTTCATACTTCACTCCTATCCTTTTAGGGGTGATTGCATTTCTTGCAAATTGCAAGCCATGAGGTCCGCCACCGAAGACGGAAGTCAGAAGCCGCAACCGGGCTTTATTGCTTTGGCCGCGAAGTCTCGACGGGGCGAACCGACGAGCGCATAATGGATGTAAAGGTGGCCTTGAGATTCAAGAGTCAATGCGGGCCGCCGACGAGCTTAGGAAACGAAGCTTAAAGGGATGCAAGCAAGCCGGGCGTCACAAGAAGCGCCCGGCTTTAAACTTTTCTATCAAGCGAATATCGCACTTCGCCGCGACTCCCTTGCCAAGCGCCTCACCCTTACAAGTTTGTGTCGGAGAAGATGATTTATAACCGCAGACCGAGGCCTATACTGATCGAATCGCAAAGGCAAGGCGCCATACAAACTACCGGGTGGCGGGAAAATCTAACAGGAGGGCTGTGAATAAGTTCATATTGTTGGCTTCCCTTCATAGGCGCCGCCGGGGCGGATAGGATCACTTCGCGGCGCCTACTTACTCGCTCCGGCGGTTCGTTGATGTCGGGGCGCGCCTGATGCTTTCGACACCGGCGCGCCCTGCGGCGTTTTATGCGCCTTTCTCAAGAGCCTGCTTCACAGCGTTGAGGTCCGAAATGGCCTCAGGTTCAGGCTCCCTTGAAAAAAGTTCCTTGCGAAACGCCTCAATGATTGTCTCATTGGGGATTGCGCGGCTTTTGCACCGGGTAATCACGTTGGCGAGTGTTAACGTGCCTTCACTAACGTTCGCTTTGATGGCCTGGTACAAAAATTCGTTATTGCTTTTTATTTCGGATAGCTCAATAGACATGGCTTTACCTCCTTCGTAGCCGGCGAACCGGCGCGGCGATTCGCCAAGATTGATTGAGCCTTCCGCGCAAGACGTTGTTTCAATTTCAGTGTGACTTATAAATCAGTATGACTTATGAGATTGAAGAGACAAGGCGCAGCCGGATGCAAGTCGGAGCCGCCAAGGGAAGTCGAAGGCCAGGCGAGGCAAAAAGTCGTGGTCGGCAGCCTGAGCCGAAAGCGAAAAGGAAGATGCTTGTGGGACTGAATGTGGGACTAGATCGATTTTCAATTGCGTATACGGGAATTGGCGTCTGCAACAAAGGATGTATAAATAGAACGCGGATGACACGGACAGGCGCGGATCATCGCGGGTAAAGCCAAAAAAGATCGGCGTCGATCCGCTCCTTCCGCGTCATCCGCGTTCTATTAACCCGTACACCGATGACTGAATTGCTGGAGGATGCCACACCGGCAGCCCCGCGCCTCGTCCGCGTCCCGAAAATTACGCGCAGCTCAAACTTGCTACCAACCACAAACTTCTCAAGGCATTCGAACAGACAGCACAACTCACGATACACATTAGCGACTGGCTTCGGTTCTTCGAAGCGCTGGCTTATATCGGCCGCGAACGTGACCCGCTGGAAGTCTACTGCGCAATTATAGGCGACCACCTGATATTAAGCCGGACGCCGTTCAAGCAGGGTTCGTGAGATGGCAGGGCGTCGCACTGTGGCGTTTCGGGACTGGCCTGCAACAAAAACCTCTGGGGTGTTTCGGGACAATGCCCCGCGAACTACCTTATATGCAACACCGTCCATTTCGGCGCGGTAATTGCACAAGCCGGAACAGTACATGGTAAATACATTCCTGTAACGAACCGGGCGAGACACCGATGGCAGGACACGGGGTGTCTCGCCCGGAATTTTTTTTGCTCACAATCGACCTACAACGCGCCTCGCCCGGCTTTCGTGGCATTTCAGGACAACCTATGTGGAGTTTCGGAACATTGCCCCGGCTAAACGCCCTACATTCAACACACATCAGTTCGGCTCGATAATTGCATTTACGCATTGCGCTCTTGTAGCTGTGATAACAAGCCGAGTGGGGCAAAGGCTGAAACATGGCCGCCTCACTCGGCTTGCTTCATTATCGCCCGGCTTTTTCTCTTCACATCTCGAATCGCCGCCCGTAAAATCCGCGACGCACGATACAGATTGCCCGACACCAAAGGAGACTCGCCATGAACGCGTCTTCTCCGAACCTGATCGGATTACGATTATCGTGAAGACCAAGTCGAAGCAGGCTCTTTGCCCACAGTGTCATTCGCCTTCCGCTCAAACGCGTTCGATTAAGCTTAACAACGCGTCGGGATTAGTCGGAGTTTGGTTGGTAGCCCTGCTCCAGACTCTGCAATCACCGCGCGGTGATTGCTACCCCGGCGTAAACTTCATCAGCCTGATTTCAAAGAACTGTTATTTGAACAGTCCTCATATAAATGTATGAGTTAAACGTCCATCATCTACTGGGATTCTTTTCAGGACCTCCTCCCGTGATCGGCTACGACTTTTTCTTTAGCTTGATAAGTTCCCTGATATAGCGCCCGACGAAATGGTACCTGGAGGCGGGGCCTAGAAGACCACTGCTCAGTTGATAGGTTATCCGGCGGGTGTAGATGGTCCTGCTGGTCTCTTTATCGGTAAAGACGAGATCGGCTTCGAGGAGCAACCCGCTGGCGATTATAATGTTGCTGCTATCGAAATTGCGCGCGCGGACGGTCAGAAGCAGCGTCTTTTCGGTGATCTGCGTACGCGAGGGACGGATTTCCTTGAAACTACCCGGCTTCCGCTCCAATTCTTTGCGGATATCCTCGCTGATCTTCGTGACGTCTTCAGTCTTCAGCTTGGCCTTCCCATCAGGCACGATCTCCAACTCCAATGCCTCGAAGTAGTTGAAAGATTGGACCGGGATGACGCCGAACTCCAACCGCGCCAGCATCGCGTCGCGGTCAACCTGGTACTGTTGAAACATCTGTGGCGTGGCGGCCTCATAGTACAGCAGGAAAATTGTGGGGCCCTCAAAATAGAACTGCATGCTGAAAGGCTTTTTTTTGATTTTGCCGGTCAGGGTGTGCCAGAGTCGGCCATCGATCGGTCCCGAGGTTCGGACCGGATCGTAGTTAAACCCGTAATCTATCTCCTGGCCGGGGGCAATGAAGTCCTGAGGTGTCAGCTCCAAATTAGAGTAGGGCGTCACCGCATTAACTGGCTGCTGGATTTTTTTGAAATACACATCGGGCGACAGCTTTTTAAAATTGTCCAGCGAACAGACCCTGATGAAGACCGAGTCATTGGCCGGTTTGAGCAGCGCGCGGACCAGGGGGGCATCAGGTTCGTGAAATGCCCAATTGGCGTTGGGCCTGTTGATGCGCAGACCGGTCTGATCGTCGACCCTGCTGGCTTCGCCGTCCGTCTGCGCCAAAACCGACAACGCGCCAGACAGCAACAGAACACCAACTACAAGCAGGCGTTTTGATATGTTCATATTTCCTCTCGTAATGTGAATTTGCGGATAGTAGCCTTTGGGTTCGAGGCGGCTGATTATGCTACCCCCATACCCAATTCCCGCCTGAACCAGTGTGCAATTAGAGATGCATGCGAATTGCCTAACGGTTATTCTTGACGGTCTCGCTTACTGCTGAGGGATCAACACCCGCACCGGCGTCAATCCGAAGTAAAAAACGAGTCAAAATCTACCTACCGCTTCGCTGAAGATATATAAGAATTATGACGGGCAAATTCTGCCATGCATTTTTTACTCGGGCAAGATACTTGTGATACGAAGGACCGGCGGGAGCGGTTCGATTACTCTCTCGTTGTTGAACGATCGAGCTTCGAGTCAGTCAATTTTTTCTCGATCGCATCATCTTCGGCATCAGATGATTTGCTGTCTCGTGAGGACTGAGTTAAGCCTCTGCGCCTCTGCGGCGAACCGGCTTTCATCCAACGAACCATGAAGCTAGTGATTGCATTGGACTTTAATTTGCACACTCTTCAATTAAATGCGGAAGCCGCCGGGCGTTTTGCGCCAAAAGCTCGGGAGAACCTTGATCTGGACCATTTCGGCGCCTTGATTTGGCCGTGTGCTTGCTGCAAATGTACGTGATAAAGTCAAAAAGGCTCACTCGCTCTCGCCTACGAGTGGCGCGCTGCGTAGAATCGACGCCATCGCTGTGGGAATGACATCCGAGGATGGAGACCAGCTTTTGAAAATGAAGACGAAGCTATCGACGTCAATGAATCTGACCCAGTTCGACAATGGTTATTGGTACGCAGCCGAGCTCAAAGAATTTGCGGAGACTATTGGGATCCCATCCGCGAATAAGCTACGTAAAGACGAGCTCGAGACAGCCATCAAGCACTTTCTCAAGACCGGCAAGATCAAGAGCCCGACCAAAAGGAGCCTCTCGACCCCAGGCCCCAAAGACGTCGAATTAGGGCTGAGTTTGGATCTTCCGGTGGTGGTCTACACGAACGACAAGGAGACCAAGGCTTTCCTCGATCGAGAAGCGCAGAAACTCGCTCCAGGCTTAAAGAGGAAATCCGGCGCTCGCTACCGGCTCAACCGTTGGCGGGAAGAGCAACTCGTCAAGGGCGTCAAACTCACATACGGAGACTTGGTCAAAGAATACATTCGACTCAATCAGACCGACGAGCCTTTTGCTCAAATTCCCCACGGCAGATACATCAATTTTTTGAGCGACTTCTTAGCGGCGGAGAAGGGCGCCACAAGAGAACAGGCAATAAAGGCTTGGGAGCAACTGAAGACGCTGGACATTCCCAAGAACTATCGTTCGTGGGTGAAATCCCAGTCATCAAAATCGAGGTGACGGCCGACTGAACTTTTGTGTCCTTTGTGTTCCTTCGGGAAACGGGATTGACTAATTTATCGTTCTGTCAATCCCGTCTCCCGAAAGGACAGGCCCTACGTTCTTCAAAGAGGTGAATCAATGGCGGAAGCGCGAATAGAAATTTTCAAAAAGATGATCAACGACGATCCGAACAATACAACGATACGCTTCGGTCTGGCCAATGAATTGTTCAAGCT